>Ga0187886_1002839_pt1 | contig 13443 bp, 10 predicted proteins | sample June2016WEW_20_1_FD_133001 | JGI IMG/M metagenome (GOLD analysis project Ga0187886, IMG submission 133001) | Peatland microbial communities from SPRUCE experiment site at the Marcell Experimental Forest, Minnesota, USA - June2016WEW_20_150 | ecosystem: Environmental > Terrestrial > Soil >...
GAAACAGCGTGCCGAAGTCTCGGCGCTGGCGGAAATCTTCCGCGCCCGGGTGGTCGATGTGGCGCCGGAATCGCTCATCCTGGAGATCACCGGCACGGAGGATAAAATCGAGAGCCTGATCGAGTTGCTGCGCCCGTTCGGCGTGCTGGAGATGGTTCGTACCGGTCAGGTGGCGATGCTGCGCGGCGCGGCGACCGGAGTGCGCCACATGCCCGGAGCCAACGGAAGAGAAGCCTAGGGCGCGGAAAAGGCGCGCATCGTAAAACCGAAAATCCGCCCCTCGCATCGGCGAGGATAGCATTCCAAAAAGAAGGAGAGACCGAAATGGCAAAGATCAATTTTGGCGGCGTCGTCGAACAGGTGGTCATGCGCGACGAATTCCCGCTCGCAAAAGCGCAGGAAGTGCTGCGTAACGAAACCGTGGCGGTGCTTGGCTACGGAGTGCAAGGGCCGGCACAGTCCTTGAACATGAAGGACAACGGCATCCGGGTCATCATCGGCCAGACCAAGGAGGACAAATTCTACTGGGACAAAGCCGTCAAGGACGGCTGGGTGCCAGGCAAGACGCTCTTCCCGATCGAGGAAGCCGTCCAGCGCGGGACGATCATCCAATACCTTGTGTCGGACGCCGCGCAGAAAATCCTCTGGTCGAAGGTCAAGGCCAGCCTGAAAAAAGGCGACGCGTTGTATTTCTCGCACGGTTTCTCAATCGTCTATAAGGATCAGACCGGCGTCATTCCTCCGGATTACGTCGATGTGATCATGGTCGCCCCGAAGGGATCCGGAGCGAGCGTGCGGACCAACTTCCTAGCTGGATCCGGCATAAACAGCAGCTTTGCGGTGTTCCAGGATGCTACCGGCCGGGCCAAGGAGCGGACTTTGGCGCTTGGGATTGCCATCGGCTCCGGATACCTCTTCCCGACCACATTTGCGAACGAGGTTCACAGCGATCTGACCGGCGAGCGCGGCGTGCTGATGGGGGCTCTCGCCGGTATCATGGAAGCGCAATACAACCTCCTGCGCAAGCACGGCCACTCCCCGTCGGAAGCATTCAACGAGACGGTCGAGGAGCTGACCCAGAGTTTGATCCGTCTGGTGGATAAAAACGGGATGGACTGGATGTACGCTAACTGCTCGACCACCGCCCAACGCGGCGCGCTGGATTGGCGCCACCAATTCCGCAAAGCGGTCGAGCCGGTGTTCGATTGGCTGTATGAGAGCGTAATCTCGGGCGAGCAGACCCGGATCGTGCTCGAAGCCAACAGCGCAAAGGATTACAAGAAGAAACTGGACGCAGAGCTGCAGGCGATGCGCGAATCCGAAATGTGGCAGGCGGGTGCGGCGGTCCGTTCCCTGCGTCCGGAAAACTGGAAGAAGAAATAAACGGGAAGAAAAACCCGCAGGCGGAGGAAATCATGGATAGCTATGTGAGAATTTTTGATACGACGCTGCGCGACGGCGAACAATCGCCCGGTGCCAGCCTGACCTCGAGCGAGAAGCTGGAAATCGCCCGGGCTCTAGCCCGTATGGGCATCGACATCATCGAAGCCGGGTTTCCCTCCGCCTCGCCGGACGACCTCGAGGCCGTGCGCCGGATCGCCGTCGAAGTGGGCAACACTGCTCCCGGGCATGTCGACGAACCGGGTACGGAACAGGCGACGATTCAACGCCCGCCACCGATTATCTGCGGGCTGGCGCGCACCACCAAGGGCGACATTGACGCGGCCTGGGAAGGGGTGCGCCTCGCCGCCCGGCCGCGTATTCATACCTTCCTGGCCACTTCGCCGATCCATATGCAGTACAAACTAAAAATGTCGCCGGAAGAGGTAGCGCTGCGCATCCGTGAGATGGTCACCTACGCGCGTTCGCTGTGCGAGGACGTCGAATTCTCGCCGGAGGATGCCGGCCGCAGCGAACCGGATTTCCTTTACAAGGTTCTGCAGATTGCGATCGAATGCGGCGCCACTACACTCAACATCCCCGACACGGTCGGCTATACCACACCCGAAGAGTGGGGCAAACTGATCGAAGGGATCATCCACAATACCAAGGGCATCGAAAAAGCGATCGTCTCACTGCATTGCCACAACGACCTAGGCATGGCCACCGCCAACACGCTGGCCGGATTGCGGGCGGGCGCGCGGCAAGTGGAAGGAACCATCAACGGCATCGGCGAACGCGCGGGAAACGCCTCGATCGAGGAAGTGGTGATGGCGCTGCACACACGCCGCAATCTATTTAACCTGACGACGGGGATCGACACCACTCAAATCGCCCGCGTGAGCCATATGGTCTCGACCTACACCGGAATCCCGGTCCAGCCGAACAAAGCCATCGTCGGAGCCAACGCGTTCGCTCACGAAGCCGGCATCCACCAGGACGGCATGCTCAAACATCACACAACCTATGAGATTATGCGTCCCGAGATGATCGGCCTGTCGCAATCCAACTTGGTGCTGGGCAAACACTCCGGGCGGCATGCCCTGCGGGTTCGGCTGAGCGAGCTGGGCCACGAGCTTTCGAACGAGGAGCTGGACCGGGCGTTCGAACGGTTCAAGGAACTGGCCGACAAGAAGAAGTCCATCACCGATGCGGATCTGGAGGCGCTGGTGGCCGACCAGATCTATCAGGTGCGCGAGATTTATTCGCTCGAAGGATTGCAGGTTGCCTGCGGCACGATGGGCATGCCGACCGCCACGGTCCGACTGCGCGGCCCTGACGGTGCGCTGCGTGTGCAGGCGGCCGTCGGTACGGGGCCGGTAGACGCCACCTATAAGGCGATCGACGGCATCATCCAGGCGCCCAACGCGCTGCAGGAATTTTCCATCCGCGCGATCACGGGTGGGATCGACGCGATCGGCGAAGTGACCGTGCGGCTGGAATCTGCGGAAGAGAACCAGCCTCCGCGGGAAATGGCGCAGAACGGCCGCATCAAGCCGCGCTGGTACGGCGGGCACGGCGCCGACACCGATATCATCGTGGCCAGCGCAAAGGCATATCTGAGCGCGATCAATAAAATCCTCGTGGCGCAGGGAAGAGATTCGATCGCGCAGGAAGACCGGGCGAAATCCGCATGAACATGGAAAAAGTGAGGGATCACTTCGAACAGGACGCATCGGATTACGATCACGACATTCTTAAGTTCATCCCTTACTACCGTGAACAGAATCAGGCCATGATGGACCTGATTCCCTTCGAAGGAAACGCGAGAATCCGGGCGCTCGATCTCGGGACGGGAACCGGCGTGCTGGCTGATTTCATCCTGCGTCGTTACCCGATGGCCGAAGTGACGGTGCTCGACCTGGCGGAGAATATGTTGGCGGCGGCCCGCGAGCGGCTCGCTACATTTGCAGAACGCGTGACCTTTCAACGCGGAGATTTTTCCAGGGATGAATTCGGTTTCGGATACGATCTAATCCTCTCCGGGCTGTCCATTCACCATTTGGAGGATCTAGCCAAAAAGGATTTGTACCGCCGCATTTATCAGGCGCTGAATCCGGGCGGGCTCTTCCTCAACCGGGACATGGTCCGCGGGGCGACGGATCGTTTGAATGCGGTCTACGAACATCTCTGGCTAGAATTCGTGCGCTCGATGGGCGAGGACCCCGCAGCTTGCCTGGAAAGGTCCCGCGTAGAGGATATCCCCGCCTGCGTGGAGGACCAGCTGGAGTGGCTGCGGGGAGCGGGATTTGTGGATGTGGGCTGCCATTGGCAGCGTATGAATTACGCCATTTTCGGCGGTTATAAATTCTCGACGGAAAACAGGCATGACGAACGCAAAAACACTGTTTGATCGGGTTTGGGAAGATCATGTGGTTATCGAGGAGCCGGGCAATCCGACGGTTTTGTATATCGACCTGCACATGATCCACGAAGTCACCTCGCCGCAAGCCTTCGCCGGGTTGCGCGCCCGTGGGATCCGCGTGCGCCGGCCGGACCGGACTCTGGCGACGATGGATCATTCCATTCCAACGGTCGGGCTTTCGCTGGAGTGCGCGGACGATGCTGCGATCCGGCAACTGCATCAACTGGAGACGAATTGCCGCGAGAATGGGATTTCGCTTTTCGCATTGGATTCACCGGGCAGGGGAATCGTCCACATCATTGGTCCTGAGCTTGGCGCGACCCAGCCGGGAATGACCATTGTCTGCGGCGACAGCCATACCGCAACCCACGGCGCTTTCGGAGCGCTGGCCTTCGGGATCGGGACGAGCGAGGTGGAACAGGTGCTCGCCACCCAAGCGCTTCTCCAATACCGCCCGAAATCATGCCGCGTTAATTTTCGCGGGCGTCTTGCCCCGGGCGTGACGGCGAAGGATATGATCCTCGGGTTAATATCCAAAATCGGGGTTGGGGGAGGGATCGGCCAGGTGTTTGAATACGCCGGGGCGGCGGTCAAGGCGCTGGATATGGAAGGCCGCATGACTTTGTGCAACATGTCCATCGAAGGGGGCGCGCGTGCCGGTATTGTTGCGCCGGACGATACTACGTTTCAATACTTGTCTGGACGCGAACGAGCGCCCAAAGGAGCGGCGTGGGATCAGGCGTTGGACACTTGGAAAAAATTGGCTTCCGATCCGGACGCGGCGTTCGACCGCGAAATTAATTTAGACGCCGCTGCGCTGCAGCCGATGATCACTTTCGGCACCAATCCGGCGATGGGAATCCCCATCACCGGAAGAATTCCCGATCCGGCGGCGGAGAAGGATCCGGTCAAACGCATCGCGCTGGAGAAGGCGCTGGCGTACATGCGCTTCGCGCCGGGAGAACCGATGCTCGGAAAAAAGATCGATGTCGTGTTCATCGGCTCGTGCACCAACGGACGGCTTTCCGATTTGCGTCAGGCGGCCGGAATTTTCCGCGGACGGAAAGTGGCGCAGGGAGTGCGTGTGCTGGTCGTCCCCGGCTCCGAGCGAGTCCGCCGCGATGCGGAGGCGGAGGGGCTGGACCGGGTGTTCCGCGAGGCCGGCGCCGAGTGGCGTTATTCCGGCTGCAGCATGTGCATCGCGATGAATGGCGATCAATTACAGCCGGGGCAGCTCGCGGCGAGCACCAGCAACCGGAATTTCGAAGGCCGCCAGGGAAAAGGCGGGCGGAGTTTGCTCTCCAGCCCGCTCACGGCGGCGGCCGCAGCAGTGAGCGGCGCGGTGGCGGATCCGAGAACCCTGATCGGGGAGGGCGCGTGATGGAATCGATTCGTAGGCTCACTTCCAAGATCATTCCGCTGCTGGCCAACGACGTGGACACCGATCAGATAATCCCGGCCCGATACCTCAAGGTAATCGATAAGAGCGGGTTGGCCGAAGGACTGTTTTTTAACTGGCGCTACCTTCCCGATGGAAAACCCAATCCGGATTTTCCGATGAACAAGCCGGAGTATCAGGGCGCGACGATCCTTCTGGCGGGCGCCAACTTCGGGTGCGGCTCATCACGCGAACACGCTCCCTGGGCGCTCCAGGCCGGAGGTATCCGTGCGATCATCAGCACATCGTTTGCGGACATCTTCCGCAACAATGCGCTCCAGAACGGCGTCCTGCCGATCGTCGTTGAGGAATCGGTGTATCAGAGTCTGGTGGACCTGGTCGAGGAAGCCCCGTCGGCAACGATCACCATCGACCTGGAACGTCAGCGCTTGCTGCTGCCCGGCGGGCAGGAAGCCTCCTTCCCGGTGGATTCCTTTTCGAAAACCTGCCTGTTGCGCGGCGTGGACGAATTGGAATATCTGCTGGGATGCCTGCCGGCGATCGAAGCCCACGAGCGGGAGCGCGAGGTGGGCGGAAAGTTGAGAGAGCCATGATCGAGATCTATGATACGACGTTGCGCGATGGAACCCAGCGCGAGGGAATTTCCCTCTCGTGTGACGACAAAATAAGGGTTGCCCAGAAACTGGACGATCTCGGCGTCGCCTATATCGAAGGCGGGTGGCCGGGGTCGAATGCAAAGGACTTGGAGTTTTTCGTCAAGGCCAGGGAAGTGCGGTGGCGGGTGGCCAAGATCGCGGCCTTTGGCGCCACTTGCCGGGTGGGCACCCGGCCGGAGGACGACGAGAACATCCGCGCTTTATTGGATGCCCAGACGCCGGTTTGCACCGTGGTCGGGAAATCTTGGGCCCTGCACGTCTCGGACGTACTGCGCACCTCGAAGGAAAACAATCTGCGGATCATCGAAGACAGCCTGGCTTATCTGAAATCGAAGGGCAAACAGGTCATCTTCGACGCCGAGCATTTCTTCGACGGCTATAAAACCGACCCACGCTATGCCCTGGAAACGCTTCACGCGGCCATGCGCGGCGGCGCGGACATGCTGGTGTTGTGCGAAACCAACGGGGGCGCTATGCCGTGGGAAGTGGAAGCCATTTTCCGCGCCGTGCGCCAGGCGGTGGACGCCCCGCTCGGAATTCACGCCCACAATGACAACGAATGCGGCGTGGTAAATACACTGATCGCGGTCCGGGAAGGCGCAACCCATGTCCAAGGCACGATCAACGGATACGGGGAACGCAGCGGGAATGCCAACCTCTGCTCGATCATCCCGGATCTCGAATTGAAAATGAAGCAGCGTTGCCTGCCGAAGGGAAGACTAAAAAAACTGTATGAGGCGGCACATTTCGTCGCCGAGATCGCCAACCTATCCCCCGACGAGCACATGCCGTACGTCGGGAAATCCGCGTTCGCCCACAAAGGCGGAATTCACGTGGCGGCCATGCGCCGCAGCCGTGTTTCCTACCAGCACATCGACCCGGAGTTGGTGGGGAACCGGATGCGTGTGGTGGTCAGCGAGCTCTCGGGGAAAGGCAACCTCCTCAATAAGATCGAGGAATTCAAGTTGCACTCGGACGAGAAGGCCGTCGCCAAAGTGCTCAAGGAAATCAAGGAACTTGAGGCGAAGGGATTTTCCTTCGAGGCGGCCGAAGCCTCGGTGGCCGTGATGCTCAAGCGCCACCATCCTGGGTATAAACCTCCCTTTGAGCTGATCGATTTCTTTTGCGTAGTCGAACACCGTCAGGGCAGGGGCCTGATGTCGGAAGCGATGGTAAAGGTCCGGGTGGACGGCGAGGTAATGCATACTGCCTCCGAGGGTAACGGCCCGGTGAATGCGTTGGACGGCGCGCTCCGCAAAGCGCTCAAGCCGCACTATCCGCAGATTGCTCGCTTCGAGTTGGTGGATTACAAGGTGCGCATCCTGGATTCTACGGCTGGAACAGCCGCCTCGGTGCGGGTGTTGATCGACACGCAGTGTGACGGCCGGCTGTGGAGCACCGTTGGGGCGAGTGAAAACATTATTGAAGCCTCGTGGCGCGCGCTATCAGACGCGGTCGAGTATGGATTGACTATCGTATAAATCGGGCCTAACCCCCAACCCCAGGTCGATATCCCGTTTCACTTTGTGACAAGATACCCCTTTCCCCGTCCCTTTGGGGAAGGGGATGGGGATAGGGGGTTAGGTCGGCGTATAAAATCATTTTCGAAGGAGAAATTTCATGGCGGGAAAAACATATCGAATCGGCGTGATGGCCGGTGATGGCACGGGTCCGGAAGTGATCCGCGAAGGGCTTAAAGTGCTCCAGGCTGCGTCGAAGAAATTCGGATTTGCGATGGACCTGGTGAATTACGACTTGGGAGGGGAACGTTATAAACGGACGGGCGAGATCCTCCCCGATAGCGTCCTGGCGGAACTGAGGAAACTCGACGTAATTTATCTGGGCGCGATCGGACATCCCGACGTGAAACCCGGCATTCTCGAAAAGGGCCTGCTCCTCCGGCTGCGGTTCGAGTTGGACCAGTACATCAACCTGCGTCCGGTAAAACTCTATCCGAACGTGGATACGCCCTTGAAAGATAAAACGCCCGCCGATATCGATTTCGTGGTGGTGCGTGAAAACACCGAGGGCTTGTATACCGGGGCGGGCGGCGTGCTGCGCAAAGGAACACCGAATGAGGTCGCAGTACAGGAATCGATCAACACCCGCATGGGGGTGGAACGCTGCATCCGGTTCGCCTTCGAGTTTTGCAAAAACCGCGCGAAGCGGAACAAGCTGACCCTGTGCGGGAAGACCAACGTTCTGACGTATGCCTTTGACTTGTGGGAAAGGGCTTTTTATGAGGTGGCCAAAGAGTATCCCGGAATCCAGCCCGATTACGCCCACGTGGATGCGACCACGATGTGGATGGTGAAGAACCCGGAATGGTTCGACGTGATCGTGACCGATAATATGTTCGGTGACATCATCACCGACCTGGGCGCGATGATCCAGGGCGGGATGGGCATCGCCGCCGGCGGTAACATTAATCCGCGGGGTGTCTCGATGTTCGAGCCGATTGGCGGTTCAGCGCCGAAATACACAGGCAAGAATGTCATCAATCCGATGGCGGCCATCTGCGCCGGCGGGATGCTGCTCGAGGAGATCGGTGAGAAATCCGCCGGTCAAGCCGTCGAACAGGCGGTGATCAAAGCCCTCTCGGGCGGAAAAATCAAAAGTCTGGCCGCCGGCAAGATGGGACTCTCAACAACCGAAGTCGGCGATCTCATCGCCGGACTGGTTTAAGCATCCGATGAACGCAAAGATCATCCTATTGCCCGGAGACGGGATCGGGCCCGAAGTCGTTGCGGAAGCCGTACGGGTCCTATCGGCCGTCGCCGCCCGCGGCGGTCACAATCTGAAGTTCACCGAACGCCTGATGGGCGGCTGCTCGATCGACCGGTACGGCGTCGCGCTGACCGACGAGGTGCTGGCGGATTGCCGGTCGTCGGATGCGGTTCTTTTAGGGGCGGTGGGCGGCCCGAAGTGGGACGACCCGCAGGCGAAAGTGCGTCCGGAGCAGGGATTGCTGGCGCTGCGCAAGGGGCTGGAAGTGTACGCCAATCTGCGCCCGGTCAAAGTGCGTTCCCCGTTGATCGACGTCTCGCCGCTGAAGCGGGATCGGATCGAGGGGGTGGATATCATGGTTGTGCGCGAGTTAACCGGCGGCCTGTACTTTTCCCAGCCCAAGGAACGTGGGATGACGCCCGAAGGCCATGAACGCGCGGTGGACACGCTGGAATATTACGACTACGAAGTTCGCCGGTTGGCGGAATTCGCATTCCGTCTGGCGGGCCAGCGCCGCCGGAAAGTCACCTCCGTCGATAAGGCCAACATCCTGGAATCGTCGCGGTTGTGGCGCCAAGTGATGATCACGATGGCGGCGGATTATCCCGGCATCACCCTCGAACACATGCTGGTGGACACGGCGACGATGCGGCTGCTCACAGCGCCCAAAGCGCTCGACGTGGTCGTGACCGATAATATGTTCGGCGATATCCTCACCGACGAGGCGTCGGTCCTGGCCGGGTCGATGGGCATGCTCCCGTCGGCCTCGCTCGGGGCATCCGGCCCGGGTTTGTACGAACCCATTCACGGGACCGCGCCCGATATCGCCGGGAAGGGAATCGCCAATCCGATCGGCGCCATCCTCAGCGGGGCGATGCTTTTGCAGTATTCGCTCGGATTACCCACAGAAGCCGCCGCCATCGAACGCGCGGTGGACCGCACTTTGGAGAAAGGGTACCGCACCGCAGATTTATTAACCGCGGGAGAGCGGCCGATATCCACTCGGGAGATGACTGAGCAGGTATTGCACGAACTGGAATGATCCCTCGGTATAAAAAATCCGGGTAACAAAAAAAGCCGGCAGCGCCGCCTTATTATTTTCCCAGTTCGAACGCCAACCGGTGTTGATCACGCACGCGTCTGGCAATCGTGGACCATTTGGTTGATTCGTTCCGGGTTGCCGAGGATCCCGACGACGTCGCCTTCCTGGATCTTCTCATAACTGGAGGGATGCCATTCGAGATTGTCCTTGCGCCGCAGCATCACGACGCTGATACGATAAAGCTGTTCCAGTTCATGAAACGTTTTTCCCTTCGCTGTGGAACATGCCAGGAATTCGACCGTCCCGAAACACAGCGGATTTCCCTCCACCATGATCGGCGGGGTGATGTTGGCTCCTGCAGCGGTGGCGGCGAAAACCGGGGAGGCGATCCCGGTGGCGCTGATGGCGTTGAACCCGAATTGCTCGTGCAGTGCGGCGGCGAAATCGTCGTCAAAGATCCGGATGACGACGTGGATGGCGGGATTCATCCCCTGGGCTTTTACCGCCATCTGCAGATTCAGGCTGTCGTTTTGTGTGCAAAGGATGATCGCACGGGCCCGGGCGACGCCGGCCGACTCCAGCATATCCTCTTTGGTGCCGTCGCCCGGCAATACCGGGATGTCGAGTTTTCGGGTATGGACTACCAGCTCGGCAGAGGGGCTCAATTCGATCGCCACAACGTCCTGCTCCATTTCGTGGAGCTGGCTGGCGACGCGAAACCCGAGATATCCCAAACCGACCAGGATGATATGGTTGTTGAACGTCGATGCGACCGCCATTTCCCACTCCTTACCCCGGGCCTGCCGGTTGAAAAACAGCACGCCGAAATCGGCCAGACCGTGCGCCAAGGTTCCCACCCCGACCAGGGGCATGATGAAATGAATGAGTTGCAGCACCGGTGCGTGCGGAAAGTTCCCCAAAGGCTGGAGAAACGTGGCGGTCAGCACGAGGTAGATTGCTTCCACCGGGCCGTCCGCCGGTTCGTGATAATACTGCGCAAGAAAATAATACAACAAGCCTGCGCCGACTATCGCTACGACGAACATCAGCAGCGGATCGCGAAATTCGCGCAGCAGGAGTGACGTATCGCGCCAGCTTGCGCGCTAGCTTCTGGAGAAGGTTTTGGATCGGAGTTTGCGAGTTACCGTCTGTTCCATTTTATCGTTGCCGAAAGTCCTAGGTTCATTTTCCGACAGAGGGTCGGAAGAATGAAGGCCTGTCGAGCCTATTATACAAAATTCTTTCCCGAGCCCGTCATCGCTCGCAACAGAAACTCGTTCGGATCATTCCGGCTGGCCCGAATGAAGCCCGAAATTTATTGCCGCAGCTGGGGGAAAATGCTACAATCCTTCCCATGAGAATCGGAGAAATCGGAGTATGGCGAGCGACGTAAACGAAGTTCTGCAATAGGCAATGGAATTTTGTGTCGCCGGCCATACGGTCGAAGCGAAAGCGCTTCTCCTTGATCTAGTCCGTGCCCATCCCACGCTGGAGGCGGGATGGATGTTCCTCTCGTATACGTTGGATGATCCTTCCCAAAAGGTGGATTGCCTTCGGCAGGTTATCAAGATCAATCCGCAGAATTCGGAAGCGAGATACACTCTGGAAAGCTTGGTTCCCTCGCCAAAGCCCGCAACACCGCCATTGAATCCTGCGCCGGGCCACCCCTCGCCCTTCACCGTTGACATCTCTCATGCGACGGATAACATCGCAGAGTTAAAAGAGCCTATTCCGGCGCAGGGTCAGCCGCCCAAGACCGTTCCCGCGTTTCAGGAAACCCCCGTGGTTGGCGGCGAAACGCCGCTGTCGGGCGAAGGAACGACACCAGCCGCCTCAACTCCCGTCAAAACGGTTGCGAAACCACCCGCGAAACCCGAAACGCCCCAGCCGAAGAGGCGGGGAAATCTCGGAATCACCTGTCTTATGATTGTCGTCATCGCCATCCTATTCGTAATCGTCGTCGGCGGGATCCTATGGAAGACGGGGGTGCTCTCTGGATTTTTCGGTTTGAACCAACCATCCGGCGTTGCGACGGCAACATCCGGCCCTACGGAAACTCCTTTACTGCTAACCCTCCCTCCGCAGTGGACCGATACACCGTCCCCGACGTTGACTTTTACGCCTACGGACACCCCGAATCCAACACCGACTCCTACCGAAACACCGATTCCCACCATAGTCCCTCCGGACGCCACGCAAATCGCGGATATGGTCAATCTGGAAAAGCAAGTTATGAATCTGCGGGGATTGCCATGGATTGGATCTCCGCCCGTCTATGTTGTTTCACAGGATCAGGCTGAGAATGTCCTGCAATCGGAAGTAGATTGGAGCGGTTATCGAGCGAAAATTGTAAACCAAGCAAAAGCCTTTGTCGTGTTGGGATTAATCGATCCGACATTCGATCTGGCAAAGTATTCCCTGACCGGGCTCTCGGAAGGCCAATTGGGATTTTTCAATCCGGCCGATAAGACGGTATATATGGTCGGCTACCAATTTGGCGGCATGGACCATTTGGTTTTTACCCACGAATTTGACCACGCGCTGGTGGTTCGCGGTTTTCCAGATATCGTCCGCGCCTATAATGATTCGATCTGCCCAAATGATACCCAGCGCTGCCAGGCGATTCAAGCACTCGTGGAGGGGGATGCCGCGTTACTCATGGCGCAGTGGTACAACACATACGCCTCCGCATCCGACAAAAAGGATATCGGCCAATATCAAATTCCATTCGCTACTCAGACGAATCAAAACCCACCGCCATATGTCGGTCCGCTGTCGGATTTTACCAACGCAACGGGCGAACAATTTGTTTTATCGTTATGGCAAAAAGGGAATTGGGGGAAAGTCAACCAGGCGTATGACAATCTGCCGGCAAGCACCGAGCAGATTCTGCACCCGGATAAATACCTCAAAGCAGAACAACCCGTCATCATGATGGTGCCCGACCTGTTGCCATCCCTTGGGAGCGGGTGGACACTCGTGGAATCCGACAGTCTTGGTGAATTAATGACCTATTTGATGTTGGCCTATGGGGCGGATACCTTCGCGCAGATTCCGCAAAAGGACGCCCTGACAGCGAGCGCGGGCTGGGGGGGAGATCATTATTTGGTCTATGGGTCCGAAACCGGAGATCAGACTATTCTGGCGGCGGAATGGAACTGGGATACCGACAAGGATGCGGCCGAGTTTCTATCTTCGATGACAACATACCTCAATATACGGTTTCGGTCCGGGAACGTCAATCAACCGGGAAGAGACTGTTGGTCATTGAATAATGAGACAACCTGTATCTTTCATACCAATCGGAATACGCTCTGGGTTATCGCTCCCAGTATGGAAACGGTAAATACGGTTCTCAGCTCGTATACCGCGTACTCCTAGCCAAACCACCGGCAATCTTCCCTGATTTTCATCCCCCGCAGTCCAATCTCAACACTCGCTATATCCGCAGGCATAGCACTTTCTGCAACCCTCCTCGTTGACCACGGCTGCTTCCCCGCATTGCGGGCATAGATCGCCGATTTTCATCTTCAATTGGGAGGAGGGCGGCAATTCCGATTCGTCCAGAGTTTTAAATTGCGAGATGTCCACATCCGCCCGCGCGGACGATCCTTCGAGATAATCGGCCAGGACGTGAGCCACACCGTCCGGGAGCGAGAGGACGCGGTTATGTCCAAATCCCAACGGACGGCCGCCGCCGATTCCCGCGAGTTGCCGGACGACTTCGGAAAGGCGGTCCTTGGGCGGCACGGGTGATCCCAACCGCAGGATATAGGAAATCAACCGTCCCAAGGCCTCCGAAACGGCCGCCGTC
>Ga0187886_1002840_pt1 | contig 13435 bp, 12 predicted proteins | sample June2016WEW_20_1_FD_133001 | JGI IMG/M metagenome (GOLD analysis project Ga0187886, IMG submission 133001) | Peatland microbial communities from SPRUCE experiment site at the Marcell Experimental Forest, Minnesota, USA - June2016WEW_20_150 | ecosystem: Environmental > Terrestrial > Soil >...
ACCGACCTCCTAAACGGTATCACCTAAACTACCGAGGATTTGCTCCCACAACTGATGTTCTTTACAATTACCAATTCGGGCTAAATACAGTCACAAAGGATCCTTTCCGGAGGAGTCACTTTTCATCGAGGCCCTTAGATTATCTTGCTTATGGTCTGCCGGTCCTTTCCCCAGATTGGATGCAGTTGTCGCATGAGCTTAGAGGATGCGTACCTTACACCGAAGATAATTTTGTGGATCTTATTGACAAATATTCAGAAAAGGATAACTGGGAAAAACTTAGCAAGGATGCGATTGATCAAGCAAGAGAACTTGATTGGAAGAAAACTCTGGAGCCACTTGACGGAATAATTAATGAGAGCAAACGAGTTTGGCAATAGAATTTATTCAAGTTTTCGGGACTTGGAAGCGCGCTGACGCGCGCAAGCGCTTGAACTGGATTGGCGTGAAGTTTTGAAGCCACTTGAACGAATTATTCCACCCGGGTGAATGCTGTAGGAAAGCAAATTTCCACCGGATAAATGACAAATGGGCTTTCCTAGTTTTTTTAACTATGGGGAGAATGGTTTAGCTTCGCCCAGGACGATGGGCATATTCAAAGTGTTGATCGTGAAAAAATCAAACTTTCAGCAGTATTTGTCACTATTATTCGCTTTGTCAATTGAGGAAGGCCAAAAATTTGGAAAAGGAACACCCGCTTAATGTTAGCCTTAGGGTCTGCATTTGCACTGATCTTTGGTTAGGCGCGCATAGTGGTGGCGTAGAGCGAATAGTAAAATTTGCTGAGAACGTTTCAATACAAGGTGCCAAAGTTTACTTAGTTGATCGCTCAATAAAGAAATCACCTTCCGCGTTAGTCTTAGATTATGATACATACCATATTGTAGAAAACGGGCAAATTACTGAACGCCATTATCCGGTTTACACCAGGTTCATTTTGCCTGGTTTAGTGAAGTTTGTACAAGAATCTATAAACCATCTAATTAGCCAAATGACGAGGACGACCGTATCCGAAGCCTGCTATTCGTATTTGGCAGATCCGGATCTTCTAGTTAAACTGTTTTTTGTTTGCAAAACAGAACGGATTGATTTAATTCAGTGCGAGTTTCCTTTCACTTCATTTTCTTCATGGATAATAAAGAAGATCACAGGAATTCCATTGGTTTATGATGCACATAATATAGAGTCCGATCGAATAGGAACAATGGCAAATGTAAACAAACTACATGTTAGCCTTATGAAGAAACTGGAAATTAAATGTTGTAATCTCTGTGATTTAGTTTTCACGGTTTCCAAGAGTGACCGCGCTCGCCTAATTTCATGGGGCATTCCAGAAAAGAAAATAACAATTATTCCAAATTCCGCAGAGTTGAAGAAATTTTCTCCGTCAATAAACGGAAAAGAAATTAGGAATAAGCTAGGATTAAACAATGCGTTTTTGATTATTTTCCATGGCACTTTGGATTATGCCCCAAACATGGAAGCTGTGCGGATACTAATCGAGATCTTCCCTAAGATTTTGGAAAAGTATAGTAACGTCTATCTCTTTTTAGTTGGCAAGAATCCCCCTAAAATATCTAATCCTCATATCATAGTTACGGGTTTCGTTGAGAATCTCGCTGAATACCTCGCTGCTGCTGATTTGGCTGTAGTGCCATTGATGAGCGGAGGCGGAACTAAGCTAAAGATGTTGGAGTACTTGGCATCTGGGAAAGCGATTGTTTCAACCTACAAGGCAGCAGAAGGTCTTGATCTCGAAAACGGAAAAGATCTCCTGATGAGTAAATACCCTGATGCTGAATTTATTCAACTAGTGCTTAGTTGCATCAAAGATGAAAACCTTCGAAAGAGCCTTGCAGTAAATGCTCGAAAAAAAGCCGAATTGCTATATGATTGGGAACTCAACGCAGAAAAGGCAGTTTGCGTGTATCAAGCTTTAATAGAGAAACAAGATTAAACTAACTACCAACTCGTTGGGTGCTTTTGAGCGCATGCTAATTCCGAAATTATTAGTTGGCAACATGCAGTTCTAAATAGGGTATTTGTCTACATAATTGGATGGCTTCTTAACTCTCAAAGGACCCATAGACGGTTATGGACATGGAAAAACGTGTGACAGTATTCGAAATCCGCAGAGAAGCTTTTTTCTATAATATAAGTTAGAAGTAGAGCGCGCGCCTATATAAGTAATAAAAATTTCGCTCAACACGTATGAGCACCAATTCAAAGAATCGGCTCTGATAGTTCAAAACAAATCAAATTGACATTGAGTTGACGCTGAACATGAGAAAAGTCATGATGGTTATACCAATTATGACTTTATTTGCGGATATTGCAATTTTGTTAGATATCCCAATTCTCAGAGAAATCATTGTTTTTATCTTCCTATCATTTGTACCAGGTTTTGCCATTCTCAGACTGTTCAAACTGAAGGAAATCAGTTTTCTGGACATTATTCTCTTCTCGGTAGCTCTGAGTATTGCCTTTGTAATGTTTATGGGTTTGTTAGTTAATGAGTTGTATCTAGTTCTTGGCCTTTCTCAACCTTTGTCGACTGTCCCGCTAACGGCAGCAATATCTGCTTTTACATTGACTGTTTTTTTCATCGAATACAGACGCGATTTGTCAGAAACTTTGAAGCTGAAAACAAGTTTTGAAGGCAAACTAAAAAACGTTTTACCTTTATCCATAATCCTATTTCTTCTTCCTCTTCTCAGCGCAATAGGTGCTTTGTATCTTAATGTCTCCCTTATTCTCTTTTCAGACGCAATAATCGCTGCTTTGTGTGTAATGAGCGTTGTGTCCAGAAGACTGGTTCCAGAAAACCTATTCCCCTTTTTGATTTTTTCAATTTCTATAGCTCTTATTTGTCAAGCTCTGTTAACTTCAAAATATATTGTGGGGAGCGACGCTAACTTTGAATATTACGTTTTCAGGTTGACCCAGATAAATGGGCACTGGGGTTTCCTTAATGTGAGTCTAGAGCGCGCGCTAACGCTCAACTATGACTCTATGCTATCGATCACCTTGTTGCCAGCAGTCTATTCCGCTTTGATGCACGCTCAGGGCGAAATAGTATTCAAAATCTTGTACCCTTTTATCTTTTCTCTCATACCACTAACTCTGTACCGAATATGCGAAAAACAGTTCGGAAAATTGATTGGGCTCCTCTCCGCACTATTCTTGATCTTTACTTCCGTAGCCTTTTTCGCTCCTGAGCCCTTAAGTCTCAACAGGCAAATTGTTGGCGAACTTTTTCTCCTTCTCTCTGTTTTCCTTTTGATAAGCAAGACCATTCCAGTGACAAAACGAAGGTTGCTCTTGATTATTTTTGGGGCCGCTTTAGCAGTATCACATTACTCCATTGCTTATATTTATCTGGCTATTGTAGCTATTGTTTTCATCATCTCAAGAGTGAAGCCTAAATTTGATGACACACTTAATACTGTAACTGTATTGCTTCTTTTTGGGATGACTTTCTTATGGTACACTCAAGGGCCCAGCTCGCCACTGATATCATTGACCAACACCATTAAAGGGGCTGTCGCGGAGTTAACTACAGGCATGTTGCCTACTAGCGCTGGCGCGCTAGCGACATCATCTGGTATGTACACTGTTCCCCAGGTTTTTACCGTGACCACCTGGATTAATCTATTAGTGACGGGTATCACATATCTTTTCTTGATAATAGGAGCTCTCTTAATAATATTTAGACCAAAAGGAACAGGAATTTCTGCGCAGTTCAAAGTAATGTCGACTATAGCCGCAGTCATTTTGGTCGTTGCGCTTATCGTCCCGAACATTGCATCAATTCTCAATTTCACCAGATTCTATGCTATAGCTCTGTTATTTTTGTCGCCTTGCTTTGTTTTAGGAGGCCAGGTCCTTCTGGCAACAATAGGAAAAGCATGGACGAAAATTAAGCGAGCTCGAAAACGTCAGAGTGCCTCAAAAAGCAAGCATATAGACCGAGCGCTCTTGTTAATTGCGATCATTCTAGGCGCATACTTCCTTTCGCAAGTGGGATTTGTAAATCGCGTGACCAACGGTACCAATAAATTTTATTCAACTGATTTTGACATAATGATCACGTCGAACGAAAGCCAAGTCAAAATTGGTCTTTATCTTAATTACATTCCAGAGCAAGACGTATTCAGCGCATCGTGGTTACAGAGCCACAAAGTTGAAACAGTAGAGGTATTCGCTGATTACATATCTGAAGGTCACGCACTTGTTTGCTACGGCTTAATTCCATACAAACTGTTACCTCCCCTAACCAATACAACGATTCCACCGCAAGGTAGCTTTATTTACTTAGGAAGTTTAAATATAGTGAATGGTGTCATAACTACTTCTCCTACTGGATCATTCAACACATCTGAAATCTCGTTCCTTCTCGATCAAAACAATCTAGTATATTCAAATGGCAATAGTGAGATATGGTATGTTGCTCCTGCCCCTTGATTCATCGTGGAAATTCAAAAGCCAATTTTTTTGAATCATGAAAAACAAAATGAGAAAAGGTAATTTGGCGAAAAAGCGCGCGCATGCATCAAGCCGGAGAAAAATAACGTGACAAACTCTCAGGGTTGCATATCGTAGAGGAATATGTTGGTGGTGCTTTTCTGCAATCATCCTCGTGTGTTCAATCGTATTTATTGGTTGCGGGAAAGAACTAAGTCGTTGTGACACTCGCTGCCTACTCGTAGACGCTGTTAGAAACAGAACAGATCAAACCATAAACGCGGAGATCTTGTGAAAAATCATTTGCCACAACCTTATTTGGGCATAAGAGGAAAATACGCATTTTTAGCCAAAACCGGTAATAGAGTGGAAACAATTTCAAGGCAGTTTGGACAACTGTAATGTGATGTTGAGGTAAAGATATGGTGATCGCTGGAGTAAGTGTCGTAATTCCTACGCTAAATAGACCTAACTCACTTAAACTTTGTATCAATAGTTACCTCAAATTACCGGGTCTGGCAGAATTAATTATTATTAATGACGGGTCAACTGTTGATCTTGATTCTGTTCTGTATCCCTACTTGAATGACCCTAGAATTAAGTATGTGCGTCATACGGTAAGAAAAGGTTCTGCATACTCTTATACTGAAGGTGTTAGTTTATCTCTTTCGTGTGTTGTTTTGCTAACGCAAGATTGCACCATTGCATCCGATGAAACGCTTCTTCGCATATTGGACTATGAACAAAAAATGAAAAGCGAGAGAATTGCTTGCATTAGTGGACGGACATTCGAAGTTTCAAACGAAACTTTTGAGTTACTTTCTAATGGTGGTTTAAGGATAGAAGGCAATAGCTTTCGACCTTATGTCCAAGATGATGTCCCTCCAAAAATGAGCTGGATAACTGGTGAAGTTACCGGGTCCTTCTCAGCCTTTTCGAAAAGCACTGCTGCAAAGGTTTTAACTGGATTTTTTGCTGTTTCCAAACAAGTATTTTTGGAAATGGGTGGGTTTGATTTTAGGCGTTATATTGGTAATCATTACAGAGAAGAGACTGATTTTCACCTCAGGGCATTGCAGAGCGGCTATACATTGAAATATGATCCAAGAATAGTTGGTTTTCATTGTTATCAAAGGACTGGTGGTCAAAGATCAAATTCAAATTTGTTACTTTATGAATACTATGTGGCAAGAAATCATGCCCTTTTCCTTTCTAGGTTTTACGGGGTCAAAATTTTTTTCATGTTTCCTGTGTTTATAATGAGTAGAGGTATTTTTCGCTTCTTAAATTTTCGTCTCAATAGATTCATTCCCTATAAGTATTTCGAACGTTATTTCGTGCGTGCCGTAACTCTAGGCGCGAGCGCTATACGATCCCAGGGCGGTGGAGTTTCACTTATATCAAAAGATAAGAGGGCAACGGTCAGGTAGTCTTCTTTATGAATATCACGTTTTAAGGAATCACGCTTTCTCTCCAAGTTCTTAGGCTTTGAAATGCTTTTCACGTGTTCCGGTGCGTTTTCGGGTGTTCACTTCTAGTGGTGAGTGTCTGGTCATGCAAGCAAAAGGCATAACTTAGAACCTGAGAAGGTGACCCTAAGGGTAAACTTGGTGTTCCTAAAAGTTGAGGTGAAATGGAAACGAAAATGCTGTTAAACACTTTTATAATCTCAGCCTTTTTTTTTATCTAACTTCGCCTTTTTGCAGTTTAACGATAATTATTAGTTTTCCAATTTCTGCTTTTAAGAATCCACTCTAGTCAATGAGCTTAACCAATCCGATTTTAACGGCTATAGTTTGGTAAACTTAGAAAACCTAAATATCTCAATTTCTAAATATCTTTCCCTTAAGTGATGAAAATGGCTAAAGCTCCAAATTTATCCACTCTCAGAGAATCCTTGTCAAAAAGTAATTTGCCTCTTACAAAACTGGACGATTACGATTTGTCGCTTTTTTTTATCCGCAGCTAGTTTTTGGTGCTGCTCGAAAACGACTTGCTGAAATGGTAAACAACTTAAAATCAGGGGTTATCTTGGAGGCTGGTTGCGGAAGGGGCTGGCTTTCGCTTGAACTTGCAAAAAGAGGGTTCGAAGTTGTTGATGTTGACTTATCAGATGAAAACATACGCGAAGCTAAAGCTCTGTTCAAATCTGAGAACATCAATATACCAATAATAAAAGCGTCACTAACTAATCTGCCACTCAAAGATGCCGCATTTAATTCTGTTGTAAGCTGTGAGGTTATAGAGCATATACCTGATGTTGAGCTTGTTTTTTTGGAGCTATCGCGGGTGATGGTTCCAGATGGAAACCTGTGCCTAACAGTACCTAACGGTTTTGGTAGTTTTGGAATAATTTACGATATTATTTTGCATGGTATTGGGAAAGGAAGTAGAGGCATAGAAAGTGAGCATGTTCAAAAATTTACGGTTAACAGTGTGGAAACATTGGTTGAATATTACCATTTCAAGATTACAAAGTTCACTAACTTGGAGGCGTTAACCCCATTTTATGCTTTTTTGTTCGGTAAATTAAATTTAAAACGTACTGCTTGGCAACTATTAGAAAACGCAGATGTTCACAGTGCTGAAAAATTGTCAAGATGGTTTGGTGGTGTTTGGGTTATAATCTGCAAAAAACTTGTACTGCAAGTTGAATGATATGCCCACGCCTTCCAAACATGCCCGCGCTAGGAATTGGGTATAAACAAGAGTACCCTCATTATTATTGTCATTATCACTGTCAGCACAATTGCTTCAAGTCGTATTCTAAACCTAAAAGCCCAAGCAAACCAAATGTTACAGAGACAAACTAAAGAGCTTGTTGGTGCTAAAACCTTAAAGATACTGTTTGGTAGTATTTGCTCAAGAAATGGCAAAAAAACTTAATTGATTTGCTCACACAAAATGGCGTCTTATTAATCAAAGATTATGGCCATTGAGCAGGGTCAAAAAAAAGCGACGGATGAATACTTTTCTGTCAACAAAATTCCAATTCTTCTCAATACAGTGGATTATACGACAAGGATAGACATTAAGTTATAGGGGTGAGCGATTTTGAGCGCATACTATCGCTCTTGTCAATTAATATAACTCCATCAAAATCCAATAATTACAGCTGTCTTAAATGCTCATATGCATTAAGGCGATAGGACTTGCAAGTGCACAAGACAAGTGCACCAATAGGCGATATGGCAAAGTAATCTAATGTTTTCACAGCGGATGGGTTACAAACCAAAGATGTGAAAATGCTCAATTCAAAATTATGTGTAATTGGGCATTTCATTTAAGTTATGTGACTTCGGGATGTGTATACAATAATTAATTTTGGTCTTGAGCACTATTTGAACATTTAGTCTGGCTTAAATATTTGATTTGGCCAGATATGACTCGATTGGATGGTAGCGTTATTATGCGTATATGTATGATTTCTGGCTTGGCTAAATACCATGGTGGTGTTGAACACGTAGTTGATGAATTGAGCAGTGTTATGGTAAACCATGGCGCCACAGTAACAGTTTTCAATAAGTATTATCGGGATTTTGTGGAAAAATCAAATAACTTCACAACAGTAGGGGTGCGCCCTTACGAACTTTTGCCTCCCAGACTAAGCGCGCGCTTTCCGGATTACGAACAGTACGTGTATAATCTGAAAGCATGGAGAAAAACAAAAGTTTATGGTCCTTTCGACCTCATCCACGGTCATGGAAGCAGTTGTTTTTTCTCTTCCATTTTTAGAACCAAAAAACCTTTTCTCATGACTTTTCATGGAACGATGGAGGGAAATTTCCGTAAAATATATGGTTCCAAAATCAGTCCACAATTTTTCACACTTTTCTATCCTGAACAAGTTGCAGCCTTAAGATGTGACTTAGCTGTTGCTTGTTCAAACGCAGTAAAAAATGAACTAGTAACATTTTATGGAGCGAATCAAAATAAAATTGCTATAATACACAACGGGGTCGATGTCAACAAGTTTTTTCCTCAAGATAAAAACTGGGCAAGAAGAAAATTAGAACTGCCTCCGAAAAACAAGTATGCCCTGTGGATTGGTAGAGAGCCGATCCGCAAAGGTCTTTCAATAGCCATGAAAGCTGTTGAAAAGATTCCGAATATTCGTTTGTTAGTTGTTGGAATAAATGGCAACAACTTCGGGAAAACAATTTTTCTCGGAAAGATTTCAGAGGCTAAAATCATAGATGCGTATAATGCCGCAGATTTCTTGATATTTCCAACAATATATGAAGGCTTTCCTTTGGTTCCTTTGGAGGCATTAGCCTGCGGTTTGCCAATAATAGTTTCAACAGCGTCAAATTTGGGTGAAATAATAGAAGAAGGCGTTCATGGCTTTGTCGTAAAAGAGGGAAGCCCTTCTGCTTACAAAGAAAAAATCGAGTTTCTACTTAATGATGATGTTATACTTGAGAAAATGCCCCTTGAATGCAGGAACTTGGCTATTAACTACAGTTGGAATAGACAAGCAGAAAAATACTGGAAGATCTACCAGCGAATTATTGACTCATAAGTATGAATTCTGCTATTGTGAAAGAGTGCACAGAAGGCTGTCGAAAATGAGTTTCATTTATTGCGCGCCGCGCTTTATTTAGCCCATCTTCAGAACTGCTTTGCGTTTTGGGTCTGTTGAGTGTATAAACCGAAATAATGCGTATTTCGAGCTTGTTATGCGTCGCGCAGAAAACGTCGAAAACGTTTCCAGGCCCCACAGACCAGCCAAGTAGCTCGCGCATCAACTGTCCTGCAGAGTCGCTCTAACCAGGAGATGTGTCGGCGGCGCCACTCGAAACGCCGTAGGCGTTCCAACTGCCACAAGCTGGGGTCAGACGCGTAATGAGGCGGGTAATCAGTTTCATAATCGGATTTCGATGCGAGCGGCCCGGTCTGCAGGAGAGCCGTGATTTCATCATCCCAAGCCACGGGCCGGAACCCCACGCGGCGCAAGATCGAGAAGAAACTACCCGGATCGAAGTGGTAGACATGAGCGTTCTGGGCATAATCCTGAAAATCGTACAAGTGATGAACCACTACGGTGATACCGTCCAATTTCATAATCCACGCCGGGCACCTGCACCCACAGCGCGCCATTCGGGGCTAGAAGATTTCGAATTTGAGTTAGTTCTTCGACAAGGTCAGTCATATGTTCCAGGACATGACACAAGATCACCAATTCGGCGGGCGCGGCAGTTATCAATGTGTTTGTCCCGCCGAGGCGTAAATCCAGACCACGTGCGTGACCATACGAGAGAAAACGTTGATCAAGATCACACCCTGAGACGCGGCAACCGCGTTCCGCGAAAACGCTGAGAATCCCGCCCGCGCCAGTGCCGACTTCAAGTACGGTCTGGCCGGCTTGCAGTACAAAGCCGTTTTTCTCTAGCCACCGTATTGCTCGTAACCCTCGTTCCCGTTCGTCCGCGAACAGTTTTTTTGGCGTCCAGTTCATGTATATACGACGGTAATATCGTTCATAGAATTCCCGGTAGGCGTCGGCCGTGAGCCGCGGGTTAGCCTGCAGCAAACCACATTTACGGCAGGCCGAAATGGGACAAGGGAGGGCAAAACGGTCTCGCATCGCCACTACCCTAAACTTGTGGCTCCCGCAGGGACAAGGGACTGCTTCGAAGGCCCAGTCACCTTTGCGAATTTTTCTGGCCGCCTCGTCTCGTGCGGTAACCTGAGCAAGCGACAGTTTTAGTGTTGTTCCGAGTAACTGCCAACCATAGCGCATGGAAATTAGATCAGGTAGAAAGCTGATGTCATCTGCGGAGAGAACTGGCAGAAAATCAGTCGGGAAACAGGATCTAGGGTCGCCGCTTGTCTTCTCAAGATGACTAGGCACAGTTTCTCGGTTAATCTCCCAACTCCTCCTTTTCTTTGCCATTAAGTAAACAATTCCCAAACGAAGTCTCGCGTTCAATCGCGAGCGCTCGCATAGTTATCTCCGTGGTTGTTCCTGGCTTCTTAATCTCTATGCTCGCTGGGTCCATCCTATTATTTTCGTTTTGTTGTTTAACCAATGATGGATTTTGTTCGAACAGAATCAAACCCGCTATTAAGACTAAAACGATTGGAACTATTATTATAATGAGCTTTCGATTCATGTTCAGACACAAATTTGATATTTAGATAGGTGCTATAAATAACTGCCGAATCGTAAATGGAAATGCTGAAACATAAGCTAAGTTTTTACCCACACATATTTCTTTTTTACTTCTTCAATTTTCTTTCGTTTGTCTAACATTTTCTCAATAAATATTCTGGCAAAATAAGCGCGCGCTTTTTCCCAAATTCTCATATTTTTACTGCCCAATGACATTGATTGTCGGCGCTGTACTGAAGGTTACGCTGAAAGTGTCGCCTAGCTGAAGTATGATAGTGCAATTTGTGGCAGATGTGTAAAGCGTTTGTCCATCAACAACTATTGCTGTCACTGTACCCCCTGAGACGTAAAGAGTTTTTGGCGACTCCCAATTGGTGTAGGTTGTTGCGCTATTCCAAGTAGAGCTGTTTCCCGTTGAAGCAGCATTCCACGCGTATCCGTCTACAATGTAATTAAATGATGTGCCGTTCCAGATAAAATTTGATGATATACGGCCTACAGGATTGTAGCCTTGGTTGTTGATTATTTCAGTCATTCTTCCTGAATCGTGAATGCTGCCCCATAAGTTATTGTACACATTATTTCCTATCACGGCGTTCGTGCTTGCGCCAGCTTGAATATCTATACCAAATACTTGCGTTATGGCAGCACCTGAGCGGTCGTCAAAGAGTTGGTTTTGACTGATGTAATTATTATTTCCAACTACGTACATGCCATTTCCATTGTCAAAAACGTAATTTAGACTTAACGTATTGTTGTTACTAGTGGAGTCAAGCATGATTCCAGCATAAGCGCATTGAGAAACATGATTTCCGCTGATGAGATTGAAAGTTGCATTGGCAAGAATTATCCCATTTTGTCCTGAACCCACTACTCCAGTAACATAGTTGTCTTTGACCGAATTATCGCTGCAACCACTTGGTAAATCTGTACCCGCAAGCTCAATTCCGCATTTGATACTATTTAATATGGTGTTTCCTGAAACAGTACAGTTATTTTCAATAACATGCACTCCGTAAACGCAGTTTTGAATGGTGTTTTGCGTTATTGTATCGTTGCATCCTCCCTCAACGGCGCGGCGCGCGCTGGTTGGTTGTTAAGTAAAAGTTGCAGTGTAAGTTGCGTCTGAGGATGGAACGGTTATCGTGTGTGATTGCGCTCCGCTGTCGCTCCAACTGCTAAAAGTGTATCCTGAAACCGTGTTAGCAACTAAAGTTACTGAGTTGCCAACTGTATCATAGAATATGTAAGGTGATGTAGAATACGCTCCAGCATATCCATAACTACCATTTGCTGTCACGAATCCTACACCAGTAGGAGACGAAGCGACTGTGACAGCAACTATGGAAGGCGCTGATGAACTAACTGTTAAACCATTATAATTGTAATTAGTTGAGCAACCAGAATAGGTCATTCCATAAACCGTGTTACTCGTACATGAACCTGTGTTAACAGCAAGATAAACGCCTATTGAAGCTGTCGTAATAGTATTGTATTCTACAATGTCATAGGAAGTATCACGTAGTCTTAAACCCCAATATAACGTAGTGGTTACACTATTACCCGAAATCAAAACATAATTAATATTTCCATTACCACTACCGTCAACGACAATCCCAAAAGAAGTAGTAGATACCGTATTTCCAGCAATAAAAAGATAATTGCCACTTCCAGAGCCACCAGCAGCAGGACTTTGCCCACTGCTTTCTTCGATGGCGATGCCCCAACCAGCATTATTATAACCGTACATTGTACCATAAATAGCAGTTTGTCCAGTTGTTGTCCAACCTACATTATAAACGGTGTTTCCAGTAATTATGGTGTTTAAGCCATAGCTGTCTATTCCAACGTCGCCGCAATCGTAAACGTTGTTATTTATAAAATAGGAACCATTATCTCCACTCCACGCATTGAGACCATTTGCACCACAATCATAAATTAAGCAGTTCATAACTCCATTGTTATTTGTAGTGACACCATCTCCTGTAATGGTTCCATAACTACGACAATTGTAAATTGTTGAGTATTCAACTAAAGAATTATTACCATTGAACATTATGCCAGCGCAATAATTAGCGCCAGATAAGTAAGTTGTGGCAGAAACTGCTTGATTTAGTCCATTTCCATTTATTGTCACACCTGACACAATAATGTTGTTGCCATACAACCACATAACTGGGCTTCCAACTCCAGTTTGACCCCACATGTTTGGCATATCATTAACTGCTGTAAGTACTGCTCCAGATTGAAAAGTCACTGTGACATCACTAACGTAGATGCCCCATGTTGCGTCTACTGTATAAGCACCGCTTTCAATGTAAACGGTGTTTCCGCTACTGGCTACTCCCGAAGAACCTAACAGGTAATTGAACACTCGACTGGAACTTGTGCTTTGATAAAGCACTGCCTTCGTGGCTCCATTTAGCATTTGGTAATTTGAACCTGAGACTCTTATGATGTAGGAATATGTTCCCGTAGGTGTAGGCGTTGGGGTAGGTGTTGGGGTAGGCGTTGGCGTTGGGGTTTGTTGCACGACTCCGCTTGATTGGAGGGTGATAGACATTTGTGGAGACGCGTTACCTACGTTTACGGAGAACGCTGTCAAAACAATGATGACTGCTAGGGCGGCTAAGACCTGGTTTTTCATATGTGCGTTCACTTGTGAAAGTCATTTGGCGTTTTGTTTGTTGGGCGCCTTAGGGGTGCACAAGTATCTGAAGATTTACGATTTAATAAACCTTGTGTCTGACCAATTATGGCTAATGCTACTACTGCGGTTGTTATTGAGAGTTTCAAGTTGTGCGTTTTCATTTATCTCTCTCTCCCCTGAATTTTGAAATCCTCTTAGCGCTCGAA
>Ga0187886_1002842_pt1 | contig 13432 bp, 10 predicted proteins | sample June2016WEW_20_1_FD_133001 | JGI IMG/M metagenome (GOLD analysis project Ga0187886, IMG submission 133001) | Peatland microbial communities from SPRUCE experiment site at the Marcell Experimental Forest, Minnesota, USA - June2016WEW_20_150 | ecosystem: Environmental > Terrestrial > Soil >...
AATACTTGGCATTCTCTGAGGCTCTATTTGTGAGAGTTGTTTTTGCAATCTCAACACCAAGTGTCATCTATTGCTAAACGTGATATAAGCAATATTTCAAAAGCAGACATATATCGAAACTCCGTTTCGAAGAACCTTGGCGAAATTAGTTGGATTCGAGCCTGAAACAGAGTGTGTGAAAACTCAAATTTAGTTTTAGAAATTGCGTCTTACATTTGAAAACACGTCCTGAAGTCCTACCAAATTGCAATAAAAGCGGCAATTTCCTAAAATTGAAATTAGTTTTTACAAAGTCTGGAAGCGGTGCAGGTCTCTACTGGACTTAGCCCAAACGAGTGTGAGTCCCCTTCTTAGTATGCGTGCTTGAACTCTTTTCTCTAACATTAATCCAAAGGTTGTTACTTATTGAATTTGAACCCAAAAAGATTAAGCCAAAGCATCCGCGCTATGTTAAAAATGCCGCTTAAAAAGCAAAAATGAGCCCCAAATAGACAAGAAATAAGCAAAAAGCGGGCGAGGGGGGATTTGAACCCGACCCCCAGTGGAGATATCACCCGAAGATCTAACTTTTACTCGACTTATGGTTAATTTAGATATACCAAGAAGTACAGTATGCTTTCTCAAAGATGAGCTTTTTCTCAAAATTCTCTTGCTGTGAAAATTTGGGTACTCTCTACTTGCCTCTTCACCTCCTTCATGTTTTTCTTGAACGATAGTAATCGCATTAACCTCCTAGCCACCATTATCCAAGCCAAGTTTATAACCCAAACTATCATGTTACAAATACAAGAAAGAATAAAAAACGACTAATATCTGCAGCTAAAATTATCTTAAATTTGTTTTTTTAATTCCCAAATGCACAAGAAAAGAGCTGAATTACCACTATTGATGAATTTTAAGGTATTTTGTATATTTAGAAAAATTGAGAGTAAGTAATCGACAATAAATTTTATCTATTCTTTAAGTTGTGTATTTATATGGTCAAGGTATTTTTTGAAATAGGAATATCATAGAATTTTAAAAGGAATTTTTTCAAGTTAAGGCTTCGCGTGCTTTCGCCCGCTCCGCACAAACGCCAGCCCAAGCACTCTTTCTTGGATAGAAAGAGATGCCAGAAAGAACGGGGGCTGGTTAGACAGCCCAAACGCGCGGTCTTGCGAGTCCGCTCGTTTAGTTTTGATGTGTTGCCCTGAAAGGTGAGGGCAACGCAGTCAAGAACCGCTATGTACGAAACGAATAGCTATTAGTTGTACGTTGAAGATATTGTGCCGACATAAACCCCTTTTGCCTTGCAAGTCAAAAGTCCTCTCGGTTTCGATTGTTTCAGCCAATCGAAAGGTTTATTGTCGTCACACGACTGAGGGACGCATATCAGCCCCGCTATGTCTTTATTTTTCTTACACAACACAAAGAGGGACGGGTATCATCCCGCGAGAATCAAAATACCCCAAAAACACTACTTAACCAAGTTTAAATGAGAAACTTAAACTACAAACCTGCACAAAAAAAGAAGGAAAAAGGCTATGGGCTATGTTGCATGGAAAACTGCAGTTATGTAAACACCTTGAAGAGAGCCATATGACTGCAGATCGTTCATATTATAGTCTCTCCACGCTTGAGCATTGAAATAATATTTATTGCCTGCTGTAACAGTGTACACTCCTTGTGTAGTCAAACTGTAATAGATGTTCTCGGTTGCTGTAGCGCCGTGTATACTTCCTCCTGCCTCTGCATTCCCGCTATATCCAGTAGCATTTGAGTTAAGCCACATGGAGCTGGAATCATTCCATGCAGTAAGTGTAGCAGTGAGTATTACTTGAACAGTGCCGTTTGCTGGTGCAGTTAACGTAACGTTCCCAAGATTCTTCGCGGGCCAATAAGCTAGAACTCCTCCGGAAAGTGAACTCGAATTGACGATGGTAACTCCTGGTGGTCCTTGGGGTCCAGTCGCTCCCTGTATACCTTGAATGCCTTGTTGTCCGGTTGCTCCTGTATCTCCTTTAAGTCCCTGTGGACCTGTTGCTCCGGTTGCGCCTGTTGCACCAGTTGCTCCTGTAGCGCCAGTGGCACCTGTTGACCCTGCAGAACCTGCCGATCCAGTAGCACCCGCATCTCCTTTAGGACCCTGCGCTCCCGTTGCGCCTGTAGCGCCTGTTGCTCCCGTAGCTCCTGTGTCTCCTTTGGGTCCCTGTGGACTACCTACTGACATCGCCGTAATTCCTGCTGATACTCCACCTGCAACTAAAACTGCTACTATAATTACGACAATCAATGTTCCTTTTGCAATTGCTATTTTTGACATAATTTTTTCCTCAAAATGTTATTCAACATACCTTACTTAAATAATTAACCACAAATGATAAAGCCATAAAAACGTATTGAATGAAAAATGTACTTTCCATTTCTTTGAGAATCAATAGCAAACCTATTTTTGAGCTCATTAATCTCGGCAATCTTTACAGCATGAATTTTTTCCTAGGCTTTAGTTCGCGCACTAATATCAAATCACCAAAACATTATGAGTATTGTTTTTTGGCAAGAACTTCGTCTAATAAACAAATTTGAAACACAGTTAGCTCCGAAAACCAGACATTTTCTTCAATTTTTATGTCCTTTCCAGCTACAAATCCCAGCAAGAAAAACCTCTCTTCAACCAATTCCTCACCAGAAAGCGTAACTTGAACTAAAGGCCTTTGTCTGAAGGATTTGGCTATAAGCCGCGAAGCGCCTATGACTAGAAATGCAACCCAATCAGCAGAGGAGCCAAATCAAGCCGGGCATCCGCGTAAAAATCGTCTTGAAGCAGCACCAACATAGCGGTATATTAACCGAGGGTATAGTCAAGGATATCCTTACAAGCAGCTCAACTCATCCTCATGGAATCAAAGTGCGGCTTACAGACGGCAAAGTCGGCAGAGTACAATCAATAATGTAGCCCTCGCAATGTACGCTGTATAGAAAGTTTTCGGGGAAAAATTTATTCGGAAATTTCAGCCAGTAGAAGGCTATCGACCTTTCTTCAGTTGCTTAAAGAAACCGGAATGCGTCGCGGAGAAGCTTGCGAACTGCTTAAAAGGACTGACATCGACTTCGAACAACGATCGGTGAGAATCACACCGGAAAAAGGCAGTAACCCAAGAATCCTACCGCTGTCTCTTAAGCTTGTAGACATGCTCAGTAGTCTGCCCAAGAATACCAACACTGTGTTTGGCGTTAATGCAGATTTGATGCGAAGAAACTTTGCAAAACAGCGCAAACGGATAACTGCTAAACTCAAGAACTCAAGACTGACTCAGATAACCTTCCATACGTTCCGCCACTGGAAAGCTACAATGGAATACCATAAGACCAGAGACATCCTGCATGTAAAAGAAGTTCTCGGCCACAAATCGCTAAACAGCACCATGCTATATACGCAGCTTATCAGCTTCAGAGATGATGACTTCTCAGCCGTTGTAGCCCATTCTGAAGAAGAAGCGTGCAAACTTGTAGAATCAGGTTTTGACTTCGTATGCGACTTTAATGGAAACAAAATCTTCAAAAAACGCAAATGACGACCGCTATAAAACTTTCTTTAAGAGTACCGAGGTGTTGAGCTTTCGATGTTGAAGTGGACCGGGGGGGATTTGAACCCCTGCCAAAGTGGAGATGTCACCCGCAATTCCTCTCTTTTTTTGTTAAACAAAGATTACAATAACTGCGGAATGGAATTCGCTCATAAGGTTCGGGAATTCCTCAAAAGATAAACCGAATCTGGGAAACAGCTCTGTTGTAATCGCTTTTGAAACAGAATGCCCGTCACGGGGGACCACCAAAAAAAAATTGTTTGTGATGAAACCTGTGCATTTTTGAACCTGGGTATGGTATTGCTCTTTGATTATCGGAGTAGTTTGTGTTTACCCTACTCCCCCATAGCTTCTGAAGTTTAGTTAAGAAATCTTAAAGAAACCCCTGCCCTGCTCAAAATATACAGCGAATACCTTATTCTTCTCGTTTCTAAGAATATCCACTACGCTTTGAAACATTGCAAACGGCAAATTCAATACGACTTCGCCTCCTGCCGCACTGTCCGCTTCGTAAGGCATCCCCGGGTCCTTGAATTTAAAGTAAGCCAATGTTTTGTTGCCGTTCATGAGCGCTATTTGTGCTCTGTTTGTTTGGTACCCTTTTTCGCTTCCATAGATTAGAATTGAGTAACTAGTAAACGCTACCAATCACAATCACCTCCTCATGAATCTTGATTCATATTTTATAGTGATTACTTCTTTTTAAGATTTGGTAAATTCGAGTATTTTTTGACTTTTGATTTTTAGAATTAATACACTCGCAGAGGCATAAAGGATTTCACCCCTCCGCACAATTCCCTTTTTATTTATTTTTTGGGACCTTCATATTTAGAATGTAATTCTCCGTTCGCAGGCGAACGCAGCTTTAAACATCCTAGCAATTCATAGAAGTGGACTGGGGGGGATTTGAACCCCCGACCTCTTGAGTGCAAGAAGCTTATTTCTGAGGGTATTTGGGAAAACTACGCTGATTGGTTGCTCAAAACGCATACAACAAGTCATGCTAAGTCTATTTTGATATATTCTAAGAAATTTGCGGCTGTTCTGGAGAATCCAAATTTAGCTTCACAGTTGCTAATGTTGAGCAAAGACATGAGAAGAATAGTGATGAGTGCTTTGAGTAACCTTTCCAAGTATTTGGGAGTTTATGACCACTGGAAACAGACGATAGCGAATTACGATTTGAAGTGGGAAAACACGAACAATCTGGATACTTTTCTAAGTATTCTCAACACGAATTTTGAAGAGACAGAAACATGGCTCAGACAAGTAATCAAAGCTCTGCCGAAAGAATACGCTACAGTTTTGATATTTGACACCTTGACTGGCTTAAGACCAACCGAAGCAGCTTTATCATGTAAACTGATTACTGAACTTTCAGAAAAGAATCAATTAGACCGCTATCTTGATAAAGATTTGATGATGCTTCAGCATTTCAAGTTTCCAGATTTGTTTCTCAGAAAATCAAAAAACGCCTACATTTCCTTCGTAACGCCCGAGCTTATCAACTTAGTTCTTGAAACAAAACCCCGAATGAAATACTCGGCAATAGATACGATAATTGGAAGAGCTGGATTCAACACCCAGACAAAACAGCTAAGGAAGATTTTTGCAACAAAACTGAGAAACTCGCTACCTCAAGAAATTGTCGACCTGCTACAAGGACGAATAAGTCAAACAGTTTTTATGAAATTCTATTATAAACCATTACTACTTGACACACAACAGAAAACAATCAAAGCACTTCAACTAATACAATCAGAACTGCTCTCTCATATACAAAATTCTTTGTGATTGCCCAACTTCTGAGAACAGTTTTAGTAAAACGCTGATAGAGCAAGGCTTCGAGTACGTCACAGAAATGGATTCGGTGAAGCTGTTCAGAAAGCGAAAGTAGAGGAATCAGATTAAACTTTAGTGCACAAATTTTAAAAAGCTAAATACAAGATACTCACAACGAGAAACGCCGACTGGAGTGTAAAACATTAGAGTTTGTCCTAAGTCTGGGTCAAGATGTTAATGATGATAAAGCGGATTTTTGCCCAAAATGCGGTGCTGAGATGCCTATGGAGTTAAGGGTCAGTAAAAAGACTAAGCTCCAATTAATTGGCGCGTCATTATTGCTGATAGCTACAATACTGTTTATTGTTAATCCGATTTTTAGTTATTGGGATGCCACGGCTTGGATATATTCTTTAGCTTTTCTGTGGGTTATCATTGCGTTCATAACGCTCGGCTTGGCTATTATGCGACGTAAACATAGGTGGACAAAACTTGCGGCTTTAGTTACAGTGCTTGCTTTTGGAATATTGTTGATTAACAGTGTAATAACCTTCATTGGAGATTTTCTAACGTTTCCTCATTTGAATGTGTGGTGGTACTATAATGCAATAGCATGGATTGCGGTTATATTTGGGGTTACGTTAGTCGGCTTTTTGCTCATAGCGAGGGCTAAGTAAGAGTTCAGTTAGTAATTTTACTTAAACAAATGAAAATGAAAAGAATTACTTTTCCGCACTTTCTTGCGCACGCTAAGTAGATGAGCAAGTGACTGAACGACTTAATGACGGCTGCAAGGCAGGAGTTCTTGAACTAATCAAGACCTTAAAACGGAGTGTGTCCACTGAAAAAAATTGCGGTAGGCGACAATGAAAACTCGCAGTAAATTCATAAGAAGCCTTGTTTTGACGCTATGCTATGCAGAAGTGGTACTTTGATGGCTTACACTGTTTCCAAGGTTTTTAACACCATTTGTTCTCGTCTTTGGACAATTAGCTGATGGTTCAGCGATATCCTTATTCTTCTTCTTTGTTTGGGGACCGCTGATGTTGTTTGGAATACTGGTTATTTTAAATTTGGAATTGGACATAGAGGAAGAAAAAGATGCGGGATTCATTTCTTAAGTGAAACATCTTTTAGTATTGACCGCAATAATGGCTTGTGGTTATTATGGTTGATAAGTTGGACTGTGTGAGAAAAGTTCTGGAAGAACAAGAGAAGCACGGAAAACTTTTGACCGTTGACACAGCAAAAAATTTCATTGAAGCCGATGCGAAACTTAGTCTATCAAACAAGGTTTGCCTACTCGTGGAACTACGCTACGAGCTGTTGACAGGATTGACTATAACGGGAATAAAAGCAGGTAAAGAGGAGAAGCTGAACGAGTCGTCTTTGGAAAATTTCAAGGATGCAACTAAGGACTACAGTAATAATGCTGACGTGACGAAGTTGCTGAAATTGCTGAATAGTGAGATTCAGAAAACTTGCAAGTAGCAAGTTCTCCTTTTTTTGTTTTCAGTTTTGCAAGTCAGAGAAAAAAACAGTTTGAAATTCTGCAAAAGCGAAACATGGGTCTAAAGATGAACATATCACAATGCTTCCAGGACTTTGCGCCTTCCAGCATTTGTGAAACTTTTTAAAAACTGATATTAATTTTATACCCATAGTCCAACCACACACACAACCAAACTACGCTTTTATTATTTTTGTACCATAGTTTTTTCGCCAACACACACAAGTTTGGTTAATGCTGTGATATTTGTATTATTCAAATACCTATGTTTTGGCGCTCACACACACAGGGAAAATAAAGATAGCTCGCAAATGAGATGTGACAAATCTTATAAAGAAAACAATACCAATTTTATTTTTTATTAAGAGGTGTCTGGGATACCTCAACACGAAGAACATTGCCAGCATTCGTTAAAGCGGTATGGTATTAGAGGTGATGATATTCACAGTTATATTGACGAACCGAGCAAAAGCTATTCACAATCTCACAGGCAATATAGACATGATTCGAATACAGTAAAACTTGTCGGTGAAATGTTTGGTCGTAAGTATGGGAGAGAGCTTGCTGAAAACATAGCTTTAGACCATATTATGGCTGACCACGAAGAAGAAGTGAAGAACCGTAATTCAAGCAATCTCACAACAAACGAACGAATTAGATTTGTTGAAAAAATAGAAAGAGATTCGAGGGGTTTCCCGGTTGGTTGGAAACATCCTGTTTATGTAAATTGTCCAGTTTGCAGAAAAGAGGTTCCAAAAGATTTTCCTCTCATGCACCTTTGTAAAGACGGGAAGTTCCATAAAAGCAGCGGAGAGGAGTTTTAGCACGCGCGGTCGAGACTCACCAAAGAGCGATAGCTCAGGATTTTAAGTTTCACTTTTCAACTTTTCAATGGCGAAGCTGGATATCAAAAATTTCATCAAAGGCTCTTTGCTCTCGACCAGCGAAGCCTTGCAGATTTGTTTCGCTTTATGATGGGGGTTGGACGTAGTCTTTTCGATGGCAGAGCTTTTTCTGTGGGGTATTTCTTTGGTAGAGAAACTTTAGTTTTTTTAAATCTGTTTAGGAACCAGCAGAACTTTGCAATTTTTCATCAATCTGCTTCCAGAAAATTTGTTTTTGCTCAGCTTCGATGAAATCTTTCTGTTCAAGGTGGCGCTGGATATGCACATTGCAATTATAAATGTTCAGGGAAATGCCATACTTTTCGAACATTTCAATGATTTGTAAATAAGTTAAATGCTCGATGTGAAACCCGTATGTAAAAGCTGTGATGAGCCACTCTGGAGAATTACAAATTTTGCAATTTACTTGTCGTTTCAGTGATTTTCACCTCTGTTAAATGTTAATAAAAAGGGGTGCTTAGAGAGATTTGTTGAATCTACCAAAAAGCTCCTAAGACTAAACTTAAATTCATGGACTTGATATTTCGATGCAATTTTCAAGACAACAGGAACCTGCTATATATTCTAAAAGCAACTTTTTGTTGTCTTGGATTACAATGCTTTTACCGCCTGTGTTGTGAGTTTTAATGCATAAACCAGCCTTCTTGAGCCATGCTTCGTTTTTCTCAAATACCCTGCAAGCGTCGGTTGTTTTGTCTCTGAAAATCTGAAAAAGCGGAACAGGTTCTGTTTGACCCTTCGAAACGTAATACTGTTTAGCTTTCAGTAATTTCATTAAGAATGGTAGGTCAGTACGGGGTTCTGCAATCTCATTTCTGCCTTCAAATATTTTGGTTGCCAATAAGAAATCTGCACTTTTCATTCCAGTCGTCAGCGGTGAAATGATGAACGGCGGTTGAGCACTTCCGTTATGATACATATTGCATTTAACATCGAGAAAGCTTTCGACCTCTTGTTTTGTCATGCCTAAGCAATAGATGTAGCTGTCACGTTTACCTTCAGGGTCTTTAACTCGTGCGCTTGAATTGATGAACTCGGAAACCATGTTTGACTTTCTGAAAGCATAATCCCAAGCTTTTGCTTTGCCCATACCACCTGATTGTGCCAGCATAACTTTGTGATGATAAGCTGCTAAAGGTATGTATGGACCACAGAGCATGATTTGCACGTTTCCTTCGACTTTGACACCACGTGCCAGCTTGCTTCTGTACCAAGTGATATTATCATCTGGAACCTTCGGAATAAGCCCGTCTGCTTTCCATTTCTTGACAAAATTAGCCATCAAAATATTCATGCAGACTATCAAGGTGTCTTTCAGTTGCGATTCGTCACCTTTGCTGTGATAGTTGCAGATGTCTGTAATTGTCGTTTGAAGATGTTCTTGTGTGCTTTGAAAATGTAGACTATGATAATTGTATGCTCTTGAATCGCAGAAGTAAGCAGTCCACGAGTTTGTGTTGTTTGGGTCGCCCCATGGATACTTTTGTAACGGTGCTGTAAAGTGTTCTTGAAGATTAAAGTCGGGAAGATGTGAGTCTATCAAGATAGATTGTTTACCTTGATTTGCGAAGTTGTCTGCGAAGCTGTTGATGAATGATAAGCCTTCTTCCAAAGGCTCAAGGGGTTTCAGCGTGATTGCGCCTTTTGCGCTCTTGTGGATGAATAGTTTCTCGCAGCAAGCGATTTGCGTCAACTTCTGAAGGAACTCTGTGTCATAGCCCTTCCCAGTGAGGTTTATCACCTTGTTCCATATACCTCTGAAATTTCCTTGGAGCGTCTGCAGGTCAGTTTCTGAGAGAGGGTTATCAAATTGTTTGCCCTCACCTTCTTTGAGCGATTGTCCTGCCATGAATGCTTGCACGTTAAATTCTAACAACGGAGCCAAGATAGTGCTCCATGTATCCCATAACAGAGTGGAGAGATTGCCAGAGTCTTTATAGGAAATTTCTACAGATGGCGTCAAGCAAAGTAAGCCCTGGGTGTATTCATCAAAGATACCTACGTCTGCACTTGTTATTTTCGCCATGAGCTGTTGCGATGTTTCACTATGAATTTCGCTAAAAACTAAAGCTTTGAGTTTATGGTACGTTACAACCAGAATATCCCAGTTTTCGCTTAGAAGTATTCTTTGAAGCTCGCATTCAGGATTTTTATGGTATTTGCACTGCGAGCATTTCTGCGGCAGCATAAGCCACTTGACTTTCTGCAATCGTTTGTTTTTAGCTAACGCAATTGACAACGACTTGCAAATTACGCTGTTAGCCTTAATGTAGAGCACGTTAGCGTCTTTTCTTTGACTTAAAGCGATAGCCTTCTTAACGGTATCTTCACCAATTTTATGTGTCGGAGCGAAGAATGCCACCTTCTTGTGGTCATTAACTGCCTGTATAATCAAGCTGGTTGTTGCGCCTGCTCGGGTAACTTTCTCGACAGCGACAATTTGATTTTTAAGTCCGAGCAGAATCCTTGCCATTTCTTCTTGTTTCTGGTAACTCATTCTCTTCTATGCCTTCTCGTGAACTGAAGTCCTGCTTAACTTTCAACTTGACCCACCGTGGAGCCCGCTTAACGAAAATCAAGTTTGTCCCAGTTCTTTCGTTTAGAAACCTTTCAATTTCATCCATGTCTTTAGACGTAGTGTCCAAGACTATTGCAGCAGTTATTCTGCCGTTTTCATCTTTTTCTAACATTTTCTTTTTCACTTATCTTTGCATTTGTTCTCGTTTTGGAAGCCCCAGTTTAGGAACCTCCAATAGCAATAGAGCAGTGTTTTATTCCAGTCGTTGGAAACATGCAGAGTCAAGGCTCAACCAAATAGTTGTGATAAGGTTAAGCCAACCCAGAGCCTTCGCTAAGGGCGATTATTATGCTTAATTTAGCTGTTCCCACTCGTTTTGAATCGGGAATCATCAGATAGGAGTAGTTGCTTTTAAGGCTGCTGGATTTTTTAAAGCATGGACTTTTTCCATGCATTTTCAAAGTCACTTTTCAATTTTTGATTAAAATTGCATATTTTCGGGTTTTTAGAGCTGAAAGTTTGCGGCGGGAACATCAAGAAAAGCCTAAAGTAAGCAATTAACAACTTGAAACATTAGCGGTTTAAAAATAAATGACACAGAAAATTTGAAAAACAACACAATGGCTTGCTTTATTGCTATGTTAACCTTATTATCTGCTCGTTACTATTCCCTCTCAAAAGTTATTTTTCCAAAAGGTTGTGGAGAGCGAACCAGGTCAAGTACACCTAATAAAAGCATATATTGATAGCAGAGGCGACATACATTATCTACTTTACCGTAATAATTCAGTACGAATTCTTGAATAGTTAGTGTTTCGGAAAACTCGACTTGCGTCTTATTTTTTCTGTCTTTGAAAGTCATCTTTTCTGCTTTATCATTAAAGGAGAACCGTGCATGAGCAATAGCGTTTCGTAGATGATTGTTATATCCTTCAAAGAAGACTGGAGCTAAGTCACTTTTGAAGTCACCTAAAGACTTTTCTTTTATTTTTTCGTAGTCTGTGTCGTTACCTTCAATTGCTTTCTTGATGGCGTATAGAATCCGAATGTTTTCATCATACAAACCCTCAATGAAAATCAAATACATAAAACAGAAGCCATAATATCTTTGTTTTTCACTTAAACCCGCTGAAGTAACCAACGCTTGATAAATTTCAGCGATGTTTTCGAGTGCTTGATTTGCAGTTTCAAATGCAGGCAAAAGACCGTCTAATGTCTTTGATGTCTTGTTGGGTTTTTCAAGTATTTCTTTCAAGAGCTTTGTAAGCTCGTCAAAACATTTTTCTCTATGATGGGCGTTCCTATCGCTACCGATATATTCAACTCTGAAGGCTTTAAAAACGTCGTCCAAGTCAGCCATGGCTTCTTGTAAAGTTACGTGAGGAAGCATCATAGTTTCTGCCAAGTGTTGAACCCATTTTCCAGTCACTGGAAGTTTCGTACCGATATTTTGGGATAATTCGTGTAGATGTTCTCCTCTTTCTTTAAATGACATTATTTTGGTTGGCAAGAAAACGCCTCGAAAGCTTCTCAATTACAATTTTGGCTAAACTTTCGAACCACCAAGTTTATCATAGCATGTGTAACCATCAAAGCAAAATCAGCGTCTTCTTTACAAATTAATCTACCCGGGTGTGCTCCAGTTGAGGTAATTCTTGAAATCTTTTTACTGATTACTGCTACGGCATCACCAAGTTCTTCATTGTCAAAGAACTTGTCCCAATCAGGAACCATTATCTTCTTTCCATCTTGTATTTCTTCTTTTTCAAATCCTTTGGACTTTATTTTTTCTGCCAAGCTTTCTTTCGCTTTTCTGCAGTCAGTGAAAACTCGGTGGTATTCTCCCATCGAATACTGTTTCCAAGCGTCATTGAGATAACTTATAGTTTCATCGAAGTCGGGGTTTATAGGTTGTGGGACCTCAATTAACGAAACGGTTTTGAAGCCCAATTGTGGCAGATAAGTTTCAGCCCAATCACTTTTGGGAATTCTGAGTTCAATTCTAAAACATAAAGTATTTCTTGCTTTAGGTTGCATGTCGAAGACAGCGTTACAGAATAGCGCAACAACGAGTTGTAAGTCTTTGGATTCTCTTAATTTTTCCATTGCGCTGAGCCGATAAGGGTTTAATTCGAACACTAAAGATAAGGAGGCGTTTTGGTTAAGTGACATAGAACCAATGGGCATTTTTGGGATAAGTTGGCCTGCATGGACAATTTTACCGTCAGTAGTTCTCTGGCTCAATTCCGCAGTCAAATCGCTGATAAATAACTGATTGGCTGGGACTGGCTGAGTTATTGACGGCATGGTTAACGATAATTCGAAAGTGAGTATCAAAGCTGGACTTATTGATGATTGTTCCACGGTTGTTGAAGAATGATTTAAGCGTAATCTTGTATTTTGGTTAATCCATGATTCTGACGTTTTTTTGCCCCCAAACAGTTTTAGTTAGCGGTTATTGGTTATTAATTTTGCCTATAGCCTATTTGTAGCCATCTTGAAGCAAGTTATAAGTCGTCGGTCATGGGCTAAAAAGCCTTTTAAGCCCAAATTGCCATTGCTTCTACCAACGGAGACTGAAATTAAGATGCTTAGTCAAAAAGAGATTGAATATTTGCGTTCTCCTGAAAGCTTTAACTCCAACTATAAATATTTCTTGAAACATCAAATCAGAAATAAAGTTCAAGCTTTGTCGGATGAACTCGTGCTTCTTAGTGATGCAGGTTTCTTGAATAGTCTTAGCGAAAACTCTAAGGGTCTTAGGGATTTCAATAAGGCTCAGGAAAAAGAAATAAACTCAAACCAAGCTTCTTTTCTTAAAACAAAGTGGACCGGGGGGGATTTGAACCCCCGACCTCTTGAGTGCAAGTCAAGCGTTCATACCAGCTGAACTACCGGCCCGTTGCTTTCCGAATGATTAACCACTCAATAATATTTAGGTTTTGTCAGTAAAAGAAACCATGCGAATAAAAAAGTTGTTTGCTTAAATAAAAATAAAGAATAAATTTGGATTTTAAATGGTTAAGCGTTTAAGCTTAATATCGTCTTGACCTTGCTGGTCGTTTCTTTGCCCAGCATTCTCGGCAGTAAATTGGCCTGCTTGGGTCTGGCTTGAATGGAACTTCACATTCCTGACCGCATTCAGAGCAAG
>Ga0187886_1002843_pt1 | contig 13429 bp, 18 predicted proteins | sample June2016WEW_20_1_FD_133001 | JGI IMG/M metagenome (GOLD analysis project Ga0187886, IMG submission 133001) | Peatland microbial communities from SPRUCE experiment site at the Marcell Experimental Forest, Minnesota, USA - June2016WEW_20_150 | ecosystem: Environmental > Terrestrial > Soil >...
AAGACCCCGACGAAGATTTTTTGCATCGATGATTTGGACCAGAAAGATTTTTGGTTCTTTGAGAAGAATGTCCCGGGTGACTTTCTCGTCTTCCGACATCGGAATAAGGGAGTTGATCCCTGGGGTGTCAATCACGTGAAGTTTCTTTCCATGGGACGACATCGTTCCGTGGGCGACTTCCACGGTCGTTCCGGGATAGTTTGATACAGTGACATATTTACCCGTCAGGTAGTTGAAGATGACGGATTTGCCCACATTGGGATTGCCGATCAGAATGATTTTTTCTTTCGAAGCCTCGGTCGGTTTCGTTTCTGTTCTGCTGTAAGACTCCATCGCTATCTCTTTCTTCTACGAGTCGACTTTTTTTGGCTGCAATCGGCACATTGGCCATAAAGTTCCATTCGATGGTGAGAGATTTTAAAACGGTAGCGCTGAGCAATGCCGTTCTGAAGGGTTTCCATAACTTCATTCTCAAATTCAATGATCTTTCCACACCGAAGGCAGATGAGATGATCATGATGGCTCCTTCCCGAAGTGGGTTCATATCGGGTCTCTCCATCGCCAAATTTTCGTTGGACTGCAAGACCGGAACGGGTGAGGAGCTTCAGGGTTCGATAAACAGTTGTATAACCAATTTTGGGATGGACCTTTATGACTTGGGCGTAGATTTGAGCGAGGTTCTTATGGCCTTGAGAGTTAAGGAAGATTTTGAGGATCTCCTCCCGTTGTTTGGTCGCATTCAACCCTTCTCCAGAAATCCATCTCCTAAATAGATTGGTTTTCATAGGTCACCTATTTATGAAATTGAAATTCAATTTCATTTTAAGATAAAGCCCTACAGTTGTCAAGCGATTTAAAAATTGTTATACTTTATAAGATACATATCGTCGCATGAGTCCTTGGCAGTCTGCTCAGATCAGTCCTAAAGGGCTGAGTTACAGGCCGTTATCGAATTGTAACTCAAGGTTTTAGCCTTGAGTAAAGGGTTTTGGCTTAAGTCGTTGTGTATAATATAATATGATGGTTCCTGATAGAAACCCCGAACCAACGGGATATGAAAAGATCATTACCCATAATGACTTTGATGGGATCGTGTCCGCCTCTCTCTGTGCCTGGGTATTGAAGGTCGAGAGGATACTCTTCGCCGGCCCACTCACCATTACCAAATCTCAGATCACCATTACGGAGAAAGATGTCGTTTGTGATTTGCCCTATCCTCTCTTGTGTGGACTCTGGTTCGATCATCATGAGGGAAATGTTCAAGAACTGGAGTACCGGAAGATCGATCCAAAGTCGATCCCTGGCCGGTTCGATTTGAAACCGAGCTGCAGCCGGGTGGTCTATGAGTATTTCTCCGAACGGACAGAACTCCCTTCCTACTTTTTGCATGCGGTGGAGGAGGCCGATATCATTGACAGTTTCTCTTATTCATCGATTGAGGATTGGAGAAAAGAGACCCCTGGGAAGGTGATTGACTTCACCCTGAAGGCTCGCTTCTTATCGGCAGAGGATCAATCCTCTTATATGAGGAGCCTTGTTCAGCAACTCAGGGATCGTCCTATCGAAGAGGTATCCAACCTCTCCTTTGTTCAGAAACAGTTAAGACAATATCGGGAGGAAGAAGGGCAGATAGTTCGAATCATTCAGGTTTCTTCCCATTTCCTTGAACAGGATAAACAGCGAGAGGTGATTGTGATTGATCTCACTCAACATCGTCGAAGGCCCCACCTCATCAAAAATTTGGCTTTCCTGATCTATCCTGAGGCGTTAGGGGTGTTGGAAGTCTATAACTTGATGGATCAGGGGGTGAAGAGCAACAACTTAGGTTTCTCCATGTCTCTTTCCATTAACGGGAACAGACCCACTCATACGAAAAATATCGGAGAGATCATGCGAACCCTCAACATCGGGGATGGTCATCCAGGGGCGGCCGCAGGCACGGTGCGCTGCAGTTCAAAACAGGAGATGTTAAAAAAGAAGAAAGAGATTCTGAACCAGATCTTTAAACTCTGGGACTCCCAATGATTTCCTATGTCCTCAGGGATCAGGGAGAAATAAGTTCTACATAATTAGGAATATTTCTGGTAATATGTTCCAAAGGAGGAGGGAATGATAAAGGATCCTCAAGCCCTTAAAGAATTTGAAAATAACTTTAGAAGAGAAAAGCTGAGTTATGATAAGTCATTGAAGATATTTGAGTCCATGTGGAAGGAAGGGGTAAGACTCGGCGTTCTGCCTCCAAAAGATGAGCTGGAGGGGATAGAGGTAGATATAAAAGTTGCAGCGGTGCTCAATTCATGTTTGAAGAAATCCTGGCTAGAATAGGTGCGAACCTCAGCAGAAGCAATCTTCCCTATATGATTATTGGTGGACAGGCGGTATTGCTTTACGGGGAGCCACGATTGACCAGAGATGTCGATGTCACTCTCGGGGTCAATATTGACCGCCTTCATGACCTCCTTACCGTTGTAAAAGAACTCTCCCTGAATCCTATCCCAAATGACGTCGAATCATTTGTCAAACAGACCATGGTTCTACCTACCATAGATGAACCTACAGGTGTCAGAGTAGATTTTATTTTTTCCTTCACTCCGTATGAAACAGACGCCATAAAGAGGGCCAGAAAGATAACCATCATGGGTCAAGAAGTCTGTTTTGCCTCTCCGGAGGATTTAATTATCCACAAAATCTTTGCAGGCAGGCCAAGGGATCTGGAGGATGTGTGGTCTGTTATCCTCAAAAACCCAGGAATCGATACCCAATACATAAAGAATTGGTTGAAGGAATTCGATGCATCCTTTAAAAGGAAGGATTTTCTAAAGACCTTTGAGGGGATATTAAACGAACTATGAAGTCTGGTATAATAGGCCATTCATCAAAAGGAAGGGCTTCGGATGTTAAAAAGGTCTTAAAGACAGTCAAACTTTCGGATTTTATTGAATCTTTTGGCCGTATTAAAAACTTCCTTCCTAAAGAAGTTAGGTCATTCTGGGAGGAATGGCTTGGAGATATTAACAAACCTACAGAAAGGAGTAACCAAGAGCCATGCGGTCGCTATCTATCGATACCCAACCTCCTATTGAGCGATTTCATATTGAATTGATTCGCAAGGCACCTATCTTTCGGCGATTGCAAATGGTGACTTCTTTAATTCAGACGACACGTCAGTTGTCTTGGAGAGGAATTTGTGAACGGTACTCCCAAGAGACACTTGAATCACGACTCAGACGCTTCATTCTGCTTTTATACGGGGATAAATTTTTGGCTGATCGAGTCATAAACTTGATGATCGAAAAAGGAATCCGATGAGATGAAATTACCGGATATCATTGAGGTAACACTCAAAGTGGTCAAGGTTTTTGAAGAACTTGGGATTGCCTATCATATCGGAGGGTCTTTAGCAAGTTCTGCTTTCGGTATTGCTCGTTCAACGCTGGATGTGGATATTGTAGCCGAGATTAAACCCGATCAAGCCTCTGATATTTATGAAAACCTGAGAGAAGAGTTTTATGTGGATGCTGAGATGATTCTCAGCGCAATTCAAAAACAGTCATCCTTCAACCTCATTCATCTTGAGACCCTGTTTAAAGTCGATGTATTCCCTCTTAAGAATCATCCTTTCGATCATCAGGCTTTCCAACGACGCCTTCAAAAATCCTTTTCGGAGGATGCGTCCCAACAACTCTTCTTTGCAACACCTGAGGATATTATTCTCCATAAACTCGTGTGGTATAAGACAGGCGAAGAAGTTTCAGATCGGCAATGGATTGATGTTCAGGGGGTCTTGAAAGTGCAAGGGGACCAACTGGATATGGCCTATCTCAACCATTGGGCAAAGGAACTTGGCGTCTCTGAATTGTTGAAAAAAGCTATTGATGAGTCAGGGATATTAGGATAATTGGTCCTCGGATTCAAATTTACTAAATTTTTAAATGAACGGAGGGGTACCCCGTTAGTCTTTTAACCCTTTAGGATGAAATTAGTCTCATCCCTCTTTCCTTTCACCTCAGTCCTTGCGATGTAGGACATCGCAACAACAATTTTACCTCCCCTTGCGGGAGGACCAGTCTGCCGGCAGGCAGGGATTTTAGATCTTTAATTCCGCATCTCGCATTCTGCATTCCGCAATCAAAAATTACTTGGCCCCTCGACCCCTGGACCCCTTGAACCCTTCTTTTGTTTATTACTTTTTCTAAGGTATTTTCAATTATAGAGTTTCCCCGACGACTCCTTGAGTGTATACCAAGGACACCATTTTTATTTTGGACCATCGGGGCAATCTGGCCGGATTCTTTTATCTGTCAAAAAACTATTCTGCCAACCGTTTGGGACTGTTCTATTTTGACCCAGAATTCCAAGTAATCCCTCTTACATTATAGTGTTTCCCACAAAGAAAAACTTATTTTTGACATAGACATTTGAGAGGTGTATTCTGTGCACCAGGAAGAGGCAGGAGAGAAGACGAATATTGCTCGAATACGTGGAACATTGAAGAGAGATCAGAGAAATTCATGACATCTGAAGATGTGACCCTCTATTCTATCTCTCTATGCGGTCGCAGGAGCTGGAGAGTAGGTTCCATTAAAACAAGGATTGAAACAATACCAGAAAGCAGAAGGCAGAAAGCAGTTGGAGAGTAGGTTCCATTAAAACAAGGATTGGTCATTTTAGAAAAGAAGCAAGAATTATTTTATGGATAGGCAAGTAATCCCTTTCTTGCCAGGGCAATATGTTCCTCTTTTTCAATATGAGGATGATGACACCGGGTGCAAGATTTCAGGCCGTTCTCTCTCGCAATCTTTCCACCCTCTAATGGATCCTTTCCCATCATCATATCCTGGTATTTCTCTCCAGGACCATGGCAGGCCTCACAGCCCACATTTTTCTCTTTATAGGTTTTCTTTTCCGGGTCGTATCCAGTAGCATGACAAGGGATACATTTGGTCTCATCCTTTTCGTTCTGGATGAGAGGAAAGGCTTTTGCCGCCATGGGCGACTTTTTCCAGGTTTCGACATGTTTTTTGTTGAGGCTTTCGTGACATCCAATACAAGATTCGGAGCCGACATAATCGACCTCTTCCTGGATAAACATAGACCTCTCCTTGGGCGACGCCTCTTCGGGCAGCGTGGGCGCTGTCTTTTCCCAGCTTCGAATAAAGGCTACCAACTGATCGATCTGTTCAGGATTCAGCGGCCCTCCCTCTTTATCTCCAAGGGCAACCATCCCCGTTCGCGGGATTCCCCGCTCGATGATTTTATAAAGGATGGTATCATCCACATTCTTAAGGTAATTCTTCGAATTGATAGCCTTAATCCCTTTCTGAGCGCTTCCTGTTTCTCCATGGCATCGAGCACAGTGGGTCATGTAAAGAGCCTTCCCCTTTTCAGCGGCCTCCATTCTCATTTTTTCGGCCTCTACTTTCACACGATGGGGTTCCAATAGCCAATAAATAGATAGAAAGACGGCAATGGCTACGGTCAATATGACGGCTGAGAAAATCTTCTTTTTCATGAGATTTTTCTAACCCTTAACCCACTGGGAAGGATCGAACTTGCTCCTTTCGATCGGGATGGCCCTGTCAATCACAAGGTTTCCCGCAGCAATCTGGAGTTTGTAAAGGTCTAAAGGCCGTGGAGGTGGTCCCTCAAGCACCTCTCCATTCTGGTTGAATTTAGCACCGTGACAAGGGCACTCGAACTTTTTGAGCACTTCATTCCAATTGACGATGCAATGGAGATGAGTGCAGATGGACGAAATTGCTAAAAATCCTGCTTCTGTTCTCAAAATAAAAGTTCTCTCCTTTCGAAAGGGGATGACCTCGCCAACTTTAAAATCGGTTATCTTGCCAGCGATGAAAACCGTTTCAACTTTGGGTCCCTTTCTTCTTGGCCAGAGAAAAGCAAAAGTGCCACCGATCAGTTCCCCAAGCACAATGGCCGCCGCCCCAATCCAGGCATAGACCAACAATCTCCTTCTTGAGATAGGTTTTTTTTTGTTCACTGATTTTGAATCCATTTTCATTCCTACCGTTAATAAATTCCAAATGCAAATGAGATGCTGAAACAAGTTCAGCATGACATGATTAGTAAGGCCTCTTGTTATCCCGAACTTGGTCCGGGATCTTGGTTTTGATCCTGATCATATCATTTCCATGGAAGGACAAAGCTCCAATTTTCCCCTCGAAAAAGGGAGCCAATGACAGTAAAGATCAGGGCTCCAAAGATGAAGCAAGTAAATAGGATGATCAATACTCTCCGTCTCTCGCCACCGATAAAAACTCGATTCAAAAGGGAACCAAGTTTCGTCGTTGGTTTTTTTTCGACATAAGGGATCAGTACAAGCCAGACAACGATGAGAAGAGGGATAATGATTGCAGGGATCACTGGCTTGTTTGTGTAATGGATCAGCTCTTGAATTCCTGTGAAATACCAGGGGGCTTTCCCGGGATTGGGAGTCACAAGGGGATTTGCCAGGTCTTCTAAGGGGGCATCGAAAAAGAGGGAGATGATCAACAGGATAAATGTGACTGCTAAAGAGGAGATGGTTAAAAGAATGATATAATGTGGAAAGGATTCCACCGTATCCTCAGTTGTTTTCTCGACCATCGGTGAAGTTCCATCCACAATCTCCATGATCCCATAGGTCTTATTTGGATCTTTTACGAAGACCTTTTCGTCACTCTTTGTCAACATGGTTCCCTCACATTTAATTCAGAATGCGGATTGCGGAATGCGGAGTATTTACTCCGAACTCCGAACTCATCACTCCGAACTGTTATCAGAGCGGTCCTGATATTCCTCCATCCTTCCTCACCCTCCAAAAATGGATGGCCATGAAGAGTCCAGCCAGAAAGGGGAGGACCACACAGTGGAGCACATAAAAACGAAGCAGGCCTTCATGGCCCACCTCGTCCGCACCCAATACAAAGAACCGGATATATTTCCCGATGAAGGGAGTGTAACTCATGATGGTCGTTCCCACGGTGATTCCCCAGTAAGCCAATTGATCCCAGGGGAGAAGATATCCTGTATAACTCAAGGCCAGAGTTAAGATGAAAAGACCAATTCCGATCACCCAATTAAACTCTCGGGGAGGGCGGTAGGAATGGGTATAAAATACCCGAACCATATGGAGGAAGACAGTAACAACCATCCCATGAGCAGACCATCGATGTAAGTTTCTCAAGATCTTACCATTGAAAATAAGGGCCAGAGCCTGCATATCGAAGTAGGCCCTTTCGATAGAGGGCGTATAATGAAACATCAGGAGGATACCGGTGATGGTGAGGATGATAAATAGGAGACATGAGATTCCTCCCAGGCAGAATGTATAGGAGAAATGAAGGCCGTGCCGTTTCATCTTCGCCGGGAAGATATGGAGGAAGAAGTTGTGATACATCACCATGGATCGCTTCAGGTCTGTATCCGGTATTCCAGTTCTAAAAATGGAGCGCCACACTGGAGAATCTGAAATGCGTTGGAGGATTCCTTTTTTCATCTTCCTTCTTCTCTATAAACCCTGTTGTTGCAGAAAGATTGATCCATGATATTATCGAATCCTCGGCAGATCATATTTCTTCCTTTTCAATCCTTATTGGATCCAACTACAGGGTAAAGAGTTGACTCCCGGTGATACATCTCCATTGTGATCGCACCCGTTGGACATCTTTTGGCGCAGAGACCGCACTGGATGCACCGGGATTCGTCTTTGATCATGGCTGTGGCCAGATTGAGCTTCTCCATTTCTTTTAAGGATATTCCGTAAAGGGTTTTGACCAATGCTGAGAACCTCTCATTCCCTTCGATCTCATCGAGCCTTGCCATCCTAAAACAGAATTTTGGACAGATATCGACACAGCCCCCACAAAGAATGCATTTGGTCCGATCGAATACAGTGAAGATGTGACATTGGAGGCATCGTACAGCCTCTTTGAACGCTACCTCCCTTGAAAAGCCTAACTCCACTTCTTTATCTATAGACTTTCGTTCCTGGACGGAGAGGGTATCTATTTTCTGTCGGGATATCTTTTCTAGATCTGGATCGATCTCAACCTCTGGAACAGGGGTAAAGTAAGCGGGTCTCTTTTTGAAAACTTCGCCACTGAGATAGCTGTCGATAGACAGAGCCGCCTTCCTTCCATCGGCGATCACTCTGATCACATCCCTGGGGCCTGTGATAAAGTCACCACCCGCAAAGATACTGCGGACATTAGTCTCAAAGGTTTCCGGATTGACCATCAAACGGTCCCATTTGGAGATTTCAAGGCCGATCTCTTCGGGAAGAAAGGAGATGTCAGGCGATTGGCTGACCGCTGGGATGAGTAGATCGATATCGATGTCAAATTCAGATCCGTCAATTGGGATCGCCCTTCTGCGGCCATCCTTATCAGGTTCACCCAGTCGATTTCGAATACACCGTAGGCCAGACACGCTTGCTCCATCTTTAGAGAGGACTTGAATGGGAGAAGTGAGATAATGAATCTTGATCCCTTCTTCTTCTACCTGCTCTAATTCCCTGGAATCCACTGGCATCTCTTCTCTAGTCCTCCGATAGAGGATGAAGACCTCCTTCGCTCCCAGTCGCAGGGATGAACGGGCCGTGTCCATCGCTGTATTCCCGCCCCCGACCACAACGACCCTTTGGCCAATTTTCAGTTCTTCACCCAGATTAACCATTCGCATGAAGGTCACACCGTGGATCACTCCCTGGAGATCTTCTCCGAGGATCCCCAATTTTTCTGCCTTATGTGCGCCCGCAGCAATATAAACTGCATCGTACTCTTTTCTTAAAGTTTCTAAATTGAGCTCTTTTCCGATTGGAGTCTCAGTAAGGATCTCCACCCCTAGCCGCCTCACCTCATCAATTGCCTGTTGAACTACCTCCCTGGGAAGGCGGTAGGGGGGTATTCCGACATTGAGCATTCCTCCTGAGATAGGGAATGACTCATAAATCGCGACGGAATAACCGAGCCTGGCGAGATCATTGGCGGCCGAGAGTCCGGATGGTCCAGCACCGATGACCGCCACCTTTTTGTCCCTCTTTTTGATCACTGTTTCTTTTTGAGGGGTGTGAGTTTTGAAATCCGCAGAAGCCCTTTTCAATGAACAGATGGAAATAGGGAGATCGAGCAAGAGACCTCTTCGACACTTCTCTTCACAGGGGTGAACGCAGATCCGTCCCAGAATGGCTGGGAAGAGGTTATCGCCACGGTTGATCTCAAAGGCCTGACTGTAATTCTCTTGGCGAATGGCTGTAATATACTGAGGAGCGCGGGTATTAACCGGACAAGCATTTTCACACCCGATGTTTTCCTCAAACCATTTCTGGTCTGGAATCTGAACGTGAAAGCGATTAGAAAAAGGGTGCTTCATGGTGTTTTAAATTTAAAAACCTTAAGAAGATTAGAGACTCCCAATCGTATTTCGGTGAGGCGGTAAAAATAGATGGAGGCAAGCTTCTTCATGATCTCCATTCCCATTCTGGGATCCTTTTCCATGTCCATTTTAACACGACCAGCATTGATTACCAATACTTTGGAGGGTTTTAAGCATGTGGCCGTCACATTGTAACGGAAAGGCTCAATGAGGGATGGGATTCCGAAGGCCGCTCCTTCCTTTTCGACCTTGGAGGTCAAAAAGTCAAATTTTTCTCCGGTTTTTGCCGAAAGGTCGACCATGCCTTCGACCAGGATGTAGAGGTGATTCGCCTCATCTCCCTGACGAAAAATTGTTTTCCCCTCAGGGAAGGATTCGATATTAGACTTAGACAGCAAGGTATTGAGTTGAGATTCTTTTAAGGTTCCAAATAATTCAGCCTTTTTCAACCACTCTGCAGAAACCATCTCTCCCTCTCCAAAGATTTTAATTTTAATTTCAGATTTTAGATTTCAGATTTTTTTAATCCGCAATCTGCAATCTACAATCTGCAATGCATCTATGGCATTCCTCGATTCACTGGGTGAAGAGGGTTTCCTGCGATATTGACTGACCACCCATCGATTACCCTGACTAGGATTCCACATCCGCCCATGCATTGGCCACAGATTGTCGGAACCCATTTTTCAACCCCAGGGGCATTCAATTTTTCTACGGTGGGGAATTTGGACCATTGCAAAAAACCGCCCCCCAAGGCAATTGCAACCCCAGCCCCACCACCTATCTTGAGAAAGTCTTTTCGACTCACCTTCATCATAAATATCCTTATTCCGTAAAGGGCATAGAGCAAAGCGCGTAGCGTCCCCCCACCCTCTCCCTCCCCCTCAGAGGGGGGAGGGTTGGGGATGGGGTGATTAACTCTATGCTCTCTGCGCCATGCGCTGTGCTGTTTTCAAACATGGCATGCCAAACAGTCGTTGGTAAATTTTTTCTTTGTATGACAGTTCATACACCAGCTCATCGTCATCTGGACAAATGGTTCCGCCGGAGGTATTTGACTCTCACCGATCTCTCCATGACAGGTCTGACATTGTAATTTGCCTAGAATCACATGTCGCCTATGGGAAAAGAAGACATGATCAGGCTCTTCGTAAATCCGTTTCCAGGGAATCTCTTCACCCTTCTTTTGAAATTGTCTGATTTTTTCCTCTTCGGTAGTTTTTGTTACAGGTTCCTTATGACATTCCAGGCAGGTGTTGAGATCGGGCATCCCGGAGAAGGTTTGGGTTTTGAAGAAGCGGTGGCATGTATCACACCCCAATCCTTGTTCCACATGCTTTTTATGATTGAAAGAGATGGGTTGTTCAGCCTTGGAGCCAAGACCGAAGGTGATGAAGAGGAATAGCAGAAGAATCCCAATGGCCAACCCAATGAGGAAAGATTTCAATTCTTAGGTCCCTCAAGTCACTATGTTACCCCCCTTTCATTTTTATAGCATATTTTATTTGAAATGCAACGAAATTTTTTCAGTTATATGAAATTTCTGGTCCTTAAAGGAAAGGTGAGGACCTTACCTAACAGAGGTCTTTATTAAGGTCTTATAATCGGTAACCTCTCTTTCATACTCTGTATGGGTGAATTTTCCGGTTTCAATAGGGATGGCCACCTTCATCAAAAGGGTAAAGATGAGGAGACCCGTTGCCCAGATGCCGAAGGAGACCATGAGTTCCACGAGATTAGGAAGATATTCGTGGATCTCGCCAAGGGGATCCGGGACAAACCCTGGTATGACAAAACCAGGCCCCTTTTCAATCCACACCCCGATGATGATGAACAAACAGCCTAAATTGAGGGTTGTTAGCCGTTTCCGTGTAGCAGGAATAAGGAAGATAATGAATGCGATGACATTCATCGTCATCGCCCCCCATATCCAGGGCACGAGTTGTTTGTGGTTGTGGAGACCTTCGAACAGATATTTAAAGGATGCAATATGGACTGTTTGAGAATAATACTCTTTGTATAACTCAGCAGAGAGAAGGAAAAGGTTAAGAAACATGGCATAGGCGATCAACTCCGAGATCTTGAAGAGGGCTTCGTCCTCTATCGCTATGTTGTATACGGATACCTTTCGGATGATCTGAAAAATAATGATAATGATTGCAGGCCCTGAACAGAAGGCACTGGCCAGGAATCTCGGAGCTAGGATCGATGCATTCCAGAAGGGACGGGCAGGAAGACCATTATATAAGAAAGCCGTGACGGTATGAATAGCGACAGCCATTGGGATGGAGACCAAGATGAAAGGGAGGATGAATTTCCAGTTGGGTTCTTTCCTGTAATAGAATTTGACGAGGAGGTAAACTGGAATGAGGATATTCAAAAACAAATAGCCATTGAGGGCGAGAACATCCCAAGCCAGAAGCGAAGCAGGGAAGTTCATCGATCCGATAAAAGGAATCATGTGCCAGAACCGGTCGAGCCTTCCGAGGTCAACCATTACAAAGAGAATGGCCATTACAATGGAGGATGCGGCGAAGAGTTCGCCAAGGACGACAATTTCTTTGATCGGTTTGAAATGGTAGATATAAGACGGGATGACCAGCAGAACCGCAGCCGCAGCAGCCCCGACCAGATAGGTGAAATTGGCAATGTAGAGGCCCCAGGAAACCTGGTCGTTCAGGTTTGTTGCGATTAATCCAAGTTCATGTTGCTTCAAGTAGAATATGAAGCCCGCGACGATAATTGCAAGGAGGAAAAAGCACCAAGCATAGTACAACTGACTCCCTTTTGCCACAAGGATCAGGGTCCTCTTGTAAAAATGCCACGTTTCATTCAACAATTCCCGTAACTTTTCCATCTGCTTTCCTATGCTTCGAAAAAGTAATAAAACTTCGGTTCTGTATTTAAATCTTCCTTGAGCCGGAAGACCCGCTTTCGGTCGATGATATACCTAATTTCACTGTTGGGATCGAGAAGATTTCCAAATTTCCTCGTTCCTGTCGGACAAGCTTCCACACAGGCTGGATATCTTCCTGACCTCACCCGTTGGATACAAAAGGTGCATTTTTCCACAGCACACTTCGTTCTGGGTCGGTTTCCCAAGTAGTGGACAGAGGGGTTTACTTCTTCTTTGGGAATATTTGGCTCTGCCCAGTTGAAGACTCTTCCTTTATAGGGACAGGCTGCAATGCAGTACCTGCAACCAATACACCAGTTGTAATCAACTACGACGATCCCGTCCGGTTCTTGCCAAGTGGCATGGACAGGGCATACCTTCACACAGGGTGGATTCTGACATTGCTGACACTGAACGGGGAGATAGATAAATCCTTTTTCTGGAACCAAATCAGGGTCATAATAATGTTCAGAGTTCTCGAGATTGATCAGGTTTCCTCTCTTGAGCCTGAGAACTCTGATCCACTGGAGTTGAGGATCGTGGCGAGAATGGTTGTTTTCTTTTACACAGGCATAGACACATCTTCGGCAGCCAATACATCGGGAAAGCTCCAGACCGTATCCCCAGAAGGTATCGGGAACGGCTTCCTTTGTGCTGATCTGAAATTTCCTCCCATATTTTTGTAGGTATTTCTGCTCCAACTTTGCAATGACACGTTTCTTTTCTTCTTCTGTCATTTCGCGGAAATGTTTCTGTAAAAAGTCCTCAGCTTCCTCCTTTGTGCAAGAGGAAAGGAGAGGGAGGGAAAGACCTGCCAAAGCAGTCAATGAAGCATTACGAATGAACTCTCTTCGGGTATATCGCTTATTCTCCATGTTTTCTGTCCGTCGGGCGGAGTGGTGGGGGTTCAGGCTTTAGAGGTTTAAATTTTGGTTCATGGGGGTCATGGCAGTGTGCACAGAGATAATACGTTCTCTTGCCAGATCCCGTAAAGTATCCCGTTCTTTTTCCATGGATGCCTGCCCTCCAGTCTCTAAATACAGGACCGTGGCACTCACCACAGAGCCGGTAGCTTTCTGTAAAGTTGATTAAATTCCCGTTATAGAGCCGCAGCTTATCTCGATTTTTCGCATCATGGCAATCGAGACACCATCTCAT
>Ga0187886_1002846_pt1 | contig 13426 bp, 9 predicted proteins | sample June2016WEW_20_1_FD_133001 | JGI IMG/M metagenome (GOLD analysis project Ga0187886, IMG submission 133001) | Peatland microbial communities from SPRUCE experiment site at the Marcell Experimental Forest, Minnesota, USA - June2016WEW_20_150 | ecosystem: Environmental > Terrestrial > Soil >...
CGCGCCTGGAGGGATTCGAACCCACGACCCCCGGTTCCGAAGACCGATGCTCTGGTCCGCTGAGCTACAGGCGCACGAAGCTAATTTAAGGTTTTACTACTAGACATAAAAAGCATTTGCTACTAATTTGCTACCAGTTGACAATTCATTATTGCTACTAATTCTTTTCAAGGATAACCTCATTATGCTTTATTCCCATAATCTCGTCAAACCTCTTGGCCGCCGCTTCCCCTGACAATAGAGAGGAACAGAAAATGGGGAAAAGGTATTGGCTTTCAACTTCGACCTGAACGTAGCCGTCAGCGGCAGCGGCTCGACCACGCCAGTAGCCGGCGTCCATTCCTATGCTCATGATACTGTGGTCAATATCACCGCTACCCCGGCCAGCGGCTGGCAATTCGTTAACTGGACGGGAGCTGTGGTTGACCCTGCTTCGGCAACCACCAATGTAACCATAGACGATGACAAGACCATTACAGTTATTTTTACTCAATATTTACAGAATGAGACGTTATCTTCCGGGAATCCTGTTAATATACAGCAAACAGAACAAGCCCCTCAGGGAATACATTGGTATATCATGTTGGTTATCATCGGAGGAATAACAATAATTGTCATTTCTATGGCAGCAATAATTAAAAGGAATAGGTAATTAATTCGGCAAAAAAATTTGAAAAGAGAAAAATAAATATGGAGAAAATCTTGCAAGAGCAAAAACCTGGCACGCCTGTAAAATTTGGCATAATAGGCTTGTTCCTGTTGCTTATGGTGGTGACATCAAATATATCTGCGCCCGTAGTACAGGCAGCAGGTGCCACTACTGCGGTAAATATTGTTAAATATGATAAGAATGACAATAAGATACTAGCGGAAAAAACCGTCACCTATCAATGGATGGAACAGAATCTACCTGTGCAGGGAGATGGCATAACACACTACTATCACCAGGGCCCGGTATTTGAAGGTGATATATGGGACCCTGATGAAATAAGCAACCTGAAGGACAAAGGTGCCGTTAAGGGCACCGATATTAAGGACCTATGCAATCTGGTGGGTGGGATGAGCCCCGGTGATGAAGTTATGATTCGTGCCGTTGATGGCTGGCATACGGAGTTTGCGTACTCAAACGTTTATGAACCATCTGACAGGCAGGGGATAATCGCCTTATGCGGGTATAATGGCGGGTACTCTCAGGAAGGAGATGGCTCCGGCGTTGGCTATCCCGCCAATAATGCCTATAACTCAGCCATTCAAATTGTATTCATGGCGAAGACCACCAACCGTGATGGTAAACATGTGTTCGGCAATTCTGACATGAAGGCAGCTCTGCCTGAAGAAAAATACCAGCATTTTTACGAGCGTAAATATCTCAGCACTAACGGCTTATCCGGCAAATGGATCAGTGAGATACGAATTTACAGTGGCGGTATCAAACCGGGAATGAAGATTGAACTGGAGGCGAACCAGGGTACATTCCAAACATGCGGGACTAAAATGTTCAGGATAGGGAAAGTTTAAATCAATATTCAATAGAAATTGACCCCTGAGGCAGGATATCTCTATGCTAGGTGTCCTGCCTCTTGATTTGCCCTATTCATCTTTTTGTTGAATCCCCATATATTACATTTCATCGGATTGTGTCCCATGACAATAAGTGTTCAGCCATTTTCCCGAAGAAATAGAGAAATTGTATGATACTAAAGGGTGGTCCTACGTATTAGAGGAGCTAACAACCAATTCAAAGAAGGCTTCTATTCCATTATGTGGAAAAGTCCCCTTAGCTGGAGCCGAGGGGATAGAACAAAGAACTTTTAAATTGGCCTTTAGCTTAGCTATTTAGCTCAATTATGCTGATGTTCCAGTATTAATCTGTATAAAGCGTGAAATATTTATATATGGTTAACCGTGGGTCCCATTTCGATTAGAGGTGCAGTACAACATTGGTGGTAATGACCGGAAGCTTCAGGAGGCGACAAGATAAATAGAGGAACTTAGTTTATTATTCTTTACCAATTTGACAATCAAGAAATACTGATTAATACTATGGGTATAATGTGGCCGGTGAAGACCGTAATACTCACTCTGATTTGTCTCTGCTTTTTCCTTGCGGTAAGTTGCGGTTGCCCGAAATCACCACCACAACCCGAACAGCCAACTCCCAGCCCGCCACTAATATCGCATTCTGAATCTGCTGAACAATTAGCCAAACGATTCTGTCCCATTATCCATCTAAAAGGTGAAGGCGGGTTAATAGAGCATTATGAACCTACACAAATCGAAACCTTAGTTGACCAATCGCTTGTTCGTGATATAAATGACCCTTCCTTTCAAGAAAAGGCTTCAATATCAAGCTTATTACGATGGTCAAAGAGCATTTATTATCTCGATTTAGTAGGACTAACACCATCTATAGAGCATTATGATGATTATTTACGCAGCTATAACGAGATAAAAAACCGATACAAGCCTACCGTCTATGCAAGAATAAGTGAGCAAATCGAGGATGGCTACACTGTCCTTCAATATTGGTTGTTCTATTACTTCAACGATTGGAGAGATTACCACGAAGGAGATTGGGAGCTGGTTCAACTCAATTTCACCGGTAAAACAGCAAAGGAAATAATAGAAGCCGGGGAGGAGCCTTTCTCTGCTGCCTATTCACAGCACCAGGCCGGTCAACAGATGTCCTGGGGTAAAATGAAAGAGGCTGGCTTTATTGAGGATATACATCCGGTGGTTTATGTTGCCCAGGGCTCTCATTCTAACTATTTTACCCCGGGTAACTTCTGGGCAGGGCTGGATTTTGACGATACTGGACTATCATCTTGGCAGACATATCAGCCCGAACAATTAAATATCGTACTTTTACCCGAACCCGGTGCCACAGAAGAGGGATTTGAATGGCTTGATTTCAAGGGCTATTGGGGAGAATACCGTAATTTTTATATATCTTTACTCGACCTAAGATTCTGGCTGTGTGGTCCTTTTGGCCCCTCATGGAAAGAGGGTGAAAGTAACAGTGAAAAATGGAAACAGCCTGTTAAATGGGCAAATAACCTTCCCGAATACCCTAAACCTTTCTGGACAGCTTTCTTTAGTATGCTTGGTGATTGGGCTAAATTGGCTGTATTCAGTCTGTTCAGCCCCGCTGACCTTCATGTTTACGATTCACAGGGTAGACATATAGGTCTCGATGAAAAAGGGCAGCTAGAAACGCAGATTCCTGGAGCTATGTACATAACTCCAGAAGGAACCGACTATAAAATCATTTTAATCCCCGATGCCGATATTGCTAACGAATATCGTGTGCTTGCCAAAGGTACTGAACAAGGCAAGATGGACATCAGATTACAGATTCCAGATATTCAAAGAAAGCTACGGAGATACCTGGAATACCTTGATGTCCCCATATCCCCAAAGACTGTCGCTCGCGCTATCATCAAACCCGAGATACCCGGCTTAATGAGGGCGCCATCACCTGGTGAAATGCAGGGAGGTACAAAGCGAGATACTATAACCAAACTAGAAATAGACAATAATGGAGATGGCATTTTCGAAATGGAAAGCATGCCCGGTATGTTTATTCAGCAGGGAGCAACTCCCGTAGCACCTACAGAACCTGACGCTGCTCCGACTCCCAAAAGATCGCCATAATACGTGTAGCGTCATTAACCTACATCAGCGAATGTCAACAGTATGAGGCTACCTTTAGGTTCTAGTTATTCGCTTCTTAAGTCCGGATTAACAATCCGCCCGATTGTTACCCTCGTTGTGGCTATTGCTTAACCAAAATCAAGCCAAGGTAACATCCTGAGAAAATATTATATTCTTACCTGATCGCCAACAAGCCGTCACGACAGTGATCGAATCAACCCTGTGGCCGGTGTAGGGATAATAACTGAGAACGCGTTGGTGCTGTAAGTGGCTTGGCCACCTCCAAAGAAAAAATCCCCTCCCCCAATTACAGTCAGGGGGAGGGGATTGAGAATGGAAATAGCCATAAACTAGTGCACCGTCACCGCCGTGCCCAGTGTTTCTCCCTTGATATCCGGTCTATAGTAGGAATAGGCCGTCGAGGTTACACCCTTCGCTTTCACCGGATAAAGTGCTTTAACCTGGAAATCGAAGGCAATCTGCTGGCCCGGCTTCATGTTCTCTACGTAGAAGATTACCTTCCGCCCCGCCACATCATAGCGCTTGATATTTGCCATCTTCTGCGTCACGGCAACGATGGAATCAGTCACCGGCGCAAAACCCGTAGGCACCGAAACATCAAGCACAATCATGCCGGCTTCAGCGATGTTCAACTCGGGTAATGGATTGAAGGTCAGCGATACTGACACCTTGACCAGGTCATTGACAGCCACCTCGGCGGTATCATATTTGACGTCAATCTTAAGCATCTGCGCCGCCGGTGTAGCATCCTCGGCTGGCAGATTGAACCGCCGCACCACCTGCCCGATGGCATCGCCCTTGCCGGTCACCGTCACGTCAATCTGCGCGTTTACCGGCACCTGAACGAGCTGGAGCACATCGAAGTTATCCTTGTTTATGGTTAATTGCTGGTCGACGCCATCACCCTTCAGCGTTACCGTCAGGTCAACATCCGACCGCGAACCGGTGGCATACTCGGTGAGAGCCTGGAGAGTAACCACAGTGTCCTGTGTCGAACCATAACCACCGTTGGCATTCCGCTTTGAGACAAGCCACTTTGAAGCTTTGGATGAATTGAAGGCATCGCCGTGCTTTACCAGCGCCAGGGTAGCGTAAGCTGTAGTCTCGATGTCCGCACTTTTGTTGATATCAGGACGGAACGGCGCCATCATGGCTGGTCCGCCGGCTTTCTGCTGCACTTCCGGCACAGGCACCGGTAAGTCCCCGCTGCCCCAATGCAGTCCGCTCTCGTCCTCTTTGGCCAACGACATTAGCTTATTGTAGGCTTCGTCCTTCTTCGGGCTATTCGCAAACTCAAGGGCGTAGGTAGTAATGGCCACCGCATACGGGTCGGTCATCTCGTTCAGCTTGCCCTCAAGATACTTGATTGCCTTGCCGCTACTATCCTTCTCACCCGCCTCCATCAGGGCAATCGCCGTATATGCGGTCAGGGCTTCCTTGCCCTTCAGTCCGCCGAGCATCTCCTGGTGGTGGACGAATCCGACCACATCAAAAGAGCCATCGGCATTCTGGTGCGACGTTATCCAGTTCGTCGCCGTGTCCAGCACGGTGTCGTCAATGTACAGCAGACCCTTGGCCTGCGAGAAGCACTTGAGCACGAAGGCGGTAAGCCACAGACTGCCGGATTCATCGTTCATCCCGAAAGCACTGAAGCTTCCGTCTGTTCGGCGGTAAGTCAACTCTCTCTGGTAGCCGGTAATCATCAGCTTTTCCGCTTTTGCCATGATTTCAGGTTTAAGCTGACCGCTCCCCTGCAGATACTTGGTGATATAAACGTCCGGGGCGAAGACGATCATGTTCTGTTCCCCGCACCCGAAGGGCATCTGTAGCAGGGCATCCAGCCCGTCAATAGTCTGCGTGAGGAAGCTGGAGGTCACCGCGATGTACGATCTACCTGAATCCGCGACAATAACATCCGGGATTGTCGTATCGATGGACCTGGTGATGCCACCCGCCAGAGTCAAGTTATCGATAATTTCCCGCGCCACACCCTCAGGTTCGATGATGATGGTCTTAATAACGGCATCCGCCGCCTGTGGGCTGCGCGCCGATATCTTGATGTCCTTGATACCGAGCTTAGTCGGCTTTATCTTGAACTGCACCCCGCCAATGTCATTGGCGGCAATATCAATGGTCTTGGTTGTATCATCGAGGAGTTCAAACCAGTCGCTCTTCTCAATATCTACCTGTACATTCTGAGCAGTATCGAGGTAGTTATAGATGGCGACGCTCACCGGGAACTCCTCGCCCCTGATTGCCGAGTACGGCAGGTCAATAGTGAGGAAGAAGGACTGGAAAACCCGCAGGGAGTCTTCGGCCACACCAAGTCCCTTTTCCTTGGAAATAGCCACGGCACGCAACATCCAGGTGGTGATAGAATCAGGTACGGTCACCTGCTGGGTTGCTTTGCCGCTGGCATCAGTGGTGAAATCAGTCCATAGCCAGGTTTCCGGGAAGAACTGCCGGACCCTCTGGACTTCGGCTAACCCGCCTGTCGCGGCAGGTGCCTGAGGTGCCGGCGCCGGAGCGGGGGCAGGGACTGGTGGTACGGCTCCTTTCTCGGCGCCCATCATGCCCCCAAAGAACCTGGCAATTCTGCTCATGATGCCGCCACTCGTCTCTGTCTTGTATTCCTTGCTCTGCGGCAATTCCTTGTTCGTCATTACAACCACACCGGCATCCTTGAAGATATCCTGCGTTCCAGGAACCGTATAAGTGGGATAGAAAGAGACCTCGTGGATTTCCGCCTGCGGCTCCATGTAAAGCCGTTCCAGCTCATCAAAGACCTGCTGGAGATTGAGCCGGTTTTCCGCCAGAATAAACACTGATTTGTCTACCGCGGCGATGCCCACCTTTGCCTGGCCATCGGTCTTGATGTTCAACTGAATGTCTTCGGCGGGCTTCGCTTCCTCTTTGCTGAACTGTGCGGTCACCTGCTGCGGATATGCCGCCTCCACCTGAAACGGCAGATAATCAGCCGCTACTTCTGCGTTGGGCAGTATCTGGTAGACCAGCAGTTTCGAAGTGGGCGCCATCAACGGCGTGGTGCTTAAGGTGATATCCGTACCGGTTGTGTAGTCAGAGAAGACGACCGTACCCCGGGAGAGCACTTCATAGTAGAAGTTTACCGCGCGGTTAGTTGAATAGACCTTAAAGGAAATTTTCTGCCCGACCTTCGGCGTTCCTTCCGTGGTCTGTTCCAGGTGGATAAAGTTACCGGAAGGAGAGTACGACGATTGTATGGTCTGCGACGCATAGGTATCTCCGGAGTTGGTTTCAATCATCAGGGCAATTGCTTCCGCTGGCGGAGCGAGCTCAAGGAGCGCCTTACCTTTGGAAGTGCTGATGTCTTTCTGCTCTGTTTTAAAATCCTCAAACTTTTCGTTCATGTAGGTGATAGTCGCATTCACCTTGCTATCGATGGGCTGATTGTCCGGTGTCTCCGTAAGTACCAGGACATTAAATGGCAGGCCAGGTTTGAAGACTGAGCCTTCCGGAATGAGTTGCAGGTTTACCGATGATTGCGCCACCGTAAGCAGGCGGCTTGTCTTTTCGACATAACCGGTTGATTTCTCAGTCACTGTGATATCAAGCTGGACATTGCCCTGTCCACCTGATGCCGGTGTACCCGCCACATACTGCGCGGCCGGCAATTCAAAGTCGATTTGACCATCGATTTCTTCAGTCAGGGTGGCGTACTGCTGCCATTGCCCGACATACTTGGTAGCGACAATCTTCACCTCGCCTTTGACCGGCTTACCGAAGCTGTACTCCGCGCCAATCTTGCCTTTGATTGGCTCACTGACCAGGAACCACTCCTTGGGTAGGTCAACTTTGACCTCGTACTTCGGAAGTACATATTCCTCAACACGCACGTCGAGCTGATTCTTCGCCTTCTCTGTGATTACATTAATTTTCCAGACGCCGAGATTCGGCTCCTCGGAGAGAGGCAGGTCTACACTCGCCATGCCGTAGTCGTCAGTGGTTATGCCGGTGTGGAAAATCTTGATACCTTTGGCATCCAGTACATCGACCGTGACCGGTTCGGTGGTCGGCTTTAGTTCGGGGTCGAGCGTGAGCACGCGCATGTGGATGGTCTGGCCCGGCTTGTAGATAGGCTTGTCGGTTTCTACGAATACGAGAAAGCTCTTCTCAACACTGATGCTCGCCGTATCGGAGAATGCACCGCCCTTCACCTGAATCTCATACTTGCCATCTGCCACTTTCGGGATGTCGAGCGAGACAGTGCCCTTGCCATCAACCGCCTGTTTGGCGCTGGCGACCTTGTTGCCGTCTTTCAGGAGAGTGACTTCAATGTTGTCTTTTACCAGCTTATCACCGGCGAAGAGCGCCAGCGAAATAGCTTCCGTGCGGCCGCTGTGCAGGACTGCGGGAAGAATCGCGACATAGCTGCTCGCCGCCTCTACCCTTTGACACGCCGGCAAAAGCCCGACGACAAACGCCAGTACCATAAATAGTCCCACTAGCCTGATAAGTCTGTATTTCATAGCCCGACCTCCTTGCCCATTTTCACGCACCCAAACATTATATATAACGCCGTCCTGTGACAAAAGTTATTCTTAAAGTTCATTTCTACATTTGGTATTGGCGTTTCCTACTTATTGACCACCGTTTTCGAACCCCAATCATATCCTGCCGCTTTCTCACCGCCAGTCAACGGCCCAAAAGAGACTAGTTTTTGAGCCTGATAATATAGCCGGGTATCTCTTAACTTTAAGCCACTTGGAACTTGGAAACACACCACTTTTTTCTCAGTTTGACCCGAAGGAACGAACAGAAGTGGTAGCTTATCCATCTTTAACAACTCTGGTATCCAATAATACTTATCCCCGGCCACGACATTCCAGTGGTCGTAACCGCTAATATCTGGTAGTTCATACGCCTTATTGGTGAAAGTGATGTCTACGACCCAGAAAGTCTCATCATTAGGAGGGCTGTAAATTGACCCCTGTTCTGAAAGAAACCCAGCTATGATAACACGCCCGCTGATGTCCGCTGGGTATTGCTCGTTTTGAGTATTCGTCGGAACCGGTGATTGACAGCTTGAAGTCAATGCCAAGACCATAAACGAACATAGTGTAAGCTGGATAAAATGAAACCATCGATTTTTCACTGCATCCTCCGCAGTTCAGATTCAAACATACACTTACTGTATCATATATGAGCCTGTACCTTATATTTCACTACTACTCCTATTCTCTTCACGCTGGTATTACCTTACCCGTGGCGATTCGAGACCAGCCTACTCACCCGGATTCATCACACGCCCAATAAACAGGATGGTGCCAGTTTTAATATCACGAATCAGGAAAACGAAGGGGCGGTCAAGAATAACTGAAACCGGTTCTGCCGGCATGGATGTTGTTCCCACGATCACGGCGCTAGCTGCTGCTGCCTCGGTACCAGCTTCATCTACAGAAACAAACGCCTTATGCACAACATCGTCAATGTGCAGATCACTTTGGCTGGACATACCAGAAAAATCAGCGCTATCTTGGAATGGTTCTACCATACCCATTCTCATAAGTGTCTCTTTAAGCCCAAACTTTGATTCAAATTCAAACTTGGGCATCGTGAGAGCAACCTGCCGGTCACTATTCTTTTGCGCCCAAATATTGCTGGCCAGTTGATCAGTCATCGCTTCTTCAAAGGCTTTGAACTGTCCCGGCGCTGGCAGGAAGATGACCATAGAGAGTTCTTGTCCGTCATAAGGCAACTCTATCGCCTGATAGTTATCACCTTCAGAGTATTTAAAGGAGGCTGTTTGCTTCATCATCGCTACCGTTACGTCGGTGCCACTTATCAGATGGAAAGGACCATTAGTGGTGGCTTCCGGTTGGAAAGGGAGCTTCCATGCCGCATTGAAGTAGATGGCATTGGTCAACACTAGACGGGTCAAAGGATTGATGCTACCTTCCGGAATCAGGTCTTTGATGCGGCCTTCCGTCTGGTCGCTGACCCAGTTATTGATGGTTACTCGTGATTGCTCCGGGTTTTTAATGAAATCAAGAATCCTTAAGCCGGCTCCGTAGTTCTCGGCTAGCAGGTCAAGATAATCCGAGAGGAATTTATAATCCTTCTGTCCCCAAATTGCATTGACTATGTTAAGCCGGAAACCTTTCTCGTCTTTACCCTTAGCTCCCTCGCCGCGCTTGCCTAACTCGATACCAAGACTGTTCAACGCCGGATGTAGAGCGCTCTGAGGTAGCAGGTAATGAAGGGTATCTGCCATTTGCTTCGCAGTTTCACCACGGGCGCCGGCGTATGTCATCGCCAGAGCCAGCGAGATGCTGTAGGGCGAATAGAAGATATTACCGTCTTCTTTCTTTAAAGCCTGGTAAAGGTCGAAAGCAAATTCACTATCGCCATTTACCAGCATTGTCATGTCGGATTGATCTACCATCGGCGAGGTGATGCGGGCTTTGTCTGATTTCAGTATTTCTGCTGATACCGGTCGGGAACATCCAATAAGACCGACTGTCATTACGATAGTTAGCATTAAGAATAATAGCCTCTTCATTATGATTCCTCCCTGGATGAATATGATAAAATGTGTTCTTCATTAATTTAAACGTCAAAGCAGAGGATTAGTTATCTTTCTATTCTGATGGAGGTAGAGACACATGGTCTGGCAGAGATGGACTTGCCTCGCCTTTCGTACTAGCTAGTCCCTCTGCGTTTCTACCACCACTGTGCCGTATGATCGCCCTGCTATGCTGAAAGCCGCACACAAAGTTTCACTTAAAGACTGGAACGGTTAAAAGAGCCGGAACACGGCTTTCAGCAGCCAGATGATTATGAAAATGACCGCGACTACGAGTGCTATATGGATCAGACCGCCAAGACTAAGGACGAATAATCCCAGTAGCCACAAGATTAAGAGAATGATACCAATAATTAATAAGATAGCCATGTTGCCTCCCTTTTATTTATCGGCGCCACTCCCGATAGTTACCGAGCAGCGCATACGACCATATTGGAAAGTGAATTCTGCTCCCAGAATCATGATGAATGCCGAATAGTATATCCAGACGAGCAGGACAAAAATAGAAGCGATAGAACCATAGATAAGTTGGTAATTAGCGAAGTTTTTAATATAGAAAACAAACAGAGTCCTGGCGATTTCGAAGAGGATAGCGGCCAGGAGCGCTCCCGGCCAGATATAACGCCAGTATGTCCTGGTGTTCGGAATGAGTTTATAGAGTAACAGGAAAACGGCCAGTATAAGAAGGAATGCTACCAGCCAGCTAGCAACGTTTACTATTATCAGATCTGCTGCAGGTAAGTCAAATACTCCGCGCAAAATTGAAATAATGGCACTGGCTCCCAGGGAGAAAAGGAAGAGAATACCAATACCAAATACCATGCCCAGTTCGCTGGTTTTTCTAATGAAGAAATGACGGCGGTACCGGTTAATATCCCAGGCACGATTAATCGCCAGGCTTATCGCACTGAACGTCGCACTCGCGCCCCAAAAAAGGATAACTATGCTCAGCACACCCATGGTGCCCCGTAGCTCGATAATACTGGTAATATTTTGCTTCAGGATGTTGGTGGCACCGGGAATATTATCCCCGACATAGTTCAGCAGTGCGTCTTGCAGATTTACGGAAGGTAAGAAAAAACCAAAAACAGCGATGAGTCCCAGTAGCAGTGGGAATATGGATAGGAAGGCATAATAGGCTACACCGGCGGCTCTATGCGTGGCATCAATATCGCCTAACTTCTCTGCGGTGCGGTATATCAACTGCACTAAAGTAATTTTTAGCAGACGGTCTTTTGCCCTCTGTAATCTGGAGTTCAAATACTTTATTTGACTAGCCATCACCCATTCCCGGTACATAACGCGTGTAATTGTCACGCCCTGTCGCCTTTATGTGGTACATGGCTCTATCAGCACATTTTAGTAGCATTTCAACGTCTTCGCCGTCTTCGGGATAACTAGAAATACCAATGCTGGCAGTGATTCTGACTTCGTGGTCGTGAAACATGAACGGTTTTCTGATGGCCTCAAGTACCTTTTGAGCAACGCTATCTATGTGTTCTGGCTCGACCACATTGGTCATCATAATGACGAACTCATCACCACCTAAACGCATTACAGTATCTACCTTACGCAAAATCCTCAGCAACTTGCCGCTGAAATCTTTTAAAACCTCGTCGCCAGCGGCGTGGCCCAAAGTGTCATTGATATTCTTGAAGTGGTCGATGTCCAGCACCATGAGACCTATTATCTTGTGGTATCGCTTAGCCCCTGCCAGAGCCATGGAATAACGGTCGTTAAACAACGCCCGGTTAGGTAATCCAGTGAGTGGGTCATGATAGGCCAGTTTTTTAATTTTGTCTTCTGTTCTCTGATGCTGAATAGCAATAGCATACAATGTGGCCAGACGCTCAACAAATCCCAGGTCCTGCTGATTGTAGTTGCGATCTGAGTTAGCTAATGCCACCTGACCAACCAATTCTGTGCCAATCAGGGCTGGCGCAGACAGAAAATTGTGTATTGGTATACGGCCAGGCGCAGTCTCTATAAACCTTGGGTCATCTGCCGGGTCATTGGTTAAAAGGGATTGCCGGTTGTTTAGTACCCATCCCCACAACCCCCCGAACTTTTTGAAAATATTCGTCTCATCTTTAATCTGAGAAGATTCCCAGATTCCCCGGGTCATAGCAGGACTGATCATATAGCCCGCCTCCGGGTCTATATAACCGACAAAGCCATACGTGCTACGGGTAAATCGCTCCGCACTTTCCAGAATCAGTTCTGAAATATCTGCAATCGAAATCGATGAAAATAGCTTGCTGGCTAATATTGAGACGGCAGAGTCTCTTTCGGCTGCTTGCGCCAGTGCCTCTTCTATTATTTTGCGATCGGTGATATCCCGAATATTACATTGGATTACTTCCTTGTTTTCAACATCATAGACAACGCTGACAAATTCCACGTTAATCAGCTTACCATCATTCCTTTCGAGTGGTAAGTCATCATAACGCACATATTTTTTATTCTGTAGTTCCGTAAAAGATTGTTTACTTGCTACAACATCTTTGAAAAGGCCGATTTCCCAAAGTTTCTTACCCAAAAACTCTTCTTTGGAGTATCCCAGCATTTCGATTAGGAAAGGATTAACATCGACGATTTGCCCTGTCTCAGCGTCAAGAATCAATATTCCTTCCCGGGCAGCTTCAAAGAGCCGCCGATAGCGAAGTTCAGAAGCGTTTATCAAGTCCTTTGTCTTTTTACGCAATTCTTCGCTGTTGTATTGCTGCAGCAGAGCTTTCAGTTCAGGAATGTCAAAGGCCAGTTGATTATCGTCACCATATTGCTCCTTGATAGTGAGTATCTCGTCCTGGATGGCAAAGAAAGCATCCACCACATCCGGATCAAAGTGGCTTCCCCTCCCTTCCCTGATAATGGCCTGAGCTTTCTCTACAGAGAATGGTTCCTTATAGGGTCGTTTGGAAGTCAGGGCATCGAATACATCTGCGATTGCCGCGATGCGGCCGGCGATTGGTATCTCTATACCCTTTAGACTATTTGGATAGCCGCTTCCATCCCACTTCTCGTGATGGTACTGGGCTATAGTCTCTCCTAGCCTGATGAATTCGGCGTCCGAGCCCTTGAGGATTTTGGCACCGATGACCGTATGCAGTTTCATGATTTCCAACTCCACCGGGTCAAGCTTGGCTGGTTTCACCAGTATCAGGTCGGGTATACCTATCTTACCCA
>Ga0187886_1002847_pt1 | contig 13419 bp, 9 predicted proteins | sample June2016WEW_20_1_FD_133001 | JGI IMG/M metagenome (GOLD analysis project Ga0187886, IMG submission 133001) | Peatland microbial communities from SPRUCE experiment site at the Marcell Experimental Forest, Minnesota, USA - June2016WEW_20_150 | ecosystem: Environmental > Terrestrial > Soil >...
CAAGGAGATGGCCGCGAAAGAGGCCGTCCGGCCGTATCATCGTCGCGAACGACCGGAAAATCGCCCTGAAGACGCAAGACCTCTCCCCCCTCATGAAATCGCTGACCTCAAAAATACTCCGCCGGCTCCTCGGCCGCCATGAGCGCAACCTGCTCGAAGACGCGCGACGGCGGCGGCTTCTCCGCTCCAAATGTCAGCTTGAGATGGTCGATGATCCGGTCCACGGCGGCATAATCCATGATGAAAGCGATGACTTTCATCGTGCCCCCGCATTTGGACCATCCCCATGGCCGCCCTCTGCGCCACCCTCGTCTATCAGGGGCTCAAGCTGCTTTGCTGGCGATCCCGACGCGGTCGGAGTTTCCTCCCGCTTGATGTCTCAATCATAACGGGCAGAGAGGTCTCCGCTGTCTCTCGATTTGTGGCCCTGACTCTGAGTCCCCAAAAAATGAAGATGCGGAAGAGCCGCCGGCCCTTCCGCATTTTTTAGGTTAAGAAAAAAGTCGAATCAGACCAATCCCTGTTCCATCATCGCTCGGGCGACCTTGAGGAAGCCTCCGATGTTGGCGCCGTTGACGTAGTTTCCGGGAGTGCCATACGCCTCGGCTGCTTCGTAGCTGGTTTTATGAATACTTTTCATAATCTGCTGCAAACGGCTGTCGACTTCTTCCTTGGTCCAGCTCAGTCTCATGCTGTTCTGACACATCTCGAGTCCGGAAGTGGCCACTCCTCCGGCGTTAGCAGCTTTCCCGGGAGCAAAGAGTATTTTGGCATCGAGGAAGACCTCGACGCCTTCGGCCGTCGTGGGCATGTTCGCGCCCTCGACGACGACATAAACTCCATTCTTGACCAGGTTCTTGGCATCTTTGGCGTTGATCTCATTCTGGGTTGCGCTCGGGAAGGCGCAGTCGGCCTTATGATTCCAGAGGGGATTAAAATCTGAGCCTGGACTAAAAGGAGTATAGGTCACACCCTTGAATTTATGGGCATATTCTTTGATTCGGCCGCGCCGGGCATTTTTCAGGTCCATAACGAAGGCCAGCTTCTTATTATCGATGCCTGCCGGATCATAGACATATCCGTTGGAATCCGACAGAGTGACCGCTTTGCCGCCCAATTGATTTATTTTTTCGACAGTATACTGGGCGACGTTGCCGCTGCCTGAAACCAGGCACATCTTCCCGTTCATGGACTGCTTTCTCGTGGCCAGCATTTCGGCGGCAAAATAAGTTGCCCCATATCCCGTGGCTTCCGGCCGCATTAAGGAGCCGCCCCAATCTAGGCCCTTTCCGGTCAGAACGCCCGTGACCTCGTTTTTCAGCTTTCTGTACTGCCCATAGAGGAAGCCGATTTCCCGGCCACCTACTCCGATGTCTCCCGCCGGGACGTCCGTATCAGAACCGATATGCCGGTAGAGTTCGTTCATGAAAGCCTGGCACAGCCGCATGACCTCGTTATCACTCTTTCCTTTGGGGTCAAAATCGCAGCCGCCTTTTCCACCCCCCATGGGAAGCGTCGTCAGGGCGTTTTTAAAGACCTGCTCAAAGGCGAGAAACTTCAAAATCCCCAGTGTCACCGTCGGATGGAAGCGGAGCCCACCTTTGTAGGGCCCGATGGCACTGTTCATCTGGATCCTGTAGCCCCGATTGACGCGGATCTCGCCCGCGTCATCCATCCAATTCACCCGGAACATGATCACCCGTTCCGGCTCCACGATCCTTTCCAGGATCTTCGCTTTGCGGAACTCGGGATGATGCTCGAGAGCCAGGGAGACGGAATTGACAACTTCGAGAACGGCTTGATGGAACTCGGGCTGGGCGGGATTCTTGGCAATGACTTCGCTCATAAAATCGGAAACATAATTGCTCATCGATTCTCCTTTCTAAGAATTTACACCGCAATGATGTAAGATTGACTTCATGTCTGTACTTTCTACAAAAGAAATGTTATGGATTTATTTGGTTCTTGTTTAGATTTTAATAAAAAACTCGGGCGAAAATACCACACTCCGGCCCCCGCGATAAATTCTATTTTCTCGATCGAGGCTTTCTTGACATTTAAAATAGCTCAGGGTATTTAATAGAGAAGAGGATGGCGAAGAAGGCTGCTTTCACTTTTTGCTTTCGATTTTTTAGGGAAGGACAACTCGATGAGTCACAAATCGTTTAGCTCATTTGAAATGGCCCAGTCGCAGTTCGACAGGGTCGCCGCTTGGCTCGAACTCGATGGGACGACAAAAGACCTGTTGCGATGGCCGATGAGGGAATATCAATTCCTCATACCCGTCCGGATGGATGACGGCCGGACAAAGATCTTCAGAGGCCTCCGTGTCCTTCATAATGATGCCAGGGGGCCAGGAAAGGGTGGTGTTCGCTTTCATCCTCAGGAGACAATTGACACCGTCCGGGCGTTGGCGATGTGGATGACCTGGAAATGCGCCTTGATTGACATCCCTTTGGGGGGAAGCACTGGCGGAGTCATCTGCGAGCCTCACAACCTGACATTGAGAGAACAAGAGCAGATCTGCCGGGGCTGGGTCCGGCAGTTGCACAGAGACCTGGGCCCCCAAATTGACGTGCCGGCCCCGGAGGTTATGACCGGCGCCCAGCACATGTTGTGGATGCTGGACGAGTACGAAGCACTGACGGGGAAGAGAGTCCCGGGATTCATCACCGGCAAGCCTGTAGGAATGGGTGGTTCCGTTGGCCGGCTGGAAGCGACGGGTTTTGGACTCGTCTTCACCTTGCGGGAAGCGCTCAAAGAGCTGGGAATCCTTCCCGAGGAGACCAAGGCCAGCGTCCAGGGATTCGGCAATGTCGGCCAATATGCGGTCCGGCTCTACCAACAGATGGGGGGAAAGGTGATCTGCGTTTCTTGTTGGGACCAAAAAGACGCGACCTCGTACTCGTTCAAAAAAGAGTCGGGTATCGATCTTGACGGGCTCCTGAACATAACCGATCGCTTCGGCGGCATAGACAAGAAAAGGGCCCTGGATTCAGGCTACGAGGTGCTTCCGGGGAGTGCATGGTTGGAGCAGAGTGTCGATATCTTGATTCCGGCGGCATTGGAGAACCAAATCACAGAAGACAACGTCAGGCTGATTCATCCGAGAGTCAAGATCATCGCTGAAGGGGCGAACGGCCCAACCACCTCTGAGGCGGATCAAGTGATCAAGGAGCGGGACATCTTTCTCATCCCCGATATCCTCGCCAACGCCGGGGGTGTGACCTGCAGTTATTTTGAGCAGGTTCAGAGCAACATGAATTATTATTGGGAGAAAGATGAGGTCCTGGGCAAGCTGGATGTCAAGATGACAGCGGCCTTTGATTCGGTTCTTGAGCTGGCGAAGAAAAAGAGCTTGTCCATGCGCGACGCCGCCTTCTTCATCGCCATCGTTCGAGTCGCTCAAGCCAGTCGCGATCGAGGCTGGGTTTGAATACGGCGATAGACGGATTTGATGCCAAAGAACACTAAGAAGTCGTTTCCCGGCAACCTGATCCCTTTCGATCGTCAGTTTTTCACGGGCAAGGAGAAATTCACTCTTATCGGTCGAGGATCGCTGGGCGGGAAAGCCCATGGCCTGGCTCGAATGAGAGAAATCCTCGAAGCCGAAATCAGTCCTCTCTTCAGTCCGGATATTCAGGTCGTAATTCCCACTCTGACAGTCATCACTTCGGACTTTTTTGATCTTTTCATGGAGCAGAATGATCTGTACGAGGTCTCTCTTTCCAACCAGCGTGACGAGGCGATCGCCCAGGCCTTTCAACGGGCAGAGTTGCCAGCTCAGCTTGTCGGCGACCTGAGGGCGCTCATAGCCCAGGTCCACACTCCGTTGGCCATCAGGTCATCCAGTCTTCTCGAAGACGCCATGTTCGAGCCTTTCGCGAGTGTCTATGCTACAAAGATGATCCCCAACAATCAACTCGACCCGAATATCCGTTTTAGAAAGCTTGTGGAGGCCATCAAATACGTCTACGCTTCAACTTTTTTCAGAGATGCCAAGAACTACATGCTGGCTACGAAACACACCTCAGCCGATGAAAAAATGGCCGTCATCATCCAGGAAGTCGTGGGCAGCCGCTTCGGAAATCGTTTTTATCCTCAGATTTCGGGTGTCGCCCGGTCCTACAATTTTTATCCCCTGGGCCATGCTAAGCCCGGCGACGGCGTGGTTATTCTAGCGCTCGGGCTGGGCAAGATGATCGTCGATGACGGAATCGGTTGGTCCTATTCGCCGGCCTATCCGCAGGCCAATCCCCCCTACGTTTCTATCAGCGAACTTCTGGAACAATCTCAGACTGAATTCTGGGCGATCAACATGGGTCCCCCGCCCGAATACAACCCCATCAAGGAAATGGAATACATGCTCAAGTTCTCCCTGGAAGACGCGGAACGCGACGGCGCTCTCCGTTTCATCGCCTCAACCTATCGGCTCCGAGATGACAAAATTGTTTATGGGATCGCGGAGGGGGGGGCTAGGATCATCGATTTTGCTCCGATCCTCAAGCTGGAGCTCATCTCTCTGAACACGATGCTCCGCGCTTTGCTCAAAAGCTGTGAAGAGGCCCTAGAGAGAATGGTCGAGATCGAATTTGCCCTGAGTCTGGACGAGAAGAAGGGAGTCCCGGCCCGCTTTGGGTTTCTCCAGGTCAGGCCGATGGTCGTCTCCGAAGCTAACGTGGATGTCTCCTTGGCCGAGCTGATGGGAGCGCGAGTGCTCGTCGCGACTGAATCAGCCATGGGCAATGGCGTTCTGGACAATATTTGGGACATCGTCTATGTCAAGCCGGAGAAATTCAGTCCCAACAAAACGGAGACTATCGCGGCCCAACTTGAAGAGCTCAACCGCAAGTTGGGGGCTTCCCATGAGCCCTATCTTCTGATCGGGTTCGGCCGTTGGGGATCTTCCGATCCTCTAGGGGGGATTCCGGTCAATTTCGGACAGATCAGCGGCGCTCGAGTCATCGTCGAGTCCACTCTCCCCGAGATGAATTTTATGCTGAGCCAGGGATCGCACTTTTTTCATAATATCACCAGCTTCCGCGTTTTTTATTTCTCCGTCCCGCATTGGGAAAAATACACCATTGATTGGAGCTGGCTGAAAAAACAACAGGCCGTCACAGAAACAGAGTTTATTCGCCACGTGAAGCTTCCCGCCCCCCTGAAGGTCAAGGTGGATGGAACGACGAGCCGAGGAGTCATTTATCATGACTGACCAACCCAAGAACATCGATAACTTGATCTGGTTTCTCTCGGAGAGAGCCAAAGAGCTCAATTGCCTTTACAAAATAGAAGAACTCTTGAACAAGCCGGACACGAACCTCACCGACATCTGCAAAGGCGTCATCGAAGCTATCCCGCCCGGCTGGCAGTATCCGGACATCTGTGTCGCTAAGATCACCCTCGAAGGCCGCACTTACCAGTCCCCGAATTTTAAGGAAACACCGTGGGTACAGTCTGCCGACATCGAAGTCCAAGACAGGAAAATCGGAAGATTCAGTGTCTATTACACCGCTGAGATGCCTCACATAGACGATGGCCCTTTCCTCAAGGAAGAGACCAAATTGCTCGGAACGATCGTCGACCGCCTCGGACACTACATCATGTACGCGAGGATGAAACAGGTTTACCAGGCTGCCAGGCAGGAGATCAGGGAGCACAAGAAGGAAGAATGGCGCGTTGCCCTGAATTTTTTGCGCCAGACCAATAAAAACCTCTTCCTAGATATCTCACGCCACATGCTGAATTTTCTCTGCTGGAGCGGGATCGACGAAGCCGAACGCCTCCTGCAGAAAACAGGCATCGGGCAACGAGGCAAAGACGAACGGGCACTCGCCGATGAAAATCGTCCCGACCAGAAGAACGCGGTGGCTTTTAATGATAAGCTCAGCGATGAAACGTTCAAGCTTGCGGCCAGGCACTTCACCAGCGCGCAAATCCTAGCCAACATCCAGAAATGGATCCAAGAAGACAGGCTGAGCTTTTTGGTTCACGTGGCAAACCGAAATCTCTCTCTGGCCAAGGTTGTGGACGCCATCCGGCGTTATCATCACATCGTGGCAGAGGGAATCGAGTTGCCCCCCGCGAGCAAGCGAGGGGTCCAGGTTTCTCTGATCAGGCGGTTCCTGTCGGCCCGGCAAGAATTCATCAACACGGCCGTGGATTTTATAGAAATCGATGATTTTTACGAGGTCCTGGATCATATTGTTTTTTCTCCAGAGAGCCAGGGGAAACTGGGCGGGAAAAGCACGGGTTTGTTCCTGGCCAAGCACATCATCCAGAAGTGCTCTCGGGTTTCGGATGATCTGGGAGACATCAAAGTCCCAAAAACCTGGTACATCACTTCGGACGGCTTGTTGAGCTTTCTCAGCCACAATAATCTTAACGAGGTCGTCGAGCAGAAATACAAAGATATCAATCAAGTGAGGCTTGAATATCCCCACATCGTTCAGACCTTCAAAAATTCCAGTCTCCCGACGGAGATCATCCAGGGTCTCTCCATGGTTCTGGATGATTTCAAAGACCAGCCTCTGATTGTCCGAAGCTCTAGCTTGCTCGAAGACAGGATGGGGTCATCGTTTTCGGGAAAATATAAGAGCCTGTTCCTGGCCAACCAGGGCAGTAAACGGGAGCGTCTGGAAGCGCTCGGCGACGCCATCAGCGAGGTCTATGCCTCAACCTATGGCCCTGATCCGATCGGATATCGGTCGGAGCGCGGGTTGCTCGATTTTGCCGAGGAAATGGGAATCTTGCTCCAGGAGGTCGTTGGAACCAGAGTCGGCGACTATTTTATGCCTGCTTATGCGGGTGTGGCGTTCAGCCGCAACGAATTCCGCTGGTCGCCTCGGATCAAGCGCGAGGATGGACTGTTGCGTCTTGTTCCGGGGCTGGGGACGCGCGCCGTTGACCGGACGAGCGATGACTATCCAGTCTTGATTGCGCCCGGCCAAATCGGCCTTCGGGTGAATGTCTCGATTGACGAGATAGTCCGCTATTCTCCCAAGAAGATTGACGTGATCAACCTGAAAAAGAACGTCTTTGAGACGATCGAAATCAAGGAGCTCCTGCGGAAATTCGGACATGAGATACCGACCATTGAAAAGATGGTCTCGATCTATGATGGTCAACAGATCAGGCAACCGTTAGGGAAAAACATCGACTTCGAGAAAGATGACTTGATCGTCACCTTTGAGGGGATCATCACGAGCACACCGTTCATCCCCCAGCTGAGATCCGTGCTCAAGTTGCTCGAAGACAAACTCGAGACGCCGGTGGATATCGAATTCGCTTCCGACGGAAAAGATTTTTACCTCTTGCAATGCCGGCCCCAGAGCTATCTGGAAGGCTGTGAGCCATCCCCCGTCCCCAAGGATATCGCCAGAGACAAGATTCTCTTTTTCAGCAACCGTTATGTTTCGAACGGCAGGGTGCCGGACATCACTCACATCATCTATGTTGACCCTCAAGGATATGATGATCTCAGGGATGAGTCTTCCCTGCTGGCTGTCGGGCGAGCCGTGGGCAAGCTCAACAAACTCCTGCCGAGGCGACGCTTCATACTCGTCGGACCCGGGCGCTGGGGCAGTCGAGGAGATATCAAGTTGGGGGTGAAGGTCACCTATTCCGATATCTCCAATACTGCCATGCTCATTGAAATCGCCCAGAAAAAGGGTAACTACCTGCCGGACCTTTCTTTCGGGACACATTTCTTCCAGGACCTGGTTGAGGCTGAAATCCGCTATCTGCCCCTGTATCCTGATGAAAAAGACACTCTTTTTGACAACCGCTTTTTCAAGGAATCAAACAATATTCTCGCCGAGCTTTTGCCGGAATGCGGTTTCCTGGCCGACGCCGTCAGGGTCATCGATGTTCCTAAAAGCACAGACGGGCTCGTCCTGAGGGTGTTGATGAACGCCGACCAGGATGAAGCGGCCGGAATATTGGTCAATCCATCCCTCGGGCCGCAGATTCTCCCCGTTACGAAGGAACATGAGGGAAAGCGGTCCGAAAACCACTGGGCCTGGCGGCTGCAAATGGCCGAACACATCGCTTCCCGGCTCGACCCGCTTCGTTTCGGTGTCAAAGCGTTTTACGTTTTTGGCAGCGCAAAGAACGCCACGGCCGGCCCTCAGAGTGACATCGACATCTTGATTCATTTCCAGGGGACAAAGAAGCAGCGCCAAGAGCTCATGCTGTGGCTCGAAGGTTGGAGCATGGCTCTGGACGAAATGAATTACCACAGGACTGGACGCAGGTCGGGGGGCTTGCTCGACGTCCACCTGGTCACCGACGAGGATATCGCCAATAAGGAGAGTTACGCGATGAAAATCGGCGCGGTCACCGATGCCGCACGACCCCTCCAGATGATGAAGCCGGGTAGCAGGTCTAAATGAGCTCCCGGGTCGCGGCTTCGAGGTTTTCAGGATCGAATCGAACCAGGGCCAGCTCTGGGCCGTCGTGAGCGGCCGAAAAGCAATGGGTCCGGCCGATGAGATCCCGCCAGGCGAGAGACAGTCTGGCCGATTCATGGATGTGGCCGTGCAGGGTGAGCAGCGGCTGACGGGCTTCGATGAAACGCCGGATGGCGATGCTTCCGACGTGAGGGTCCAGGGGGACGTGGTCAATTTTTTTGCCCTCGAGAGCGGCCAGGTCCAGGGTTGTCATGTAAGGTGGGGCATGGAAGAGGAAAATAGACCGGTCCAGGCTTTCTTCTTCAGCGAGATGGGCAAGGTCATCTTGAATCAGGGTGTATCTTTTTTCTTGATCTGAGACCGGAAAAGAACGCACCCCCTCCTCCGGAGAGATGCAGCCGGGATCCATATAGCGGGACACATCGTAACGCTCCCAGTCCTTGAGCCGGAAGGGAGTCGGCGGGACACAGGCGTAGCCGTAAACACAAAAACCCTTGAAATCGACCTCCCTGTTATGGATATACTGCCACACACCCCGGCCCTCGGCTTCGACCAGCGCAGGCTCTTCGGAACGGGGATCGTCGTTCCCCATGATGAGAAAAATCCGCGGATAGCGGTCCTTGAGCTCACCGCGCAGGAGGAGCATTTGCCCGAGGAGATATTCTGGGACAAAATCATGCGGGGAGAGACCCGAGGAACTGGAAAAACGCAGCGGCAGGAAATCCCCCCCTATAAACACTGCTTCGGGACGCTCATCCCGCATGGTCCGGAAGAGCTTCTGATACCGTTCAAGGTTACCGTGCAAGTCAGAGACAAAAAAGCAGTCGGTCATTGCTTAAGTTTAGGAGCCGGACTCCGCCTCAAATTTGTACCCGACGCCGCGGACCGTTTTGATGTACCTTCTCGCCTTGGCCAGTTTTTTCCTGATCCCAGTGATTTGGTAATCGACCACCCTCTCGGTGACCGAGTAGTTGTCCTCGCGGACGCGGTCCAGGATGCGGGACCGGGTGAAGACTTGATTCGGCTTTCCAGCCAAAAGGGAGAGGATATCAAATTCGGTTTTGGTGAGGTTGATTTTTTCTCCGGCGACGAAGACTTCGTAGCCGTCCTGTCTGATCGTCAAGTCATCGAATTCGAGGAGATTCCGATCTGTGTTTTCCGTTTTGGATTTCCTGCGGAGCAAGGCATGAATGCGGGCAATCAGAATCTGGGGCTCGAACGGTTTTATGATATAGTCATCGGCGTATTCTTTCAAGCCCAGGACGACGTCTTCGAGCTTCCTCTTTCCCGTGAGCATGATGATGAAGATATTGGCCGTTTGGGGCTCCTTTTTTAGAATCTGACAGACTCTGTATCCGTCGATCCCGGGAAGAACGAGATCCAAGAGAATCACATCCGGCCTTTCTTTTCGAGATATGATGATGGCTTCTTCGCCGCTCTGCGTACAGAGGACTCTGAAACCTTCTCTGTCGAGAATAAAGGCGAGGCTCTTCTGAAGACTTAAATCATCTTCAACCAACAAGACTTTTGGGAGAGCTCGATCTTCGTACATGGGCTGATTCATTCTATAACTCCACCCTAACAAAAATCAAACACAATCCGAACAATCGCCCGAGACGCAAGGATCGCCTCAATTTTGGGCGTGGCCCGATTCAGAGCTGACGAAATTGATCTCTCTGGACATATATCCGCAGCCATTTTTCGACGATGGAGGCCAGGATCTCGCTCAGCTTCCGGCCGCTTCCATGGACGGGACGCAGTTCTTCGGCGAGCTCGGAATAGCCTTTCCTGTCCAGCCAAGAAGAGATCACATCGTTATCCGAGAGCGGCTGTATCTTGTCGGGCGTCACGGTCCGCAGGGCGTTCAAAAGCTCTTCGAGGCTGAACATTTTGACGCCGTCGATCGTGAGGGGAGTGGAGTCCAGTCGCTGGATTTCTTTTTTCAGGTGCCCTTTTAGCAAGGCGATCAGCGGCCTGCCTTGACTTCGTTTGGGGCGAAGGATATCCCCGAGCTCGCTATAGCTGTGCATGTAGAGCCAGGTTGAGAACTTGTCTTTTTGAGCGTAGCCTTCGATCGTCTCTCTCAGTTCCTGGCTTTGCCTGGTGTTTTTTTCGGCGGCGAGGAGCATCCGGTACAGCCCGTGGATATTCTTGATCCGGAGCAGCTCTCGGCCGGCTTTATCGCAGATCAAGAAGTCGCCCATGCCGGAGTGATCCCGGATGTATTCCTTGAGCTTCTGCAGGCTGCCGGGGTCTCCTTTGGGCAGGAGGAAAGCCGTGTCTGCAAAATCGGTCGCCTCTTTCGCTTTCGAGGCGACGATGATGGGAATCCGGGGATAGTACCGGGTCGTCAATCGGATGAGATCGCGGCCGGCCTGGGCATTGAACTGATCCCCCTTGGGAAAGAAGATGTCGGCGATCAAGCAGACGACGTCGTCTCCGTGGCCGCTCGCCCGAAACTCCTGGCTGTCGATCTGAGATTCTTCCTCCGCGCCGAAGAGAAAATTCAGGGTGTTCTCATAGGTCCGGGTAACCATCACATCGGCACGCTGTCCGATGATATTATAAAGAACCGGCAGGAATTGGGACAACCAGCGAGGTTCGTCATCCACGACCAAAAAGATGAATCGGCGGACCCCCGAGGATTTCCGGATATTGATCAAATCCTCGGCCGCTCTGACGACGGAAGTGATGATCAGCGGCGGGACAAATTCTGTCGTCCCATAAGCAAAGACCAGGTCGGCCCCGACCGTGTAGGGATATTTTTTTTGGGCCAGCTGGGGAGGAGCGCGGTGAACAAAAGGATTAGCGGAAAGCAGGACCACGACCGCCTCGGGGTTATGGGCTCGGATCTTTCTAGAGTCTATGAGTGGCAGGGCGGTGTCATCAAAAAGAAAGACCGTGGCTTGCTCGGACTTGTACTCAGAAACAGACTGAGGGTTAGTAAAGATTTCCGTTTTGATCCAGGGCATGTTTTCACTCAGGATCTGCGAGGACTCCCGGATTCGGGCTTCGGCCGCGAAGATAACGACCTTCCCGATTTTGACCGGATTGATGATTCTGGGGACGAACGGGAACTCCCGGATCGATTCTTGACTAGCCATTCTCAATAATGACCTTGCATCGCTGATGAACAGAGTCGGCAAAGACCGTCGCCGGCTTGGGAAAGGGGAGCAGAGACATAGCGGCATCAGGGTTGGTTGATGAAAAGAACCAGGGATCCAACTTGTCCTCGTCGGGCGCGATGTAGCCGTAGATGACGTTGTTGCCCATCAGGTTTGTCAAGAAGTGCGTCCCCTGGGTCCCGTACATCCGGGTTTGAAGCTTTTTTTTCTCTTCATCATAGCCGCCCTGGATCATATAGAGGAAGTGGCTGCCGTAGATCCCGCCGGTCAGTTCATCGTCTTCCGGGAGCGGCTCGGCCCGGCCGGCGATGTCCACCCCGTACTCGAAAATGGCCGCGGCGCGGTTGACCTCTTTATAGTCGATATAAATCCCCCAATCTCTGTTTTTGCTGCCCAACCGGCCGGGAATAATCAGGATGTAATGCTCGTTTTGCTCCTGCATTTGGCGGTTGATGCGGGCGATCCCGTTTCGAACAGCGTCATGCATATCTTTTGTGTAGATGAAGGGGGAGATAACGACGGCGAATTTGATGCCCCTGATAACGCCGTGGCCTTGAGAATTCTTGATCGACAAAAAAGTCCTCCGGGGCCTTTCAGGGACCCGGATGGAATCGAACCTGTGCCCGGGCAACTGAGTGAGTTGGACGATGTGGAACGTTCCGTCTTCTCTGTCTTTCTTGGAGAAGTCGATGTTAAAAACGAACTCAATCTGAAAATGCGGCGAGATTCCGGTCGAGATCGCATCCATGATCTCGGCCAGTCCGGTCTTAAAACGAAAGTGGTTGTTCTGGATCAGCTCCTCGATCGTGATGAGGTTGTGGTGGATACCCAACAGTTTGATTTTGTGGTAGTTGGCGAACCGGACGTGCAGTCTTTTCATGGTCTCCAATTCCTCTCCCCGGAGCTCTCTATTTTTTGTCATGTCCAGGGCGTAGAAATATTGCTGTCCGTTCCCGATCTGGAGGAGTTTGAGAGGAATAGGATTTTTGATCGTGGCCATGGAGATCACCGGGAAGTCATCCAAAACGGTGGCATAGCCGTGGCCGAAGGCGATTCTGGCAAAGCCTTCTTTGGGGTCTTGTGTTTTCAGGGCGTGGGGAAAGTAGGAGTTCGCGACGCCCGAGATATAGGGGTAATAGCAGGGGCCGGCGGCCGTATCGTCGAAAATGCCGGGAATGGGGTTCAAGATGACGGCCATTTTTTCCCCGCTCGAGGGATGTTGTTTCCGGGCAAAATCGGTATAGATATGATGGATTGCCTGCTGAACCTGAAGAAGGCGCGTCTGAGGCGCGGGATGATTATTGGGGAGCATGTAGGAAGTGTATTCTCCCGCATGAATCAGGGTTGTCCCCTCCGGAGATTGGCCGGCTTCGTTGGTGGCCGAAGAGCGGACCCCGACGGGAGTCTCTCCCAAATCGTCCAATATACAAGCGATGATCTTCTCCTCTTCTCTGTCGAACTTCCCGCCTCGTTCCATAAAGTGCTCATAGAAGGCCGTGCTGAGGATATGGGTTTTGATCTTGCTGGCTTTGGGGATCGGGCAATCGCCGATTTTGATCAAGCCGATCCCTTTTCCGCCGGGGAGGCCGCTCCCGTAGACCGTCACATTCCCGGCGTGCTCGACGATTTTCATACTTGTCTCACCACCCGAATTAGGGATTTGCTTTTTCGCGCTCCGCGACATTCCTTCCTAAAAAGCTCGGAATCAATACCTCCCATCGCGTAAAGATGATAATTCCGGCTGCGGATCGAAGTCAAGACAAGGAGATGGCCGCGAAAGAGGCCGTCCGGCCGTATCATCGTCGCGAACGACCGGAAAATCGCCCTGAAGACGCAAGACCTCTCCCCCCTCATGAAATCGCTGACCTCAAAAATACTCCGCC
>Ga0187886_1002849_pt1 | contig 13416 bp, 22 predicted proteins | sample June2016WEW_20_1_FD_133001 | JGI IMG/M metagenome (GOLD analysis project Ga0187886, IMG submission 133001) | Peatland microbial communities from SPRUCE experiment site at the Marcell Experimental Forest, Minnesota, USA - June2016WEW_20_150 | ecosystem: Environmental > Terrestrial > Soil >...
AAAAAAGCTGGCCGTGGAGAAAAAACTTGAAGCTGCCAAAAAGAAACTGGAGATAATCGGAAGCAAAGAAAAGAATTTAAAATCGACCAACAATTTAAGGCATGATTTGGCACAAATCTTGACATTAATCAGAGAAAAAGAAATCTTGGAAAAATTACAACCTAAGGAGGAAATCAAATGAAGGTTTTTATAGGCAAAGTTATCGGCACAAAAATGGCAAAAACCGCGGTTGTATCCGTGGAGCGGGTTGTTATCCACCCTCTTTACAAAAAGAGGTTCAAAAGAGACAGAAAATATCAAGTTCACGATGAGCTTGGAGTAAAAATTAATGACGTCGTAAAATTCACAGCCAGCAAGCCTTATTCCGGAACCAAAAAGTGGAAGATTCTAGAAGTGGTTACTGCCAAGAAAGGAAAATCTAAATAAATGGTACAACTAAGAAGTATGTTGGTTCCGGCAGATAATAGCGGTGCAAAACGCCTGATGATTATCGGAGTTCCGGGAAGAGTCGGTAAGGTCGCAACCCTTGGCGACGTTGTTCTTTGCGTAGTTAAAGGAGCTGATGCGGCTGGTGCCGTTGTCAATCATGAAAAAGTCAGAGTTCTTGTCGTTCGTACCCGCAAAGAAGTGGGAAGAAACGACGGCACATACGTCAGATTTGATGATAATGCGGGAGTAGTAATTGATAAGCAGGGGCTACCCCGCGGAACCAGAATTTTGGGTCCCGTAGCCCGCGAAGTAAAAGAGGCAGGATATCATAAAATTGCGTCACTGGCCAGAGAAGTAATCTAATATGTTGAAATTAAAAGTAAACGATACAGTTAAAATAACAGCAGGTAAAGACAAAGGCCGCGAGGGCAAAATTGAAAAAATAATGCCTAAAGAGATGAAGGTAATTGTGCCTGAAGTAAATCTTTACAAAAAGCATGTTAAAGGTATGGGCAATCAAAAAGGCGGAATTTATGATATTCCGCGTCCCCTTTCGCTTGGGAAAATTGCCTTGATTTGTCCGAAGTGTAAAAAAATAACACGCGTAGGATTTAAATTGGTAGGAAAAGAAAAAGTAAGAGTTTGCAGGAAATGCGGAAAGGAAATTGACGCCAAATAAAATATGAACAGACTAAAAGAAAGATATAACAAAGAAATTAAAGCAGCCCTAGCTAAGGAATTCGACATTAAAAACCAAATGTCGCTTCCTAGGCTTACCAAGGTTGTTGTTAATATGGGAGTCGGGGAGGCTGCAAAAAGCAAGCAGGCAATGGAGGCTTTACAAAAAGACATGGCAACTATCACGGGACAGGCGCCTTCTACCCGAAACGCAAAAGTTTCTATTGCCAGTTTCAGTCTTCGTGCCGGAATGCCGGTGGGTTTAAGCGTAACTTTGAGGGGGGAAAGGATGTATGCGTTTTTGGATAGGCTTTTTTCAGTAGCTTTGCCACGTTTGAGGGATTTTAGAGGAGTAACCGATAAATCTTTTGACAAACAAGGCAACTACACTTTGGGAATTGAGGAACACACGGTTTTTCCTGAGATTGATCCGGGGAAGAGCGCCCAACCGCACGGAATGGAAATTACGATCGTGACGACAGGCGAAACCATGCTACAATCCAAAAAACTTTTGGAGCTACTTGGAATGCCGTTTGAAAAGGAGATAAAGAAATAATATGTCAACAACAGCAAAGGAAGTAAGAGAAAACAAGAAATTAAAGTTTAAAACCAGGTATCACAACCGTTGCAAACTCTGCGGGCGAGGCCGCGGCTATATGCGTAGGTATGGAATTTGCCGACTTTGTTTTCGCGAACTTGCTCTCAAAGGGGAAATCCCTGGAGTTAGAAAGGCATCATGGTAAACGTAAGCGCAACCAATTATCCGGTGGGCGACTTCTTAATCAAACTTAAGAATGCGTCTATGGCTGGCAAGAAGGAAGTAAGAGTGGTACAAAGCACTAAAATTTTGGCCATTGCCGAAGCCCTTAAAAAGCTGGGTTTCCTGGACGGCGTCAAAAAAGATAAAGACGGAATAACTGTAAGCCTGGCTTTTAAGAACAAAAAACCTTTACTCATGGATGTTAAGTTAATGAGTAAACCGGGCTTAAGGATTTATATGGGAGTTCCCGAAATCGAAAAGAAAAAAGGCCCGTCGATTTATTTAATAACAAGCCCAATCGGAATAATTTCGTCACGCCAGGCCGTTAAGAATAGATGCGGTGGGGAAGTAATTGCAGAAATACTCTAATGAGCAAAATTGGAAAATTACCGGTAGTAATAACAGCAGGAGCAACAGTAGTAGTTGAGGGTCGCGTGGTTAAAGTAACAGGACCTAAAGGAACCTTGGAACTTAAATTGCCAAGGGGAATTGAAGTTGAAGTTAAGGACGGAGTGGTTAATGTCTCAACCAAGGGGAAAAGCAAATCCGATGTTTCAAATCACGGAACAATCCGCGCCATTATTAATAATAATGTCAAAGGAGTCACAACTGGCTGGAGTAAGCAACTAGAGCTGGTTGGAACCGGTTTTAGGGCGGAGCTTGCTGGAAAAACTCTAAGTTTAACGGTCGGATTTTCTCACCCTGTTAAAGTTGAGGCGCCCGAAGGAATCACTTTTAAAGTAGAAAAAACTTTTGTTACGGTAGAGGGACCCAACCGCGAACTTGTTGGTCAAGTATCAGCAAACATAAGGGCAGTTAGACCTCCTGAGCCATATAAGGGTAAAGGAATTAAATATGTTGACGAAATAATCAGAAGGAAAGCAGGTAAGGCCGCAGCAAAAACAACCGGCGCAGCCGCCTAAATTATATGAAAGACAAACAAAAAAGATACAACCAACGTAAACGCAGAGTTCGCTCAAAAGTTACCGGTACGGCAGCGCGTCCCAGACTTTCTGTCTTTAAATCCAGCGTTCATATCTATGGACAGCTGATTGATGATGAAAAGCAAAAGACTTTGGTGGCAATGAGTGATCTTAAAATCAAAGAGGGAAAAAAGACCGAAAAAGCGGCAAAAGTTGGGGAGGAACTTGCCAAGCGCGCCATCGCTAAAAAAATCAAGAAAGTTACTTTTGACAGAAACGGATTTAAATATCACGGCAGAGTTAAAGCCCTGGCCGAAGGCGCAAGAAAAGGGGGACTGGAATTCTAAATGAGCAATTTTAATAGAAATCAGCAAAGCTACGGCGGAGCTCCAAAGGAGTTTGAGGAAACCGTGGTTCAAATAAATAGAATCAGCAAAAAAACCAAAGGTGGAAATCAGATCAGATTTTCCGCTTTACTTGTTGTGGGAGATAAAAAAGGGAAAGTGGGAGTAGGTTTGGCAAAAGCTCATGACGTTAGAAACGCTATCAGAAAATCCATTGAGGCCGCAAAAAGAAAAATGATTATGGTTCCCCTTGCCGGTACGACTGTCCCCTACTCCGTCCGCGAAAAATTTTCGGCAGCTGAAGTTTTACTTAAACCGGCTCCGCCCGGAAGCGGAATTATTGCCGGGGGACCGATGAGAGTTGTTCTTGAAGCTGCCGGAATCCGCGACGCGGTTGGTAAAATCTTAGGAACCAAAAATAAAATCAGTAATGTTTATGCGACACTCAAAGCTCTGGAAACAATATCAAACTTGGTAGAAATGAGGAGAAAATAATATGCAGTTACCTAAAGTAGTTACCATGAGAAAAAAGAGAGTGGGACGCGGAGTTGGGAGCGGAAAAGGATCCCACACTTCCGGCCGTGGACAAAAAGGACAAAAAGCCAGAGGAGATATCAACATTCTTTTTGAAGGACTCAAAATGAAAAAGTCTTTCCTTAAGCGTCTTCCCCTCATGCGCGGAAAAGGAAAGTTTCATGGAAAAGGAAAACCGGTTATTCTTAATTTAAGTAAATTGGAATCACTCCCGTCAGGATCCAAAATTACGGTTGAACTTTTGATTAAAGAAAAATTAGTCGATGCAAAATTGGCTAAAGAAAATGGAGTAAAAATCCTAGGTGGAGGCAAAACAACCAAAAAATTTATCTTTATGGTTCCAACCAGTAAGAGTGTCGCCAAACTTGGTGAGAAAGTAGCCGAAAAATCTGCTAAGGCTTCAAAATAAAAACCTCTGATATACTATTTTCGTGAATAGGAAACATTACGTGATTATTGGCCCTGGAATGGACGGCAAAATAGGCGGTCTTAAATTTATCACAAGAAATTGGTCAGAAAAATACAATCTTTTTCCGGAGATAATACAAATTAACTGGAAAGACGGTAGAGGGTTGAAACCAAAACTAAAGAAAGTCACAGATCTTATAGATAGTTTTGTAAGAAATGGTGATTCTGTTTCTTTAATTGGTTGCAGCGCTAGCGGCAGTCTGATGCTTAATGCTTTTGTTGAAAGAAAAGATGTAATTCAAAAAGTAATAAATTTAGATGGTTTTCTTCGTCCCGGTAATGCTAAAGGTTACCGCTCGTTCGATAAGAGAAGCGCAAAAAGTGTTGCATTTAGGGAATCGGTTTTAAGATTTGAAAAACTGGAACCAATACTAACACCAAAAGACAGAAAAAAGATTTTGACGGTAAGACCTTTGTTTGATGAACTAGTCCCTCCAGAAACGGTAATGGTCAGGGGTGCTCTAAATAGACAAATTCCAATGGTTGAACATGTCTTAAATATTGCAATGGCATTGGTGGTTTACGATCCGGTAATAAAGTTTCTTGGAGCCTAAAAATAAAAATATAGAGACACTAGGATTCAAATCCAGTTAGTAGAGCTATGTAGTTTTAGCCTCGAAATACTTCTGGTATAATCAAATTATGGAAGTCATCCGTGAGTATTATCGTCCAGATGAATTAGGAGTTAAAAAGTGTATTTTGGAACTGAAGAAATATGAAAGCCAGTTTGACCTTGATTATTTAACAGACGATATTTCTGTAAGTAAACTATTTGAAGATATTCAAAAAGGGAAGGAAAATGGCGGAGAAATATTTGTCGCTGAAACTGAAGGAAAAATTGTAGGTTTTATCTCTTTAAACATAGTCAACAAAAATGATGAACTGATAACTAAGAGGGTGGATACGGTATATATATCCGATATGGTTGTGTTACCCGAATATAGGAATAGAGGGATTGGCAAAAAACTTCTCGATAAAGCCGAGGAGTTTACCAAGGAAAGAAAAATTAAATATATAAAATTGATAGTTTTTGCTGATAATGAAGTAGTCAAGAAGTTGTACGAAGAAAAAGGGTTTAGCAGTTATGAAGTGACTATGTTGAAGAAGGTTTAGCCATAAAATTGTTTCTGTTATACTAAACTCATGCTGCAGATTTTGGGACTTTTGGGAGGATTGTTTACTTTAGCTTCTTCAATTTTTTACATTAAAGATACCCTTTTACTAAAAGTTAAACCACAGCGGGCATCATTTTTTATTTGGGCACTGCTTGGTACGATTGCTTTATTTTCTCAGTTGGCAAAGGGTGCTTCTAATTCTTTATGGCTTCCGGGACTTCAGACTTTTGGAGGGTTAACGATATTTATTTTGTCCATAAAATATGGAATGGGTGGATTTAGTAAAAAGGACTACACAGCTATTCTAATTGCAATAATTGGACTTATCATTTGGTATTTTACAAAAGAGGCTGCGATAGCACTTTATATTGTTATGTTTATTGATTTTACAGGTTTAGTATTAGTTCTCAATAAGGCGTATGTACATCCGGAAAGTGAAACAAATTTTCCTTGGATGTTATCAGCCTTTGGGGGATTTTTGGCATTACTTTCAGTGGGGAGCTTCAATATTGTTTTGCTTACCTATCCGTTTTATACAGCGCTTGCAAACGCCGCAGTTGTTGTTGCAAAACAAATGGGATTAAGAAGGAAATAGTGGTATATTCTGGGTATGAAAGTTGGGGAAGATTATATTGGTGTAACAACACCTTTTTATTGTAATGACGGAAAAGGGAATTTTCTGTTTAACAAGAGGAGTAAGAAATGCAGAGATGAACAAGGAAAGTGGGATACGGGTGGTGGCAAACTAGAATTTGGTCTAACTCCCGAAGAAAATGTTTTGAAAGAGGTGAAGGAGGAATATGGGTGTAAAGGCATTATTCAAAAAAGTATTCCCCCTTTTACACTTTTCCGTACAAATAACATAAAGAAAACTCATTGGATTGTATTTCCGTTTCTTGTAAAAGTTAAAAAAAGTGAAGTTAAGATTGGCGATCCGGTTGAAATTGATGAATTGGGTTGGTTTAGATTAAACAAACTGCCAACACCACTACATCCGGGTGTTAGTTATACTCTCAAACACCACAAAAAATATTTTAGGGATTCACGCTCTTCTGTTTCATCTATTCCAACACAAACAATGGGAACAGTTGTGATAGTTTTATCGGGAAATAAAATTATGCTTGGAAAAAGAAAAAATTCTTATGGAGCTGGGCTTTATGGACTACCTGGCGGCAGGGTGGAATCTTCAGAAAAATTGGTTGACTGCGCAAAACGGGAACTTACCGAAGAAACCGGACTAAAAGTAAATAGGCTGAATTATGTTGGTGTTGTAAGAGATTTGCATGAAGATTATAGTTTTATGCACTTTGTATTTTTGTGCAAAAGTTACAAAGGCAAACCATGTCTTAAGGAACCTGACAAATGTGAGGCTTGGGAATGGTTTGCACGGAATAAAATACCTACAAATATCCTTCCGGGGCATAAAGCCGCAATTGAAATATTTTTAAACCCCAGCAGAGCAAATGTTAATGAAGTTTCGTCAGTTTAAAATTTGAAGTTATTTACTTTTAGAAGCTCGGTATAACATACAGACTCCCGGGATCAGAAGAAACAGGGGCCAGAGCCTTCCAAGATCTATATTTACAACGTTGTAATTGTTTAGGAGAAAAATGAGTCCGAGTAGAGTCAGAACTACCCCTGGTACAACTCCGTTTCCCTTTTTGAATTTAAATTCTTTCTTTGCCATAAAAAAATTGTACTACATTATTGCGGAAAATTACAATTTACAGTTTCGATTAGAACTCTAGGAAACGACAAGACATTCTTGGAATATTTTGCCATGGCTAAATGCCCGCAGACGCCGGTTCCACCTGTTCCCGCAATTGAAATAATTTTTTCGTAATCACCGATTGCCTTACTTTTATCAATCTCAAAATAATAATTATAAATATCGCCCCTATTCATCAGGGCATTAATATAGTTGGGGTTAATCGTGAGAGCTTTATCCAAATCGGTTAGAGCGTCTTTATAATCACCCATCCTCATATAGGTATAGGCGCGGTTATTGTAGACTTGGGGATATTTTGAATTAAGTTCTATGGATTTTGCGTAGTCGGCAACCGCTTCTTTACATCTGCCTGTGTCGTAATCGTAATTTCCCTTTTCAAAATAATCTGTCGATGTTATTAAGTTCGACGGAGGGTAAGAGGTTGAATTTCGGAAAGTTGTGCACCAAGTATCCGGTATCTTAGATGATTCGTATGCAGCAATGCAAAAAAGTATGAAAAGAACTAGGCCGAATGAACCACTAATAAGTAGTGCTTTCCAATTAATTTTTTTGACATGAATAAAGAAGAGGTATAAAGCCCCGCAGGCCGCAACGATAAAAATGAGGCAAACAATCAACTTCATCAGCTCCTATTATACCTCTTCTATTTTAACTTCTTTAGGAAAAAGCAGTTGAAACGGGTAACCAACGTAATTTCTGGAAATCTTTCCACAATTTAAATCTTTCAAAAATTTAACCATTTCTTTTGTAATATCTGTGGGTTTTTTCTTACCCAATTTTCCTTTATATTCAATTTCTACAAAATCCCCAAGTCCTTTAATGGAATCAATAGAAACTTCGTAATTTTTATACATATATATTTTTCTAGTCTTATCTACCACGGTAATTTGGTTTATGCCAAGTGGTGCAAAAATGCTTTCCAGTTGCTTGATGCTTCCGATCGGAGTTTCGTATTCATCGCAGAAATGACTCCTTCCCTCTTTATCGACGTGCCAATTCTTGTAGTTAATTGATAATTTACCGGAAGAATCCCTTAGCCTTAACCACTCCACAACCGGTCTTACCTTTAAGAAGTCACGGTGTTTAGGAGAAAAATATTTGTCAATCTGACGCTCCTTACCAATAAATTTGGCTTTCTTCTTGAGGAAGGAGATCAAGTCTTTACTATGCTCGATCTGTACCTGAATCTCTATTTCCTTATCACCAGCGTTACTCATGAGTGGATTATACCACCAACCAACTCTGTCTTTAGGATCAGAATTGGGATATAATTCAGACTTGAATGCTTAATAATATTTGGCAATTTTTGGTTAAATCCGTGCGTACCCCTTCCGTCAGGAAGAAAATCGTAATCACGGGAATAATCCTAATCGTCTTTAGGTTGGCAGCCCACATTCCTGCTGCCGGAATTGATAGAGGTACCTTGACCGCGCTTTTTGCCGGCAGCCCCCTTCTTTCCCTTCTTGATGTGTTTTCCGGCGGAACTCTGGCCAACTTTTCCATTCTTGCCCTGGGCTTAAACCCTTACATCAACGCTTCCATTATTTTTCAACTTCTCGGTTACGTAATTCCGAGTCTTGAAGCACTTCAAAAAGAAGGCGAGTACGGACAAGAAAAAATAAATCAGTACACGCGTCTTCTCACGGTTCCACTTGCAGCCCTTCAGGCTTTCGGAATGTACGCTCTTCTTAAAGGTCAGCACGTTTTACCCAGTCTTGGTCCATTGGAACTCCTTTCCCTGGTTATCACAATGACGGCCGGAACAGTTTTTGCGGTTTGGCTCGGGGAACTAATTTCCGAGTATGGATTTAAAAACGGAGTTTCTGTCCTTATTTTCACCGGCATTATCGCCAGACTTCCGGTTACACTTGGACAATCCGTAAGCATCATCAGTTCACAGGATATTCTAAAGGTAGGAATTTTTATTGCCGTTGCGGTTTTTATAATTGGCGCAGTTGTCTTTATCAGCGAGGCGGCCAGGCAAATTCCGATTCATTATGCAAAAAGAAGAACCGAGAGCGGCCTAGGTGCCACTTCCTATCTTCCCCTTAGGCTTAATCAAGCCGGGGTTATTCCTATTATTTTTGCCGTGTCTTTGGTCCTTTTGCCTTCTCTCCTTGGACAATTTTTGGCCAACGTCCCCAATGCCCAAATAGCCGCTGCCGCAAAAGCTATCAGTACCGCTTTCAGTCCCCAGAGTATTCTTTACAGCGTAGTTTATTTCTTCCTGGTTTTTGGATTCACATATTTTTATACTGCAGTTGTCTTTAATCCGGAAAAAATTGCCGAGGATTTGCAAAAAGGCGGAGGATTCATCCCGGGAATCAGGCCCGGCAAGGAAACAGAAAAATATCTTTCTTACGTCCTCTCCCGTTTGACCTTGGTTGGCGGAGTATTCTTAGGCACCATCGCGGTTTTGCCGACTTTCTTCAGAAGTTTTGTGGGATCTAATAATTTGGCGATCGGCGGAACCAGTATTTTGATTGTGGTTTCGGTTGCGCTTGAGATTATTCGCGAAATGGAAGGGGATCTTGTCATGGGAAGATACGACAGACTTATCAGATAATATGAATATTTTATTACTAGGTCCCCAGGGATCGGGAAAAGGAACACAAGCGCGCCTGCTTTGTGAAAAATTTGGTTTCTTTTATTTTGAGTCGGGAGCGTTTCTGCGCGATGCAAGTAAGACAAATGAACATTTGGCTCAAATGCTCAAAAATGGAGTCTTTGTACCGGACGCTGAAATGAGTTCTTATGTCACCTCTTATCTCGACGAAAAAGGAGTTTATGACAACATTCTTTTTGACGGATTTCCAAGGTCAATTATCCAGTATGATTCTTTGAAAGTTTGGCTAACTGCCAAAAAAGTTAAAATTGATATTATCTTTCTTCTTACAATTTCCCAGGAAGAAACCATTCGGCGCCTTTCGGCAAGAAGAACGGACCCTGTTACCGGTAAAATTTACAATTTAGTAACAGATCCGCCCCCTTCCGGTCTCGATCCCAATACTTTAACCCAAAGAGATGACGATAAACCTGAAGCCATTAAAAAACGCCTAGGTTGGTATGAGGAACAAGTTACCCCGCTAATTGCGGCTCTTCGGGAAGATATTGGTGTAGTAGATATCGACGGTATGCGTCCGATAGGTGAGATTCAAAAAGAGTTGGTGGAAATAATTGAGAAGCAAAAGTAATGGATATCAAAATCAAAACTCCGGAAGAGATTCAAATCATGGTTGAGGGGGGTAAAAAACTTGCACGAGTAAAAAATGCCCTCAAGGAGGCTGTCAAAGCAGGAGTAACCTCCCTGGACATTGAGCAATTGGCTGAAAAATTGATTAAAGAAGAGGGGGCGGAAGGCTCTTTTAACAAAGTTCCGGGATATTCTTGGGTAACCTGCGTTAATGTCAACGAGGGTCTAGTTCATGGAATTCCTAGTAAAAGTGTTGTTTTTAAGGACGGGGATGTAGTAAGCATAGACGTTGGGCTTTACTTTAAGGGCTTCCATACGGACACCTCAATTTCGGTCGGAATTAACCCAAGTCCCGAGAATAAAAAATTCCTAAATATCGGCCAGAATGCCCTACAAAAGGCCATAAGTAAGGCCCAAGTGGGTAACTACATTTATGACATCTCCGAGGCGATAGAATCGACTATAGAAGGCGCAGGCTATACTACAATAAAAGCTCTGGTTGGACATGGAGTTGGGCGCGAGCTTCATGAAGATCCTCAAATCCCTTGTTTTGTGCCCGGAAGGATCTCAGACTCGCCTGAAATCGTGCCTGGGATGGTTCTGGCGATTGAGGTAATGTATGCCCAAGGGAACGATAAAGTTCAGGTTTTAGAGGACGGGTGGACAATTGCCATGCGTGATGGTAAAATATCAGGACTTTTTGAAGATAGTGTTGCGGTAACCGAAAAGGGGTCGGTAGTCTTGACGCGCTAACGCGTCAATTTGTTTCTAAATAAGCGAAGCTTGTTAGCATATCATGAAAAATCAAGGTACGGTTGAGGTTGAAGGGAAGGTTTTGCAGGCTCTGCCAAATACAATGTTCAGGGTAGAGCTGGGTGATGGCAGGCTCATTTTAGCTACTCTGAAAGGTAAAATGAGGCGTGCGTACGTCAGGATTTTCCCCGGGGATCACGTCAAAGTAGAAATGACGCCCTATGATGAAAACAGGGGCAGAATAGTTTTCAAATTCTAAAAATGAAAGTAATCAGTTCAATTAAACCACGATGTAAAGATTGTAAGATTGTTAAGCGCAAGGGCGTTTTGTATATTATTTGTAAAAACCCCAGGCATAAACAAAGACAAGGATAATTATGGCAAGAATTGCAGGAATTGACCTACAAGACAGTTGGAAAGTAGATTACGCCTTAACTAAAATCAAGGGTCTAGGTTGGACGTTGTCCGGAAAAATTATGGCGGCGGCTTCGGTGGATCATAAAAAGAGAATATCCGATTTAACCGCCGACGAACTTTCAAAAATCGGCGCCGAGGTGGAAAAATACTCGATTGAGGGAGACTTGGTAAGAGTAGTCAGAGGAAACATTCAGCGACTTCAAGTTATCGGTTCATATCGCGGAATGAGGCATAGTAGAAACCTTCCTTCCCGCGGGCAGAGAACCAGAACAAATGCGCGTACAAAACGCGGAAAGAGGAAGACCGTCGGAGCGTTCAAGAAAGAAATGTTATCCAGGATGACGGGGGGTAAGACCGAAGAGGAAAAGAAATAAAAATAAATGGCAACCAAACAAAAAAATACAAGAAAAGAATCAAAACTTGGAAAAGTTTTTGTTTCCGCGTCTTTCAATAACACTCTTGTTACTGTAACCAACGCACAAGGAGAAACTTTAGCTTGGGGTTCCTCAGGAGCCTCAGGTTTTAAAGGAACCAGGCGTGCAACTCCTTACGCCGCAACGAGCGCGACCGAAAAAGTTTTGGGTAAAGTTAAGAATGATTTTGGGGTTGAGGAAGTTGAAGTTTATGTTAAAGGTCCGGGTGCAGGACGCGACGCAGCCCTTCGTGCAATACGGGCCACCGGAGTTAAAATTGATTTAATAGCAGACGTTACGCCGGTGCCCCACAACGGGCCTCGTCCAAAGAAAAAGAGGAGAGTATAAATATGAGATACACAGGACCAAAAGACAGATTAAGCAGACGCGAAAATTTTGATCTTTTTGGTGCCGGAACGAAACTAACCAGGCTTCAGGTTCCGCCGGGAGTTCATGGACCAAAAGGAACCCGCGGTTCTTCGCAGTACGGCACACAGCTTAGAGAAAAGCAGAAAGTTAGAAGGATGTACGGACTTATGGAAAAACAATTTGAAACGTATATGACGGAGGCTTTCAAATCTAAAGGCAACACGGGCGAGGCTCTTTTAGTAAAACTTGAAAGAAGGCTCGACAATATCGTTTATCGCTTGGGTTTTGCGCCGAGCCGTCCCGCCGCCAGGCAGCTGGTTTCTCATAGGCACGTTTTGGTTAACGCAAAAAAGGTTAATATTCCGTCGTTTCAGGTCTCTGTCGGCGACACAATTTCCCTCGACGGAAAAGGACTAAACATGCCTGATGTCAAAAAGACCCTAGACATTAAAGACTTTAAAGTTGTTTCCTGGCTGGTAAGGCGCGCTGCAGCAGGCAAGGTTGAGAGATTACCAAAACGTGAGGATATTCCTGAAGCAGTCAGCGAGCAAGATATAGTTGAATTCTACTCAAGGTAGCAGTAAAATACCTAGATTACGGCAAATTATTATGGATCAACCAATGTTTGAGATTAAAGAAGAAGGAAAAGGAACCGATTATGGCAAGTTCGTTTTGACCCCTCTTGAACAGGGATATGGCTTGACCGTCGGAAATTCCATGCGCCGTGTTCTTTTGACCTCGCTTACAGGGAGCGCCATTACTTCCGTTAAAATCTCCGGTGTTAAGCACCAATTCTCCACCTTAAGCGGAATGAAAGAGGATATTGTAGAATTTGTTCTTAATCTCAAGAAAGTTAGATTTTCGGGAATTACCGAAAAAGCCACAAAAGCAACGATAGAGGTTTCAAAGGCAGGCGAATTTACGGCGGCTGAAATTAAAGTTTCCGGGAAACTTAGGGTCGCTAATCCGGAACTTCCTCTCGGAACTCTCAACAAAGGTTCAAAACTTTCGGCAGAAATTACCGTTGAAAGCGGAGTTGGTTATTCCCCTGCAGAGGAAAGAGAAAGTGGATCAATCGGACTTATTCCGGTTGATGCATCTTTTTCTCCGGTTAAGCGTGTCAGCTACAAAGTTGAAGAAACCCGTGTCGGAAGATTAACAAACTATGATAAACTTACTTTGGAAATTTGGACAGACGGAACAGTCGCTCCTAAAGCAGCCCTCGATGAATCCGCGAAAATTCTTCTTTCCTACTTTGGCCAAATAGTTAATCCCAAAAAGGTTGAGAAAA
>Ga0187886_1002850_pt1 | contig 13409 bp, 12 predicted proteins | sample June2016WEW_20_1_FD_133001 | JGI IMG/M metagenome (GOLD analysis project Ga0187886, IMG submission 133001) | Peatland microbial communities from SPRUCE experiment site at the Marcell Experimental Forest, Minnesota, USA - June2016WEW_20_150 | ecosystem: Environmental > Terrestrial > Soil >...
GTCTCAGTCCGGATTGAGGGCTGCAATTCGCCCTCATGAAGTTGGAATCGCTAGTAATCGTGAATCAGCTATGTCACGGTGAATGTGTTCCTGAGCCTTGTACACACCGCCCGTCAAGCGATGGGAGCCGGAAATACTCAAAGTCAGCTTACTAACCCGCAAGGGAAGTAACTGCCCACGGTAAGTTCGGTGACTGGCGCTAAGTCGTAACAAGGTAGCCGTAGGGGAACCTGCGGCTGGATCACCTCCTTTCTAAAGGAATATCCAAGACCCCCCGCAGTTTCTTTGCAGAAACTAAGCGCGGGGGCAAGTCAGACGCTTTCGTTACATAGGTATAACTGTTGAAAATTAAAGCCCTGTCAATTCCTCGACAGGGCTTTTTTTATTTATAGCCACAAAGCCACACAGATTTAGCGGATTAATTGAATTATTTTTTCTACAGAACCACAGAAAATAAATTGCTATTATCCAGCTCTACTTACGCGAATATTAGGCATTGATAAAAACATAGACCTAAAATCATTAGAGTTAATAAGTAGAGTTTTCTGTAATTCTTGATCGGAGTAATGAAGGTTGTTTCTATAAAAACTTATAAGACGTTTCAATAATTGAGGTTCTTCTTTTTCTATTTCAAAAGGTTCTACTTTTCGATATCCTGCGGCACTCAATTGACTAAAGTAATATTTATATTGTGATTCATTAATTACTTTGAGATCAAAAGCACGTTTTATTAAAGCAGCGATCGAAACCTTCCATTTTAATTTTAAACGGATTACGCGTTTAAGAGAAAAAGGATTTAAATCTTCTGATATTTCTTCTCTGGGCATTAAAAACTCTGAAGCAAAAATATTAGCCTGCTCTTCCATTTGGGGATTAGGCATTGTATGCATAATGAGATGTCCAAGTTCATGAGCCAAAGTAAATCGTAGGCGATCAGTCGAAACTTTTCTATTCATAAAAAAGAAAGGTGGAAGGCCTTTTTCTTTAAGCCATACACTTGCTGCATCAAAATTTGTTCCTCCAAAATCACAAAGAATCACAACACCTGCAACTTTTTCCACAACTTCAATCATATTATCAATTGGGCCTAATGGAATATGCCATTGAGCACGAACATAATTTGCAATTACTGCTGCATTTCCATCATAATCATCTATGTCTAAATTACAAAATTGATTTGGAGTTTCAAATTCAACATTATCCATGATTTTTGGAAGTAATAAAATATAACGGCTAATTTCGGCTTGTATTAATTTTAATTTCTGTACCGGAATAATTTTTCTTTTTCTATGATATACTGTACCAATACCTAATCCAAAAAGAGAACCTTCTTGAAAAAAGAATGATTCTGGATAATCAAGAATCTTACAGATTTTAGAGAGCTGCAAATCTGATATACCTTTTTGTCCTTTTTCAAACTTAGATACAAATCCTTGCGAAATTCCTGAGCATTCAGAAAGGTCTTTTTGTGTCAATCCTCTAGATTCGCGCGCAAGTTGAAACATATTAGGATTAATATTTTTTTCCATACTTTTTCCCTAAAAAGAATCCGCAATTACAAGCTCAAAATAATATGTTTAAAATTTTAAATTTCAAGCTTTTTTACGCTTCTGTTGGGTTTGTGCTTTCAGCTTAATCTTTGTCGTTTTCAAGTTAACAGGTTGCTCTGAGATAGACGATTGTAACAATGGTAACTCTATATGCCAATCCAAAGATTCACCTTTCCAGCATACAATGGATATGTCTTTTATTTTGTCTTCCTTTTGATTAAGGCGGTATCCAACGGTTACCCACGTTGCACCGTCACTGACCCAAGGAATACCATCAGATGTAAGTAGTTGCTGATTGAGCCCCTTTTGTCTGTCCGTTTTTACATTGCTTGGTTTAAAATCATCCCGTAGCTTTTTGAATCGAACCAGAAATTTTCCCCTGAAATCTAAAACAGGAAATCCCAGAATTTTGTCATCATATATTATGACTTCTGGCTCGTATTTTTTGAATATTTTTCTCATACGTTCAATAGTATTATCAAATATAATTGATGCTATGGTGGATGATCTTAGCGACTTACATGCGTCAGGAGCTTTTCTTAAAATATCTTCCCATTTACTCCACCCTCCATGTTGAATACAATCTGAAAAATCTTCAAAATAATTCTTAAACGTCTGCTCAGCTATTTTCTTTGAAGCAGTATCTGGAAATAACTGTTTCTGTTCCATTTTTCATATCCTTTTATTAAACTTATAAATCCTTTTACTTATCTAAGACTAATGCAAAACCTGACTTTTGTCCAGAAAAATATTCCCAAAAATATTCCCCTTTGTCTTAAGTCGTTTATAGACAATGACATACAAAAAAAGATTTTTTAAAAAAACAACCGTTTTCTGCCGAACCAAAAGGCATTATAATGGCGTTAACAATTTTTCGGAAAGGAACTAAAGATGAAAAAGATTCAGATTCTAAAGCAACTGTTACTCGTGCTTTTGGCGATAGCCGTGCTGGGTTTCGCCGGCTGCAAGAAAAAAGGCCCACTGGAGAAAGCCGGCAAAGCGGTGGATAAAGCCGCCCAGAAGACCGACGACGCCGTCAAAGATGCCGCCGACGATACCAAGAAAGCCGTGGACAAGAAATAAAGGCAGTTCCATTTCTATGATTTGCCAAATACATTTTTGGGTCTGCTCCCCGATTCTTTGAGGAGACGACACAAACCCCGCCCCTCCGGCACAGGTCCTGGGGCTAATTCGACCATTATTCCAAAGATTGAAAATAGCAAAAAAATCGATTATAATTGGGGCGATACATAGAAAGGAATATTAATGTCCCAAAAGATAAGATGGGGGATTGTAAGCACCGGATGGATGGCACAGAAATTTGCAGAAGGACTTGGCGCGCTGGCAGACGCTGAAATTGCCGCTGTTTCATCCCGCACAAAAGAATCTGCTGATAAGTTCGGCGACGAATTCAATGTCCCCCGCCGATATGCCGGCATAGAAGCAATAGCTGCCGATAAAGACGTTGATATCATATATATAGCCACGCCGCACCCGATGCATAAAAATGAAACTATTAGCTGCCTGAACGCCGGCAAGCCGGTATTGTGCGAAAAGCCGCTTGCGATGAACAGCAAAGAAGTCCGCGAAATGATTGCCTGTGCAAAGAAAAATAAACTGTTCCTTATGGAAGCGATGTGGATGTATTTCTTTCCGGCTCTTGCAAAGGCCTGCGAGCTTATTGTGGACGGCGATATCGGCGAAGTCCGGCTGGTTCAATCGAATATCTGTATGAGGCGCGCATTGGACGCAAGGGACAGATTCTTTAATCCGCAGCTTGGAGGCGGGGCATTATTGGATTTGGGCATTTATAATATCGCGCTTGCATATAAGATATTCGGCAAAAGCCCAAAGAAAATCAGCAGTATGGCGCATATTGGCGAAAGCGGAGTCGATGAGCAATCCTCAACGATATTCGGCTATGAAAACGGCGAAACGGCAATTCTTACCTGTTCGCTTCGAACAGGGGCAATTAATGATGCGTTTATTTATGGAACTGAAGGCCATATAAAAATACCATCGATGTTCTGGAATCCGGATAAAATTATTTTAAAGACAAGCGAAAATGAGGAAAAAGAATTTGCATACAAGAGGCTTGGCAACGGCTGGAGCTTCGAGGCGGCAGAGGTTATGAATTGCCTTAGAGAAGGTAAGACGGAATGTCCGATTATGCCTTTGAAAACAAGTGCGGCGATTATGAAAACTATGGATAAGATTCGCAAACAATGGAAACTTGTTTATCCAATGGAGCGTTAGACATTTTAACTTTACTTTTAAGGTCAGGATAAATAAAATCCAGATATGGAAAAAATAAAGATATATGACACCACTCTACGCGATGGAATGCAAGCTGAGGGAATCAGCTTTTCATTAGACGATAAGCTCTTAATTGCAAAGCACTTAAGCAAGCTCGGCTTCGATTATATCGAGGGCGGATACGCATCGAGCAACCCGAAAGAAATGCAGTTCTTTTTGGAAGCAGCAAACTTCAATTTGTCGCCTGCCAAAATAGCGGGGTTCGGCAATACCCGCAGAGCAGATGCGACCTGCCAAACCGACGCATCACTTAATGCAATTCTGGCTTGCAAGACGCCTGTGGCAACGCTTGTCGGTAAATGCTGGGACCTGCACGTTACGGAAGTTTTGCGATGCAGTCTTGAAGAAAATATTACAATTTGCGCCGAGTCGGTAGAATATATGAAAAGCAAAGGGCTTGAAGTAATCTTCGATGCGGAACATTTTTTCGATGGCTTCAAAAGAAATCCCGAATATGTGCTGAAAGTTATCGCCGCGGTAATTGACGCCAAAGCTGATACAATCGCGCTGTGCGAGACCAACGGCGGATGTCTGCCGAATGAAGTTTATGAAATAACAAAAGCTGTAAAGCAAAAATTCGGCAAAGTATCGCTCGGTATTCACTGCCACAATGATACGGATTGCGCGGTCGCAAATTCACTTGCCGCGGTGCAGGCGGGAGCAAGGCAGGTTCAAGGCACAATAAACGGGATGGGCGAAAGATGCGGCAACGCGAATTTGTGCACAATTATCCCGAACCTTGCACTGAAGATGGGCTTTGAAGTTCTAGGCGCGGATAAAATAAAAATGCTCACTGAAACATCGCGGTTTTTGTTCGAGATTGCAAACCTGCCGGCGGTTACGAATATGCCTTATGTGGGCGAAAGCGCATTTGCGCATAAAGGCGGTTTGCACGTCGATGCGCTGCGTAAAAACAAAAAGACTTATGAGCATATCGACCCTGCTGTTGTCGGAAATGAAAGGCGATTTCTTATTTCAGAACTTTCCGGCAAGGCGAATATCCTTGCGAAATTGGAAAAGGCAAATATCGCGCAGGACAAACAGCTTGCCCAGAAAATACTTAACGAGGTGCAGGAGCTCGAAAACAAGGGCTATCAGTTCGAGGCTGCAGAGGCAAGTTTTGAGCTGCTAGTCAAAAAAATAATGGGAACATATAAGCCGTTTTTCAAGTTAGAGAAATTTCATGTAACGGTTGAAAAAAATTTCGCGGGAAAAATGGTAAGCCAGGCAACAATCAAGCTGATTGTAAATAACCAGAGCGAACATACCGTCAGCGAAGGTGATGGGCCTGTCGATGCGCTTTACAGCGCGATGTGCAAATCGCTCGAAAGGTTCTATCCAAAGATCCGCGAAATGCACCTGATTGATTACAAAGTCCGGATAGTGAACCCCGCAGCGGCAACAGCGGCTATTACAAGAGTCATCATCGAAACGCGGGACAAAGACGCAATATGGGGGACGGTCGGCGTATCGGAAAATATCATCGAGGCAAGCTGGCAGGCACTGGTTGACAGCGTCGAATATAAACTTATCAAAGACGGCAAATAGCCACAAAGACACCAAGACACTAAGTAATACCAATTACTAAATTGCCCCAAAAACACACCTGATTTTTGGACTTTCTGTCGTGCCGTAACTCACTTACACACAACAAGTTATCTTTATTCTTATTGCTTTTTTGTTATTTTTTTGTTATTATTTATATAAAAGGTCTCAGGGAGAGAAGATGCGTATATATTCGATTTGCATTTTGCTGCTGCTTACAGCGGGGTGTTTGGCTAACGTTTTGAACGTTCCCAGCGAAGGGTATCCGTCCATTCAGCAGGCAATTAACTCCGCCATAAACGGCGATACTATAATCGTCGCGCCCGGCAGATATTTTGAAAATATAAACTTTTCAGGCAAAGCTATAACCGTCCGCTCAACCGATCCAAACGACCCGAATATTGTCGCTGCTACAATTCTTGACGGCAATCGCCCTGCTGATATAAATTCCGCTTCGGTTGTTACATTCAAAAGCGGCGAAACCAGCACATCTGTTCTTGAAGGCTTCACAATCACAGGCGGCAGCGGTTCGTGGCTGACAACATCTTGGAAATTCCAGGGTAAACGCTGGAACCGCTGCGGAGGCGGAGTGCTCTGCTATAATATGTCACAGCCGACAATTACGAAAAATGTCTTTGCTGACAATATCGCTGACCTCGGCGGCGGAATTTATATATTCGGCGACCCAGTGAACCCAAATGACCCTTCCAATCCAACGGTGCACATAAAACCGATTATTTCATATAATAGCTTCTCAAACAATACTGCTTCTTTCGACCTAAATTTTTCGCCGCCAGACAATAATTATCCGGTCGAGTGGCACGGCGACGGCGGTGCTATAGTCTGCTTCCAGGGCGTTGATGCAAATATTACAAACAATCTAATCGAGAACAATCATGCTTATTCCTACGGCGGCGGAATACATCTGCGGCAGTGGAGCAACGGAACAATAGAAAACAACCATATTATCGACAATAACTCAATGCTTGGCGGAGGAATTCACGTTACCTACACGTCAAGTCCCGCCATTTATAACAATAAAATAGAATATAATAAGGCGGGGACATTCGGCGGCGGCGGTATATATGTCTATTATTATTCAAGCCCATATATAGAGAAAAATACTATTCGCTATAACACTTCCAGCAGAGGGGCCGGCATCGCAGTGATGTGGGACAGTCTGCCGACAATAACCACCAATTTTATAACAGACAACTTCGGAGGAGCCGGCATTCTTTGCGTAAGCAGTTCGCCCAGCATACAAAACAATACAATTGCAAATAATTCTGCGGAACCATCCTCAGGCGGCATTCATTGCGAATACGGAGCCAGTCCAATAATAAAACATAATGTCATAACCAATAACGGAACAGGATACGGTATATATGTCCTTCAGGATTCAAATTCACAGCCAATGCTTTCATATAATGACGTCTGGGGACATACAATGGGAAATTACGGTCCGGCTATTTCAGACCAAACCGGTCTGAACGGCAATATATCCGCCGACCCTAATTTTGTCGATGCCGATAGTAATGATTATCACTTAAGCTGCTATAGTAAATGCATAAACGCCGGCGACCCGAATTTCCCATATCAGGGCCTGACGGATTTCGATGGAGAGCCGCGAAAAATCGGACAGTTCATCGACATCGGAGCAGATGAGGCCTGGCCCGTATGGAACATTTCGAGCGGCAACAAATACACATCTATCCAAAGCGCAATTGATGATTCCAACAACGGCAATACGATAATTGTCGCTCCCGGCCATTATTATGAAAGAATTAATTTCGGCAGCCATAATATTATTCTCAGCTCATCACATCCCGACGAGTGGGAAACGGCAGAGAAAACAATAATAGACGCCAATCAAACCGGCACGGCGGTAACCATTGCAGGCGGTCAGGATGCCAATGCAAGTCTGCAGGGCTTTACAATAACCGGCGGAAACGCAACTAACGGCCACGCAGGCGGTATATGGTGCTATACTGCTATTGTCATAACCAGAAATATTATTACGAACAATTACGCCTTCTATAAAGGCGGAGGTATATATCTTTGGAGTTCAAGCGCAGCAGCGCACATTATAGATAATAAGGTAATAAATAATACTGCCACTTATGCCGGGGGTATTTTCTGCGATATATACAGCCAGCCCTTAATAGAAAAAAACTTCATCGCCTATAATACCGCGACAGACACAGGAGGAGGTCTGTGTTATTCAGGAAACACCGGCACAGTTAATCTATTACACAACACGATAGTTTCCAACAGGGCAATATGGGCAGGCGGCGTATTTATAAGTGGTCTATCCATTAACATATTAAATAATTTATTTCTGGGTAACTGTGCCACGGATTACGCGGGCGCCATACAAGTTCATTACTGCCGTCCTAATATAATCAATAACACAATTGTCGGCAATTCAGCAACACAAGGCGGCGGAATATACTGCGATAAATCTTCCAGCCCATTATTAGCAAATAATATTATTGCTTATACCAGAAGAGGAAGTGGCCTGTACTGCTATAATGACGCCAATCATCCGGGTAATCCGTATTTAATATGCAATGACCTGTATGATAACAATGACGGCAATTACACCGGCGCCCTGCCTGACCAGACAGGGGTAAACGGCAATATAAGTGCAGACCCTAATTTTGTTGATGCCGGTTACTGGGACGATGCAAATACGCCGTTAGATACAAATGATGACTTTTTTGCAGCAGGAAATTATCATATACTGCCTAAGTCACCCTGTGTGAACGTCGGTGATAACAACTCTGTTCCTGCGCAACTTACTACAGATATCGACCTGGAACAAAGAATATTTGACTCTACAGTGGACATTGGCGCCGATGAAGTAATAACAAACCAGGCTGATTTTAACCTCGATGGCATTGTGGATTATTCTGACCTGACCTATATAACAAACTACTGGCTCACAGAAGGCAACGACCTGCCGGGTGATTTATATAAGGACGGCTTTATAGATTTCGCAGACTTTGCCGTGTTCGCTGATAACTGGCTGTGGAAAGCCAGTTGGAAATAATAACCACAGACAAACCAGCACGTCATTTTTTTCTATTCAGGGCGACCCAGCCGCCAATGGCAAACAAAATAAGGGTTGCCGGCTCGGGAACAAGATAAACCGCCATAGCTAAATCGCAACCATTAGTCCCCTTGTAAAGCTGGTCTCGAGTGCCGGGGGTAGTAGTCGTAGTATCCACAAACATAGCGCCATTTGTATAACTGCTGCCGGCCAGACTTGCACGATACCAATAGATTCCGCCGATTGAAGTAGGAGCAGTAATCTCAAAGGCATAGAAATGGCCGGTCGTGAGCATCAGTTCTTCTTCGTTCTCGAAATCAAACTCCAGAGCGCTTTTCGAAGTCGTTACATCAAATGTAAAAGTCATAGCTGAACCCCACAAATCAGTGCCGGCGGGATAAGTTTGCGAACCGCCGCCTTGAAATGTCGGGTCTGTAGTGCCAAGGTCAACGAGACGCAAAGTATAAGGATTCTGCGTCGGCGGACTGCCATCCTGCCATATAGCGACTTTGTCTAACTTTAAACTCATTCCCGGTAAAATCTTGAAGGTCTGAGCCATACATACCCGGGGGTCACCAAGCCCCTCTGCTGTAACTGCATTTTTATTAGGGTCTGCTATGGTGATAATCGCAGGCGTTCCGGACCAGCCGCTGGAAGAACCTATCGTCCAGTGCATCGCACTGCAAAGAGGGGTAATACTGAAAACCAGAATTGTAATCAATAATTTCTTCATCTCTATCCTCCTAAAAAAGCGGCTAAATCTTTTTTATTTTCACCGTTAAGGAAACTGTTTTTTCAAGGCCTTAAACAGGCCTTTTAACATCCACTTTCTAAGGTGATTATACTTATAATCCCTATAAATTGTCAAGACTTTTCTGTTTTTTACTTTATTTACTATCTTCTTCTCTGACCTTTTCTCTGACCTTGTAAAAAACAACTTGATTTATCAATGGATTGTTAAAATCCATAGGCGGGCCATCAAGCATACGTGAAAAGTCTTGCCATTCGGCGTTCCAGGTTGAACCATCCTGTGAGACAGTGCCCGAAAATTTGTCAACACTGCTGCCCTCTACCATCCCGCTATAGATATGAAACATAAAATAATCCGTAACAACCTTGACCGTCAGCACCCTGCTTTGAGGGTCGAAAAGGACATCTACAGGCCCCAGAACACAGGCCGCCTCCACATTTGCATCAGAAGCATAGTGCTCATAGCCGATGCCCTGGGAAACCCTGACATACGTGCCCATAAAATTCCGCATTGCGGAAATTGTTCCATCTTTTTCAAAAGTAAATTCCCATTTGCAATCATCCGAGTCTTTTGCCTTCCATTTTCCAGCCAGAAAGGCCGAAAATGAATTGTCGCCTGATTTTGACTGCAACTCGACTTTTTTTTCAGCTATGCTGCCTTTTTTCTGCGAATCGCCCGTTGCGACACGGTCGCCCCGCGGCACGCATCCTGTGTAAATGCACAAAAACACTGCATAAAAACAGATAAAAACTATTCTGTTCATATTTAATTCCTTTAGGATATAGGGGATAGGGTTTAGGGTATAGAGCATAGTAAAACTATAATCATCTACTTTCATTAATTTTGTATCGGATTCATTATACGATAAGACATACTACCGACTTCTTTTATCAAACCATCGATGATTTCACTTCGTTTAGCATAGCTTAAATCCGTTGACAGCATATATTGAGTTTCAAGTTCCAGCAACGAGCCATAAGCCATAGACAGAAACCTGTGATAGTCAGTTCTGTGTTTTCTGCCATATCCTTCAGCTATATTCGAAGGTATTGAAATTGCCGCTCGTCTGATTTGTTGAACCAATCCATAAGTTTCGTTCTTAGGAAAGAAATAGGTTAGTTTATAAATTTCTAAAACGAGTTTATAAGCTTTCTGCCAGACTATGAGTTCTTTAAAACTTTTAAGTTTTTTGGTCTCCATTTTTTAAGCCTTTCAATTTTAGGTTATAGGAATAGGGTTTAGGGTATAGAATGATGAACGTTTTCCTAAATCCTAAATTCTAATTATAAAGAGATAGAACTGTAAGGCAAGGATAAAGAAGTAAATGAAGTAATCCCTATCCCCTACACCCTACACCCTACAAAAACAAAAAAACAGGCAAGGCCAAATAAAAGCCCTGCCTGTTTGAAATTCCACGATGTATCAAATTGGAACTATTTTCTAAATCTTCTAAGTGCAAGTCCGCCGACAGCAAGAAGAATCATTGTCGCTGGCTCCGGAATCTGGGTTATCGTAACAGGACCACCAAAGGTCGGGACATTCTGATTATCTGGAAGAGATATTTGGTACTCGAGGCTGTTCATGGCGTGGCTGTTTGTAGTATTCTCCATTGTGATAGTAACGGTACCGATGCCATCGCAATGGAACATAAGATGGTCCAACGCAATTTTCGCTGCGCCGTTACCATTAATACCATTGGCCATACTGTAATCAAGGATAAACTTCTTGCCTGGTGTAACCGCGGTAATCCACCTCAAGTCAGAATCCCATGCACTGCTCGGCTCTGTCAACTGCATTGTGGGGTCATCATCGTTAGATGTTTTATGTTCAGTTACCAGGTCAATAGAACCCGGGCCTGTAACTGTGATTAGCGTCGACAATGTTGCAAGTCTAAAGCCCGTCACGCCAGTGTAGTAAATATTCAGGTCGAGCCATTCAGAAGGATTAACTGAAACAGATTTCACCGGAGTAATAGAAGTAGTGCCTGTCTCGCTCGGCCCGCGGCTGGCTATCTGCAAATCAAGCGTTCCTGCATACACAGAACTTACCGCCAAAAATAAAATTAATACAAACATTTTTTTCAACATTGTTCGGTCTCCAAAAAATAAAAAGGTTAACTACTTACTTTAGCCACCAAGGCACTAAGGCACGAAGGTGGTAAACGTTTTTTCGCCGCGTTTGCGCCTCGCAGCGAATGCGCGTTTTAAAGCCTACGAATAGCCACAAAGACACTAAGACACAAAGTTGTATAAATTAATGTGTTTTCTCGAACCCCATTTAGCCACTAAGACACCAAATTTTAATTATTATATATTTACTTCGTGTCTTGGGGTCTTGGTGGCTACGGTGAATAAAATTTTTGAAAGAGCTACCACAATCAGTTATGAGTTTTTAATTTTGAGTTTTGAGTTAATGGATAACAAAATCCACAATTCAAAACTAAGAACTTAGAACTAAAAATTCAAAACTATACGTTGCAATAACTTTTCTCTACCCCATTTAAGTAAGCGTATTATAACATATCTCAAAGATAAATGCAAGGGAAAAATATATTTTTCCTGCAGCAATAACTTTTCTCTGCCCCAACTCGTCAGCCACCCCTATATATAAACCTTTGGCTGATTAATTGAGGGTATTATACCATATCAGAAAAAGGAATGCAAGAGAAAAATAAAAAAATTTTGTAGCCACCAAGTCACAAAGGCACGAATAAAAAATGATATATATAAGACTTTGTGGCTTTGGGCCTTAGTGGCTATTATTATAAAATTATTCTTTTTATCCCCTGTTTGATTAGCGGAACATCAAAATTAATCAGAAATCCCAGTCTTTTGCCGGTGAGCCTCAAATAGCTTAAAAGCTGAGCTTCCCATAATGCGTTATTTTGCTCAACAGCCTTTAATTCGCAAATAATCAATCCTTCAACAAGAACATCCAGCCGAAGACCTTCGTCAAATACAATATTATCATATTTTATGGGAATTTCTATCTGCCGCTGATATGAAAGGCCTCTTTTGGAAAGTTCGTAGCAAAAACAGGTCTCATAAATCCTTTCCAGCAAGCCGGGGCCAAGCGTCTTATGAACTGCATAAGCTATATCCATTATTTGTGTAGCAATTAACTCTTCTTTGTCGGATAATTTGTCGAACTGTTTTACTTTTTCCATAAAGTGCAAAAATATTATTATAATATAGCAATTTTAGTGTCTTAGTGCCTTTGTGGCTACAAAAAAAAGGGGCCGATAAAAATCAGCCCCTTTTCTTTTCAAACTATAAGCTCTTGTGGCTTATCTTTTCTTCCTGAGAAGAAGACCGCCAAGGCAGAGTAACGCAATTGTTGCCGGCTCTGGAATCTGGTGAATAGTCACAGGACCACCAAAGTTCGGGACAAACTGGTTATCTGGATTAGCTACTTGGTACTCGAGGGTGTTCATGGCATGGCTGTTTGTAGTATTCACCATTGTGATGATAACATCGCCACCGCCATCGCAATGGAACATAATATGGTCCAATGCAATTTTCGCGTTGCCGTTACCTGAAATACCACTGGCCATACTGTAATCAAGGATGATGCTCTTGCCTGCTGTGAGCACGTTAATCCATCTCAAGTCCGGATCCCATGCGTTGGCCGGTTCTGTCAACTGCATTGTCGGATCCTCATCTTCAGATGTCAAATGTTGAGTGAACAGGTCAATACTACCCGGGCCTGTAACTGTGAGCAGCACTGACACTGTTGCAAGTTTATAACCCGTTGTACCAGTCCAGTAAATGTTCAGGTCGAGCCACTCGGAAGGATTAATTGTAATATCCTTCACTCCAGTAATGGTTGTGGTGCCCGTTTCTGACGGTCCGCGACTGGCAACCTTGAGGTCCAGCAAATCTGCGCTGACAAGACCACATAGAGCCAAAACTAAAACTAAACTTAAAAACTTCTTCATATTAAAACCTCCTTACAAAAATACTATATCCAAATGTTAAACATTTCATCTTTTTTACATTACTAACAATTTTTGATTACGGATTCGGGCCGCAATCATCTTTCCAATCTGACTGGCAGGCAACACCATAGTTGGTACCATAATTGCTCTTAAGCCTAATCAGGTCAGGGCCACTGACCGCACCGTCATGGGTAAAGTCTGCTCTACAGTCATAGCCCACCTGTCCAAATGACAGGCCGTAAGAGGCTTTCAGCCTAA
>Ga0187886_1002852_pt1 | contig 13402 bp, 10 predicted proteins | sample June2016WEW_20_1_FD_133001 | JGI IMG/M metagenome (GOLD analysis project Ga0187886, IMG submission 133001) | Peatland microbial communities from SPRUCE experiment site at the Marcell Experimental Forest, Minnesota, USA - June2016WEW_20_150 | ecosystem: Environmental > Terrestrial > Soil >...
AGACCACCGTCCGCCCGGCGGCCTGGTGCCCCAGCACCCGCCGGCGCTTGCACGTGCCGCAGACGAAGCAGTCGGGATGCCCGTTGGGGAAGGCCATCGAGGCCGAGGTGCCGTCGAACGTTGTCCGCGCCGAGATGACGGGGACCGGGGGCACGCCCAGCCGTTCGAGCGCCGGGCCGATATAGAAGCCGAAGCCATCGCTGACGACCTCGACCGGGACCTCCAGCTCGAGGGCCCGGCGAACGAAGGGCGCGAACGTGGGGTCGTGCGGCTGCGCCTCGGCGAGGGCGACGACGGGCGACGGATCGCCGGGCAGCAGCTTGACCTGGCTGCCGAACAGGGTCCGCGAGCCGACGAGCCCGGAGCCGTAGGCGGCGTCGTCCGCCGCGTAGCGCTCTCCGATGAAGCTGTAGAGGATCTTGTCCGCGACGTCCGTCTGGGCGATGGTGCCGTCGTAGTCGACGAGGATGGCAAGCGGCGGCCCGCCGGGACGAAGCGCGGGAACGGGGGCGGGGGCCGTTGAACGTGCGACGTCGCAAACGGGGCCCCGCGGGACGCCGGCGTCGGTTGGCATGCCTCTGAGCATAGCGGCAAGCCCGGGTGAGGCGCCCGCGGGCGGGCAGGGCGGAATCCCGGCGGGGGTAGGGCTCGAGCCCCGGACCTGGACCGCTCGGACGCTACGTCGGCGATTTGACATGCGGCGCGATGTACGATGGCCAGCGAGCCGTGGGGTCCGCAGCCGGACCCGCAGCGCGAGAGCGGCGTCGCGAGGCGGCGCCAGCAGCGATCCAACATAGCCAGCAGCGATCCAACATAGGGGGCGATCATGCTCGAGTCGTCTGGTTGGCCGTTCTGCCACAAGCAGGCGGCGGCGGCCCCGTGGGGGCGAGGCTCGCGGGGACGGGCCGTGGGCCTTGGGTTGGTGGCCGCGATCACCCTCGCCGCGATCGGATGCGGGCCTGGGAGCACCCCATCGCCCAGCGCGAGCCCTCAGCCCGCGACCCCTTCCGCAACGGCCGCAGCCACCGCGGCCGCCACACCCACACCCCCACCCACGCCGGCCCCCACACTCGGGCCTGCCTCGTTCAGCGCCACCGGCTCGATGGCGCACTCCCGCTTCGGCCACAGCGCAACCCTGCTGCAGACCGGTCTGGTCCTGGTGACCGGTGGGCAGGATGACTCGGGGAACCTGCTGGCCGCATCCGAGCTGTACAACCCCGCGACCGGCACGTTCGGACCGACAGGATCGATGGCCGTCGCCCGCCTGGACCACGCGGCAACCCTGCTGTCCAATGGACTCGTGCTGATCGCGGGAGGCTTGGTCCCGGGTCCGGATAACTCGGCCGCGGCCACCGCTTCGGCGGAGCTGTACAACCCGGCGACGGGCAGGTTCACCGCCACCGGGTCGATGGTTCATGCCCGCTTCGACGCCGCCGCGACCATGCTGCCGAATGGCCTCGTCCTCATCGCGGGCGGCACCGCCAACGACGCCGTGGCCACGGCCGAGCTGTACGACCCGGCCACCGGCAATTTCACTGCCACAGGGTCCATGGCAGCCGCCCGGAGGAGCCCCACGGCCACGCCGCTGCCAAATGGCGAGGTCCTGGTTGCGGGCGGCTCCAACAACACGGGGCTGGTCGCCACAGCCGAACTGTACGACCCGGGGACCGGTACGTTCACCGCCACAGGATCGCTGCTGGCCGCCAGCGACGGCGCACACGCGATCCTGCTTGCGGGCGGCAAGGTCCTGGTTGCGGGCGGCGCGAGCAACTCGGGCGTGCTCGTCGCGGCCGAGCTGTACGACCCGGGGACCGGTACGTTCAGCGCCGGAGCCACCGCGATCCCCGGCGGCTATGACACTGCCACGCTGCTGCCGGATGGCCGGGTCCTCTTCGCGGGCGGAAACACCGGAACCACGACCCTCACGGCGGCGGAGTTCTACGAACCTGCCACGGGCACATTCACCCCGACCGGGTCGATGGTCCAGGGTCGTGGGCGCCCGACGGCGACTCTCCTTCAGGACGGTCGCGTCCTCTTCGCCGGCGGTGGCTACGGCCAGGCAGGGTCGCTCGCGACGGCAGAGGTGGGTGTGGTGTCGTAGCCGGCCCGCGCCCCCGGCGAGAGCGGCCGTTGGCGGCCGGGACTCAGCCGAACCGCGTCCCCGGCCAGCGTGACCGCGCGACCAGGATCCCGAGCACGATCACGACGCCGCCCGCCAGCTGACCAAAGACGATCGCCTCGCCGAGGAAGACAGCCGCCAGGATCACGGCGAAGGCCGGGATCGTGAACTGGTAGAGCATGGCTCGGGTAGGGCCAAGCACCTTGACCGCCTCGAACATCACGACATTGGCGGCGGCCGCGGCGAGCAGCGCGCAGAACAGGAACAGCACGATCGTGCCGGCGTGAATGCGCGACGGATCGAACGTGGTCGCCTGCCACGCCGCGAAGGGCAGCATGCCGAGGCAGCCGAAGCCGATCGCCCACGTCGCCGTGCGCAGCGGCGAGTGGCGGCGCAGGACCGGCGCCCCAAAGGCCACGTAGCAGGCCCAGCAGACGGTCGCCGCGAAGGTCATCAGGTCGCCGGCGGACGCTCCGGTGAACCCGAAACCATGAGTCGCTCCAACCACGGCCACGACGCCGGAGAGCGAGATCGCCGCCCCCAGGACCTTGGCTCGGGAGATCGTGTCGGAGCCTATCGCCGCGGCGATAAGCATCGTGGAGACCGGCGTGCCGGCCGTGATGAGGGCGGAGTTGGCCGCGGTGGTTCGGCCCAGCGCGGTAGCCCACAGGTCCTGATACAACCCGAACCCGGCCAGACCGAGCAGGAAGAGCGGCAGGATGTCGCGCCGGGGCAACCCGATGCTCCCCTCGCGCCAGCGCAGCACGGCGAGCAAGACGAGGAACGCCGTCCCGAACCGGCAAAAGGCGAACAGGATCGGCGGCAGCTCGGACAGGATCGCCTTCACGGCAACGACGTTCGCTCCCCAGGTGAACATCACCAGCAGGATCGCGACCTCGGCCACGCGGTGAGCCTGGTGGCTCGCGGCAGGTGGATCAACGTTCTTGGGGATTGGCGGCGTCATGGCTGGTTCCCTGGGCACAAAGCAATCGCCCGGACCTCGCGGCCCGGGCGACCTTCTTGGGATCGATGCCGAGTCGCGGCTAGATGTTCTCCTGATCCAGCTCGAGCGACTCCTCGTCGCCCTCCTCAGTGAGCTTCAGCCAGATGAAGAGACCGGCCAGGACGAGGAGCGGGATGATGACGAGTGCAGCGAGCACCACCACCAGGAACGTCGCCAGGATCTTCAGGATTCTCACCGTCACACCTCTCTACCCGCCCGTCGCCGCCCCCGGGCTCAGGCCCCCGGTTGGGGCTTGGCCTTCTCGGCTCTGAATTCCGGGGCCTGGGCGATCATCGCCTCGACCTCGTCGCGCGTGAATTCGGCGATGACATGCCTGCTGCCGGTCTGCGTCCGCATCAGAAGCCGAAGCACAAACGCGCCGTCTTGCTCGAAGAAGAAGATGTCGTTCGGCTTCTGCTCGTCAACGTATCGGCCAACAACACGGAACGCCTGCTCATAGTAGCCCGCCTGGCCCCAGGTGACCGCGCGCTGCTGGTTGTCGCGCCTGGCGTGGCCCTCTTCCATGAAGCGAGCGATGTCGTCGTCCAGGAAGGTGAACGTTTCCTTGCTCTGCTGGCCCAGGTGTTCCGACCAGGCGCCGACGGAAGACGACTGCACGGTGAGGCCCTGGACGATGAAGCCGTCCGGCGCCTCGACGACCAGGATCTCTTTCATGCCGCGCTGATCCAGAAACGCGCCGATCGACCGCAGGACTTCCTCGTAGTTCTGGCGCGGACTCCCGTCGTAGATCCGCATCTGACTTCCTCGCGCTCCGCCGACCACGGATCGCCGCCAATGCGGCGATCTTGGGGGACCATCGGCCGGGCCCCTGCCGGCAGGCGCCGCTCGACCCCCAGGTACGAACGCCGCCTGATCTGCGAGTTTAGCAGCCCGCAAGCGCCCCGCAACGTCTGTTGATTCGGCTGCAGGCCGGCACCGATCGACTCGCCACCCCGACGGATCGGCGCTGGGCCGTAGAATGGAGCCGTCACCGGGCCCGGAGCGCCGATCTCATCGGGATCGTCTCTCTGCGCCCAACCTCGAGAGCCGAGCCGGGCCCCGCTGCCGGGCTCTGACCGGGACTTCGACGGCATAGTGACGGTTCGGGAGGGCGTGTCTGCGAAGCCAGGCCGGGCACCCGAGCCGCAGCACAGGGCGCACCGACCCAATGCGCCGGCTAGTGGAGTTGGAACCGCATGACCGACGTGGCCGAGGACCTCGACCGGCTGGCGATCGACACCATCCGCACGCTATCCATGGACGCCGTCCAGAAGGCCAATTCCGGCCATCCAGGCGCGCCGATGGGCATGGCCCCGATGGCGTACACGCTCTGGACCCGCTTCCTGCATCACGCCCCCACCGACCCGGACTGGCCCAATCGAGACCGCTTCATCCTGTCGGCCGGGCACGCCAGCATGCTCGTCTACTCACTGCTGTACCTCACCGGCTACGGCCTGACTCTCGAGGACATCGAGTCGTTCCGGCAGTGGGGATCTCGAACGCCCGGCCATCCCGAGCACGGCATGACTGCCGGCGTCGAGGCCACCACTGGACCGCTCGGCCAGGGCTTCGCCAACGCCGTCGGCATGGCCATCGCGCAGCGGCGACTGGCCGAGGAGTTCAACCGGCCGGGCCACCCGCTGATCGACCACTTCATCTACTGCGTCTGCTCCGACGGCGACATCCAGGAAGGCATCGCAGCCGAGGCCGCATCACTGGCGGGCCACCTGCGCCTGGGCAAGCTTGTCTACCTCTATGACGACAACCACATCCAGCTCGACGGGCCCACGGAGATGGCCTTCTCCGAGAACGTGCTCGAGCGCTTCGACGCGTACGGCTGGCAGACGGCCAGAGTGGAGGATGGCAACGACATCGCGGCGATCGAGGTGGCGATCGCGGCCGCCCGGGCCGACGAGCGGCCGAGCCTGATCGCCGTCAGGACGCACATCGGCTACGGCGCGCCCACCAAACAGGACACCCAGAAGGCCCACGGCTCACCGCTCGGCGAGGAAGAGGTCCGCGGCGCCAAGGCGTCCTATGGCTGGGATCCGGACAAGCACTTCTACGTCCCAGACGAGGCGCTCGCCCATTTCCGGGCCGCGGTTCCTGCCGGCGAGAAGCTGGTGGCCGAGTGGCGCGCGCAACTGGCCGGCTATGCTCGCGAGTATCCGGCGCAAGCCGCCCAGCTCGAGCGGCGTCTCGCCTGCCGCCTGCCCGACGGCTGGGACAACGATCTCAAGTCCTACCCGGTTGGCAACGGACCGGCCACGCGCCAGGCGAGCCAGGAGGCGATCCAGGCGCTCGCGGCCACGCTACCGGAGCTGTTCGGCGGCGCGGCGGATCTGTCGGAATCGAACCTGACCGACGTCAATGGCGGTGGCATCCTCGAAGCCGCCGATCCTTCTGGACGGAACATACGCTTCGGCGTCCGCGAGCACGCCATGGGCGCGATCGCCAATGGAATCTCCCTGTACGGCGGCTTTGTCCCCTACGTGGCCACCTTCCTGACCTTCAGCGACTACATGCGCGGTTCGGTCCGATTGGCCGCCCTCCAGAAGCTGCGTGTCGCCTACGTGTGGACCCACGACTCGATCGGCGTGGGCGAGGACGGGCCGACGCATCAGCCCATTGAGCACGTGGCAGCCCTGCGCGCCGTCCCGAACATGACGGTGATGCGCCCCGGCGACGCCAACGAGGCGGCTGCCGCCTGGGCAGCCGCCATCAGTGTCTGTGAAGGGCCGACGGCCCTGATACTGACCCGCCAGAAGCTGCCGATCCTGCCCGGCACGCCGGAGAAGGCGCGCCAGGGCGTGGCCAAGGGCGGCTACGTGCTCCGCGAGGCGTCGGGTGACGCCGGGTCGCCGGACCTGATCCTGATCGGCACCGGCTCGGAGCTGCAGCTGGCGATGGCGGCGGCCGATTGGCTCGAGAAGGAAGGCATTCGGACTCGCGTCGTGAGCCTGCCCTCGTGGGAGCGCTTCGAAGCTCAGCCGGAGGCATATCGCGAGTCGGTTCTGCCGCGGGCTAGCCGAAAGCGCGTGACGGTCGAGGCGGAGAGCCCGTTCGGCTGGGAGCGCTACGCCGGCGACGAGGGCGCCATCATCGGCATCGACCGATTCGGGGCCTCTGCTCCGGCCGAGCGCATCTTCGCGGCCTTCGGACTCACCGCCGAGCATGTCGCCGAAGTCGGTCGGGCGGTCGTTCGCGACGGGCTCCGCGGCCGCATCCCGACCGGATCCGGCGACGCAGCCGGCAGCCACTGAGAGGAGCCAAGATGCGCGTCGCACTTGCGGCAGACCACGCCGGCGCCGAGCTCAAGGCCGAGCTGCTGGCGCGCCTCGCTCCTCTAGGCCATGAGCTGATCGACCTGGGCGGCGACGGCTCGAACGCCGACGACGACTACCCGGACTACGCCCGCGCTTTGGCCATGGCGATCCTAGAGGGCAAGGCCGACCGAGGGCTCCTGGTCTGCGGCAGCGGCGTCGGCGCGTCGATCGCGGCGTCCAAGATGCCGGGCATCCGGGCCGGCCTGTGCCACGACTACTACTCCGCCGGCCAGGGCGTGGAGCACGACGACATGAATGTGCTGGCCCTGGGAGCGCGGGTCATCGGCGTCGAGACGGCCGTTTCCTGCGCCACTGCCTTCCTGGCAGCCCGCTTCAGCGGCGAGGCTCGCCACGTTCGCCGCGTCGGCAAGATTCGCGCCATCGAGGAAGAAGCCGCTCGCATGGAACGCGCCGAGCGGGGCTGACCGGCAGGGCGCCCATGTCGATCGCTGCGCCGGAACGTCGACGCTCGCCTGCTCGCGGATGGCGCGGGGCCTGTATCTTTTCGACGAAGGATCGATCCAGCATCGACGCCGCGGTATGCGCCGCGCCAACCATGAGGCTTGACCCAATGACGGATATCGCACTGGACCTCACGATCAAGGACGCGAAGCTCGAAGCGGCGCTGGCCGCGGCTCGCGACCGGGCCGTCAAGGAAGCGTGGGCGGATCGGGCGATCGGCCGGCGCGACCCCTCGGTCTGGAGCGGCAGCGACCTCGTTCAGCGGGCCATCGCCACGCGATTGGGCTGGCTGGAGGCGCCGTTCCACTTCGCCGACGAGACAGGCGAGCTGGAGGCGTTCGCGGCCGCGGCCCGGAGCAACGGCTTCACCACGGCGGTGCTCGGCGGCATGGGCGGCAGCAGCCTGGCGCCGGCCCTCCTGGCGGACGTCTTCGGCACGGGCGAGGACGGCATTCCGGTCCGCGTCCTCGATTCCACTGATCCGGCCGCGGTCGCCGCGGCCCTCGACGATCTGGATCCGCTGACCACGCTCTTCATCATCTCCAGCAAGTCCGGCACCACGGCCGAGTCGGCCTCGTTCCAGGCCTACCAGTGGGAGCGAATCGACATCGCGCTGGGCGCAGCCGAGATCGGCCGGCCGGCCCAGCCGGGCGACTTCATGGTCGCCATCACCGACCCCGACAAGAGCCTCCACTCGATCGCCCACCACGACCAGCTGCGCGAGGTCTTCCTCAACCTGCCGGACCTGGGCGGTCGATACTCCGCCCTGACGTACGTGGGCCTCGTGCCCGGCGCGCTGCTCGGCGTCGACCTCGACCGGCTCCTCGAGAGGGCCCGGGCCATGATCATGGCCTGCGGCGTCTCGGACCCGGCCCGCAACCCCGGCCTGGCCCTGGGCATCGCGATGGGCGTCCTCGCCGCCAACGGGCGCGACAAGCTGACCTTCGTCATCGACCGTGAGCTGGCCGCCTTCGGCCCCTGGGTCGAGCAGCTGATCGCCGAGAGCACCGGCAAGGAGACCCTGGCCAGCATCGCCGCCAGAGAGCGCAACAAGGACCTGGCGCCCATCGGCGTCGGCGTGGTCCCGGTCGACGGCGAACCGCTCGCGGCCCCCGCCGCCTACGGCAACGACCGCGTCTTCGTCCGCATCACGCTCGACGGCTCCGACGGCCCGGATCCCTCGATCGGCTCCAACGTGGACGCCCGTCTGGCCGAGCTGGCCGCGGCCGGACACCCCCTCATCCGCATCAACGTCGGCTCGAAGATCGAGCTCGGCGGCGAGTTCATCCGCTGGGAGGTAGCGACCGCGCTGGCAAGCATCGTCCTGGGCATCGAGCCGTTCGATCAGCCCAACGTCGAGGAGGCCAAGATCAACACCCGCGCCGTCCTGGCCGCCTTCGAGAGCGGCGGCGCCGGGGTCGCCGATGCCGCGCTCGGAGTGTCCGGCGAAGCGGCCCTGACGGCGGCCCTCAAGACCCACCTGGGCAAGCTCGTCCACAACGGCTACGCCTCCATCCAGGCCTACGTGGCCCAGACGCCGGCTCGCGACAAGGCCCTTGCCGGAATTCGAACCCTGCTCCGCGACAGGACCCGCCGGGCGACGACCGTGGGCTACGGGCCCCGCTTGCTCCATTCGACCGGGCAGCTCCACAAGGGCGGGGCCCCGATCGGCTGGTTCCTGCAGCTCGTGGCGGAGCATCCCGAGGAGCGAAGCATCCCGGGCCAGGACTACACCTTCGGCCAGCTCATCGACGCCCAGGCCATCGGCGATGCCCGGACCATCGAGAGCCACCACCTGCCGATCCTGCGTGTCAACCTCGGTGGAGACCCGGACGCCGGCCTGGCCGCCCTCGAGCGTGCTCTGACCGCGGCCCTCAAGGAGGCATAGGCCATGGAACTCGGCTTCGTGGGACTGGGCCGGATGGGCGCCAACATGGTCCGGCGCCTCCTCCTCGACAAGCACCGCATCGTCGCCTACAACCGGACCGCAGAGAAGACCCGCGAGATCATGACCGAGGGCGCCGACGGCGCCTTCTCCCTCGCCGAGCTGGTTGGGAAGCTGGAGAAGCCTCGCGCGATCTGGGTCATGGTCCCATCCGGCGATGTCACGGAGTCGATGATCGACGAGCTGCTCAAGCTCCTCGAGCCCGGCGACACGATAGTGGACGGCGGCAACAGCAATTTCCACGACAGCGTCCGGCGCCACGCCAAGGTCGCCGAGCACGGCGTGAACTTCATCGACGCGGGAACGTCCGGTGGCGTCTGGGGTCTCAAGGTCGGCTACTGCATGATGGTCGGCGGTGAGCCGGAGCCGGTGAAGCGGCTCGAGCCCATCTTCCGGTCGCTCGCGCCCAAGGACGGCTATCTCCACGCCGGCGGCCCCGGCGCGGGCCACTACGTCAAGATGGTCCACAACGGCATCGAGTACGGCCTCATGCAGGCCTACGCCGAAGGCTTCGAGATCCTCCATGCCAGCGACTACAAGCTCGATCTGGCCGCCATCGCCAATCTGTGGATGCAGGGCTCGGTCGTTCGGTCGTGGTTGCTCGAGCTGGCTGCCTCGGCCTTGTCGGAGGACCAGGACCTGACGCACGTGCAGGGCTGGGTGGCCGACTCGGGCGAGGGCCGCTGGACCGTCCAGGAGGCCATCGACAAGGACGTCCCGGCGCAGGTCATCACTCTCAGCCTGCTCAACCGCTTCCGCTCGCGGCAGGAGGACAGCTACCAGGCCAAGGTCCTGGCGGCGCTCCGGAACGAGTTCGGCGGCCACGCCGTCAAGACCGAGTAGCGATGAGCCCCGGCCGCGCTCCCGCGCCGCCGCCGGCTGAGACGGCCCGCCAGCTTCGAGAGGCCACGGCCGCCCGCCGCCGGACGCAACCGGACTCCGACGTGAACCCGCTTCGTGCGGGCCTGCGCCTCGAGCGAGTCCCCGACCCGTGCGCCTTCGTGCTGTTCGGGGCCACGGGCGACCTGGCCCACCGCAAGGTGGTGCCGGCGATCTACCAGCTGTGGCGAACCAACCTGCTGCCGCCCGAATTCAGCCTGGTCGCCGTCGCGCGGCGGCCGTACACCAACGAGTCCTTCGCCGCCGAGGTCCGAGCCTCGGTCGAGAAGTACTCGCGCGTCCAGCCGATCGATGAGACGGCCTGGGCCGAGCTGGCCAAGCGGATCGTGTACCACCAGGTCGACTTCGGCGACGACGCCGGCTTCGACCGGCTCGGAGAGAAGCTCGACGAGCTCGACACCAAGCGCGGCACCGCCGGCAACCGGCTCTTCTACCTGGCCACTCATCCGTCGCAGGTCACGGAGATCGTGCGCCAGATGGGTCGCGTCGGCCTGGACCATGAGCTGCGGGGCGGCGGCTGGCGACGCCTGGTCGTCGAGAAGCCGTTCGGGCGCGATTTCGAGTCGGCACGCCACCTCAACCACGAGGTCAACAAGGTCTTCCGCGAGTCGCAGGTCTATCGCATAGACCACTACCTGGGCAAGGAGACGGTCCGGAACCTGCTCGTCTTCCGGTTCGGCAACGGCATCTTCGAGCCGGTCTGGAATCGGAGCTACGTGGACCACGTCCAGATCACCGTGGCCGAGTCGATCGGAGTCGAGGCGCGGGGCGCCTTCTACGAGGAGACGGGCGCCAGCCGCGACATCCTCCAGAACCACCTCCTGCAGCTGATGACCCTCGTGGCCATGGAGCCGCCGTCCTCGTTCGGGGCCGACGCCCTGCGCGACCAGAAGCTCGGGGTCCTGCGAGCCGTCGCCGCGCCCACGCCCGACGACGTCCGCCGAAACGTGGTGCGCGGCCAGTACGGCCCGGGCTGGGTCGAGGGCGAGCCCGCGCTTGGCTACCGTGGCGAACCCGACGTGGATCCCGAATCGGAGACCGAGACCTACGTCGCCGGCAAGTTCGAGATCGACGACTGGCGCTGGAGCGGCGTCCCGTTCTACCTGCGCGCCGGAAAGCGGCTGCCGAAACGGGCCACCGAGATCGCCATCCAGTTCAAGGACGTGCCCCTGCGGCTGTTCCGTGAGTCGGCCGGCGATCCCGCGCCCAACGTCCTGGCGATGCGCATCCAGCCCGACGAGGGAATCATGCTGCGGTTCGCCGCCAAGGTGCCGGGGCTGGGGCTGGACGTGCGGACGGTGAACATGGACTTCGCCTACGGCACATCGTTCGTGGTGGACTCGCCGGACGCCTACGAGACGCTCATCCTCGACGCGCTGCTGGGCGACGCCTCGCTCTTCATGCGCGCGGACGAGGTGGAGGCGGCCTGGTCCGTGGTCACCCCGATCATCAACGCCTGGGCCGAGATGCCCGCACCGCATTTCCCCAGCTACGCCGCCGGATCGTGGGGGCCCGAAGCGGCCGACGAGCTGCCGGAACGGGACGGCCGACGGTGGCGCAGGATCTGATGCCGCTACTGCCGGTGGCCCGCTCCGTCCCCGAGATCGAGGGCCAGCTGGGCAGGCTGTGGGCCAAGGCCGAGGCCGCCCGGGCCAGGACGGAGGCCGCCCTCGCCGCGGCCGGCGAGCCGAGCGACGCCGGCGGCAACCACGTGGCGGCCCGCACCAGCGTGCTCAACCTGGTGGTTCTGGCAGGCGACGAGCCGACCGCCGAACGGTGCGCCGAGACGATCGCGGCCACGGCCCACCGCCACCCCTCGCGGTCGCTGATTCTGTCGGCAGTGGACCCGGACGGTCCGGCGGGCTTCGAAGCCCGCATCGAGGGATTCTCATTGGCCGCTGCCGGCGGCCGCGGGACGGCGGGCGCCGAGACGATTCGCATCGCCGCCCGCGGCGAGACGGGCATGCACCTGGCGTCGATCATCGTGCCGCTCCTCGTCCACGATCTGCCCGTGGCCCTGTGGTGGCCGATGGACCCCGCCTTCGGATCGCATCGCGCCGAGCGGCTGCTGCCCATCGCCGACCGGCTGATCGTCGACGGCTCGGCGTGGTCCGGCAGCGGGCTGGACATCCTCGCCCAGATGGCCAGGGCCGCCGAGGAACGCCGGCTTGTCGTCGCGGACTGGGCCCTGCTCCGCCAGGCGCGATGGCGGGAGGCCGTCGCCTCCGTCTACGACCTGCCGGACCTTCGACCCCATCTCGGCGCGGTTCGCCGAATCGAGGTGGAGTACGCCACTGACCGACCGGGCGACCCGGCGGGAGACACGAACGTCGTCCGGCCGCTCTATCACGTCGCCTGGCTGGCATCGCGGCTGGGCATGACCGTGGTCTCGCCGCTCCGCCGCGAAGACGACGGCCGGCGAGTCGCCACGCTCCGGCAGGCAGGCCACGACGTGGAGGTCATCCTGAGGCCTGCTGTCTCCGACCTCGGACCCGGATCGACCGTCGGTGTCGAGATCGCTTCCCGGCTGCGGGGCGCCGAGTTGATCGGCAGAGTCAGCGCCGGCGATCGCAGCGTCGAGGTCTCGATCCTCGACAACGGCCGAGAGCGCGTCCGGCGCAGCTATCTGGGGCCCCGTCTGACCGACGTCGATCTGCTCGGTCGGGCCGTCGAAGAAGGCGCCCCGGATCCCGTCGCCGTGCAAGCACTGGCTGCTGCCTATCGACTGTTGGGCGTAGATTGGGGATCGCACAAGGGCACGGACAGGCACAGGAGGGACTATGACTGACCAGGAGCCCGACTTCTCCCCGACGCCAGACGTCCTGTCCGGCACCACCTCGCCTGCTCTGCCCGCCCCGAACAAGGGCGAGCCCGAGCTCGTGGTCGCGGCAGACCCGGATGCGGCCGCCGCGGAGGCCGCCGAGCGGATTGCGGCGGCTCTCGTCGCCGCCGTCGAGCGACGCGGCCGGGCGGACTTCTGCACTTCGGGCGGCAGCACGCCGATCCCCATCTACCGGCTCCTGGCCCAGGCCCCGCTGGTGGACAGCATCCCGTGGCCGGCGGTCCACGTCTGGTGGGGCGACGACCGTTTCGTGCCGCGCGGCCACCCCGAGTCGAACGTGACCGCCCTCGACGACGTCCTGCTGGGCGGCGGCGACTCGACAGGCGGAGCGCCGCTGCCTTCGGCCAACATCCATCCCTTCCCGACGGATCGGGCCCTGGCCGAGTACCGCGACACCCACTGGTGCGCCGCCCGATACGCCGAGGAGTTGAGCGCCGGCGTGCCGATTGTCGACGGCGACTGGCCGCGGTTCGATCTGATCCTGGTGGGCGTGGGCGACGACGGCCATGTGCTCTCGTGCTTTCCCGAATCGCCGTCCCTGAACAGCATGGCCTGGACGATGGGCGTGCCGGCGCCATCGCACATCGGGCCTCACATTCCGCGCGTGACCGTCAACCCGCGACTGTTGGAGGCCGCGCCTGTCCTGGTCGTCACCTGGGGCGCGGGTAAGGCCGAAGTCCTGGGCCACGTCTTTGGGGAAATGCGCGACGACCGCCGGTGGCCGGTTCAGAGAACGCGCCGAACCGGGGCGATCTGGATCGTCGACGAGGCGGCCGCGGCCCAGATTCCGGCGAACCTGCGCGGG
>Ga0187886_1002853_pt1 | contig 13401 bp, 10 predicted proteins | sample June2016WEW_20_1_FD_133001 | JGI IMG/M metagenome (GOLD analysis project Ga0187886, IMG submission 133001) | Peatland microbial communities from SPRUCE experiment site at the Marcell Experimental Forest, Minnesota, USA - June2016WEW_20_150 | ecosystem: Environmental > Terrestrial > Soil >...
CCCCGACACCCACGGCCACCCCGACACCCACGGCCACCCCGACACCCACACCCGCACCCACGCCGGCACCGACGGCGTTCGTGCCGCTACTGTCGCTGCCGGTCGCTCTCACCAGACGCCTCCAGCGCAGGCTCCGTGCCCGGCGAGGGCTCCGGCGCTCATAGGGCGCAGCGGCACCGAAGGTCAGCCCCTGGCGGGCTTGGAGCGGACCCCTGTTCCGCGGCCGGCCAGCGTCCGGGCCAGCTGCATGGCCGCGTCAAGCTCCGGCAACCGGCAAGCGCGGGCCCAGGCGACGTAGACCGCCAGACCGACAAAGCCTGCCGGTACCAGCTCCGCGACCCGGGCGAAGAATGAGATCGGCCCGCCCGTGTACTGCTCGATGAAGCGGTCGGCAAGGTAGGCGGCGGCGGCGGCCACCACTCCACCGCCGGCAAACGCGAGCAATCGGCGCGCCATCGGCCGCAGGTCGAACCCGATGCGGCGCTCCATCAACGCCATCAACACCAGGACCTCGACCCACGCGCCGAGACCGATGGCCAGCGCCAGTCCTTCCAGGTGCATGAACGGGAAGAGGACCGCCGCGGCAACAACGTCCACCGCCACGGCCAGCAATGCGGCCGTGACCGGCGTCCGTGTGTCTTTCCCGGCATAGAAGATGGGGGCCAGCAGGGCGATCAGAACGTGGGCCACGAGACCGATCAGGAACACCATGAAGACCGGCGTCATGGAGTCCCGGTTGGCCTGGGTGAAAGCTCCGTACTGGTAGAGGAACGCCAGCGTCGGTGTGGCCAGCGCGAACATGATGCAGGTCAGGGGCACGACGGCAAACAGCAGCAGCCGCAGGGATTGGTCCACCAGGCTGCGGAACCTTACGTTGTCGCCCCGGGCTATCGCCTGCGATAGGGGCGGCAGCAGAACGATCCCCAGCGGGACTCCGATCAAACCGACTGGGATCTGGAGCGCGGTGAAGGCCAGGGTGTAGGACGAAAGAGCGCCGCTGCCCAGGCCGTACGCGAAGAATGTGTTCACCAGGAAGACGATCTGGGTAGCTCCGAGCCCCAGCGCCCGCGGCGCCATCAACGTCAGGGTCTCGCGCACCGCGGGGTCGTGGATGTCCAACGAGGGCCGGTACAGGCCGGTTCGACGGACGGCCGGGGCCTGGGTCAGGAGGTGGCCGGCGGCTCCTGCGACCACTCCGAGCGCCAGGGCGTAGATCCCCAGAAACGGCGTCAGGGCGACGGCGCAGACGATGATGGCGATGTTGTACACGTTGGGGGCAAGCGCCGGCGCGCCGAATATCCCGACCGCGTTCAGGCCCGCGGTCATGACCGCCCCCAGGGCCAGCAGAAGCGGCGAAAGCAGCATCAGCCGCGTCAACCCGATGTCCATCTGTAGCTGCGAGGGATCCGCTTTAGGGTCAATCAAGCCCATGACCGAGGGAGCCGCCAGCCAAACCACGACGGTCAACGGGATCAGCGCCAGGATCATCAGATTGGCGATCGTTGAGACGAGCCTCCTCGCCCGCTCGGGCTCGCCCTTGGCCAGAAGCTCCGAGGCCACGGGGACCAACGCGGATCCGACGGCCCCAGCCGCGACCAGCTGGAAGAGCGCGTCTGGGATGCGAAATGCCGCGAAGAAAGCATCGAGGCTCGAGCTCGTCCCGAACTCGGCCGAGAAGACCGAGTTCCGACCCCAGCCCAAGACGCGTGATAGGACGACGCCGGCCACCACGACGAGCCCCGCCATGGCGATCGCCCGCCCTCCGAGGCGAGCTGCCGAGGCGGAGGAAAGGTCGGACGTGGCCGCTTCCGCGCTCAGGATGACGTCCCCGGCCACGGCCACCGGCGCCGCGAGAACGCCCCCGGAGTCCTCGAGGGGCGGCCGCGGCGCCGACGAGCCCCGCAGACGGATGCCGAACAGACGGCGTGGTTGCCAGCCGCCGGAGCGCGGCGACTCGCCCGTGGTCGGAGGATCGACGCTCAACGAAGCCGCCTGCCCAGACGCCAGACCGCGCCCAGGAGCGCATTGGGGGCGTACTCGCGAGCACGCATCCGGACGACGGGCCGTCCCCCGAAGCGGCGCTTGAACAGGTACAGATTCCAGAGCGGGTGGGATTCGTCCTTGGGCACGCCGGGCGCGGATCGAGTGTCTACGCCACCCATGTCGTAGCCGCGAAAGCCGGACTCGGCCGCCCAGCGGATGATTCGCCACTGCAGAAGGTGGTTGGCCCGCGTTCGACGCATGTCGGCGTCGCCTCTGGAGCCGGCGGCGAAGTAGACGAGGAGCCTTCCGGAGTGCAGGAGCAGCGCCCCGGTGTCCCGGCGACCGAGCCCGGCGAACCACAGGCTCGCGACGCCGCACTCCCCAAGGCTCCGCCACTGCCGCAGCTCGTAGTCGCGGTCCCTGACGAGAAACCCTTCGCGCTGGCCGGTAGCGGCGTGCATGTCGAAGAACTCGGCCAGTCCCGGCTCGCCGACGGTCGGGTCGGTCAGGTCCACTCTCTCGGTGGCCACGCCGAGCGCGATCGCCCGATTGATGTCGGCATGGGTGGTATGGCCCAGCAGGCCCCGCTGACCCTCCTCGGACGCCTCCAGGGGCACGACCATGGCCGTGCGCGACACCTGGATCTCCCGAGCGGCCGGCCGAAAGCCGGATCCACGGAGAGCGCCGGCGAGGACGCTCCCCTCCTCCCACGCCGGGTCGATCGTCAGGGACGCCGCGTGGCGTGCCCTGGCGATGAGGCGCAGGCCCTCCAGGGCGGCCGCGACGGCAGTGGGACCGGTGTCGAGGAGGACCGGCCCTCGCGGCGCGTACTGGACCGACAAGCGGCCCAGCGGCCCGAGCCGCCGTCGCAGAGCGGAGCGCTCTTGAATGGAGACGACCGCAATCGGTCGACCGGACAGCTCGATCACGTAGCGGAGAGGCGTCCATCCCAGGCCGCGCTTGAGCTCGCCCCAAGCGTGACACTGAAACGCCTCACCCTGCTCGCTGCGCACGGCCAGCTCGTCCCAGGCCGCCGGTGCAGTGCCGGTTGCGTCGACGATCCTGACCGCTCGCGCGACGTCGGCCCGCGCCGACCGGCTCGTAGCCAAGCTCAATGACTCCTCCGTGTCGCGACGGTCGCTGTGGGCGTTGCCATCGGCTGCGATTGTCGCACCAGCGCGAGCGACTCTGCCGGTCCACCTCAGAGCGAGATGATCGTGGCCCCTTCCCCGCCCTCGCCGTGACCGCCGGGCCGCCACGACTTGACGAGCGGATGGGCGGCTGCGTGATCTCTCACCGAGTCGCGGAGAGCGCCGGTCCCCACGCCGTGGATGACCGTCACTTGATCCAGGCTGGCCAGAGCGGCGTCGTCGAGATAGCGGTCCAGCACCTCCAGCGCTTCCTGTACGGTCGCGCCACGAAGGTCGAGAGAGGATGCCACGGTTCGAGCCCGCTCCAGCTGCAGCCGTGACGCCGAGCTGGAGGTGGCTCGCGGTGCGGACCGAGAGTCCGAGCCAACGCCGGCCCCGAGTCCGATCGTGTCTCCGTCGCCGCCCGACGCCGGTTCCAGGTCCTTCACGGCCAGAGTGATGCGCATTCCACCGGCTTCCAGGGTGGCCCGCCGCCCGTTCCTGTCGAGTGCCGCGATCCGCCCCTCGGTGCCGGTAGTCTGGCTCCGGGCACGCATCCCGACGCGCCAGGAAACCGGGACGGCAGCTGTCCGGACCGGTTCGCGTTCCGGAGCCGGTAGCCGCTCCAGCTGCGTACGCGCTCGCTCCAGGTCCTCGTCCAGACTGCGCTGAGTGACCGTCTCGCGTTCGAGCTTGCGTCGGATGCCGCGGACCTCGGCCCGAATCTCGTCGACCATTCGCTCGGCTTCGTCGCGGGCCGTTCTCACGGCTTCGTCCCGCTCTCGGCGCGCCCTGCGACGCTCGTCCTCCGCCGCAGCCTGGGCCGTCCTGGCACGCTCCTCGGCGGTCCTGGCTGCCGTCAGGGCCTCCGCCGCTTCCGCCTGCGTCGCCTTTATCGAGGCGAGGGTCTGCTCGAATGTCTGTTGCTCCTCGGTCAGCCGGGAGCGGGCATCGGCGACGATCGGGGTGGGCAGCCCGAGCCGTTCGGCAATCGCGAAGGCCTGGCTGCGGCCCGGCAGCCCGATCGTGAGCTTGAACGTAGGCCGTAGCGTCTCCACATCGAACTCCACCGAGGCGTTGCGGGCCGCCGGCGTCGTGTGGGCGTAGAGCTTCAGCTCGGCGTAGTGGGTCGTTGCGGCCACGAGGGCACCGGATCGGATGAAGTAGTCGAGCAAGGCCTGCGCCAGCGCCGAGCCCTCCGTCGGATCCGTCCCCGCGCCCAGCTCGTCGAGGAGGATCAGCTTGTTCGGCCCCGCCGCCTCGACGATGCGGACGATGGAGCGCATGTGCCCACTGAAGGTAGACAGGGACTGGGCCACGGACTGCTCGTCGCCGATGTCGGCATAGACGTCGGCCAGCACGGGCAGGCGCGTCCCGACGTCGGCCGGCACGTGTAGACCGGACTGGTGCATGAGGCCGAGCAGGCCGAGCGTGCGCAGGGCGACCGTCTTGCCGCCGGTGTTCGGCCCGGTGATGAGCAGCGCCGAGAACTCGCCGCCGAGCCGGATGTCGATCGGCACCACTCGACCGGCGAGACCGGGATGGCGAGCGCCCAGGAGGACGATCTCGGGCCGGTCGGCGATCTCCGCGCAGATCGCGTCCATCTCCTCGGCCAGGCGCGCCTTCGCCGCCCAAAAGTCGAAGCGGGCGAGAGCATCAAGCGTCTCGCGCAGGGGGCCGGCCTGTCCCGCGACAAGGTACGAAAGCTCGTCGAGGATGCGCTCCACTTCGGCTGCCTCGGCCAGCTGGGCCTCGCGCCAGGCGTTGCCGAGCTCCACGGCAACGATCGGCTCCACGAACAGGGTCTGACCGCTGCCGGAGGCGTCGTGAACGATGCCCTTGACTCGGCTGCGCGCGTCGGCCCGGATCGGTATCACATAGCGGCCGCCGCGGAGCGTGATTATCGGCTCCTGAAGAGATCCGGCCAGCTCGCCGGAGTGAATGAACTGATCCAGACGGCTGCGCAGGCGCTCGTAGGCAACCCTGACAGCCCGGCGGAGGCCGCCAAGGCGGGGAGAGGCGGTGTCGAGCAACTCTCCCGCGGGATCGAAGCTTCGCCCGAGGACGCTCCGCAGGCTGGGGAGGGCGTGGATCTCGCGGGCGAGGTCGCGCAAGATGGGCTTCCGATCGCCACTCAGCGCCTCGACCAGTCGCGAGGCCCCCTCGAGAGTGGCGGCGATGTCGAGGAAATGCGCAGGATCCAGACGACCACCTCGGGCCGCGCGGTCGATCCAGGGGCCGATGTCCTTGCTGCCGCCGATGCCGGCCCCGGGGTTCCCGGCCACGAAAGCCCGCATCTGCGTCGTCTCTTCCAGCCCCCGAGATACCACCACCGGGTCACGGGACGGCTCGAGGGCCTCCGCCAGGCGACGTCCGGGCGGGAAACCGGCGGCAGCCGCCAGTCGGGCGCGTATCAGGGGGAACTCCAGGATTGCCAGCGAGCGTCGATCGAGACCCCCGCTTGCCGTGGAGGCTGGGACGGGATCTCGCGGTCCGGCCGCTGCATCTAGATCGTGGGCGGTCATGCGTTCGACGGTCTCGGTCGAGATTGGCGCGAAGCGTTGGAGACGGCCGAGTTGCCCGGAACGTAGAACCGCCACGGACGGCCGTGCCATGGCTCCGGCACCGTGCCCATGCCGATGCGCGGGCCCGATTCGACGGGGAGCGGCTTGTCCTCCCGCGCCACCTCAAGCCTGAGATCGGACGACGCATCGCAGAGGTCGACCTCGTTGTCGCGTCGGGTGACGGAGAACGCCTGGCATAGCAGGCCCGGTCCGGAGGCCAAGGCACTCTCGGCGAGCGCGGCAACGCGGCTGCGAGCTCGCGCCAGTCGCTCGTCAGCCGCTCGAGGGAACCTCGAATCGAGCCAGTCGAGTCTGGCCTGACGCATCCGGTCCGCATTGGCGAACGGTTCGACCGCCCGGAGTAGCAAGGCCGCCGGGCGTCCGTCGGGTTCTGTCACGACGTTCAAGCAGTGGTGCATCCCGTAGGTAAGGTACACGTAGGCTCTTCCGGGGAGGCCGAACATGGCCGCGTTGCGTGCGGTTCGGCCGGAATGGGCGTGCGATGCCAGGTCCTCACGGCCGACATAGGCCTCTACCTCGACTATTCGGCCGACGCGCGCGTCCGGACCAGTGCCCCTCACCAGACGCATTCCTATCAGGGCGCGGGCAGCCTCGAGCGTGTTCCGGGTGAGAAGGTCGCGGCTGAGCGGGCGGCCGGTCACGGCGAGACTCGGGCGGCGACGCCTGCCGGGTGGGGGAGATTCGCGGACGGCGGCGGATGGCTCAGGGGAAGGTCGCCACCAGATCGGGCGGCAGAAGGATGGACAGGGCGTGGACGAACGGCGGCACGATCACGTCCTTCACGCCACCGGCGATGGCAGATTGGTGGACTATCAGGTTCTGCGCCTGGCGCAGCTGATCTACGTCGCCGGATTGCGGCGGCGGCAGTATGTAGGAGTTGAGGATGATCACCGCGATGATCAGCAGAAGCAAGCCTTGAAGGAGGCCGAGCAGGCCGCCGACGATGTCGTCCACGACCGGGTGCGCGGCGTATATTTCCGTGCGCTTGTAGAGCCCCTGGATGAGGATCGACGAAGCGACTGCCCCGACGCAGAAGACGACGGTGAAGGCCAGCAGGTGGTCGTACCCAGGCGAGAACTGGGTCCAGTTCTGCGCCAGAAAGTCCCCGACAGGGGCTCTCAGATTGGCGGCCATGAGAAACGCGAACAGGATGGAGATGATCCCCAGGATCCGGCGGATCGAGCCCTGCATCACCCCGAGGATGAAGAAGAGGAACAGGCCGAGGAAGATGGCCAGGTCGACCAGCGGCGCGCCCCTGATGGTGCCGATGATGTCCATCGAATCCTCCGCCTTTCGCGCCCGTCGCCCTGGTAGTCGCTTCGGAAGAACCGGAGCTAGGGTAGCAGCGCCACCCTCGGCCGTTCAACGTGGCAAGGGTACTCGGCCGATAGCTCGCCGTTCGGATCAGGTCCGCAGATGCGCGCCCAAATCCGACTCGAGGCCGGTCCGGACTCCGGCCACGGCCGCGTCCACCTCTGCCTCCGTCAGGGTCCGGTCCTGCGCTCCCAGGATGAGACGATACGCCAGGCTCTTCTCCGTAGTGGCGAGTGGCGCGCCGCGATAGAGGTCGAACAGGCGAAGACCGCGCAGGAGGGAGCCTCCGTGACGCCGGATCGTGGCCTCGACTTCGGCCGCGCTGCGGCCTTCGGCCACGATGACGGCGAGATCGCGTTCGACCTCGGGGAAGCGCGGTATCGGCTGGACGTGGACGCGGGCAGGAGCGGCCGCCTCCAGAGCGCCGGTGGCGAGCTCGGCGACGATTACCCGCTCGGCTCGCAGATCCCATTTCGCCAGAACGTCCGGGTGGATCTCGGCCATCCGGCCGGAGAGCCCCTCCCCTTCCCCTTCCGCTCGGACCACCAGGGCGCGACCCGGATGGAATGGGAGGCCACGCGCATCCGGCACGTACGAGGGCGCCGGGAGCCCCAGCCGGTGGCACAACAGCTCGACGATCCCCCGGGCGTCATCCAGATCGAAGTGAGGGGCCGCGCGATTCCACGATGCGGGTTCCGCGGCACCCGACAGGAGCAGGGCGAGGCGGGTCCACTCGCGGGGCTCATCCCCCACGCGCGCGTAGCCCTTACCAATCTCGAAGACGGCGACATCGGGGCGCCCCTGACGCTCGTTCAGGGACAGCACGTCGACCAGGCCGGCCGCGAGATGCTGCCTGAGAACCGAATGCTGGGCCGAGAGTGGATTCGTCACGACGATCTCGTCGCCTGACGGGGCCGCCAGGTTTCCCAGCAGCGCGGGTTCACTCGTGTCCTCCGGCCAGAGCAGCCGGGCCTCGCTGAGGGACGAGACCAGGGCGTGAGTGACGACCTCCGTCAGACCGGCGCCCGCGAGGGTCTCGCGGATCATGTCCCGAACCTTCAGCGGCGAGGGTCTGTATGCCGGCATGAGGGTGTCCGGCAGGTGAGCCGGAGTGGTCTCGTAGCCACGGACGCGCGCGATCTCCTCGGCCACGTCCGCTTCGATCGTCAGGTCGCGGCGCCAGCTCGGTACCGTCGCGATCAGAACCGCGTCCTCGCCCGCCGGAACCGACAGGGGCCTGGGATCGACGGCGACCTGGATGTGCTGCGCCGTTGCCGTCTCCTCCGTCTCGATTCCAACTCGTCGCAGCAGTGCTCGCTGCTCCGCCGCCGGGACCTCCGCCCCCAGGAGCTTGCTCACCCGGCGGGGCCGGAACGCCAGTCCGGCCGGCTCGGGCTCTGCCGGCGCCGTGTCGACTCGACCCCGGGCCACCGAGCCTCCGGCCCAGGCGAGGGTGAGCTGGGCGACGCGATCGGCTCCGATCCGGGCCAGCCGGAACTCCTGGCCCTTTTCGAAGCGCAGGCTTGCCTCAGAGCGAAGCCCGTAGTGATGCCCGGTGCGGCGAATGCTGACCGGGTCGAAGATGGCCGATTCGATCGCGATCTCCGTCGTGGCGGGGGTGATCTCGCTGTCGGCGCCGCCCATTACCCCGGCGATCCCGATAGGCCCTCTGGGGTCGGCGATGATCAGGGTTTCCGGGGTCAGCTCTCGGTCGACGTGGTCGAGGGTCTCCAGCCGCTCACCGGGGAGGGCGCGCCGGACGATGATCGTGCCGTCGTGGACCGCGGAGCCATCGAAGGTGTGAGTGGGCTTGCCGAGCTCGAGCATGACGTAGTTGGACGCGTCCACGACGTTGCTGACGGGCCGCATGCCCGCCGCCTGGAGCCGCATCTGGACCCAGTCCGGCGAGGGACCGATCTTTGCGCCGCTGACCCAGCGACCGACGAAGCGGGTGCACAGGTCCGGCTCACGAATCTCGACCTTCAGCTTGTCCGACACGGGGCCGCCGGTTTCCTCGACCGCGATCTCCGGCCACCGGATGGCGGTCTCTGTAGCGGCAGCGACCTCCCGCGCCAGACCGATCAGACACAAGGCGTCGCCACGGTTCGGCTTGACGTCGACGTCCAGGACGACGTCCCCGTAGAGCTCGGAGAGCTGCCGGCCCAGCGGCGTGGCAGAAGGCAGGATCAGGATTCCTTCGGCATCGGTGGTGATGCGCAGCTCGTCGCCGGAGCAGAGCATCCCCTCGGACGCGATGCCCATCTTCTCGGTTCGCTCGATGCGCCGGTCGCCGGGGAGGACGGCTCCCGGGAGGGCCACCGGGACGCGCTGGCCGGGGGCGATGTTGTGCGCGCCGCAAACGATGTGGAGAGGCTCGCCCGAGCCGATATTGACGGTCGTCAGGTGCAACCGATCGGCATAGGGATGCTTCTCGACCGTCAGCAGCTCGCCGACGACGACAGACCGCCAGTCGGCGCCCCACTGCTCGATCCCCTGGACCTCCATGCCCAGCAGCGTCAGGCGTTCGGCGAGCCGTTCCGGCGTCAGCTGAACATCGACGTACTCGCGCAGCCAGGTCAGCGGGACTCTCATCGGAACTGCTCCAGGAAGCGCAGATCGTTCTCGAGGTAGTAGCGCAGGTCGGGCACGGCGTGGCGCAGGTTGGCGATGCGCTCCACCCCCATTCCGAAGGCGAAGCCCTGATAGCGCTCGGGATCGATGCCGCCGTACTGGAGCACGACCGGATGGACCATGCCGGCTCCCAGGATGGTCATCCAGCCAGTCCTGGAGCAGGCCGGGCAGCCTACGCCGCCGCAGACGACGCACTCGACGTCGAAGGCGACCGAGGGCTCGGTGAACGGGTAGTAGCCGGGCCGGAAGCGCGTCCTCCGCGGCCCGAACAGCGCGTGGGCGAACTCGTCCAGGAGGCCTTTGAGATCCGCCATGGAGGTTCCCTCGTCGACCATGAGCCCCTCGACCTGGAAGAACTCGAAGCCGTGACTGGCATCCACCGCCTCGTAACGGAAGCAGCGGCCCGGCAGGAGGGCGCGGATCGGGGGTTTCGTCGACTGCATAACGCGGATCTGGCCCGGGCTGGTGTGGGTCCGCAACAGATGCCCCGGAATGTCCAGGTAGAGCGTGTCCCACAAGTCCCGGGCCGGATGGTCGGGGGGGATGTTGAGCATCTGGAAGTTGGTCAGGTCGTCCTCGACCTCGGGCCCCTCGTAGACGACGAAGCCGAATTGACCGAAGACCTCCGCGATGGCGGAGATGGTCTCGGGGATAGGATGGAGGGTGCCTCGCGCGACCGTTCGTCCGGGAAGGGTGACGTCGACGCTCTCCGCAGCCAGGCGCAGCGTCTCGACCTGGGTGCGCAGCTCCGCTCCCCGATCCGCCAGCGCCGCCCTGACGGCTTCGCTTACCTGATTGGCGATGGCCCCCACGCGTGGGCGGTCCTCCGCCGGCAGTGCTCCGATGCCGCGCAGCACCGTGGTGATCTCGCCCTTCTTGCTCAGATACCGCATCTGCAGCAGCTCGAGCGAGGCAGGGTCTGGCGCCGCGGAGACCTCGCGCAGGGCCCGTTGCTGCAGGGCCCGGAGATCCTCGCTCAGCGTATCGAAATCCACGCCACGGTTCCTCTACTGGTGCGGGTCCCCGCCCGCCGTTTCGTCCGCTGTGAATCTAGAACCCTCGACCGTGCGCGTCCGATCGGACGTGCAGACGATTCGAGGGTTCGTGCTAGCGCCCCGCTTCCCTGCGCTGCGCGCCGGCCGGCTTGCGCCCGTCGGTACGAGGGATCTCGACCGTCGCCGGTCGCCCGTGTGCTAGGCCTTGCCGGCGATTGCGGCGACCTGGGCGAAGGCGGCCTGGTCGCGCACGGCAAGGTCCGCAAGGATCTTGCGATCGAGCTCGATCCCGGCAGCCTTCAGGCCGGCGATGAACTTGCCGTACGAAAGCCCGTTCAGCCGAGCAGCGGCGTTGATGCGGATGATCCAAAGCTGGCGCATCTGGCGCTTGCGCTGCTTGCGGTCTCTCGTCGCGTAGGCCAGCGAATGGAGCTCCGACTCATGCGCTCGCCTGATGAGGCGCGAGTTGGTGCCTTCGCGGCCCTCTGCGTTCTTGAGAAGGCGCTTGTGACGGCGATGGGCGGTGACGCCCCGCTTGACGCGTGTCATCGACGATCAGGCTCCCAGGTACGGTAGCAGCCGGCGGACCTGGTCGAGCGATTCCCCGGTCACGACCGCCTTGCCCGCATAGCGGCGAGTTCGTCGCGACGACTTGAGTTCGAGGTGGTGGCCGCGCCATGACTTGACGCGAACCGCCTTGCCACCGCCGGTGACCCCGATCCGCTTCTGGGTCCCCTTGTGGCTCTTCATCTTCGGCACGTCGGTATCACACTCCAGTCGACGCCGGGCCGGTGTCCGGCTCGGGTCTCGGTGCGGCCGGCGGAGCCGGCGGCAACACGTTCGTATCGCTTGGTGCGGCCCCCTCTTCGGGTGCCGTCTGGTCAACCGTTCTGGCGTGACTCCTTGCCGCGGCCGCAGGAGTCGGCCCGTGCTGCTTCGGCTTGTGGGTAGAGGCGACGCTGATGTGCATCGACTTGCCCTCGAGCAGCGGAGGCCGCTCGACCACGCCATGCTCTTTGATCTGTTCCGCGAACTTGTCCAGCAGATCGCGCCCGATCTGTGGGTGGGTCAGTTCTCTTCCTCGGAACTGAACTGAGATCTTGACGCGATCTCCGTCCTCCAGGAACTCGATTGCCCGCCTGACCTTCGTGTCGAAGTCACCGACGCCGATCTTGGGCTTGAGCCTTACTTCCTTGAAGGTGACCGAGCGCTGCTTTCGCTTTGCTTCCTTCTCGCGTTTGGTCAGTTCGTACTTGTACTGACCGAAGTCGAGAAGGCGCGCCACAGGGGGGCTGGCCAGCGGTGCAACCTCCACCAGGTCGAGTCCCCTCTCCTGCGCAAGCCGCAGGGCGTCGGCCGTTCGCATGACACCCAGCTGGCTACCGTCTTCATCGACGACCCGGACATCGAAGACGCGGATCATCTGATTGGTGCGCAGGTCTCGGCTAATGGCGGACCCCTTCTAGGCGTTTGGACCCTGCCGGCGATTCGGGACCGTCGGCCCGAATGCAGACGAGCGGCCCAACCGGCGCACAACTGCGCCGGGCGGTCGCCCGCGGGACTATAGCACAGGGATTTCGCGAGCGGCAAACGCTCTGTTGAGCAGTTGCGAGCGAGTCCGCGATCGTGCCCGGGGGCCGGCTACGGGCGTCGTGCGGCCGTCTCCTCTGCCAGCCGATCGCTGAACGCGTCCCACGTCACCCCGTTCTCCTGTTCGCCCGCTCGGTTGCGAATGGCGACGGTATGGCCCTCGACCTCGCGGTCGCCCAGGACGAGCATGTACGGGATCTTCTGCTCCTGGGCCAGACGGATCTTGTTCTGCATCCGGCTGTCCGAGCCATCGACCTCTACGCGCAGCTTGCGGGCCTTGAGCAGTCCTGCCAGCTGTTCGGCGGCTGCGACATGGCGATCGGCGATCGGGATGACGACGACCTGAACCGGGGCGCACCAGACCGGGAAGGCGCCGGCGAAGTGTTCGACCAGAACCCCGATGAAGCGTTCCAGCGAGCCGTAGATGGCCCGATGGATGGTCATCGGCCGGACAGCCTGCCCGTTCTCGTCGATGTAAGTGCAGTCGAACCGCTCGGCCAGCATGACCAGGTCCACCTGGATGGTCGCTGTCTGCCATTCGCGCCCGAGGGCGTCCTCGATCTGGATGTCGATCTTGGGCGCGTAGAAGGCGCCGTCGCCGGGCTTGAGACGGTAGGGCTTCCCCAAGGAATCCAGGGCGGCCTTGATCTGGGCCTCGGCCCTCTCCCACAGGGCGGGGTCGCCCAGAGCCTTGTCAGGCCTGGTGCCGAACGTGAACCGGGGCTCGAGCCCGAACCAGCCGTAGACCTCGTATACCTCACCCAACAGCGCCTTGATCTCGTCCTGGAGCTGATCCGGGCGGAGGTAGATGTGGGCGTCATCCTGAACGAAGTGCCGCACGCGGGTCAGGCCGGACAGGGTGCCTGACCGCTCGTTTCGGTGTATCCGCCCGAACTCGGACAGCCGCAGCGGCAGGTCGCGGTAGGAGCGCAGCTTGCTCTTGTAGATGAAGGTGCTCTCCGGGCAGTTCATCGGCTTGAGGCTGAAGGTCTGGCCCTCCGACTCCAGGAGGAACATGTTGTCCTGGTAATTGGCCCAGTGGCCGGACTGCTCCCATAGCTTCTTGTGGACGAGCATGGGCGTACTGACTTCCTGGTAGCCGCGACGGTCCTGCACTTCCCGAATGGCAGTCTCGAGAGTCCTCCATAGACGCTGGCCCTTGGGATGCCAGAA
>Ga0187886_1002856_pt1 | contig 13398 bp, 10 predicted proteins | sample June2016WEW_20_1_FD_133001 | JGI IMG/M metagenome (GOLD analysis project Ga0187886, IMG submission 133001) | Peatland microbial communities from SPRUCE experiment site at the Marcell Experimental Forest, Minnesota, USA - June2016WEW_20_150 | ecosystem: Environmental > Terrestrial > Soil >...
GATACAGCTGCGGGGAAAATTGCTGCAAGGCAGGTTGGACTTACAATGCTTTCAACAATCAAGGCTCATTTTGGAGAACTTAATAAAATAAAACGGATAGTGAAGGTACTGGGAATGGTCAACTGTACTCCAGAATTTGATAGTCATCCTGCCGTTATCAACGGATTCAGTGAGTTAATGTCTGAAGTTTTTGGCGAAGATAACGGTGTTGGAGTAAGAAGTGCAGTCGGGACAATGCTCCCTATGAATATCGTCGTTGAAGTAGAAGCTATGTTTGAACTTTATTAGTTCAGAAGCTGCCATTTGAATACTTTGTGAACCTTAGTGATAACCTTTGTGCTCCTTAGTGGTAAAAAGTAACCGACATCCATCTAATGAAAAACAGCCCTGATTCAAATGATGGTTGGTACCTGATAGACAATGCAGATGAAGTCAGTTCCCCTTCGCTTCTGGTTTATCCCGATCGTATCGAAGCCAACATTAAAAAAATTATTGAGATTGCAGGAAGTGTGGATCGACTGAGGCCGCATGTCAAGACTCATAAAATGGCCGAGATCATCAAACTGCAGATGAAATATGGCATTTATAAGTTCAAATGTGCTACCATATCTGAGACAGAGATGGTTGCAAGATGCGGAGCCCCTGACATTTTACTTGCAATACAACCTGTCGGCCCTAATATTGGAAGGTTTTTTAACTTAAAAAAAGAATTCAATAATATAAAGATTTCCTGTATAGCTGATAATGAAGAGGTTATTATACAGCTGTCAGATATGGCCAGGAAAACCGGACTAGAAACTCATGTCTGGCTGGACATTAACAACGGGATGAACCGGACAGGCGTAATTCCGGGAGAAAAAGCAGCAAGACTCTATAAAAGAATCATGGATTCTCCTATGCTGGTTGCAGAAGGGCTTCATGTCTATGACGGTCATATTCATGAACCGGATATATCACTCCGGCAAAAAAGATGCGATGATGCATTTGTCCCTGTTATGGGACTTATTGAAGAGCTTAAAAATGAAGGTATTTCGCCAATTAAAATTATCGCCGGAGGAACTCCTACCTTCCCTGTGCACGCATTACGAAATGGTGTAGAATGCAGCCCGGGAACACTAATATTATGGGACGGAAACAGCAGCTCATTTTCCGATATGGAGTTTTCACATGCTGCTGTATTGCTCTCAAGAATTATAAGCAAACCCGGGAAGGATCTATTATGTCTCGATCTCGGTCATAAAGCAATAGCTTCAGAGATGCCGCAACCACGAATTAAACTTCTGGATATTGAGAAATATACAATTGTCAACCATAACGAAGAACATATGGTTATTAGAACAACTTTAGCGGATAAATATAAAATCGGGGATCCTATGTATGGTATCCCATGGCATATTTGTCCAACAGTTGACCGGTACGATACTGTTTATGTAATTAATGACCACAAGGTTACAGGCCAATGGAATGTTGAAGCAAGAAAAAGAAAAATTACAATCTGATCCAAACCTGACCAATGTTAAATAAGCCTTTGATTTTTGATGGCCATCTCAGCCTTGCGATGAATGCCCTCCCGTAAAGACGATCCGAAGAGCTAAGAACCAAAAGATTTTATTGATTTACCTGTATAAATAAACGAATCCTCTATACTCCTTGCTATTATAAACAACATTATCCCACCCATATGCACGGATTATATAGAAATAAACTCCGGGTGAGGCTTTGATCGATGAAAAATTCACATTCCCGTCCCAACCCTTCCAGTTTTTTAGAATTTCTCCCTCACCATAAAAGGAATAAACTTTCAAACCACTACGGCTGAAAACCTCAACACTTAAATTCCTGAGCGATTTTGATTCAACCAAGAAATTGTCATTGATCCCATCCCCGTTTGGAGTAAATACATTCGGAATATTAAGTTCCGAGGGATCAACAACAATTTTTCGATCCAGTCTTAATGAATCGATGCAATGAAGATCACTTTCAACAGTCAGTTTAACCGAATACTCTCCAGGCTTATAGTATATATGAGGTTCGGGATTATTAAGCTTCGAGGTTGCAGTATCGCCAAATTCCCAAAGATACTTTAATGCCCTTACCGATTTATCTGTGAAGGTTACTGTGAGAGGAGCCTCCCCTGTAAAAGGATCAGCTGAAAAGTCAGCTTTTACCCGGATAGTTTGATAAAAGAATGATGAGTTGCTCATACATCCAAAACTGTCGCTTACCTGAAGATTATAGGTAACATCAACGAGGGGTGGATTAAAAGTCTGAGGGTTTAAATAGAAATCGGGAGATGGTATGGTCGAGGCCGGATTCGATGACCACAAAAAACTGACAGCGTTTGGCAATTTTATGGGAAGCCCATTAGAAATATTTTTATAATAGAAAGTGTCAACAGCTGCCTGTCCTTTTAATGCAACATAATCACATGTACGGTTCTGAAGCGTCGCCAATGAATGAGGTTTGTCGATAAATATCCATGCGACAAGACTATCTTTATATCCTGCCAAGTCAGTAATTTTGACCTTGTATCCTCCATCATCAAGATTATTTCTGGTTGAAGGTGTATCTCCGGGTCCTTGTGGAAGAGGAATGCTGAAGCTCTTGTCGTTGTCGTTCCATTTAGACCACAAAAAAGTAAATGGAGCTGTTCCTCCCGGACTAGTGATATTAAGATTCCCCTTTTGCGAGCCTGATGCATTACAGTATATGAAAATAGGATCCTGACCAGATGGATATGCAGTATACCTCACTACGCTCATCCCCGGCGCCGAAAGCTGAGCTTCAGAAATTACCGGCAGTAATAAAGCTATTATTAACAAAAAATAACGCACAGACAATCAGATCTTAGTATCAAAAACGCTTTCCAATATCTATTTGGTATATTCTTATGCAAGTATAATAAAATTAGAGCCATATTCCGTATCAATCCAGGTGGAACACCTCTTCCATGTTTGCCCACCACTCCTCTTTTTTACGGCTAGCAACCGGATCTTGCATTGGTTCCATAATTGCCCACCACTCCTGGGTTTTGGGATCAGCAGCCATTTTAGCCATATCAGCCGCAAAATCATTTCCGGTATATTCAAAATATGCATAAAGCATACCATCCTTATGGAAAATAGAATAGTTCTGCATATTACATTTTTTAATCATTTTAAGAACCTCAGGCCATACAGCTGAATGATGCTTTTTGTACCGTTCAAAGTGCTCAGGTCTGACACCGATTACCTGTCCAAATCTTTTCATTTTTTTATGATTTATATTTCAAAAATAATTGAATACATTGAATTGAGGAACATAAAAATATATTCATAGACAATTTTAATCAAATTCAGGGAATATTGGAAGGGTATATAAATGGCATCATTATCCGGTTTTCCTTTTGTGTTACTTTGGGCTGAACTCCGTGATCCCCTTCTGTTGTCAGGGCAAGCTTTTGTGGTTAAGTGAAATACCTTTTACCACTAAGGCACACAAAGGTTATCACCAAGGTTCACAAAGGGTAAAATAAACAGCCCAAACCTAAGTTAATAAAATTGTTGATATTATCAGTCGTTAAAGGTGTCCCTGTAATTGTTATTGTTAAATTTGCCCTGCCGGTTCGCTGTAATTCAAACAAACACATGACAACCAACTATCTGAACGATCTGAATGAATCTCAGAAACAAGCAGTTATCAACACTGAAGGACCTGCCCTGGTTATAGCAGGTGCCGGCGCCGGAAAAACCAGGGTTCTGACTTATCGTATTGTTCATCTTCTCAAGAAAGGTGTTCCGGCAGGTAAAATTCTTGCATTGACCTTCACCAACAAGGCGGCAAAGGAGATGAAGGAACGTATCACCAGAATTGTTAGTCCCGAGATAGCCCGATATCTCTGGATGGGTACCTTCCACTCTATATTTGCAAAGATTTTAAGGATGGAAGGTGACAGACTCGGGTATAAATCGAATTATACTATTTACGATTCTTCCGATTCTAAAAGCCTTATCAGATCTATTATTAAAGAACTTAATCTGGATGATAATATTTACAAACCAGGTGTTATCTCTTCAAGAATATCAACCGCAAAAAACAATCTTGTAACATCCAGCATCTATGCTGCGGATATTTCAATGCAGGATTATGATAAGTCGAGCCGGATGCCGTTGCTTGCCGATGTTTACAGGACTTATGCTGCACGCTGTTTCAAAGCTAACGCTATGGACTTCGATGACCTGTTATTAAATACAAACATTCTTTTCAGAGATTTTCCGGATGTCCTTGCAGCCTACCAGCAAAGGTTTAATTATGTGCTTGTTGATGAGTATCAGGATACTAACTATTCGCAATATCTTATTGTAAAGAAACTTGCCGCTTCACATCAGAATATCTGTGTGGTAGGTGACGATGCTCAAAGCATTTATTCATTCCGTGGAGCCAGGATTGAGAATATACTTGAGTTTAAAAACGACTACATTGACTACCAGCTTTTTAAACTTGAGCAAAACTACAGATCGACTCAGACTATTGTTAATGTTGCAAATACAATTATTGCAAATAATGAAGGCCAGATCCAGAAAAAAGTCTACTCAATGAATGAGGCGGGAGAAAAGATACAGGTAATGCAGGCGATGACCGATTCTGAGGAGGGATTTAATGTTTCATCTGACATTTTCGATAAGAAGTTATCACAACAGCTCTACTGGTCAGATTTTGCAATTTTATACAGAACAAATGCCCAGTCGAGGATCTTTGAGGAGACAATGAGACGAAAAAATATACCTTATAAAATTTATGGTGGTTTATCGTTTTACGAGCGAAAAGAGATAAAAGATATTCTGGCTTATTTCAGGATGGTTATTAATCCGGAAGATGAAGAGGCTCTTAAAAGATCAATTAACTATCCTAAACGAGGTATCGGAGATACTACGATCCAGAAGATCTTTGAACTGGCCTCCGCATTTAATGTATCACCCTGGAGTATTCTTCCTGAAGCCGGAAAATATCCGGAACATTTTAACTCAGGGACTGTTAAAAAATTATCAATGTATGTTGACGTAATCAATAATCTTCGCCTGAATTCAGATACAACAGATGCTTTTATAAAAGCAAGAGAAATTGCGCTTGGTTCGGGAATCATAAGAGAACTTAAGGATGGAAAATCCCCTGAAGAGGTCAGTCGTTTTGAAAACCTCGAAGAGTTGCTGAATGCCATAAAAGTTTTTACTGAGGCCGCTGAGACTAATGGGGAGTCTTCAATATTAGAGGCTTACATGGCCAATGTTGCTCTGTTGACTGATCAGGATACCGAAAATGAACAAGACCGCAATAAGGTTACCCTTATGACAATGCATTCAGCTAAAGGATTAGAATTCAAGCATGTATATATTGTTGGGATGGAAGATACTTTGTTTCCTTCACCATTGTCATCCGGAAGTGCCCGCGAACTTGAAGAGGAAAGACGACTGTTTTATGTTGCAGTTACCCGAGCTGAAAAGCAGGCAACACTTAGCTATGCACTTAACAGATATAAATGGGGAAATCTAGAAAGATGCAGTCCCAGCAGGTTCCTTCGTGAGATTGATCAGAAATTTCTGCATTATCCGTAGACCGGGGGAAAACCTTTTCAGAACAATAATCATTCGGCAGTCAAACCTGCATCTTTTCGTGAAGAAACTCATTCTTATGCAAAGGATGACAGGTTTAAAAAAATCAGTAAATCAGGCACTTCATCCGATGTTCCATTTATTGGAAGTGATCCCTCTCTGTTTACCGAAGGCGATATCGTAGAGCATGAGAGATTTGGCAAAGGGATAATAATATCCATTGAGGGACAACCACCAAACACTACCGCCACAGTTGAGTTTGAAAAAGATGGCAATAAAAAACTTTTACTTAGATTTGCGAAACTCAGGAAATTATAAATTATTTGGCATCCAAGCAGAAATCCTTTTAACCGCAAAGTACGCAAAGGGAAGAAACACAAAGAACGCAAAGAAAAAATGTTGATATTCTTTGCGACCTTGGGTTTAAAGCCTTAGCGATCTTTGCGGTTAATGGGTTTTGCAAAGAAAAATTGAAAATATCATTATTTTTTACCAGCCTGACCAAAATTCATTTTCATAAATGTGATACCTAAAGTAGATATTGAATGGCTGAAGTTATCATTGATCTCTTTAGTTTCCATTTTCATTCCCGGATTATTGTTTTTATCGAATGATTCCATTGCCAGCATCATAGCTCCTTCAAAACCGGGATAGTTATAATAAGTTGGCACCCCGGCTTTACCCCAATACTTTTTATCAGCTTTCAGCTTAACATCTTTTGTCATCCAGACGTTTGAATAACCATCTTTGTCAGCATCAACTATTTTATACTCATCACATTTATATCCTGCAATTACACGCGAATTTCCCGTTTTTGTTATTGTTGCCTTTTCAGGGTTAGCACCTTTCTGGTTCTTTGTTTGAGCAGCCATTGCTGAATCAGAAGGAAGAGATGAAATAATACCTGTTTTAGAATCCTTATTCTCCATAAGCATCATGAAACACCTGTTATCATTATCAAAAAGGAATACTGTTGGTACAGCTTTATCTCCTTGCTTGGCATCTACAGGGCTGACCTCAATTCCGGCATTCAAAGTGTTACTATTGTAATAGGTATAATAGTCTGACTTCATCACATCTTTTTTATCGTATGTTTCCATCTGCATATATATCCTGCCTGTAAATTTGTATTCATCATTGTATTTGATGTCAATTTTCCCTCCAAACAACCCACGACCTGTTGCTTTGGTACCACCATTATCCTGAGCAGAAGTCTTGTCAGATTGCTTCTGATCGGTTTGTTCTTTTTCTTTAGCTTTATCCTTTGCACTTTTATCAACTGCCGAATCAACTTTTTGATCGATCTTTCTGTCAATCGCCCTTCTTAAAATCCATCCCTGGGCATTTGAGACACCAGGTAACATTATCGCCAATACCAGAAGAAGAATTATTGATCTTGTTTTCATAATTTAAAATTTTAATAAGTTAGACTATAAAGTTACAAAACTTAGGCAGATATTATATAAGGTAACTTTAAAAATAATGAACATTTTATAAATGCTGTCCTTACAAGAGGTTTTTTTACCTGTGTGAATAAAAAGAAAAGAGGCTACATTTTCATGTAACCTCCTATAATTATTAATAAGATAGTCATTAACTTTGCCTATGCAGCGATCACTTCAACCGGATTCTCCTTCTCCCTCAGAACAGATTCATATAGTGTGGCAAACGAACTGCATACCCACATAATTGCGGGAAAGATCCCGACTATTAACATTAAAAGTCCTAAGATAACTATGAAAATAGATACAAAACCCATTAGAAATATTTGCCATGCGTGACCCTTTGTAAGTTTCCAGCTTAACTCCACAGCCTCTATAGGATCGAGTTTTTTGTCCATTACAATATAGGATACAAATGCAAGCCGGCATCCGATTATAATCCCCGGAATAATGAGGGCAAATAACCCCAGAACGACGAGAGCAAATACCAACAGGTTTGCAAGTATTATATGAAGATAGTTCTCCATAAATCCTTTGATCAGGTACTCAAAATCGGGCTTTATTTTCCTGACCGCCTGAACAAAAATCATATTGCCTCCGTATTCAAATACAGGAGCAACCAGAAATGCATAGAGCATCGCAAGCAATCCGAAAAAAGCTGCGAAGATTCCAAATGTCCCTAATCTGAAAAGATTATGCCCCCAATTATTTCCCCAATTCCACGGGCCTCTGTGCAGATCAGACAAATCAAAATGGAAATTGAACATTTTAAAAGGTGCTGTTACTATAGCCAGAATGATAACAACCAGGAATAACCTGAGAAAATTATCAATCATAACCCTCCAGCCTGTCCCGAAACAATAACCAAAATCAGGGACTAATTTATATTCATTATTTGTTTCCATATTTACAATTCTTTAAGTTAAAAATCCGGTGAACATTTATGAAGCAAATTTAAGTCACGGATATCTTACAGACTTCATACCTTAGTAGTGATTTTATATTTTCCTACTTTAGTATGCAACTCAATACTTTGGTAGTGGCTATTTTTGAATTTTCGGTTTTACAGAATTTTTATACCTTTATTAAATGTTGCATTACCTTGGTTACTTAATATTTATTTTGTCGGTTGCGCTGGCTGCAGGAGGTGTTGTTCTTTCATCAAGGTTAAGGAACAGATATCGCCACGAAATCTTTTCAACATTGCTCTATTTTCAGGTTTTCATATTTACATTCGGGTTCTATGGAATATGGGGCCAGGCAGTCATCAAAGCTTTTCTCTCGACATACATTTCTGCAGAGCTGCTTGCCAGGTTTTCGGATATTGCTATTCTTCTGGGGTTGCCATTCCTGGTTTTTGCTTGGTTAATGCTTATACAGTTTTCATTTGGAATATCAGGAAGAAAGAATAGTAACTGGTTTATATTCTGGTTCCTGTTGCTGAATTTCTCACTAATTATTATTGTAGGATATTTTACAGCAAAAACAAATGCATTAAAACCGGTATCACTGATAAAGTATTACTTCATTTCTATGAACTTCTTCTATTCTCTATTTTCTTCTTTGCTGATAGTATTCTCCATGAAAGGAAGATCAATCATTCATGATTATGACGGTAAGAGAATTGCTCCCGGAATATTCCTTGTCATGGTTTTACAGTGCATACCACTTTTGCTTTATAATTCACAACCCTATATTGGGGTAATTTTCATTTTTACATTCTTTGCAGGCAACACATTTCTTCCGATATATCTGAATTATGGTACGCTGTTGACAGTCTTCACAACTGAACCGATAAAGGATCTATCATTTGAAGAGTTCTGTAAAAAATTTGAAGTCTCCCCGCGTGAAACTGACATAGTTCGTGAAATATGCAATGGATTAAGCAACAAGGAAATATCTGATAAGCTATTTATCAGCCTGCAGACTGTAAAAGATCATACTCACCGGATATATATGAAAACCAATGTTAAGAGCCGTGTTCAGCTTATTTATCTTGTAAAAGAATTGAAGATAATAAGTCCCTGATCAGGAGAATTTCAGGTAAACAATCACCCTGCCATTGTTAAATTCAATTGTAAAACTATCTCCAAGTGCCTCATTTAAGGTAGCGAACCACCAGTTTTTTATTTTTGTCCTGCTGAGGGGATATCGCAATCCATGAGACGTGACTTCCGTTTCCGGATCGATTGAAAAGATCGAAACCTGCTGTCCCGGAAAGGATGATATTCCAGAGCTTGTCAAAAACGGTCGCAGAATTCCTGTGTCAGTTACCATAATCACATTCGCATTTTTAATGTATTCCGTCAAAAGCGAAATATTACCAATTGTATGATCTTCTCTTTTCCCCGTCGCACCTACAATAACAATATCTTTATAACCCATTTCACAGCACCATGTGATTGCCTTTGTCAGATCGTTAGTATCCTGATTCTCACCAATAAAAATACGATCAGCAAACCTGTCGGATAATTCAACATTGAGCGAATCCATATCTCCTACAATTGCATCAGGTTGCATGCCGGCAAGAATCAGGTTTTCTACGCTGCCGTCACAACAGATTATTCTTTCTGCATTCTGCAGGTATGCAAGAGGGATATCATGCTTAGGGAAGGTTCCATCAGCGACGATTACAGTATAAGATTTAAATTGATCTTCATTCATTTTTCACTAAATTATAATTCCATTCTAATTGTATCTGCATTAATATCTTACTTTTTCTTTTCTCAATTTAACCTCATTTTAAAATCCTCCTCTCCATTTCCCCACTTTTTTACCTCACCCCAACCATTCTCCCAAGGGAGAGGGGCTTAATATCTTGATTATCTTGTTTTTACTCCCCTTTTCCCCTGGGAGAAGGGGCTGGTGGATGAGGTATAGTTTTTTTCCAGGCAACAAGTCCTGCAAACGACATTATCCCATAAACAATATACAGAATAACTGTCGGATAGAGTCCACGTGTCAAAAAAAGAACGGCTGATACGAAGTTTACAACAATCCATAAAAACCAGTGTTCAAAAATCTTGCGGGCCAGCATCCATGTTGCAACTATTGACAAAGATGTAATAAATGAATCCCTGACGGGAACAGGAGAATCAGTTAACCTGGTAAGAACCAGCCACATTATAGCATATATTAATATAAAAACAACAGACAGAATGACACCTGTCCTCAGTTTTAATCGCGTCACCTGTAGTGTTTCATTCCCCTCTCCTGCCTCATTATTCCGTGTGCCCTGTGCACTTTGCCCTGTGCCCTTAGCCCACCAATACCAACCAAGAAAACTAATGACCAGGTAATAACCCTGAAGGCTCATATCCGCGTAGAATTTGCTGGTGAAAAAAACCCAGATATAAACTGCAGAAGTGATAATTCCGACAGGCCATAACCATATGGTTTGTCTGATTTCCAGAAAAACATAGATTATCCCCGTAACCGCTCCGAATACCTCTATATAATTATTTGATATCCAGCTAGATACAATCATGAAAATATTAATTATCAGAATTTTATATTAATTCTTAACATATAATTTATAAGAGCCTGCGGAAAATATCCATCCATTATATGTTGCGAACCTCCTTCATTATATTTATAAACCCATGCATTTGTTTCGTATTTCTTATCAAACAAATTATTTATTACAAATTGGCACGTGAATTCTTTAAATATCTTATTTTTAGTTGTATACAAGAAAGATAGATTTTGATCCAGGTAAGCATTTAACATTCTTCCTGAGTTTTGTGTGTTATCAATATATTGTTTTCCGACATATTTCGTATTAAAATTTACATGGAAGTTTTTAAACGGGTCATAATCTATAACTGAACTTGCAATTATTATTGGAGAAAAGGATATAGTTTTGTTTTTTAACGTCTCGTTATCCTGAATCCCGGTATCCCAATTATCTGTGTAATCAACAAAAACCTGAATAATATTCCTGCTAAATGTTATATTTTCGTACCAGTTTAAATTTTTAAGAATCTGTATTCCGGTCTCGATCTCAATCCCTTGTCTGTAACTTTTTGATACATTTGTTAATATGGGATCACCAACATTGTTTATTTCACCTGTTAAAATCAACTGGTCGATATAATTCATATAATATAAATTTCCTCTTAGCATTAATTTTGATGAATGGAATTCGTAACCAGCTTCGTAGTCAAATAAACTTTCCGGGTTGGGTGTTTTTCCCGGGTCCGCATCAGTGAAATTTCCACGATCCGGTTCCCGGTGTGATATGCCAAATGAAGCATATACTTTTTGTTTCTCATCTAAATTGTATAAAAGCCCGGTTTTAGGATTAAAAAAGTTATAATTATGATTCTGAGCAACATTCTTCAGATTTTCATCAAACCCGCCAATTGCGTAATTAATATTACGTAATTGCAAATCGGCATACAAGTTTAATCTGCTTGTTAACAAATAGTTGAATTTTATAAATGTATTTAGATCTTTTTTGTCCCCGGTACCTTCATACCATCGATATTTTTCGCCATTGAAAGTTACAATTTTAGCCCATATTATATCTCCGAAATGATTTCCTGAATATCGATTCCATCCCCCACCAACTAGGGTATTAATTTTATTTTTCTTGTAACTTAAAGAATATGTAAAACCATAAAAATCATTATCTAACCATCTTTGTGTAATAAAATCAGAGCTGGTTATGGTATCATTATTAAAAACAGCATTTGGTAAATTTAATGAACTGAATTTTGAGTTTTGTATAAGGTTTTCATAGTATCCTTTCCCCTTTGTATAATGTAGTGCAACATTTGCATTCAAATTGGTGTTTATTTTTTTTGAATAATGAAGCTGGTAATTATCCTGCCAGTAATTATCTGTTTCATTTTTATAATTATATGGATTATATGTTCTATTTGTCATTAAAGAATCTTTAGGAACTCCCAGCCATGCCTGATAAGTGTGTTCTACACCTGAAAAAATCATTAGTTTCAAAATACTTGTTTCCCCATACATTGTTCCTGAGATATAAAATGATTTCAAATCGCTGAAAGCTCTGTCGATATACCCATCGGACCAGATTTTCGATAAACGACCATCAATAGCAAACTTATTATTAATCAGACCGGTGCCAAAATTTATAGTGTTTTTTGAAGTGTTATACGAGCCATATGATGAATTGACTTCTGCATAAGGTTCACGATTAAGATTAGTAGTCTGAAAATTTATTGTGGCACCAAAAGCTCCTGCTCCGTTTGTTGAGGTCCCTACTCCTCGTTGAATCTGAATGTTATCGGCAGAAGATGCCAGATCAGGCAGATCAACCCACCAGACTCCATGCGATTCGGCGTCGTTAACAGGTATTCCATCTATTGTCACATTAATTCGTTTTACATCAGTTCCTCTAATATTTATGTTAGTGTAACCTACACCTGTTCCCGCATCTGAAGATACAACCATTGATGGAGTATAATTTAACAGATATGGGATATCCTGAGCAACGTTGTTTCTTGAAATAGATTCTTTGTTAACTGTTGAATATGCCAATGGTGTATGCTCTCCTGCCCGGGTGGCATTTACAAAAACTTCCTCTGTCATAAAGGGCTTTCCTAAAAGAGTTATGTTCAAAACAGTATCGCCTTTTAGTCTTACTTCACGGCTCTGTGATTCATACCCGATAAAAGAGAAATGAAATATATAAATTCCATCTTTTAGAACAGACAGGGTATAGTTCCCCTCTGAATCTGCATGTACTCCAAGTAATGTGTTTTCAATTGTTATTCCTGCCCCCGGTAAAGGAGATCCATTTATATCAGTCACTTTACCCTTAATCACCGAACCATTATTCTGAAATACAATTGCTTGAGAAACACCATACAACCCGATAAACACAATCAAACAAATCAGTCTCCTCATAGTACTATTAATTTATCCGTTTTCAATATCAGGAAAATGAGGTTGTTATGTACAGCTGATCTGTTGGATACTCTCTTTTCCCTCCGCCGGCATTATCCGGATCAGGTTTAAGGGTATGATCTCAGCCCGTAGTTATAAGGCACCCCATTTGTTGATACACCAAAGGTAATATCTTTTAGCAGAAATATCAATTTTTTGTTAAATTAGCGCTTAAATACATGAACAGAAATGAAAAAGCTACTGGATAAACTTAATTACAAGGGCCAAAATAGGATATCAGTTATAAATGCAGAAGAGAGCTTCATAATTTCACTTTCCACTGAACTTAAAGATGTAATTATTGATCAGAAAATTGATCCCCGTTATCCATATGAATTCATGATAGTATTTGTTAAAAGCGTATCGGAAGTTGAGCAGCTTGCACCAATGACCCTTCATAACCTGATGGCCGATGGTGTCTTGTGGTTCTGTTATCCTAAAAAAAC
>Ga0187886_1002857_pt1 | contig 13398 bp, 17 predicted proteins | sample June2016WEW_20_1_FD_133001 | JGI IMG/M metagenome (GOLD analysis project Ga0187886, IMG submission 133001) | Peatland microbial communities from SPRUCE experiment site at the Marcell Experimental Forest, Minnesota, USA - June2016WEW_20_150 | ecosystem: Environmental > Terrestrial > Soil >...
CGGAGCCCCCGGAATAATCCGCCTATTGCTTGAAACACTCAGGTTATAACAGCCTGAGAAGCGACATATTCAACCCTGACATTCCCCCAGTAGTTGTACCAGGTCTTATACGAGAGTCACTATCATAATAGCCTCAGGTGCCAGTGGGCGATTTTTCATGACGCTGTGCGGGCGTACTTGCGAACCTGGAAGAGCAGAGAAAACTTATGATCAGTATGCTGGATGCTGTCTATATCTACAACGAACACGCCAAGTCGATTGTCGCAGTAAAACCGAAGCTGCCCTTCAAACCTGTCTTCCAGATAGCGGCTTCTCGTGAAGGGTCTAATATCCGTATTATCAATGAACCCCTTGTAGGCTCATCTTTGTTTCTGGTGGAGACGGGGAGAGTAGGTCTCCATCGTACCCACCAATTTTTCACTTAGTCAAAGAAAGACGGGCGTTGATGGTGATCTTTCAGATAGGGTATCAAGGCATTGTTTTTAGACACGTGCACTTGATAACATATATCTTCTACCATCGTTGATATTTACCTGTAATTTATCTCTGATGCGGATATTTATCTTGTGATACTTCAAGGTCATAAAAAAGTAAAAAGTTGAGTCACATTCGCTTGCATTGTTACCTGAGGCTAGCACTCTGACCCGCCGACCAAAAGTAGTGCGTGTAAACAAGACATTCTAACACCGACAAGTCTTCCTCTTCTAGATATGGTACGATGATGGAAAAGATGGAGTTGGCAGTATGAATGGCACAGATCGTGTTAACATAAGACCGGGCTTGCGGGTCTCAATAGTATTGAAGACAGACCAGCAGTTTGGAAAACTAACCGAAGGGATAGTCAAAGACATTTTGACCAAATCACCTGTTCACCCCCATGGTATCAAAGTCCGTTTAGAAGACGGTCAGGTTGGTCGAGTTAAAGAGATAAAAGTCTGAGATCGACCTCCACCGAGCAGTACCGAACAACATGACGAAATGTGCAGCTCTGGAAAAACTGATTCATCGGACGGGGAGTTCAAGTAGGCCTGGAATGCATCTCACTGGAATGTCCTGAGCATATTAAAACAAATGCGGTCGCTGGCGGTCAAATTCAATGGTTGATTGACTTCACACACCATAGTACTAGCATCGTGATGTCTGCCATTCCATGTGTATATCTACTCATGATTATGGACTTCATGCCGGGTACGCTCTTGTTTGGTCAAAAGATATATGAGTTTTTCGTTATTCTATATTTCGGATTGGTTCTTTTTAAGTAATCTATCTTCCTCGGTCATATGCATTCTTATCGATTTACATATTCTGTTGACACCTTCGCTAATGTCAAAAGCGCATTTATTTAGGACTTTCCCTCGTAATTTGTAAGCAATAGAATTTTCGGCTAACAATATCACATTGTCGATGTCGCTTTTTATTTCTTCGTGTTCCAACATTATTGATTCATTTTGAGTGCCGCCAGTTCTAAAAATACTCTCGTCCAGCTCAATATGCTGTCTTACTACTTCCCGAAAACCATATAATAACCAGCGATAAATACTTATTTGCTTCTTTAACTGAACTGATGATATTTTCCGTTTTGATTGTTTGGCAAGGTTACTCAGTAATTTAGTAAGCAACTTCATAGTTGACGTGATAACTTGATGCTGCAACTTTAAGAATGGAGATACTTCCGCTCGTTCTGGGAATCGGTTTACCGCTACTAGTAATTCTACTCTATGACTACTTCGTTTTCGGTTCTCCTCTGAAAACTGGTTACTCCATTTCACCTTACCCCATTAAATTTGCTTATCAATACTTTGGAGCGGTAGGCCCGGCTGGCCAGTCTATCCCCCTCAAGATTATTGAAGGCAATCTCAGAAATGTGCCGTGGCCTTTATTCATAGGGTATCCGCTATTACTCATCGGTATTCCCGGAATATTTATCGTCTTTTATCAAAAAATCGCAGCTCTCTTTAAGCGTGGCAGCCTTCCCGGAACATGGGCAGGCCTCGATACCGAGATGCCCTGGGGCATCCTGCTGATATTAGTAGCCTGGTTTATCTGCGCTTTCGGGCTGTATATGATGTATGAATGGACGTCTACTACTACAATGATCGGCCTTCCTTTCATTCAGATGAAACAGGTTCCTTTCATTGAATTCGCCCGTTTCTATCTGCCTGGATTGCTACCAATTGTGGTCATAGTTTCCCTTATCATTGCCAGATTCCCCATCAAGCTCTGGGCGGCACTCCTGGTAATAGCTATCATAGTGAGCTCAAGCGTCTATTTACATACAGCCCTGGGTGAGACACTTGTCCCCCCGTTAACAAAATTTCCAAACCCCCAGTTAAGACCTCCAGGGTTTGCTCCCCCGTAGCCTCAACCGCCACCCTCCTTGCTGAAATAAGCCCATTTATTAATGTTAAAAATCATACATAAAGGCTGTAAATTTTTGGCAGTGGTGGTTTAAGCATATTCTACAAAGAATTAAACTGTGCGATAGAAGGTCACTTAAGTCCAATATGTGTGACCATAATAAGAAGGCTGAGTATCATCAATACCCAGCCTTCTGAGCTTAGCTTCTAAGTTCCACGCTCTGTTACGCTTTTCCTATCTTGAACATCTTAGTTCCACAGCTTGGGCAAATACCCTGAGTCGCCGGCTTGCCATTCTTCATCGTTATGGCCTTGGCGTTTTTCATATCCCTTTTGGTACGACATTTGACACAATATGCTTGCATAAAGTCAATCTCCTTATTATTTACTACAACCGATATAGTATCTCTCGCTATGATGTTAAGTGATATTAGTCCGGTTCACCAGACAAGAAATACATGCCGCCAGGTTTAGTTTAACCCGATTTCGGTAAAGTCTCGTGTTTGCTGAAGCTGTCAAGCAAACAATTTTTTGACCTAGTTTTACTCGTCGCTTTCCGGAATCGATTTAGCTTCAGGATGAGATGTGCACTTAATCCGAGTTTGGCGATTCCATTAGCCACGATTTTTCCGTCAAAATAATGCTTTACTGAATCGCTTCTCTAGAGAAGTCTGGAGAGGTAATTCATACTGGATTTTCAAAGGTTGCCAGTATTTTATTCAACATATGAGGCGTGCCAGTCATAAGTCATAATACTAAGGCAAGTAGTTTGGCTCCGAAACCGCCAATCAGGATGGCTAAAGCAGTGGTAATCAGGCATTTTGTTGTATTATCATGTGGAGGAGAAGAAGAGAGAACGAGGGTTTGGAGAAGCAACCTGGTGACGAAGAGTAAAATAGACAGAGTACTTGCAGGAGCGATGATCCTTGCAATTAGCCTGTGGCTTTCCGCCTGTATACCCAAGGCTCCTCCTTCACCGCCTGTTACTTCCACACCGAGTCCAGCACCGCCTACTACGTCAACACCATCCATTAGCATTCCTCCTGGATTGGAAAAGATACAGCATTTTGTTTTCATCATGCAGGAAAACCGCAGCTTTGATAGTTACTTTGGCACTTATCCCGGAGCTAACGGCATACCTTCGGGAATATCGTTTGTAGACCCTCATGATGGTAAGACGGTTGCTCCTTATCACGATACTAACGATGTGAATCTTGGTGGTCCTCATGGGTGGGACAATGCCCAGGCTGATATCGATAACGGCAAGATGGATGGATTCCTAACGCAGGCTTATAAAGGTCTCAACGCTAATGGGACACTATTCACACCTAGCAGCACGCCTGGGCATAATCCCAAGGACGTAATGGGTTATCATGACTACCACGAGATACCCAATTACTGGAACTATGCCAAGCTTTATGTCCTGCAGGACAATATGTTTGAGTCGGTAGCGTCTTACAGCTTACCTGCGCACCTGTATATGCTGGCTGCTCAAAGTGGAGGCTACACCGGCTACAAACAGCCCAAACCAACAACCTACAATTTCCCTGAAATCACGGAGCTTCTGACCAGTGGCAAGATCGACTGGAAATACTATGTCACGTCAGGGAAACTGCCGGATACCGAGGACGAGCATGTTGTAGGTTCCCAGTCCCAGGAAGAGCAGAACCCGGATAAGTACACCTTCTGGAATCCCCTGCCAGCTTTCCCCAAAGTACAGAATGACCCTGCCCAGCGCAGCCGCCTCCAGGGCACAAGCCAATTCTATAAAGATGCTATTGAAGGCAATCTGCCACAGGTGAGCTGGGTTATTCCTTCGGATGCGGTGAGCGAACACCCTCCAGCTGGTGTCAGGGAAGGGATGGCCTACGTTACCGGGCTAGTTAACGCCGTAATGAATGGCCCCGATTGGTATTCTACGGCCATTTTCATTAGCTGGGACGACTGGGGAGGGTTCTATGATCATGTCCCACCACCCAAGATCGACCAGTATGGCCTCGGCATCAGAGTACCCGGTCTGGTAATCAGTCCTTACGCTAAAGAGGATTATATTGACCATGAGACCTATTCCTTTGAGTCATGGCTTAAGATAGTAGAAGAGCGCTTCGATGTCCGTCCGATGACAGCGCGAGACACGAATGCTCTGGATATGATTGATTCCTTCGACTTTACTCAACAACCTCGTCCTACCATTATTCTTTCGGCAAGCCGTGCAGGTTCGGTCTATCCGCAGCCCATGCAGAAGATTGAGCCTTAATATAAATGACAGGCGTAGTAAATAGGCTGATGACGGAAATCCGCTGGCATGATATGAAGGTACTCGTGGGATACGAGGTGATATTTACCGGGACCCCTTACTCGCCGGTCCAGGTTGACTGGTCGAAGTATAGCGTTTGATGCAGTCTATGTCTTCTCCGACTCGCTCTCACGTTCATAATGCATACTCCCAAAAGTAGTCTGGGTATTCCTGCCCGAGTGGTGAGTACGTTTGGCATTTCGAATGTGGCTGTGCAATAATGTCCTTGTTAGAGGGATAGAGGCGTATTGTGACGTGGTTCAAGGTGTTACTCATAACCATTTCTTTTCTAGTTTTGACTGCTTTGTTTACCGGGTGCGCACGCCCTACTCCTGCCATACCAACACCTATGCTGACGCCTACACCCACATCAATGCCGAGCCCTATAACCACACCAGCTTCCACTGAGGAGATTCAGCCAGCGCCGATTCATGAAGTGAGAATCGACTTCCTGCAAACCGAGCCTGTGCAGGTCTCTGTTTATATTAAAATGGGATTACGTGACACCTGCACCAAGTTCCACGACTTAACGGCTGAATGGTCTGGGAATATCATTACGATCCACGTCACCACAGAGCGGACAAAGGATGCCATTTGCGGCCAGATTTATACTTTCTTTGAGAAGAATGTAAACCTGGGCAGTAAGTTCATCTCAGGTGAGATATATACAGTCTGCGTTAATGACCAGACCAAAACTTTCACCATGCCGTAGAAGGACAGAACCTGCCAAGAATCTGGTGACCCCCACTCTAACCATCTGCACCGGCAGGCCGTGGAGAATCGTTTGATACGCGGTGGGAGAGTTTCGGCATATGCGGCGGATTCTCTGGTCGTATTTTATCATAATTAGAGTATGAATCCTCACTCCTATTGGAAGACGTAGATGAACACATTTACTTGCTTGTTACCATGTCGCCAAATTTTAATTCCGTTTATGCTTGGTAGAACACCTTAAAAAGCTTCAAAGCTATTTCGATGCATCGAAAAGACTATATGAATAGTCTCTTCAAATTAAGCAAATTATGGTTTGAAAATCACATGTTCACGTGACCACGCTGATTTCTTTGATTAAAAGTTCACATGACGCATCAGTTTATTCAATTCACGGTGGCAAATTCAGCTGATAAGTCATTGGTTTTAAAATGACGTCCATTATCATTTGGTGCATAGGTTATTACTGTGCACTACCCGTGCACTGCCTGTGCACTAATTTATATCAACAGTTATTTTTAGCGATTATAAACTCCCTAGAGAAAGTGGCTGCGGCACCTGACTTGGTAATAAGTGGCTGCAGCACCTGCCGCAGCCACTAGTAACCATGTATATTATATATTCTTATATGTTCAAGTAATTGTTATTGACATGTATATGGATATATAGTATCATGGGTAAGAATAGCAATTTGTTCGAAGGAGGAAAACCATGGCTGAAACAACGGATTCTATGCCTCTTAACCAGGTCTTCCGTCTCGAAGGGAACTCTCTTACCCTGAGAATCGGGGAATATTTACTTTCCCTGAAGATCGAGGGGCCTGAAGCTAAAGAGGTGGGCAGATTACAGCTTGAGAAGGGACAAACCATGTTCGACCTGGTGCTTGATGCCGCCAGGACATTCGTGAAAGATATCGGAGAGAATGAATTCAGAGCGGCCGATCTCTACCACATTGCAAGACAAAAGCATCCGGAGCTGGACATCCGAAGGAACAGTTGGAACTCCCATGTTATGAGTTCGGCCCCCAATCATCCTTCATCCCGGCATTATACATCCCATCGGAAGTACTTCAGATATCATGGGAGAGGGAAGTATTCACTGGAGCCTAGTTTAACCAGTTAGAGGACCGCTATAGAAATCGGTATAAGGAGGGGATAAGATCATGGCCAAACAGAAGGTGGCAATCTACGCCCGGGTAAGCTCCCAGGAGCAGGCCGTTGAAGGGGTCTCTATCGAGGCCCAGATAGCCGCTCTAAAGGCCTACGCTAAAAGCCAGGACTGGGAAATCGCTGACCAATACATAGATGCTGGATATAGCGGTGGCACCGACGAGAGACCGGCGATGAGGCGTCTTCTTTCCGACGCGGGCCTGGACAAGTTTCAAATTATCGCGGTCTGCAAACTCGACCGATTTTTCCGCAACCTGAGGCTCCTACTTAATCATCTCTACAGTCTGGAGCAAATCGGTATTAAATTCGTGGCCACCCAAGAGGGGCTGGATACCACGAACGCCTATGGGAAATTCGCCGTCCAGATTATGGGAGTTATCGCCGAATTTGAGAGAGGCAGGATAGGAGAGCGCGTCCGGGATAGCCTGCAGTACAGGATATCACTGGGTCGTTGGCCCGGTGGCCAAACGGTTTATGGCTACCGCTGGCTGTATGATAAAAATGAGTGGGAAATCGACGAGAACGAAGCCGCGGTGGTCAGATATATCTACGATTTGTATCTTAAGGAGAATCTGGGCACCATGAAGATACCCTTCCGATTAAATGAGGAAGGTTACCATACCCGTAGAGGGTACCGCTGGGGTTTTAGCATCGTGTACAATATTCTATCCCATTCGGCCTACAAAGGGGCTCATCCCAAAGGATACAAGATGCCGGCCATTATCGATGAGGAAACATGGGAGATGGCCCGGGCAAAGCGCCGTGAGGCCCGGCATGTTAGAAAGGCAGTCCATAACTGGCTCCTGCAGGGGCGGTGTATCTGCGGCGAGTGCGGGCACGTCCTAGGTTGTCAGCAGAAGGATGCTACCGAGCGTCGTTATTACGGTTGTCCGGGAAGGTCGAAGGACACCCATCTGGACGGCTCGCCGAGGTGTAAGCTGCCCCGTATGAAAGCCGACCTGCTGGAGAGGGCCGTCTGGGAGCGGCTTAAGTTGGTGCTGACCGACAGTGAGACCCTCAGGGAAAGTATACGGAGGACCCTCACAGAATTGAAAGAGAGGCGGGAACACCTGTATCAAAGTACCGGCTCAGTAGACCAAAAACTCGAAGCTATCGTTGCCAAAAAGGAAAGGCTGGGGCTGAGCTTTGCCGACGGCGCCATATCCAGGGAAACATACCAGAAGAAGCTCCAGGAGGCCGCCAGGATCGAAAAGGACCTGCTAAACTCAAGAGACAACCTCAGTCCGGATGACAGAAGCGAAATAGGCGAACTGGACCAGGCGATAGCTTCTTTGGAAAAGACCCTCAACTCCGAGTCTGTGAAGATACTTCTCACGGAACTCGGTATACAGGTGGCTTATACTCCCGAAGGCTGGATTACAGGTTATGATGTCCCCGGCGTGGTGGAAGGACTCGAAAATTGGGCTGTTGTTGAGGCGCCGGATACCCTGAGAATACCGGAGATGGGCATGACGATGAGTATTGTAGACAGGCTAGAGTCGAATTGGAATTTAGAGGTAACAAGAGATACCATATGGAGGAATATCAGGGAGACCTTCAACCGATTAAGTATCAAAGTCTACATTTTCAACGACCGGGTTGAAATCAGGGGTCACATACCGACCGAAATAATAAACATATCCCATGAGGACGCTCGTTCCAGGAGGGAGCCGATTATCTGTTCGGGAAGGGGGTTAGGGGGATAGGTTACCACTATATTATTATATTTCATCAAAAATTAGTTAACATAATTGTATATACTTAACATAACTCTCAAAACAATTCAAAGCTACCCACACTCGATTTGTTTCCTTTTAAAAAAACATTGTCTTGTCGGGTGGATATGGTGAATGCAGGGGATTACCCCCGGATGAACCTGTTATGGTGCATGATATCCGCCAGCTTTCTTTTGGGCACGTGCCGCAATCCCTTATCATCAACCCATATGTTAACGGAGTCGGCAGCTACTTCAGCCACCGGGCTTTCGTCAGGGTAACCCATGATGATTACCAGGGCGATATCATATTCGTCCGGTATCTCCAGAAGCAGCTTTAAGTCTTTTTCATTGAACATCAGTATCGGGCAGGCGCCGATGCCCTGTTCCAGCGCGGACAATATGATGTTCTCTGCCGCCATGCCGACATCATAAAGAGTGACCCTCCGGCGGTTAGCATCGCCCTCCAGGGTCTTGTTTATCAGGATGAGGGTATAAGCTTTCGGCGTCTGGGTTAGGCCTGGTCCTCCTTTTTCCGGCGGCATCTTAGCCGAGCCACCGATGTTCTCGAACATCCCGGGCAGAACCTCGGCGTCGTTAATAACGATGTATTCGCATACCTGCTGGTTGCGACCACTTGGCGCTAACCTGCCGGCGTCAATGCACTTTTCAAGTGCTTCGTAGGAGATGGCCTTGTTCTTGAATCGCCGTATCGAACGCCGTTTTGATATCGCTTCATAAACCGTCATCTTATCACCTCCTGAATACTGTTAGTCGTCACTCAATGCTGGCCAATTTTTCCAGTTTACGCATCATCGCTTTCCAGTGGGTACCCTGCCAGTAGATGCGGCGGCAGGCGGGGCACTCCATGTACCGGGTTTGTGTTTTAAAGACGTAAGGAGGCACCCTTTCCTTTACTTCGGTTGGGCTTCTTTCGACAAGAGGGTGATTGCATTCCAGGCAGATTGTGAACGGGCGGGACCGGCCTTTCAGGTCCAGAGTGGCCATAAGCTGTTGAATCTGCCGTTCCGGCTCCTCGCTTTCAATCAGGATGGCATTGAGACGCCCGTTGTTGATAACCCGTCGCTTCATAATTTCAGTATCCCGGGTCAATATTATCCGGCCTTCGGCCAGGGCTTGCCTCACCATTTGAGAGTCATCGCCGCCGCTGAAAAAGAGGCTGTCGAAACCCAGCATTCTCAACCACTTGGCCAGCTTGCCCACATTATGGTCGACGATAAATTTTATCTCGTTGGCGGAACTGTTCCCACCCATCTTTATAAATCTATTCGCATCCCCTCGTAGCCGAGCCGGATTTTCGTATTTAATACTCTGGCGATTGTGGCAATTTCATCTTTAATTCCCTTCTCATCCAGGGGATTCATGTGCACCGTGATTACCTGAGGGAGGTAACCTTTTATTTCACGGAAGGTCTCCAGTTCCTGCTGGAGCAGGGCAGGGGTGAGGTGGCCTGATTGGTGGGCGAAATCGTCATATTTATTGAGCGCGGTAACCTCGATGATGAGGAGGTCCGGGGATACCTGCTTCCAGTCCTTCAGCTGAAGGAATAAGCCCGGTCCGGTGTCCGAAGTAATGAATACTTTTTTACCGTCGGATGAGGTAATCTGATACCCGATGGTAGGCACGGCGTGAATTACCGATACGGGCAAAACGGTATATCCGGCGATTACTTCCATCCTGCCGGGTTCGACCATCTTGAACAGTACTGCCGGTTTCTCCGGGGAACGTTCCATGTAGTTGGGATAAAGGACATTATTGAGAAGGTGAGACGAGACGGTTTCATAGACCGGCCGGGTGCCGTAGATTTCAATGGTTTTTTCAAACAGGAAGAAATTCATGCCCAGGGCCGGTATGTCCCTGATGTGGTCGTAATGCTGGTGGGTGAGCAGGACGGCCTTGAGCTTTTGCTGTTCCGGGAAGGCTAGGCTGGAGGTGAGGGCGCCGGCATCAATCGCCAGGACACCATCGATTAAAAAACTGATACATCGGCTGCCCTGCGATTCTATATTGTGCGCGCCGAGAATTCGTATTTTCATAATGGTTTACCCTTTTCTAAAATGGTGAAAGGATTGTACTTTGTCTGGTAATCGTAGGTATCGATACCTTCTCTTTTCTTCAATGAGTTAACAATGGCATAGGTGGCTGGGGTAAAGACGGCTTCGATGAGCATCTTGCCCAGCCAGTGATTCAGTATCATTGTCGGCACGGTCGCACCCGTGCCGATAAAAGCGAGGGTAATGAATATGGCGGTGTCCAGTCCCTCTCCTATTATGGTCGAGCCGATAGTCCGACTCCACAGCCAGCGGCCTCTGGTCATTATTTTCATTCTGGCCAGGACAAAGGAATTGGCGAATTCCCCGGCCAGGTAGCCGCAGAAAGAGGCGGCCAGCAGGCGCGGCGTGTAGCCGAGGATGCTCTTATAAGCTTCCTGCCCTTCCCAGAAAGAAGCCGGGGGTAAAATCTGCCCTATCCAGGCAAAGAAAACAAAAACCAGGTTGCAGATGAAGCCGAGCCAGATGACTCTCCTGGCGACGCGGTAGCCGTAGACTTCGGTAAGGACATCGCCGAAAATATAACTTATAGGGAAAACGAAAATAGCCGCCGGCAGCATAAATGGTCCGAGGCTGATTATTTTAACGGCAATGATGTTGGCGGTAATAAGGCAGGTGATAAAAACGGCGATGATTATCACCAGGCGATATGAAATTTTCATTATTTATATCCCGCGGCAACTTTAATATATTTTAGCACAATGGCGCGTAAAGAAATAAATAAATTTACATAACTATTGACAATCCCCCTGAAAAGGGTATAATAAAGCGTCCTTATTTAAAAAACATAAAAGTAGCTGGTGGTTTGAGGTTGAAGCGGGTGAGAAAGGGCACTGGTAAACATCAGAATTTATTCTGGTGGTAAACAGTGCCTTTTTATTATGTATAAATCCTGAATAAATGACGGGGAGGTGATGCGAAACTGAGGTAAACATAAGAATCTGTTAAAGTCTCACTTTAATAAAAAGAAGGAGGAGAAAGATGAAATTTTTAACCGTAAGTAAAATCAAAGATGTATTCTATACACTTCCACAGGCTGAACAGACCAAACTTTTATTGGCAGCAGTTGAATCTCTCTTAGCGTATAAAAAGAAAATGGGCGATAAGTGGCATTTTTACAGCGACCCGGGGGGAAGCCGCATTATAAGTGTCGGCGAATATAACAGCTTCGAAGAATATTCGCAAAGTCTACAATCGCCGCCTGCCATAGTCGGTTACATGTATCATGAATCTACGCCGCTGATTGAGGCGGATGAAAAAGCACTTAAGGCCTATGTTGAAAGCTACAAGGCAGCCAAGTAGTCCAGACGATATTATATAAAAAGCAGGGCGGCATCCGGATAAGATGCCGCCCCCATATCTTGACCGTATACTTATTCTTGCTTATTTCCTCTCCACTATCATCGCCATGCCCTGGCCGCCCCCGATACAGAGGGCCGCCAGACCTAGCTGAAGGTTGCGTCTCCTCATCTCATTCATAAGGGTTACGACAATCCTGGCGCCGGTACAGCCGATGGGATGCCCCAGCGATATCCCGCCGCCGTGGAGGTTCGTCTTGCTCATATCTATATCCAGCTCTCTGATACAGCCGATGGACTGCGAGGCGAAGGCCTCATTCAGCTCGATATAGTCGATGTCCTTAAGAGTAAGTCCCGCCAGTTTGAGCACTTTTTTCGTAGCCGGAACGACGCCCAGGCCCATATAAGCCGGGTCGACGCCGCCGGTAGCGTAGGCGCGGATGGTCACTATCGGCTTGAGTCCCATTTCCTTGGCCTTTTTGGCCGACATCACTACCAGAGCTGCGCCGGCGTCGGTGATGGCCGAAGCGCTGCCGGCCGTAATGCTGCCGTCCGCCTTGAACACGGCGGGCAGCTTGCCCAAAAGCTCCATCGAGGTCTCTCTCGGGTGCTCATCCGTATCGAAGGCCCTGGTTTCTCGCTTTACCTTAATCTCCACCGGCACTATCTCTTCCTTGAAGGTGCCGTTCTTGATAGCCGCCAGGGCGCGGTTGTTGCTCTCCAGGGAGAACTCGTCCTGCTCTTTTCTGGTAATGCCGTATTTTACGGCGATGTTCTCCGAGGTCATGCCCATGTGATAGTTATAAAAAATCTCCCAGAGACCGTCGTGCACCATGCCGTCGACCATCTCGGCGTTGAACATCCTGGCTCCCCACCGGGCCCTGGGGAGATAATAGGGGACGGCGCTCATGTTTTCGATGCCGCCGGCCACGATAACCTCGGCATCGCCGGCTTTGATAGCCTGGGCGGCCAGGGCGACCGCTTTCATGCCGGAGGCGCAAATTTTATTGACCGTAAAGGCGTTTACTTCCTTGGGAACGCCGGCATAGATGGCTGCCTGGCGGGCGGGGTTCTGCCCCTGACCGGCCTGAAGAACGTTCCCCATGATAACTTCATCCACATTCACTTCACGGAGGGAATTATCCCAGCTTGAATATTTCTTCTCGAGCTCGATAAGACCCTCGCCCTTGAGCGCTCCGGGCGCAAAGCTGGTATCTCCCTTCGGCTTCAGTCCGGCCTTTTTTAGCGCGCCCTGGATGACGATGCTGCCCAGTTTTACAGCCGGCACGTCCTGCAGCGCCCCCCCGAAATTGCCTATCGCCGTCCGGACACCGCTAACGATGACTGCCTCGCTCATAAATATATGCTCCTTTTATTTATTTTTCATTCCAGTCCTTCCGCCGAAGGAGAATCCAGGCGCGGGGATACGGAGTGCTCTGGATTCTGGCCCCGTTAGAATGACATACTCTACTTTAAAAAGTGAACAGGTCAGCACCACCGCTTACCTCGATGGCTTCACCGGTGATATAACTCGATTCCTCGGATGCCAGGAAAACGACCACGTTGCTGAGCTCCTGAGGAGTACCCGGACGACGCATCGCCAGGGTCTTAACGATACGCTCCTGGAATTCCTGAGCTACGTTGTGGAAAGCGCCGCCATTAATTACTCCCAGAACGATAGCGTTGCAGGTTACGCCTTTGCGGGCCGCCTCCAAAGCTACTGTCTTGGTGAGACCGATAAGTCCTGCTTTGGTGGCGGCATAGCTGCACTGTCCGGCGCC
>Ga0187886_1002858_pt1 | contig 13396 bp, 14 predicted proteins | sample June2016WEW_20_1_FD_133001 | JGI IMG/M metagenome (GOLD analysis project Ga0187886, IMG submission 133001) | Peatland microbial communities from SPRUCE experiment site at the Marcell Experimental Forest, Minnesota, USA - June2016WEW_20_150 | ecosystem: Environmental > Terrestrial > Soil >...
CATTCGCTGCGTCAAGCGCATGCTCTGCCGCCGCCTCTACCGACTCATGGTCGAGGAGGGATCCTTCTGTGAGGCTTGACAACCATAGAAGCGTCCCACGGGGCGGAGCACGGTATCGAGAAAGGACGTCCGAGAACGTGCCGACTCTGTGTCGAAACAGGATCATGCCGCCGAGCGCCGCCAGGCCGCGCAGCGCTTTGTTCGAGGGAACTCTCGAAGAAGTGTGTGGGTGACCGTACCGGCGAGCGTAGAGCGCTGTGCCACGATGAGCTCATGACCACCGTTCTGATAGTCGACGACCACCCGGCCTTTCGTAAGAGCGCCCGGCATCTGCTGGAGGCCGAGGGCTTCGCTGTCGTGGGCGAGGCCGAGGATGGCCGCAGCGCGCTCGAGCAGATCGCAAAGCTCGCGCCCGACCTCGTTCTGCTTGATATCCAACTCCCCGACATCGACGGCTTCGCCGTCGCCGAGGAGATCAGACGCCGCGGTGGCGGCCCCAAGATCGTCCTCACCTCTTCCCGCGACGCGGGTGACTACGGCGCGCGGATTGCCGAGAGCGGCGCGCGCGGCTTCGTGCCCAAGGGCGAGCTGTCGGGTGCGGCGATCGAGCTGCTGGCGGGATGAGAGACGGGCAGGCTCTCGTGAGGCCTTGTGCCCGGCTCGCTATCGTGACGGCGTCCGATGATCCAACCACGCTTTGAGGTGGTGACTCCATGCGCGTCGTAATCGCGGAGGACTCGGTACTCCTGCGAGAGGGGATGGCCCACCTGCTCGAAGAGGCGGGGTACGAGGTCGTAGGCCAAGCCGGGAACGCCGAGGAGCTGATCCTCAAGGTGCGTAGCTACAAGCCGGACGTCGCTGTCGTCGACATTCGCATGCCGCCGACCCAGACCGACGAGGGCTTGCGCGCCGCCAAGCAGATCCGCGCCGAGCTTCCGAAAACGGGGGTGCTCGTCCTGTCGGCGTATCTCGAGTCGGAGTACGCGCTCGAGCTTCTCTCCGAGAGCGCCGAAGGCGTCGGCTATCTGCTCAAGGACCGCGTCTCCGATATCGACCAATTCCTATCGGCCGTGCGTCGTGTCGGGGAGGGCGGCTCGGCGCTCGATCCCGAGATCGTCTCACGCCTGGTCGGCCGGAGGAGGCGACTAGATCCGCTGGCTGAGCTGACCCCGCGCGAGCGCGAGGTGCTCTCGCTGATGGCCGAGGGACTGAGCAACGCGGCGGTCGCCGCCCGGTTGGTGGTCACCGAGCGCGCGGTCGAAAAGCACGTGACCAGCATCTTCGCCAAGTTGCGCCTACCGGTCTCGCCCGACCAGCACCGGCGCGTGCTCGCGGTTCTGGTTTTCCTGCGCGCCGACTGAAAGGCGTATCGAGCGGCCTTCGTAGCCGGGGAAAGAAGAACCCCGCTCGCCGGGCCACCTACCTGCCGCGCTCGAGTGCTTTTTCGTGGAAGACGAGAGTCATTCCCGGCAGGCCCGTTGTGGTTTCGAGCGTGTGGTAGCTTCGACCTGCGCGATCGAGCACGTCCCGGATGGCTCGGTGAGGGCCCGTGTTGTACCCGGAGTCGCTGGACTGGAAGAAGGTGTCGTGCAGAAGCACGACCGGGCGTTTCACGCTTGCGAGTATTCCTTCCAGCTCTCGCCTCACGGACTCGTACGAATGGTCTCCGTCTACGAAGAACAGCGCTCGCGCCGAGACGCCGATCCGCTCCAGAAGCGCCAGCGAGGTGTCGAGGCCGTCTCCTTGATGAAGCTGAACCGGTGTGTCTCTCACGAGCCGACCGCGCTGGTGGCCCGGATGCTCGACGTGGGCGACGTCGTCCGGCAGGTCGATCGAATGCACCTCGATTCCGAGACCGTAAAACTCGGAGGTCTCGTAGAAGACTCGAGCCGAGGCACCGATGTGAGTGCCCCATTCGAAGATGTGTGTGGGCGTGAAACGGCAGACCGCCGCGGTCATCAGCTCGAGCTCGGAAAGCGGGAAGGGACGGACGCCCACGATAGGAATCAGTCGCTCGACGATGAAGTCGGAGATGAGCCAGTTGTTGACTTCGAACTCACTCGCGCCGGGATTCAGAACGGGAGGCGGTGTCTTCCGGAAATGCCTCATGGCGTTACGCGTCGACGTTCTCGAGGCACAGCGGATGGTTGTCGCCGTCGATCACCGGGGACATCGTACGGTATACGAGCTCGAGCCCGGTGCGTGAAGCGGCGCTGATTCGGCCACGCCGCGACTGGCCGTGCCGCGACTGGCCATATCGCCCCGTTTCCTGAGTGTGGCTAACCGTACCTCGAAGACTCCTGCCTGCCGCACCGCTGCAGGCGTGCTCCCCCCATCCCCGTGCGACCGCGCCGATGTGACGCTTGGGGCCGAAGGCAAGCAAACCAAGGTGGGAGATCATGGGAAAGACGAATCTCGCAGGCCGCGCCGGGCGTTGGAGCGCGGGCAACTGGAAGAAGGCGCTCTTCGGCTGGCTAGCGTTCGCGCTGATCGCGATCGTCGCCGGAAGTGCCTTCGGCACACGAATGGTAGGAAATGAAAACGGTCCAGGCGAGGCTGGTCGCGCCGAGAAGATGCTCGACAAGGCCGACTTCCAAGGTCCGCCGGTCGAGAACCTGCTCATCCAGAGCTCGGCGCTGAAGGTCTCGAACGGAGGCTTCCGGGCAGGCATCAAGGACCTGGTTCAGCGGCTCGAGACTACCGACGGTGTTAGCCGCGTGCGCACGCCGATCGGGCTTGGCCAGGCGGGTGGAGCCGTCGCCGAGAATGGACGCTCGATGCTCGTTGACATCGAGCTCGCGAAGAAAGACGCGGAGACGAAGATCGCCGGGGTCGAGTCGGCAGTCGCGCAGCTGAGGAAGGAGCATCCCGATCTGAAGATTCTCGAGGTCGGCGACGAGAGCGCCAGTCGCGAGGGTGACAAAGCCGTGGCCGCGGACTTCCGCCGTGCCGAGTTACTCTCGCTGCCGATCACGCTGGCGATCATGCTTGTCGCGTTCGGGGCGCTCGTCGCTGCAAGCCTGCCGGTCGTGCTCGCCTTCTCGGCGGTACTCACGGCTCTGGGTCTGAGCGCGATGATCAGCCACGCGCTCCCTGCCTCGGATATCACGGCCCCGATGGTGCTCTTGATCGGGATGGCGGTGGGCGTCGACTACTCGCTCTTCTACCTCCGCCGCGAGCGCGAGGAGCGCTCCGCCGGTCTTGAGGCGCGTGTTGCGCTCCAGCGGACAGCCGCCACCTCCGGTCAGGCTGTGCTGATCTCCGGGCTGACCGTGCTCATCGCCATGGCCGGGCTACTGCTCGCCAACAATTCGACCTTCAGCTCCATGGGCGTTGCGACGATGGTCGTGGTCGCCGGCGCCATGATCGGCTCGCTGACGGTCCTGCCGGCGCTGCTCTCGCGGCTCGGCGACAAGGTCGAGAAGGGAGGGATACCCCTCCTGCGTCGCAACGGTAAGCGGAGCCGCGACTCGCGCTTGTGGACCGCGCTTCTGCATCCCGTGCTCAGGCACCCGCTTGTGTCGGCGCTTGGCGCCGCGGCCGTGATGCTCTGCCTTGCGATCCCGGCGCTGAGCATGCGAACGACGCTCCCGAGCATGGCCGACCTGCCTGCGAGCTTCCAGACCGTCAAGGCCTACAAGGCGATCAATACCGCCTTCCCGGGCGCGCAGGTGCCGGCGAGCGTCGTCGTCGAGGCGCCCGATCTGCGCTCTGCGCAGGTCAGTCAGGCAATCACGAGCTTGCGCCGGCGGGCAGTTGCGAGCGGGAAGATGTTCGAGCCGATCGACGTCAGGATCAACTCCGACGGCACGCTCGGCGTGATCGAGATACCGCTGGCCGGGAACGGAACCGACGACGCCTCCAAGGCCGCTCTCTCGACGCTCCGAAAGGATCTGATACCGGGAACAGTCGGCGCGATTCCCGGCGCCACGGTGGCGGTCACGGGCGAGACGGCCGGCACGAGCGATTTCAACGCGATGATCAGGGCGCGGATGCCGATCATCTTCACCTTCGTACTCGGCTTGGCCTTCCTGCTCTTGCTTGTCACCTTCCGCTCGATCGTCGTTCCACTTGAGGCGATTGTTCTCAACCTTCTATCGGTGGGGGCGAGCTACGGGGTGCTGGTCGCGGTCTTCCAGTGGGGCTGGGGCGACTCGCTGCTCGGCTTCCAGTCGAACGGGAAGATCGTCTCCTGGGTACCGATGTTCCTGTTCGTGATCCTGTTCGGGCTCTCGATGGACTACCACGTCTTCATCCTCAGCCGGATCAAGGAGCTGGTCGATCGCGGAGTCGAGACCGGGAAAGCGGTCGAGCAATCGATCTGTTCCACCGCCGGCACGGTGACCGCGGCAGCCGTGGTGATGGTTGCGGTCTTCGGGGTTTTCGCCGGGTTGCGCCTGGTCGAGATGAAAGAGCCCGGTTTCGGCCTGGCGGTGGCGGTTCTCATCGACGCCACGATCATCCGGGGCGTTCTCCTGCCGTCGGCGATGAAGCTGCTCGGCGAGCGGAACTGGTACCTGCCCCGCTGGCTGAACTGGCTGCCGGAGATTCGCTTCGAGCGGCACGAACCCGCGACCACCAGGCCCGAGCTCGCCCCGGCTGTCGATTGACGAGGTTGGCCCCGGCAAAGCCGCGGCTCGGTTCGCGCCGGCCGCGGCTTTGCCATACCGGTCGAAGGCGAACCGAAGCGCTCGGTCCTGATTAAAATTGCGTATAACAGAAATAAGACAGCTTTGGCTTTGAGGATGATCCAGGGGAGCGACTACCGGCCACATGACCGTTCTCGAGGCGATTCGCGTTTCTCGCGCGCCGCTATTCTCGGAGTCAGCCCCCGAGTCGATACTCAGATGAGACAGAAGCACTCCACAACCACCTTCTCGCGTTTCGCCCCTCGCGGCGCCTGCGCTTCCGATCGGGAGGCTGCGCGCTGATGGCGATCGGAAGCGAGAGTACTGCTGCGACGCTCGCGAACGCGGTTGAAGAAGCCGCTGCAACCCTCTACGTCTCGGCGCTCAAGGACATTCCCCAAGATCTCCGCGATGCGCTGGCGAAGGCCGGCGAGCGCGAGACCTCGACCAGCGGCCGTCGCATTCTCGAGACGATCCTGCGTAACGTCGAGATCGCCGACTCGCTCGACAACCTGCTCTGTCAGGACACCGGCCTTGCCGTCTACTTCTGCCGCGTTGGGGAGCTCTTCCCGCTCCACCCCGTGCGCATTGCCGCAGCGCTCAGGGCCGGAACCGAGCGCGCCACGGTCGACTACCCACTGCGCTCGAACAGCGTCAACACGCTAACCCGCGAGTCGAGCGGGCCCAACGTCGGCTTCCGCCTTCCGATCGTGCACTGGGAGTTCGTTCCCGACTGGGACGGCCTCGACGTCAAGTGCGTGCCCAAGGGGTCCGGCTCCGAGAACATGAGCTTCCTCAAGATGTGCGTCCCGGCCGACGGGGTGCGCGGAATCAAGGAGTTCGTGCTCGACTCGATCGTCGGCGCGGGCGGCAAGCCCTGCCCGCCCGGGATAGTCGGCATCGGCATAGGCGGCTCGGCCGACTACGCGATGCATCTGGCGAAAGAGGCGATCGCGCGCCCGGTCGGCTCGCACAACCCCGATCCGCTGGTAGCGCAGCTCGAAGAGGAGTTGACGGAGCTTCTGAACGAGACGGGGATCGGCCCGATGGGGATGGGCGGCGACGTGACGGTGCTCGCGGTTCACGTCGAGCAGGCCGACACCCACATGACCCTCAACCCGGTCGCCGTCAACTATCAGTGCTGGGCCGCGCGCCGCGCCAGCGCTCACGTCGGCGCGGATGGCTCGATCGAGTACGAGCGCGACGCCTAGGAAGACCGGCCGGAGACAATCGTGAACGACATCGACCTGAGTGAGAACGGAAGCCAGCCCCGCGAAGAGGTAATCCGCTTTGTGAGCCTGGACACCGGCGACGAGGTTCTCGCCTATCCCAGCGCGACCGCCGAAGGCCACGTCTCGCTGTCGCTGGCGCACGAGATGGACGGAGATTTGGAGGTCGTAATGGATCTAAAAACCGCCGAGGAGGTGGCGCTCGCTCTTGCCCGTGCCGCCGACGAAGCGCGTAGAAACACCGAGGAGGACGAAGGCTGATGGCCTCGCATCGGCTCACCTTCCCCGCCGGTGAGGACGAGATCCGTGCCCTTCGGGCCGGCGACGAGGTGACCGTCGACGGTCATATCATCGGCATCCGCGACCGCACTCAGATTCGCATCTTCGACCAAGGCCAGGAGCCTCCGATCGAGCTCTCCGGTGCTTTACTCCTGCACACCGCTCCGAATGTCCGCAAGCTCGCCAACGGTCGCTACGAGAAGATCTGCATCGGCACCACGACGAGCGCCCGCATGGTGCGCTTCACCGAGGGGCTGGGGGCGCAGTACGGCGTGCGCGCCATCTGCGGCAAGGGCGGCCTGCCCGACGAGGCGATCGAGCCGATGCAGCGGCTGGGGATGGTCTACCTGGCCATCGTCGGCGGCGCCGCGGCACTCGAGACAACTCAGATCGAGGAGATCGAAGAGGTCGCCTGGGAAGAGCTGATGCCCGAGTGCCTGTGGAAGTTCAGGGTCAAGGATTTCGGGCCGCTCACCGTGGGTATCGACAGTCACGGAAACTCCGTCTATCACGAAGTCCAGGAAACAGCCCGCAAGCGATTGGAGGCCATCCATGCCCGCCTCTGACGGGTTTCTCGCTCTGCCCCCGCGCAGCAGTAAGCCGCGCACGAAGGGAATCACGCACGTCATCGACAAGAGCCTGACTCTCGCCGCCGCCGAAGGGCTGTTCGAGAGCGCCGGCGACTACGTGGACGTGGTCAAGCTCGGTTGGGGCACCTCGTACGTGACCTGCAACCTCGATAAGAAAATCGCTCTCTACAAGTCGCTCGAGACGCCCGTTGTCTGCGGCGGCACGCTCTTCGAGGCGGCCTACGGGCTCGACAAGCTCGACGAGTACAAGAGCTGGCTGGTGAGCAAAGGCTTCTCGCACGTCGAGATCTCGGACGGCACGGTCGACCTGCCGCGCGAGCGCAAGCTCGAGCTGATCGCCGAGTTCGCGCGCGACTTCGTCGTCCTTTCCGAGGTCGGCTCGAAGGACTCCGAGGTCGTGTTCGCGCCTTACGAGTGGGTGCAGTGGATCAAGGAAGAGCTCGCAGCCGGTTCCTGGAAGGTGATAACCGAAGGGCGCGAAGGCGGGACGGCGGGGATCTTCCGTCCCTCGGGCGAGATGCGGACTGGGCTCGTCGAGGAGATCACGCACGAGATTTCCGTCGACGACCTCATCTTCGAGGCGCCGGCGAAGTCGGCGCAGGCCTGGTTCATCAAGCACTACGGGCCCGAGGTAAACCTCGGCAACATCGCGCCCGAGGAGGTCATTCCGCTAGAGACGCTGAGGCTCGGGCTCCGCGGCGACACGCTCAAAGAGATTCTGCTTCGTGATCAATCCCAAGCCTGATCCCCTCGCCTCCGCGGCCGAGGCCGAGCAGCTTGCGCTCGAGCTGGATCCGTTGCAGGCTGAGGATGTTCTGCGCTGGGCGGCCGAGCGCTTCGGAGAGCAGTTCTGCCTCACCTGCTCCTGGCAGAGGCAGTCCTCGGTGCTCGTGCACATGCTCGCGGAGCTCGGGCTGCGTATCGACGTGATCGAGCTCGACACCGAGCTCTTCTTCCGAGAGACGTACGAGACCCGCGCGCGCCTGGTCGAGCGCTACGACCTGAACGTGATCAGGCCCGGGATCATCTCCCTGGCCGAGCAGCACCTGCAGGAGGGCCCGAACCTGTGGGAGCGCGACCCCGACCGTTGCTGTCACATCCGCAAAGTCGAACCGCTGCTGCGCGCGCTCGAGCCGTACGCGGCCTGGGCCTCGGGAGTTCGCCGTGGCCAGTCGCCGAGCCGCGCCGGGCTCGGGAAGATTCAGTGGTCGGAGCGCTATGGAGTCTGGCGCGTCCATCCCCTCGTCGACTGGGACGAGAAGCGAGTGCAGGCGTACATCGCCGTCAACGAGATTCCCTACAACCCGCTACACGACATCGGCTACCGCTCGATCGGCTGCGTTCCCTGCACGCGCCCGACACGACTGGACGAGGAGGAGCGGGCGGGACGCTGGGCCGGGTCCGACAAGCTCGAGTGCGGCATTCACCTCGACGATTCGAAAACAGAGAGGGACAAATGAACGAGAAGGACGTTTCGCCGGGCGCCGCCGCGGCAAGCGACGCGCCGGGCACTGTTGAGCACATCTACCCGCACGAGCACCCGGAGTCGGATCGCTCGCGCGGTGGTGGCTTCACGCTCTGGTTCACGGGGTTGTCCGGCTCGGGCAAGACGACGATCGCGCATCTCGTGGGTCCGGCTCTCGACGAGCGCGGCTGCATCGTCGAGTACCTCGACGGCGACACTGTGAGGACTCATCTGTCCAAGGGCCTCGGCTTCTCGAAGGAAGACCGCGACACCAACATCGAGCGAATCGGCTGGGTCGCCTCGCGGCTCACCCGCCACGGCGCGGCCGTGATCGCCGCCGCCATCTCGCCTTACGAGGCGATCCGCCAGAAAAACCGGGCACTGGTCGAGGAGTTTGGCCCCTTCGTCGAGGTGTATGTGGGCGCCTCGGTCGAGGAGTGCGCCCGCCGCGACGTCAAGGGCCTGTACGCGAAGGCGCTCGCTGGCGAGATCAAGGGCTTCACCGGCGTTGACGACCCGTACGAGATTCCCACCAGCCCCGATGTCGCCCTCGATACGGAGCAGCTATCGCCCGAGCAGGCGGCCGGCGTAGTGCTCGCCAAGCTCGAGGAGCTCGGATTGATCGGGACGAAGGTGAGCGCATGAGCGCCGCTCTGGATAGGCTCATCAAGCCGCACGGCGGCGAGCTTGTCGATCGCACCGGACCGCGCCCGGACGGCGTCGAGGCGCTCGAGGTCGTCACTCTGAGCTCCCGCGAGCTCTCCGACCTGGAGATGATCGCGAACGGCGCCCTTTCACCGCTTCTCGGCTTTCTCGGCCGCGACGAGTACGAGTCGGTGCTCGAGAGCATGCACCTGAGCTGCGGACTCCCCTGGTCGCTTCCCGTCTGCCTGTCGGTGGACGAGGCGCCGAAGGGCGATCGAGTCGCGCTGGCCGGCGAGGACGGCCGCCTCTACGGAGTGCTCGATGTCGCCGAGGTTTATGACTACGACAGGGAGCGCGAGGCCGAGCTCTGCTTCCGCACGACCGATACCGCGCATCCGGGTGTCGCGCGGCTGTTCGAGCAGAAGCCCCGCTACCTCGCGGGCGAGGTCACGGTGTTCGAGCGCCAGACGCCCGAGTTCCCCGAGCTCGCGCTCGATCCGGCCGAGACGCGTGCGGTCTTCGCCGAGCGCGGCTGGCACCGCGTGGTCGGCTTCCAGACCCGCAACCCGATCCACCGGGCGCACGAGTATCTGACCAAAGTGGCGCTCGAGACGGTGGACGGACTGCTCATCCACCCGCTCGTCGGCGACACCAAATCCGACGACATACCCGCGCAGGTTCGAGTCGACTGCTACCGAAAGCTGATCGAGTGCTACTACCCTGCCGAACGTGTCCTGGTCGCCGCTTTCCCGGCCGCCATGCGCTACGCGGGCCCGCGCGAGGCGATCTGGCACGCGATCTGCCGTAAGAACTACGGCTGCTCGCACTTCATCGTCGGTCGTGATCACGCGGGTGTCGGGAGCTACTACGGCACCTACGACGCCCAGCTGATCTTCGACGAGTTCGAGCCGCACGAGCTCGATGTCGAGCCGATGATGTTCGAGCACTCGTTCTGGTGCCGGCGCTGTGGCTCGATGGCCTCGGCCAAGACCTGCCCGCACGGCGCCGAAGATCGCACCGTCCTCTCGGGAACGAAGGTGCGCGAGATGCTCTCCGCCGGCGAGGTGCCGCCGATCGAGTTCACACGTCCAGAGGTCGCCGAGGTTTTGATCCAGGTATTTCACCGGTGAACAGCGGAACCTGGCAGTTCGTTCTGCTCGGTCTCTGCGTCGGCACGCTAGTCGGTATGACGGGGATGGGCGGCGGATCGCTGATGACGCCGCTCCTGATACTCGTCTTCGGCTTCGATCCCGGTAAGGCCGTCGGCACCGATCTCTTTCACGGCGCGATCTTCAAGTCGTTCGGCGCGGCTCGGCACCGGTCGCTCAGAACCCCCCACATGCCTCTCGTTTTCTGGATGCTGTGTGGCTCGGCGCCGATGTCGCTCGTCGGCGTCTGGTGTTCGCACCGGCTCGGCAAGGGCGCGGCCGATCTGCAGACTCGGATCATCGCGGCGGCGTTGATCATGGGCGGGATCGGCTTCATGGTCAAGACGTTCTTGAAGAAGAGCGCTGAGGTGAGCGACGAACATTTCGCCCTTCGCCACCGCGATCGCGCCATTGCCCTTGCGCTGGGAGCGAGCGGCGGCTTCATTGTCGGCCTCACCTCGGTTGGCAGCGGCACCTTCTTCGGGCTTGTGATGCTTCTCGCCTTCCCGCTCACAGCTCGCCAGATCGTCGGCACCGACATCTTTCACGCGGCGGCGCTTTGCTGGGTGGCCGGACTTGGCTACGTCGCCAGCGGCCAGGTCGCCTGGCATGCGCTGCTCTGGATGCTCCCGGGATCGATCCCGGGGATCATGCTTGGGAGCCAGATCAGCGTCGGGATTCCCGACCGGGTGCTCCGGGTCGCCTTCTCGATCGTGCTGATGCTGAGCGGAATCAAGTTGCTGCAGCCGCTTCCCGGCGACTGGACGAACGTCACCGTTCTCGCCGGTCTCGTTCTGAGTGCGTTCGCGTTCGCCGTCTGGGGAACGAGCCACTTCCTCTCTCGGCGACGCGGCGTCGGTGCGGTCGAGGAACCGGCTCCCTGAGCGCTCGCCGGCGCCCTAGAGCACGACCCTGCCGGAATAGGCTCTTGGCGCGCGGCGGCTGTAGACTTGCTCGGCCTTGACCTTTTACCCTGCAAGAGGCGGAAACTCGTGGGCTCGCTCGAAGGTCAGCGGGAAGCGCTGACGGAGGGAGCTTGAACGCTCTGGCGCAGATCGGGGGGCCGCTTTCCGCGCTCGGAGTGCTCGGGCTTTTACTCGGACGCAAGCGCGTTTTGCGCGTGGCCGGACTCGGCTTGATAGCCGGCGGCGGTGCGCTTGTGTTCACACCGATCATGCCCAGCGTCGGCTCGGCGTTCCTGGCGGCGGGCGCTCTGGCCGGAGTGGTGATCGTCGGGGCTCTCGTCTTCGCTCTTTTTCGGTGGCCCCGGCTTCTGCCGGTGCTGGCCCTCGCGTGTGTGCCCGCGCGTCTGCCCTTCAAGCTCAACGGCTCGACCTACAACCTGCTCGTCCCGCTCTACGTCGTGATCGGCGCAGCCACGGTCGTGCTCGCCTACGAGATCTTCCGGGGCGACGAGCGGGTGCGAGAGCTGGGCCCGATCGCCTGGCCGCTGGCGGCATTCGTCGCCTGGAGCTCGCTCTCGCTCGTCTGGAGCCTCGACGTCCACGAAGGGGCGATCTACCTCGACGCCTTCCTGTTGCCGTTCACGTTGCTGGCGGTGGCGCTTGTACGCCTGCGCTGGTCGCGGCGGCTGCTGCTCGGACTTCTCGCCGAGCTGGTCATGATGGCGCTCGTCTTCACGGTTGTGGGCATCTACCAGTGGCAGACGAGAGAGATTTTCTGGAATCAGAAGCTCGGCGTCTCGAACGCCTATGCACCCTTCTTCCGCGTCAACTCCGTCTTCTGGGATCCATCCGTGTACGGACGCTTCCTCGCGGTCGCGATGCTCGGCTGTCTCGTGCTCGTGATCGCCCAGGTGAGACGGCCCTGGACGGCCGTCGCGACGGCGGCGATCGTCGTGCTCTGGATCGGGCTCCTGCTTTCGTTCTCGCAGTCGAGCTTCGCCGCGCTTCTCGCCGGGGTGGTGGCCGCCGCGCTGTTCACCTGGCGCTGGCGGGCGGCGATACCGCTGACGATCGCGGCGGTACTGGTAGGCGGACTCGGGCTGGCGACGCCGCAGCTACGGGCGAAGCTGTTCGACAAGACGCACGGGGGTCTGAGCAGCATCACCTCAACGCGGACGACGCTGGTCGATCGTGGCATCCGGATCGCCGTCGACCATCCGCTGATCGGAGTGGGCGTCGGCGGTTTCAAGCACGCCTACGGCGAGCTCGCGGGTATCCGCGGGCTGAAACTGCGCAAGGTGGCGTCGCACACGACCCCGGTCACGGTGGCAGCCGAGACTGGCGCCGCCGGTCTGGCGCTATACGTGTGGCTCCTGGTTGTGGCTCTGGTCGTAGCGTTCCAGCGTGCGGGGCCGAGCTTCTCGGGCAGAGTCCAGCTCGTGTGCGCTATCGCCCTGGCCTCGATTGCCGTGCACAGCCTCTTCTACGCCAGCTTCTTCGAGGATCCGATGGTCTGGGGATTCCTGGCGATCGTGGTTAGCGCCTCCGCCGGGCTGGCCCGCGAGGCGCCCGCCGTCTAATGGTGGTGCGATCGGAACTCGCTCGCTACGACACCGAAAGCGATGCAGAGCAAGACTCCCGCGACGATCCAGATCAACATCTTCTTCCCCTCCTCGACGCCTTGCCACAGTTGAGGCCTTCTTCCTTTGTCGGCAACAGGCGCTGAAAGTAGAGACCCGATCGAGTTGTGTTTCTCGTGACCGGCGTGGAGATCGCTCGAGAAGTGGTGTACGGAGAAGAAGCATCGCCGCCGGCCAGGGACCTTAGCCCCCTTTTGGGGGATCCGAACTCCCCGTTGGGCGCTAGGAAAACGTTCCCAGACCGTTTACCGTGGAAATCGAGCTGAGCAGCATCAGCTCGGCCGCCATAAAACACGCCCCCAAGGAGAAGCTCCCGCATGAGCCTTCTCGTTAGCGAACTGCCAGAAGTCGCCGATCCGTATTCGGTGTCTCAGGCTGTGATCGCGTTGCGGCTTGTCGATGCCGCGACTCGGCTGCACGCTTGGTCGATCCCGATGCCGTGCTGTATCCACGGCAACCCGCTCGACCAGCGCTGCGACGGATGCGACGACGCCGCTCCGCTCGATCCGTTTAGCGATCTCATCTGAGTCGAACGCCGGTCAGGCACCCCAGCGAGCGCCAACGCGGCCGCCGGTACTGCCGACCTCTTCGAACAGCAGCTGCCGTCGCCGCGGTCTTTTAGGGCCTATCCCGCTAGGCCTACACGCCCGAAGCGGCCGCCCCGCGGCGCCAGTGTCCGCCCAGACCGTTCGCCGCACTACCAGTGCGCCTTCACGGCCCGCCCGACCTTTAGAACTCGTCTCGAAACGAAGCACTCCATCGCCTGGCCGCGCTCGGCGGCGCGCTGCGTTGTCCTCGGTCGCGCCCGTAGCCGCCGGCTACGAACACGACGCTGCGTCCTAGCATCGCACTCACCGATCACACCCA
>Ga0187886_1002860_pt1 | contig 13391 bp, 13 predicted proteins | sample June2016WEW_20_1_FD_133001 | JGI IMG/M metagenome (GOLD analysis project Ga0187886, IMG submission 133001) | Peatland microbial communities from SPRUCE experiment site at the Marcell Experimental Forest, Minnesota, USA - June2016WEW_20_150 | ecosystem: Environmental > Terrestrial > Soil >...
AGTGACGTAATCGTATGCGCGGGTTGAGTCCAGTTGCAAGGCGCGCTCGACCGGCATACGCCGGACCTCTTTCAACCCGGAGCCAAGCAGTGCGTTGGCGCGCCCCTGCACCGCGTCGGTAATCTCCGGGCCGGCCGGGCCGCCGCTGGGCGGGTTGTACTTGAAACCGCCGTCTTCGGGCGGGTTATGGGAAGGGGTGATGACCACCCCGTCTGCCAGCCCCGCCTGGAGGCCGCGGTTGTAGGTAAGAATGGCGTGCGAAATTACCGGGGTGGGAGTGTAACCCATGCCGGCCTGGTAACGCACTTCGACGCCGTTGGCCGCTAACACTTCAATGGCGGTCATCTGGGCCGGTTCGGAAAGGGCGTGGGTATCCTTGCCGACGAACAGCGGTCCGCGAATACCCTGCTGCTGGCGATACTCGCACAGCGCCTGGGAGATCGCCAGCACGTGGTCCTCATTGAAACTGCTTTCGAAGGACGAGCCGCGGTGCCCGGACGTGCCAAAAGAGACTTGCTGATTCGGGTCTGCCGGGTCCGGGTGATAAAGGTAATAAGCAGAAACCAGGCGCGGAACATTGACGAGTAGCTCGCGTGGGGCCGGTTGGCCCGCCAGATTTCCTTTTTCCATTTCTATTTCAGCTTTATGGCATGCCCGCCAAACTGGTTGCGCATTTCAGCCAGCAGCTTGGCCGCATAGCTTTCTTCCTGGCGGCTGACGAAGCGCTGCTGCAGCGACAGGGTAATCACCGGGGCTGGCACATCCAGGTCGATCGACTCGAATACGGTCCACCGTCCCTCTCCGCTGTCGGCCACCCAGGGCTGCACATTGCTCAGGTCCTGGTCTCCCGCCAGGGCGCGGACAGTCAGGTCGAGCAGCCAGGAGCGTACCACGCTGCCGTACTGCCAGAGCTTTGAAATCTGCTCCAGGTTGAAGCCGTAATCCTTCTTGGCATGCATAATTTCAAACCCCTCTGCCAGGGCCTGCATCATGCCGTATTCGATGCCGTTGTGCACCATTTTGACGAAGTGTCCCGCTCCGTGAGATCCCACGTGACCCCAGCCTTTATCCGCCGCAGGAGCCAGGGTTTCAAAGACCGGGCGCAGGCGCTCGACGGCTTCAGGTTGGCCGCCGATCATCAGGCTGTAGCCTTCGGTAATACCCCATATACCGCCGCTGGTGCCCACGTCTACGTAATGGACGCCGGTCGGTTTCAGCGCCTCGGCGCGGCGGATATCATCTTTGTAATAAGTGTTGCCGCCATCGATAATGATATCGCCGGGGCTTAACAAAGCCACCACATCGTTGATCATAGCCTCGGTGACCGCTCCTGCTGGCACCATCACCCACACGGCGCGTGGGGCAGCCAACGAAGCCACCAGGTCCGCCAGCGAAAAGACTGCTTTCGCCCCCGTCTCTTCGGCAAACTGGCGGCTCACCGCCGAAGTACGGTTGAAGACGGTCAAGTGATGGCCCCCATTGATCAGGCGGCGGGCCATGTTGGCCCCCATTCTACCCAGTCCAATTAAACCTATTTCCATCGAATCACTCCTTTCTTGTGTCTTCAGTCACTGCCATATAATGGGATACGCGCCCCATTGATTGCCTGTGCCTCATCAGAGCACAGGTAGAGCAAGGCAGCAAAAATTTCTTCAGGGGTCGTCCAGGATTGATTGGCGGGCGCGGGCTGGCGATCACGCTCGTGCTCGACGTCAATGGTTTTGACGCGCAGCCAATTCGCAGTAACCTGGCTGCCAGCTAACTCTTTTGCCAGGGTCAGGATGAGCGCTTCCTGGGCGGACTTGCCAACCGTGTCGGTCTTGCCATCCGCGGTCATAGCGACGTTCAAAATCACGTAAGGGCGGTAGGTCATCCGGTTACTCAGAAGTTGATCCTCCACCGGCGGAGTGCATAGCGCGGTAGCGGCGGATCAGTGCGTTGGTCGAACTGTCGTGTTTCAAGTATGGTTCGGCGGTAGTTTCCAGCTCAGGGATAATGCCCTGCGCCAGCACTTTGCCAAGCTCCACCCCCCACTGGTCGAAGGAGTCAATATTCCAGATGGCTCCCTGGGTGAAGACGCTGTGTTCGTACAGCGCCACCAGCTTGCCCAGCATCTCCGGGGTCAGCCGGTCGGCCAGGAGGACGTTGGTGGGGCGGTTGCCTTCGAAGGTGCGGTGCGGCACCAGCCATTCCGGCGTGCCCTCGGCGCGCACCTGTTCGGCGGTCTTGCCAAAGGCCAGCGCCTCAGCCTGGGCAAATACGTTGGACATGAGCAGGTTATGATGGTTGCCAAGCGGGTTGAGCGAATTGGCGAAGCCGATCAGGTCGCAAGGGATCAGGTGGGTGCCCTGGTGAATGAGCTGATAAAAGGAGTGCTGTCCGTTGGTGCCGGGCTCCCCCCAAAATATCGGCCCGGTCTGGTAGCTGACCGGCAGGCCGTCGAGGGTGACGAATTTGCCGTTGCTTTCCATGGTCAACTGCTGCAGGTAAGCCGGGAAGCGCTTAAGGTATTGGTCGTAGGGCAGCACTGCCACCGTCTCAGCCCCGAAGAAATTGGCGTACCAGATGGTCAATAAGCCAAGCAGCACGGGCAGGTTACGCTCGAAGGGCGCCGTACGAAAATGCTCGTCCATGGCGTAGAAACCATCAAGCATAGTGCGGAAATTCTCCGGTCCGATGGCGAGCATGGTGGACAGGCCAATGGCCGAATCCATCGAATAACGCCCACCCACCCAGTCCCAAAAGCCGAACATGTTAGCCGTGTCGATGCCAAATTTAGCGACGGCGCTGGCGTTGGTCGAAACGGCCACGAAATGGCGGGCAATGGACTGTTCGTCGCCGAGCGCCTTCAGGCACCAGGCGCGCCCCGAATGAGCGTTAGTCATCGTTTCGAGGGTGGTAAAGGTCTTGGACGAAATGATGAATAGCGTTTCGGCTGGGTCCAAGTCATGGGTGGCTTCAACGAAATCCGTCCCATCCACGTTCGAGACAAAGCGGAAGGTGAGGTTGCGTTGGCTGTAGGCTTTCAGCGCCTCGTAAGCCATGACGGGCCCCAGGTCAGACCCGCCGATGCCCACGTTGACTACGCTACGGATAGGCCGTCCGGTGTAACCCTTCCACTCGCCGCTGCGCAGGCGCCGGGAAAAATCGGCCATCTTGTCCAGCGTGGCGTGCACTTCCAGGACGACGTCCTTGCCACCTACGTAGATGTGGGCATCGCGTGGGGCGCGCAGGGCAACGTGCAGTACAGGCCGTTTCTCGGTGATGTTGATCTCGTCGCCGCGGAACATGGCTTCAATGCGCTGGTTCAACCCGCATTTATTGGCCAGGTTCACCAGCAGGTGCAGGATAGTGTCGTTAATACGGTTCTTGGAATAGTCCAGGTACAGGCCGGCAGCTTCGCAGGCCATGCGTTCGCCGCGCTGCGGGTCTTCAGCAAAAAGCTCCCGCAGGTGAACATTTTTAATCTTCTGGTAGTGCGGTTCGAGCGCCTGCCAGGAAGGATGCTGAGTGAGAGGTAGTTTTTCAACCATTATTTGTCACTCCCTTATCGAAAACACATTCCATGAACAATGACTGCTATAGCATTATAAATCATCTACACCGTCAAAGCAGGCCGAGAACAAAGTTTTTTCACAACACTTCCGCATCCCGTTCATAATTCCTTCACAAATGGGAGGCATACTAAGAACAACCGGGCAGCAGTCAACGGCTGTTCTACTCAAAATAACATGGTAGCCGAGTTGGAGCGTTCCGACCGGCTGCGGCGCAACCAGACTGCCGATGTGGCCCACCGAGCTGCGCACACCCCTGACTATCCTGCAGGGCAACCTGGAAGGCATCCTGGACGGCGTTTACCAGCCGGACGCCGAGCACCTGGACCTGCTGCTCGATGAAACCCGCCAGCTCAACCGCCTGGTGAAAGACCTGCGTACGCTCTCTCTGGCCGAAGCTGGGCAGCTCTCTTTGCAGCGCGAGCCGGTCGACCTGGCAGAACTGCTGGACGATGTGGTGACCAGCTTCAGTGGGCAGGCAGAAGCGAGCGGTGTGAGCGTCAAGGTAACCAGCGCAGGCGTGCCTGGGGCGCTGATTGTGCCAGGCGACGCCGGGTGACTGGACCAGGTGCTTAGCAACCTGATCGCCAACGCCTTACAGAACACTCCCGCTGGCGGGGCAATCACACTCAACGCAGAACGCAGCCCGGGTGGGATCTGTCTCAAGGTAACCGATAATGGTCGGGGTATCCCGGCTGAAGACCTGCCAAATATCTTCGATCGCTTCTGGCGCGGCGACGAGCGCCGCCAGGCCGGCAGCGGCCTGGGACTGGCGATCGCCCGACAGCTCGTCCAGGCGCACGGGGGATCAATCAGCGTGGAAAGCCAGCTTAACCAGGGTACAACCTTTATCGTCGATTTACCTGACGGCAGTCCCCACCGGGCAGGCGCTATCCGTTAAGAATAGACCGGGGAAAACAGGTTCATTGGGAATTGCCGTGATGGATTATCAGATTTTGGGGAGTGAGCGTGCGTACGCACGCTCACTCCCCAAAATCTGGGTTTTTCCACGGGAAATTCCAAAGATCCAAGGATTGGAGGGTATACCTGTGATACGGTAATCACTTTTTAAGTGTTTGTGTCGGCTTGATAGTTGGAGCTTCCGTTGAGGCAGGGGGGAAAGTGATGGTTATAGCTTCTGTCGGGACAGAGGTGAAAGTACCTGTCGGGGGTTGGGTGGGTAGTGATGTGCTGCTCGGTTTTGGCGTGGGTGTAGAAGATGAAGTACGGGTAAGCGTACTTGTACGGGTTGTAGTTGCCGTTGAAGTCGAAGTCGCCGTTGAGTCAGATGCCTCGGGCGTTTCTGTAGGAGTGCTGGTGTCTGCAGTCGACGTAGGCGTCGGGGTAAGCGTTTCCGCATCCGCCGAAACCTCGATTTGCACGTAGACAGAGGTCCCAAAGACATTCCCATTCGCGTCTGCCAGTCGCCAATAACCAGTATAAGTGCCCACCGAACCAGAGGCTATCAAAGACACCGATATGTTGGCATTGTTGCCAGAATAGACAGTCTGGTCGATCTCGCTGTCCGAGCCGTCCATGTGCTTTCCCTTGACAAAGGTTATTTGATAATCGTTGCTCCACTTGCAGGTGCCTGTATTCTGGAACTTCCACGTTTTGACGAATGCCTGGCCGGGGGCCATGATCGTTCCGTCGGGGATGGTCACGTCGCTGATGTACGTAGAGCTGTTACATTCACTGCTGCTCGAAGACGACACTACGTTCACATATGCTTGAGTGGGCGCAGCGACAATTTTTGGGGTGCTGGCTTCCGGTGTTGGGCTGGATGCCAACAAGGTAATCTCGGTCGCGGTAAGGCTGGGGACCGACTGGGCAGTCTCGGTTGGCGTAACTGCGCCAGCCTGGGCGGTGAGGGTGACTGCCACCGCAGTAAAAATGTCAGCGGCAGATGGCTCGGTGGACTTTACTGCGCCGCTGCAGGCACTTGCCAGGAACAATAACAATATTATCGTACAGATAGAACCCGTTTTATTCATAATTACCTTTATTGTGATGGTGGTATGTATCCTGAGAATACCAGTAAGATGTTCAGAAATAATTCAAATTATGTTAAGTTTTATTTAGGAAAACGAATTCACCCCTATCGTAGGTTAAATTTAGGTTAGGAAATGCCCGAATCGTACCGTCTTAAGGACGGCTTAAAAGTCGGCGTATTATAATGCAACTATTCTGACAAAGTTTATAAGAAAGGTTAAGAAGAAAGAAATGCGCCGCATACTTTACCTGTTTTTTGCCGTTGCCCTTGTTTTGTCCGGCTGTTCATCCCTCGTGTATAAAATAGCGGTACCTACTGCTACCCCAGCGCTGGCTTCAGCCCAGTCCTCCAATGCCAACCCTACTCCAATTCCGTCCCCTCAATTGTCGGTTACTGGCGCTACGCCCACCCCTTCAGCCAACACGGTAGATTTCAAAATCCTGCCGGGCGAATCGCAGGTGTCTTACCAGGTGCAGGAGACATTTATCAATAAGAACAATAAGCTCAACACCGCCATTGGGATCACCAAGCAGGTCACCGGGGATATTTATGGCAACAAAACCGATCCGGGCCAGAGCAAGATCGGTACGATCACGATCGACATCAGCCAGTTCACCTCAGACAGCTCCATGCGCGATAATTTCATCCGCAGGAATTTTTTGCAGTCTTCCACCTATCCGCTGGCGACCTTCGCCCCGACTACAATTGACGGCATGCCAGCTTCTTACACCGAAGGCCAATCCTATTCGTTCAAAGTCACCGGCGACCTGACCGTGCACAACGTTACCAAACCGGTCACCTTCGACGTCACCGCCAGCCTGAGTGGGAATACCCTGTCGGGCACGGCGACTGCCGGGATCAAGATGAGCGATTTCGGGGTTGGGCCGATCACGCTGGCTGGGATGATACAAACGCAAGACGACGTCGCACTGACGCTTAAGTTTGTCGCCAGGCCAGGCTAATCAAGAAAAGGGGATCGAAACGTGATCCCTTCCCTGTCTATCCATTTACCCGCCAGCCAGACCAGGCTCACTTTCGACCTGAGCTGGTTGGCAATTCTGCCCGCAGGCGTGTGGGCGATAACTACCAGCTACGTGGCGGTGATTGGGGCGTTCCTCAGTCCGGCCAGGATATGGGAAGTGGCCTTGCTGTGCAGTCTGGGGGCAGGGCTGTCCCTGGTCTGCCACGTACTGGCGCATATTTACGCCGCCCGCCTGGCGCGCCACGCTATACCGGCAGCCATGCCTGTTCTGCCCTTTGGCGACGCTGGACAGGCCTGGCCGCCGGCGGCGACGGCCTGGGGAGAGGTATTAGTCAGCGCCGCCGGCCCGCTCGCCAACCTGCTGTTGGGTGGGCTGGCCTTCCTGGTGTGGAACGCCCAACCGAACGCTTACCTGGATATCATTTCGCCGTTCGTCGCCGGTTTTAACGCCTGGATGGTAGTGATCAACGCCATTCCTGCCTTTCCGTTCGACGGTGGGCGGCTGGCCGGGGTGATTCTGCACGGTTTTCTAGGGCGGTTTGCCGGAGCATACCGCCTGGTGAGGCTGTCCGGTTACCTGATCGCCGCTGGCCTGGCAGGCTGGGCGATTTTCCTGGTCGCCCAAAAGTCTCGCTACAGTTTGCAGACCGCAGGGGCGACGCTGTTCTTCGCCATCTTGATCGTACTGGGGCTGCTGGCGCACACGGCTCCCCAAGCGAGCGCGCCCGTGGCTGCTGCGCCAGGTAAGGTGCGGCGGCTGGCAGGACTCCTGCTGGGCGGTCTAGCGCTGCTGCTGATGGCTGGGGCAGGCTCCACGCTGCTCTTGACCAACAATGGGCTGGATGCGCCCGGAGCGGCGCTGTCGGTTGAGCCAATGGTGGAAGTGCCGGCCCAATATCGCCACACCCATAAAGGAACTTTCCTCCTTACGGCCGTTTTCTCCCAGGCGCCTGTCCCGGCCGCCGGCTGGTACCTGGCAGAGTTAACCCCGGTCGTCAAGCTCTTACCCCCGGAAAAGATTGCCCCCAACCAGACCAGCCCGCAAGAATCGGCCCGGCAGGGCTTTCAGATGCTGGACCAGAGCGAAGTCGTCGCCGCGGCTGTGGGCGTGCAGTTGGCGGGTTACCCGACCGAGATTATCGGCCAGGGGGCGCGGGTGGATTCGATCCTGCCGGAGAGCCTGGCCAAAGGCCGGTTGCAGCCCGGAGACGTGATTACCGCCATCCACGGGCAGCCGATCAGCAGCGCCACGAACCTGATCAATCTGGTGAAGGTGCAGAACCCGGGCGCCCCTGCCGACCTGCAAATCTTGCGCGGCGGCAATAGGATGGACGTGACGGTGGGTTGGCTGCCCCCGCTGACACCCGGCGGGCCGCCAAGAATCGGCATTTCAGTCGAGGATGCCGGCTTCGATTACCACCTGCCCTTTCCGGTTAAGATCGTACCGCAAAAGATCGTCGGCGGGCCCTCTGCCGGGCTAATGTTTACCCTGACAGTCTACAATTTACTTTCCCCAGTCGACCTGACCGGCGGGCATAAGATTGCCGGCACAGGTACCATCAGCCCGGATGGCTCGGTCTGGCCAATCGGGGGGGTAGAGCAGAAGGTCGCTGCGGCCGAAATGGCGGGAGCAGAGTATTTCTTTGCGCCGGCTGACAATTATGCGGACGCCCTGAGGGCGGCGCGCCGCATCAAGGTGATAAAGGTGGAGACGGTGGAACAGGCGGTAGCATTCTTGCACAGTTTACCGCCAAAGTAAGACCTAGCCGCTAAAGCGCCTTCACTCCTACCAGACCCACCGCGCCCGGACCGGCGTGCACGCCAATCGCAGGGGTAACCTCTCCGACCAGGGCAGTGTTCTCCAGCGGGAAGAGCGCCTGCGCCTGGTTGCGTAAATCTTCCAATTTCTTAATGGCGTGGGAATGTACCAGGGAAAGCTGTTCCAGCAGTCCAAGCTCTCTCACCCTTTCGACCACCCGCTGCACGGCTTTTCCAAAGGTGCGCATTTTTTCCACCTCGATGACACCGTTGTGGATGCACAAGACAGGCTTGATTTGCAGGAGGCCGCCCAGGCTCGACATCAGCCGGGAGACCCGCCCACTACGCTGCAGGTATTCCAGGGTGTCCAGAGCGGCGAAGACCCACACGCGCGGGATCATACCGGCTACCTGCTCCCTGATCTCCATCAGGCTGCGCCCGGACTGGGCTGCACAGGCAGCCGCCATGACCAGGTGACCCAGGCCGAGGGTGAGCGTACCAGAATCGATTACCGCCACAGGGATTTCTTTGATCTCCCGGGCTGCCAGGGTGGCGACATTCACAACGTTGCTCCAGGTGCTGGAGACATGGATGGAAATCACCCCCCGGGCGCCCTGGGCTGCCAGGTGGTGATAAGTCCTGGAAAAAGATGCGCTTCCTGGCGCAGAGGTGGTGGGCAAGGGATCGAAGGTGGGCAGCTTCTCGTAAAACTCCTGGCGTGACATTTCTACACCATCCAGGTAGCTGCGCTCCCTTAGGTTAATGTAGCAGGGGACGACGATGATATCGTGGCTTTCGACCACCTCGCTGGGCAAATCACAGGTGCTGTCCGTTACGATTTTGATGTTCATGCGACCCTATTTTACTCGTGACAGGATTGCTGCGCTGATCCTGTTTATCATCGCTTTATCGTGATCGTAACAGGATAGCTGCGCTAATTTTGTCCATCAGCTCTTTATCACGCTGGTAATCAAACCTGATCGATTGGCGAAAAGCTCGGTCGTAGAACCAGACCGGGCCTTTGCGCAGCTCCTCTGGCTCCGAAAGGTAGCGCGGGAGGATGTGAGTGTGCAGGGCTGGGTCGGTGTTGCCCAGGATTTCGTAGTTGATGCGGTACGCGCCGGTCACTTCCAGCAGGGCATCCCCGATCACGCTCATGTCGAAGAGATACTGCACCCGCTCAGGCCGGCTGAGGGCGTTAAGGTCGGTGGCGACCGGGTCGGATAACAAAATGGTATAACCCGGCAGGAACGGGTAATCGGCGTAGACTGCCCAGCCTGAGGGCATACGGCAGATGACGGCTGGGTTGGCGCCGGCGCGGGCCGCCTCGACCCGTTGGTGGATGAAAGTGGACATAAGATAACCTCCACGTAGGTTTAACTATTTTAGCATCACTGGTAAAATCAACCATCATGAAACTAAAACCCGGCTTCGCCCTGGCCTTGATGACCATCCTTCTGTGGAGTTTTTCGGCGTTTCTGATCTCACGCCTAACCAGTTTTCCGACCTTGCTGCTGATAGGGGTGGCGCTTTCTACCGGGGGCCTGGTGGGCGTGTTCCGCTACAGGGAATGGCGCGTGCCGCTGAAGACGTTTGCCGTGGGGCTGTTAGGCATGTTCGTCTATCACTTGCTGCTGGTGCTGGCCTTCCGCCGGGCTCCGGCGGTTGGAGTCAACATGATCAACTACCTGTGGCCGCTATTGATCGTGATACTCTCGCCGGTGATCCTGAAAGGCTATGGGTTGCGCTTCAACCACATCGCCGGGGCGCTGATTGGTTTTACTAGCGCCGGGCTGATTTTCAGCGGCGGGCATTTCAGCCTGAATGTCGCCAACCTGAACGGCTACCTGCTGGCGGCCGGTGCGGCAGTCGCCTGGGCGCTGTACTCTCTGCTCACCAAACGCGTAGCGCCATTTTCCTCTTTTGCCGTAGGCGGGTTTTGCCTGGCCTCGGGCCTGCTGGCGCTGGGACTGTTTTTTGCCAGCTCAAAAGCCACGCACACGCCCTTCCCTTCGGCCAGCCTCGCCGAATGGTTATTACTCCTGCTGCTGGGCGCCGGGCCAAACGGGGTGGCTTTCTTTCTGTGGGATGCGGCCCTCAAGCGCGGCGACCCGCGCCAGATCGGCACGCTGACCTACTTGACCCCCATCCTCTCTACCTTCAATTTGGTGGTTTTTGGCCAGCAGCCTTTTTCTTACATCACGCTGGCAGCCCTGGGGCTGATCGTGGCGGGTGCAGTGATCGGTTCGTTTAAAACCGCCAGCGCATAACGCTCCAAACCTTTGACAAAATATTTTCATGAAAAATAAAAATATAGTATTATGCGTTTTTAAGAGGGCTGAAAACTGTTACTTTAACCCTGCTGACAGGCCTTATTAATGGTTAATAGATTTTTTGGAGACAACCATGCTTAAAATCGCACACAAGTCGCAGCAAATGATCTTCGAATCGGAAGTGCTGCCATCTTTATTCCACTCCACACCCGATAAATTCTTCCGCTACCTGGAACGGGACGGCCAAAAATTCCTGCACTTCTACTGGCACGCAGCCGGTGAAAAAATTGACCCTTCCCTGCATAATAGAGCGTTTGGATTGAATTACGTGATCCGCAGACCTACCAACCGCACCACCATGGCGCTGATCTCTCTGCCCGAACCCTGCCGCGAGCTGGAGGCTTATTTCGTGGCCCTGATCCACCGGCCCTTGCGAATCATGCCCTTTTCTTTCGTTTCAGATACCACCAAGGTGGTCGCCCTGGATTATGCCGGAGAGGGGCCAAGCGGAGCGCAGGCTGTGCTGGTCGAATGGACGCGGCGCATGGCGCGTGAAGAACTCTGCCCCGCGCAGCCACTCAACTTGGAAGGATTTTACCAGGCGGTCAAGGAGTTGATCAGGAACCAATAAGGGACCTGGCAGGCCTGTGCTAACCGTACACCCCGGTAGCGAAGTCTAAAAATACCAATCGGTTGAATCCCACCCGGCGGTCTTGAAAAGCAAAAAGGCCCACCTCCTATGTGAACGGCCATGGCATGCTTTCGATGGTAAGATTAATTGACTTCATCTTGTTCCAGCTTTAGCTACTACCCTGGAAAAAATCGAAAGGTAAAGGATTGTACCTATTCATTGATCCCAAATCCGATAGTTGGCTGGCGCTGACCTCCCCGGCCTATAAATTAAGCTCCTCCGAAATGGAGGCAGGTAAAAAAGGATGACCGGAGACATCGCCTTTATTTTCGATATGGACGGCACCGTCGTCGATAACATGCGCGTGCACAACCGGATCTGGCAGACTGTGCTGGCCGAAGAAGGCGTGCAAATCGATATTGATGAATTCAACCGGCAGACGACGGGAATGAAAACCCCCGAAATCCTGCGCCTGTACCTGGGAGAAAAAGCCACCGGTGCAGAAATTTCGCGCCTTTCCGAGAAAAAAGAAGCCATTTACCGCCAGGTATTCCGCCCCTACCTGCGCGCTATCGCCGGTTTACCAGGTTTCCTCGAGCAGGCCCGGCGCCTGCACATTCCGGTGGCGCTGGCTACTTCGGCAAGCAAGGCCAATATCGAATACGTTCTGTCTGGCACCGGCCTGAAACCCTATTTCGACGTGCTGGTCAGCGGAGAAGAAGTGGCGCAGGGCAAACCAGACCCGGAAATCTTCCTGCTAGCGGCCCGGCGGCTGGGTGCCCTCCCGCAGCGCTGCCTGGTTTTCGAAGATTCCCTGCTGGGGGTAGAAGCCGCCTGCCGGGCCGGCATGCAGGCAATTGCCATCACTACCTCCATTCCCACCAAGGATTTCGAGGGCCGCTGCCCGGTGCTGGGGATGGCAGGCGATTTTCTGGACCTGCACCCCGGGCAAATCATCCGGCTTTTTCGTGAGCAATATGGTGAAACGCTTTCAGCGGGTTGATGGTGGGCGTAATACTAAGGGCGGGTATGGTAGCTGCCCTCGATCACCCATTTGTAGGTGGTCAGCTCGCGCAAACCCATCGGGCCGCGGGCATGCAGGCGCTGGGTGGAAACAGCCACCTCGGCTCCCAGGCCAAGCTGCCCGCCATCTGTGAAGCGTGTGCTGGCGTTGACGTATACGGCAGCCGAGTCGACTTCGGCGACAAACCGGCGGGCATTCTCTGGGTTGTTGGTCAGAATCCCGTCTGAATGGGCTGTGCTGTGGGCGGCGATGTGCTCGATCGCTTCATCCAGGCTGTCCACCACTTTGATCCCCAGAACAAGGGACAGCCATTCCGTATCGAAATCCTGCGCTCCGGCGGGGATAACCACTCCTTCCGCTTTACCCGCCAGAGCCAGGCAGGCGCGCTCGTCTGCCCGGAAGGTTACCCCATCGGCAGCCAGGCCCTCGACCAGGGTAGGGATGAACTGCTGCGCCACTGCCCGGTGGACGAGCAGCGTATCCAGGGCGTTGCAAACGGTCGGGCGCTGGATCTTGGCGTTACGGATGACCGGTAGGGCTGCCTGCAGGTCGGCCGATTCGTCGACGAACAGGTGGCAAATGCCGATTCCGCCGGTGATGACCGGGATGCGGCTGTTCTCGCGGCAGAACTGGTGCAGGGCGGCCCCGCCGCGCGGGATAATCAGGTCGACGTATTCGTACATTTTCAGCAGCTCGCCCACCAGTTGGCGGTCCGGGTTGTCGATGAACTGGATGGCGTCTGCGGGGAGATACTCTTCCTGCAGCGCCTGGCGGATTACCTCCACCAGGGCGCGGTTTGAGTGGAGGGTCTCACTCCCGCCGCGTAAAATCGCGGCATTGCCGGTCTTCAGCGCCAGTCCGGCTACGTCGATGGTCACGTTTGGGCGGGATTCGTAGATCACCCCCAACACGCCGAGGGGCACGCGCTGTTTGCGTACGTGCAGGCCGTTGGGCAGGGTGGTTTCGTCGAAAATTTCACTGACCGGGTCTGGCAGGGCCGCCACCTGGGCCAGGTCGCGGCAGATGCCGTCCAGGCGCGGCCCGGTCAGGGTCAGGCGGTCGAGCAGGGCCGCCGAAAGACCGGCCTGTTTTCCTGCCTCGACGTCCAGTTGGTTAGCATCCAGGATTCTTCCCTGGTGGCTGAGCAGTAGTCTGGCGATCCTGGCCAGGGCAGCG
>Ga0187886_1002861_pt1 | contig 13390 bp, 11 predicted proteins | sample June2016WEW_20_1_FD_133001 | JGI IMG/M metagenome (GOLD analysis project Ga0187886, IMG submission 133001) | Peatland microbial communities from SPRUCE experiment site at the Marcell Experimental Forest, Minnesota, USA - June2016WEW_20_150 | ecosystem: Environmental > Terrestrial > Soil >...
ACGCCGCCGATTCTCGGCGCGACTACTCATCCCGACGTGATTACCGCGGTTGTAAAATTGTGTTACGCAAGAAAAGCTAAAAAGGTCATCGTAACCGACAATTCAATAAATGACCCTGCGAGCTGCTTTACGATAAGTGGTATCAGTAAGGCCGCGTCAGCAGCGGGCGCACAGGTTGTTATGCCCAGGGAGTCGTATTTTAGCCCGCTTACGCTTGAGGGCGGTTCGCTGATTAAGGATTGGCCCGTTTACTGTGCGCCATTTGCTAAAGCCAACAAGCTCATCGGCATAGCCCCTTTGAAAAACCATCACCGAAGCGCGGCGTCGATGACTATGAAAAACTGGTATGGTCTTCTCGGCGGCAGGCGAAACGTGTTTCATCAGGATATCAATAATATCATCGCCGAGCTTGCCATGCTTGTAAAGCCGACGCTGGTCATACTCGACGGCACGGTTACGATGATAACCAACGGGCCTACGGGCGGGTCAGTGTCGGACCTCAAAAAAACAAACACGATGATTGCGAGCTGCGATATAGTCGCCGCGGACGCTTTCGGAAGCACACTGCTGAATCTCAAGCCCGCTGATTTGCCCTATCTGGCAATCGCCGAAAAGGCAGGTGTCGGGACAGCCGATTATGAATCACTAAAACCCTTGAGGGCCGAAGTAACCTGAAAATAATATGAAAATCACGACGGTTCGACGAATAAATCAGTTGTTCTTTTTTGCCCTGTTTGTGTGGTTTTGCATCGTTGCCACCGTTGGGGAGAAATTCTGGCAAATCCGTAACTGGCCGATTAACTGGATTTTGCAGCTCGACCCGCTTGTTGCATTGGGTACTATAGTGTCAACCCGCAAATTTTACGGGCCTTTGCACTGTGCGATTGGGATTATAATCCTGACGATAATCTTCGGTCGGTTTTTCTGCGGCTGGATATGTCCCTTTGGCGCGATACATCAATTCGTCGGCTACCTGGGCAATCGCAGGAAAAAACTCACCGAGAAAATCCGGCTAAACATATACCGCAAGGCCCAGTGCATAAAATATCTGGTTCTGGTTTTCTTTATTGGCATGGCAGCGTTTCCCTCGCTGGCAAGTTCGCTGCAAACAGGCCTTCTTGACCCTATTCCCTTAGTAACCCGTTCGTTTCAGCTCGTGTTATTGCCGATTCTGGACAGGGGGACATATTTGACTTCTGTCAATGCGAGGTGCTATGAATATGGCTGGCTGATATTCGCTGTGTTCGCAACAGCAGTTCTGCTGAATCTTGTCATACCGAGGTTTTACTGCCGGTTCATTTGTCCGCTCGGTGCATTTCTGGGAATAATCAGCAGATTTTCGATTTGGCGCATCGGCAAGACAAAAAGCGAATGTATCAACTGCAAGATGTGCGAAAAGGCCTGCGAAGGCGGCTGCGAACCGAGCGGCAACATCAAAATTGCCGAATGTGTGCTTTGTTTTAATTGCCGGGACGACTGCAAGCACGGCCTCATCGCTTACCAGACAGTTCCCTCCCTTGCGGGTGAGACGCAAGTCGACGTTTCCAGAAGGGGAGTTGTGTTGTCGTTTGTCAGCGGCGTATTGGCAGCTCCGGCGATTCGACTAAGCGGCAAGGTCGCCTCGAACTGGTACACAGGTGTGGTTCGTCCGCCCGGCGCTCTTGCGGAGCCGGAATTCCTGAAACGATGCCTCAAGTGCGGCCAGTGTATGCGGGTTTGCCCGACGAACGTTATTCAACCCGCTGGTCTGGAAGGCGGACTCGAAGGATTATGGTCGCCGATACTAAATAATCGCATCGGCTCAAGCGGCTGTCAGCTGAATTGCGTCGCATGTGGACAGGTCTGTCCGACTTCGGCTATCAGGCCGATTACTCTCGATGAAAAAAGAGGCCTTGGCGAATTCGCATCCGCCGGGTCAATCAAGCTCGGAACAGCATTCGTTGACCAGGGTAGGTGTCTGCCGTGGTCGATGGATAAGCCCTGTATTGTCTGCCAGGAGAATTGTCCCGTCAGTCCCAAGGCGATTTTCACGAAGGATGTTTTTACTACGGTCAGAGACGGCGTAGTTTCGATTAAGCAGGTAACGGGCAGCACAATCGAAATTGACAGAGACATCCCCGCGGATAAATTCAGCACAGGAGATTATTATGTTCTTTTTGAAGACGGCATCAGGTGTAAAATCTCCTCAAATACCGCTACTTCAGTAGGAATTTCCGAAGGCAAATTGCCTGCGGCGGGTAAAATCGAAATACAGGTGCGATTGCAGAGGCCCTGTGTGGATATCGAAAAGTGTATTGGCTGCGGCGTCTGCGAGCACGAATGCCCCGTAAGCGGCAAAAGGGCGATAAGAATTACCGCTGAAGGCGAAACCAGGAGCACAGACCGGAGATTATTGTTATAATAGCAGAACAAGGTGAACAGAATAGGGGTATATATCAGTTGAACCTGTATTTATAACCTGAACTAAAAATGAGTTTCTTATGGAGAGTTATCGATGAGCAGCGGATTTAACAGAAGGAATTTTTTGAGGACAATCGGAGTGGCGGGTTTAGGTTCGGTTTTGGCTTCAGAGGCAAAAGCAGATTCACCTGCCCCGAGCAAGGTCGAGGGGAATGAGCCAAATGCCGCAGGCCAAAAACAGCAGAGCGAAACCCCGCAGGTACCCACGCGAAAATTCGGAAAGACCGACGCGCAGGTGTCGGCGCTGTGTTTGGGCGCAATTGACATCACTGACCAAATGGCTGTATTCCACGCCTGCTCCAAATGGGGCGTAACATACTGGGATACAGCTTATGGTTATACCAACGGCAACAGCGAAATATGCATAGGCAAGTTTCTCGCGGCAAGGCCCGAGATGCGAAAGAAACTGTTCATCGCGACCAAGGCATCGCATGCCAAAGGAGCAGCGGAAGCCGAAGGCCGACTCCAGGAGTCGCTCAAAAGGATGAACACCGATTATGTTGATGTTTTCTATGGCATCCACGTCTTGAATGATATTTCGCAGCTTACAGATGACTTCAAGCCCTGGGCGGAAAACGCAAAGAAGAAAGGGTTGATAAAACAATTCGGCTTCAGCACACATACCAATATGGCAAAAAATCTGTTCGAGGCATCAAAGCTCGGCTGGGTTGACGCGATTCTGACTACATATAACTTCCGCCTGACCAAAGACCCGCTGATGCAAAAGGCGATTGATGCCTGCTGTAAAGCGGGAGTAGCGCTTACCGCAATGAAGACCCAGAAGAGCGTAAAGGTCGAGACCGACGAGGACAAGAAATTGATTGAGCATTTCTCATTGAAGGGTTTCACCGAAGGCCAGGCGAAGATAAAGGCCGTTTTCGAAGACGAAAGATTCGCCTCCATAAGCGTCGGTATGGAGAGCGTCGCACGGGTCAACGAAAATGTGGCGGCAGTACTCGACAAGACGAAACTGGCGCAGGATGACAAAGATGCTCTTGCCGAATACGCGAGCGCAACGTGCAGCGGTTATTGTGCCGGCTGCGCTCATATCTGTGATAATGCCTTAGCCGGCGTATCACACGTCAATGATGTTATGCGGTCGCTTATGTATCACAACAGTTACGGCAACACACAACTGGCGAAACAGACGTTCGCCGCCATACCCGCCGATGTAAGGGCGAAGTTGTTGACGACGGATTATCGGCTTGCTGAACAGTGTTGTCCGCAGCGTATGCCGATTGCACGGCTTGTTCGTGAAGCCGTTGAGAAACTTGCCTGATGTAACTATTTCTATTTGTGCGAGGAGAATTGAATGAACGAGGCAAACAAAGGCGTCAGCAGACGCCGGTTCCTTGAAGTTATCGGCGCTGCCGGCATTGGTTCGGTAATAGGTTCAAAAGTTTTTGCAGATTCGAACGAACCCAACGGGCAAAAAGAACAATCAAACCAGCTAATAGAGCTGCCGAAAAGAAAGCTTGGCAAAACGGGCGTTGAAATCCCCTGTCTTGCGTTAGGTGTTGCCTTCAACGCCGTAGAGAATCAGATTATTTTGCGCAAAGCTGTCAACTGGGGCGTTACCACCTGGGACACCTCCTCTATGTATGAGAACGGCAACAGCGAGCTTGGTATCGGCAAGTTCCTCGAAAAAAATCCTGACGTGCGCAAAAAACTGTTCCTGATGACAAAGGCATCATTTGCCAAGAACATCGAAGATGTCGAAAAGCACCTTCAGGCAAGTTTGCAGCGGATGAAGACCGATTACATCAATCTGTATTTCGGGGTCCACGGTCTGAGTAGTCCTGCACAGTTAAACGATGAAATGAAGAAATGGGTTGAGAAGGCTAAAGAGCGAAAGGTAATCAAATACTTCGGCTTCAGCACTCACGCCAACGTGGCTGGTTGTCTTATGGGGGCATCAAAGCTGGACTGGGTTGACGCGGTGATGCCGATATATAATTTCCGGGTTATGCAGGACCAGAAGCTTGTTGACGCCGTCCAGGCCTGCTACGATGCCGGTATAGGCATAATCGCAATGAAGACACAGGCGCAAAAAGTTGAAAGCGATAACGACAAAAAACTGATGGAGCATTTCTCGGCAAAAGGTTTCACCGATGGCCAGGCCAAAGTAAAATTTGTTCTCGATGACAAACGCATTACAGCCGCCTGTGTAGGCAGAGACAACGCAGAGCACCTGCGCCAAAATGTGGCTGCCGCGCTGGATAAAAAGGAATTGACGCAGCTTGACAAGGAAGTGTTTAAGAATTACGCGGCCGAAACCTGTTCCGGCTATTGCGCCGGCTGTGCGAATATCTGCGATTCAGTTGCTGCTGGCGTTCCTGTCGGCGATATTATGCGATACCTTATGTATTACAACAGCTTCGGCGATACCCAAACTGCCCGCCAGCTCTTCGCTGAAATCCCGCAGCAGACACGAGACAAGATGCTCACGACCGATTACGCCGTTGCGGAATCGCGCTGTCCTCAACGATTACCTATCGCCCGGCTTATGGGTCAGGCGGTCCGCACTCTTGCCTGATTAGAAAAAACGCTGATTTCGGGCTGCTTAGTACCCATGAGTATCTGAAAAAATATTGTCACTTTCTAAATCGTAAGTCCCTTTTGATACAGCACTTATGACGGGCTACCCATTTTTTATTTGGTTTTAATTGTCCCTTGGATTATAATTCGACAATAGAGAGGTTTTGGCTTCGGCGAAGAAGTTGAGTGATGAAAAGGTTTTATTACAACGTGTGGTGTCCTTTTACGGTTAATAAAAGAAGGATACTTATCCTTGCAATCGCGACGTATATCGCTTTGTGTTAAAAGTTGTAAAATCTTTTCGGCTTTTCTCCGACCGCTCTTGTTGAGCGGTTTTTTTATGCGCGTAATCCCCGATGTTGACATCAACCAGTCCCCAACTTAAGCTTTAGGCAATTGTTTGATTGGAAAGGGACTGCGAATGATAATCGTAACCGGCGGGGCGGGCTTTATCGGCTCAGCGTTAATCGCGGCTTTGAATAAACGCGGCATCGATGACATCCTCGTTGTTGACCGGCTGGCTTCCGACCAGAGGTGGAAGAACCTTGTCAACCTGCGATTTGCTGATTACCTGGACAAAGATGAATTTCTCGAGATGGTGGCTGAAGACATCTTGCCTTTCTCCGCTGAGGCCGTCTTTCACCTTGGCGCCTGCTCCTCGACGACCGAGACAGATGCGTCTTTTCTTATGGAGAACAACTTCGAATACACTCGGCAACTGGCCCAGTGGACGACCGAAGAAAACATCAGGTTCATTTATGCCTCCAGCGCAGCCACCTACGGCGACGGAGAAAACGGGTTTGCTGACAATGAGGAAAAGCTCGAAACACTCAAGCCCCTCAATCTGTATGGCTATTCAAAGCAGTTGTTTGACCTGTGGGCAAAGCGCAATGGTCTGCTTGGAAAAATCATCGGCCTGAAATACTTCAACGTCTTTGGCCCCAACGAATATCACAAGGCCGATATGCGCAGTTTCGTTCTTAAGGCATTCGAACAGATAAACGCAACCGGCAAGGTGCGCCTTTTCAAATCGCACAGACCCGATTACAAAGACGGCGAGCAGAAACGCGACTTCCTATACGTCAAAGACGCAGTTGATATGACGCTTTTCTTTTTCGATAATCCTGATGCATCCGGCATATACAATCTGGGCGCAGGCGTTGCCCGTTCCTGGAATGATTTGGCAAAGGCCGTATTTGTTGCGATGGGTAAAAAGCCGAATATCGAATATATCGATATGCCCGACTCTGTCCGTAATCAATACCAGTATTTCACCGAGGCCGACATCACCAAGCTCCGCGACATCGGCTACGACAAACAAATCACCTCTCTCGAAGAAGCCGTTATGGACTACGTTCAAAATTATTTGGAAAGAGGAACCTATATTGCGGGGAGTGAGAAATGAATCGTCTTACGAAATATTTTCTGAGGGGTTTGCTGATATTTGTTCCTGCGGCGTTGACGATTTTTGCTTTTTTATGGGTTTTTACCAAGCTGGATACCGGTTTAAGAACCATTTTTAATATATCGATTCCCGGCCTTGGCATTATCGTAACAGTCGTAGTGATATTAATTGTCGGCTTTGTTGCGTCGAGCTTGCTGGGCAAAAAATTATTTGCCCTTGTCGAGAGTTTGTTCACAAAGACACCCTTAGTTAAAATGATTTATTCATCGGTCAAGGACCTCGTCGGGGCTTTTGCCGGCGACAAGAAGAAATTCGATAAGCCGGTGGTGGTTGAGCTTATGCCGGGCGGGGCAAAGGTGATGGGTTTTGTTACGAGAGAATCACTTGGGTTTCTTGGCCTGCCGGGACATACGGCCGTGTATTTGCCGCAATCATACAATTTTTCCGGCGCACTCCTGATATTCCCATCGGCACAGGTCAAACCGATAAAAATTGACAGTTCCGAGGCAATGCGGTTTATCGTATCGGGTGGCGTTTCAGGCGGTGGTCAATCATAGTTATAAGCGTTGCAAATACCCTCAGACGGACGTATAATCGTCGTGTTTTACTGATTTTTATGAGGATTTTTTGCAATGCAGATTCTTGAACAGTTGAAATTGCTCAAACGCGGCACGGTGGAGATTTTCACCGAGGCCGAACTTGCTGAAAAACTTACTAATGCCGCCAAAGATAAACGCCAGCTTCGAATAAAGCTCGGCCTTGACCCCACAAGCCCCGATATTCACCTGGGCCATACCGTTGTGCTTCGCAAGATGCGCCAGTTCCAGGATTTGGGCCACAAAGCCGTTTTGATTATCGGCGATTATACCGCCCGCATAGGCGACCCGACTGGCCAAAACACAACACGCCCGATGCTATCGCCTGAGCAAATCGATAAAAACGCAAAGACATATTTCGACCAGGCGGGCAAAATCCTCGATACCTCATCCGACAAACTCGAAGTCCGGCATAACTCTGAATGGCTCGAAAAACTTACCTTAATGGAGCTTATTCAGATTGCCGCCAAAAAGACCATCGCCCAGATGCTTCAGCGGGACAGCTTCAAGCTTCGTCTCGACAAGGGTATTGACGTTTACGCGCACGAGTTTATCTATCCCCTGATGCAGGGCTACGATTCCGTTGCAGTCAAAAGCGACGTGGAATTAGGCGGCACGGACCAGACCTTCAATAACCTTGTCGGTCGGGATATCCAGAAGGCTTATAACCAGCCACAACAGATTGTCATTACCGTTCCGATTCTCGTAGGTCTGGACGGCAAAGAGAAGATGAGCAAATCTAAGAGTAACTACATAGGCGTGACCGACCAGCCCAACGATATGTTCGGCAAAGTTATGAGTATCTCCGATGATATGATGGCAAATTACTTTACATTGCTTACCGACCTGCCCACGGAAAGAATCGCCGAACTGACCAATTCACAGAAGACCCATCCCAAAGAGGCGAAAGTTTTGCTGGCAAAGACGATTATCTCGCAGTTTTATGATTCTAAAGCTGCGGATTCGGCTGCGGAACAGTTCGAAAAGGTCTTTGCCCAGAAGCAACTGCCTGATGAAATGCCGGAATTCAAATTGTCTGCTGAGCCGGTTTCAGTTAAGCAGTTGCTGATTACCTGCAAGCTTGTCGAATCAGGCGGCGATGCAAAGCGCATGTGCGCACAATCCGCTGTAACTATTGATGGCCAGAAAGTTGCAGACCCCAATGCTCAAATAACTCCCGCAAACGGGATGACAATACAGGTCGGCAAACGCAAATTCGCGAAAATTAAAGTGAATTAAACTTCGGCGAAATGAAAACATCGAGGTTTGGTCAAAAGATAAAACGCAGGTCGGGAATCAGCCAGTTGATGGTTGATATGGGCGAGGGGCTAAAGGCCGGCGTTGATGTCCTGATGCTCGGAGGAGGTAATCCATCGCATATACCTGAGGTGGACGAGGTCTTTCACCGGATAATGAGCGAGCTTCTTGAGAAAAAAGGAGCGTTCGAGCGCATGGTTGGCGATTATGACCCGCCGCAGGGGAACAAAGAGTTTATCGAAGCAATCTGCGAGTTGCTGCGAGCCGAGTGCGGGTGGAATATCAAGCCGGGCAATATTGCTCTTACGGCCGGCAGTCAGTCGGCGTTTTTCATACTCTTCAATATCTTCGCGGGCGAGTATGATGATGGTACAAAAAAGAAGATTTTGCTGCCGCTTGCCCCCGAATATACCGGCTACAGTGACGTTGGTTTTACCGAAGGATTGTTTACTGCGAATAAACCCGACATCGAACACATTGATGAACACACCTTCAAATATCATGTGGATTTTGACCGGCTTAATGTGGACGAGGACATCGGTGCGATTTGCATCTCAAGGCCTACCAACCCCACGGCAAATGTGCTGACCGATGCCGAAGTCGCCAAGCTCGATTCGCTTGCGCGAGCCAAAGACATTCCGCTGATTATCGACAACGCATACGGCTCGCCTTTCCCGAATATAATTTTCACCGAGGCGAGGCCCCTCTGGAATGAAAACACGATTGTGTGTATGAGCTTGTCTAAGTTCGGATTACCTTCGACGCGAACGGGTATCGTTATCGCCAGAGAAGAAGTTATCGAAATGGTCTCGGAGATGAATGCAGTGATGAGCTTGAGCACGGCCAGTTTGGGTGCGGCGATTGGAACCGAGCTTGTGCGCACAGGCGAGCTGGTTCGGCTGAGTAAAGACGTGATAAGACCCTATTATCAGAATAAGGCAAAATGGGCAGTCCGGCAGCTTTGTGGATTGCTCGATGGCATTGATTTTCATATTCACAAGCTGGAAGGGGCGTTCTTCTTGTGGCTCTGGCTGCCTTGAAAGTTACCGATGCTGAATTGTATCGGCGATTGAAAAAACGCGGTGTTCTTATTGTCCCCGGCCATTACTTTTTCCCCGGTCTTGAAGATGACTGGGAGCACAAGCAACAGTGCATTCGCATAAGTTATGCTCAGGATATTGACAAAGTTGCAGCCGGTCTGAAAATTATCGCCGACGAAATTATGCTCGCCTGTAAAAAAGGTTAGGTCTGCCTGCTGTGCGCAAGGTAAGCGACTACGCGTTTGTCGTAAAGATGTCGCGGGCGATGTCTTCTCCTGCATTGCTGACGTAGTAGTGCTCAACCGCTTTCTGTCCTTTGCTTTCGAACATCTTCGCTGAGGAGAATGTGCCGCTTTTCATCAGGATGGCGATAACTATGCACGCGGCAACATTGGCGAATGAGTGTTTGTACCTGGAGCATCTTTCGATAATGCCCATGTCGGGGCGGATGTTTCGGAGACGTTCAGCTTCGGCTGTTGTTCTCAGGCAGTGTTTGAGCACGCCGATTGCCTGGGTATTGGCCCGCATCAGCAAATCAAGATTGTGCGGCTGGGATTTTAACAGGGATATTGCGAGTTCGACATTGCCGAGGCGCGCCAGTCGTCGCTGGCACCGCGGACAGTTAGCGATATGGTTTTGTATCCAGTGCCGGTCGGGGGTGAAACTGTCGGCCAGCAGCCGAAGTACCCGGTCTCTAAGTTGTCTGCAACAGGTTTTTCCCTTCGCGGCCCACATATTATTACCTTGTTTCCTTTCTCATCCAGGCGGCTAAAAGCTGGACTGCTTTGCATCTGTAAACTCTCGCGGTCGCAGCCGTGATTCCCAATATCTTTCCGACCTGCTCATACGGCAGGTCTCCAAGGTCGTGCAGGGTTACGACGTCACGAAAATGCTCCGGCAGTTCCGCGATACCCGCTCTTAACGCCTCAGTCAGATACCGCGTATCAAGCTCGGTGACGGGTGAGTTCATATTGCGCTGGGCGGTTATTCTCGGCGGAAGATTATTTTTTTCAACAAGTTTATGTCTCAGGATTGATATTGCTATGTTGCTTGCCGAGCGAAAGACATACGCCTTTACATTTTCCGGCTTGCATCCGTGTTCGTGGTGTGCGAGTTTCAGGAACGTATCCTGATACGCGTCGCAAACGTCCTGCTCATTGCCGAGTATCCGCCAGAGCATATTGATCAATTCCCGGCCGTGTTGCTGCATTGCGCAGAGGACCCACCCCTGCGTCTGTTCCAACGCCTTTGGGATTGGGATATCCCACAGCAACTCAATGCTGACAGCCCTGCCAGTCATAATTTCTCCGATTATTAAGACGCGCTGCCTGACATTATGTTAACACCAATTCGGTACTCAATGGTGAAAAAAATGTTTTTTCCGGATAACATTTTGTCCTGCCTGCGCGTCTGAATCTACAGGAGGGTGTCAGGGAAAACAGTAAGGTATGTTCGTTTAAGGGTGCGAGGAAATGGCTTTAACTCTTTATAGAGACAAAACTTACAAGCAAAAGGCACAGCCGGGCGATGTGGTTACCCTTGTGGATGAGTTGCTCGCAAAGGCCGTGGATGTCGGCGCCAGCGATATTCATTTTGAGCCGACCGGCGCCGAGCTGGTGGTAAAATTTCGTCTTGACGGGCTGCTGAATGTGGTTGAATCACTGCCAAAATCCATCTCAGACAACGTAATTGCTCGGTTGAAAGTTTTGGGTGGGCTTCTGACGTATCGCAATGATTTGCCGCAGGAAGGACGAATGGAAATCAACAACAGTTGCGAAAACGTTGTTGACCGACGGCTCTCGGTATTCCCGACAATATACGGCCAAAGAGCTGTAGTGAGAATCTTTTACAAGAACGCGCAGTTGACAGACCTTGAACAACTGGGGTTCTCGCCGGCGATATATGCGGCGTTGAAACAAACCGCCTGCACTAATCAGGGTGTTCTGCTGGTGACGGGGCCGGCTGGCAGCGGCAAAAGCACTACCTTGGCCGCCGTTCTGAGGCACATTCAAAAACAGTTCCCGGGTAAAAGCATAGTTACGCTGGAAGACCCCGTGGAGATTCGACTCAACGGCGTTACCCAGGTTCAAATCACCCCTTTCGGCCCGATGACGTTTCCGACGGCCCTGCGTTCGCTTCTTCGCCAGGATCCGCAGGTCCTGATGATAGGCGAAATTCGCGATGCCGAGACAGCGAAGATAGTGATTGAGGCGGGTCTTACGGGGCATCTGCTTATGAGCACGATGCACAGCGGTTCGGCTGCGGCAGCGATTCTGCGACTTTTGGAGATGGGTATCGAGCCATACCAGGTAACGTCGAGTATTTCGGCGGTTCTTAATCAACGGCTTGTCCGCCGATTATGCGGCAAATGCAAAAAACAAACAGCCGCCGGCGATTGCGAACCAGTCGGATGCGATGAATGTTTTGGAACGGGATTCAAAGGCAGGATGTTGATAGCGGAGCTTGTTCGGCTCGACAGCCCGCTGCGAAAGGCGATTCTTGCCAGGACCGACACCGACGAGATTGAGGAAATTCTGAGCAATAAAGGTCACGCCGGTATGCTTGAAGACGGCAAGCGATTGGTCGCCGATGGTCTGACCACGCGGGATGAACTGGATAAGGTATGCGGTTCTGCCGGGGACATTTGACAGGTCGATATTAAGACGGGAGATTTAAGGATGGCGACGTTCGAATATAGTGCGATGACGGCCTCGGATCGGCTTATGAAAGGAATTATCGAAGCCGGGTCGGTGCAGGAAGCGACCGAATTGCTCGAGCAGATGCGCCTCAAGGTCAATTCGCTCGAAAAAGCCAGGCCCGAAAGGCCGAAAACGCTTATCGCCAGAACGGAGTTTTTGCTTTTTAATCAGCAGCTTGCCTCGCTTACGAAGGCGGGGATTCCTTTGGAAAAAGGTCTGCGAGAGTTGTCGAAGGACGTGGCTTCGAGGCCTATGCGCAAGCTGATAGATTCGATTGCTACCGACCTTGAAGCGGGGATGAGCATTGAGCGGGCCTTTGAAAAGAGGAAACAGCATTTCCCGCCGCTCTATGGTCGAATACTCAAGGCCGGCGTCGAGACGGGCCGGCTCAGCGAGATGCTGACGAGCTTGAACAGGCACATCGAGATTACCAACCAGACAAGGCGGATAGTATTCGAAGCGACGGCCTATCCGGCGGTCGTATTTGTTATGGGTTCTGTTATTATGACTTTCGTGTTGATGTTTCTGGTTCCACAGTTCAGAGGTATTCTCCAGGAGATGACAGGAGGGCAGTTGCCCGCAGCAACACAGTTTGTTTTCGCTTTATCGCAGCACGTTTTGTATTTCTGGCTGGTGGTTGGCTGTCTGGTTGTTGCGATTTTTGGAATCAATGCGATTCTCCGGTCTTTCCCGGAAGGGCGACGCATCAGGGAAGCAATAATTTTACACATACCTGCGTTCGGGGCTTTGTATCACAGCACCATATTGAGCAAGATGGCCGAGGCAATGGCGATGATGGTTGCGGCCGGCTGTGATATGCCAACGTGCTTTCGGCTTGGGCCTGATGCGACGGGCAGTGAAACGCTGAGAAAGGAGGGCGACATTGTTGCCTCGCAGATTGAGAAAGGGGCCGGCATTCTCGACGCCGGGCAATTCTGCAGGGTTATGCCGCGATTTTTCCTGTATTCGATTCAACTGGGTTCGCAGCGAAATGAGTTGCAGGACAACCTGCGAAGTTTAGGCGATATGTATGCCCAGCAGGTTCGCAGTGCCCAGACCCGTCTGCAGGGGTTGCTGCTGCCCGTTATGATTATTATTGTGGGCTTTTTCATAATGATGTGCATTTGTGCGATGTTCCTGCCAATGATAAAAATGATCACAATTCTGAGTGTGGGATGATTGGGTTATGCTGGTTGTTTTGGCAATTGTGCTGATGATTGCCTCCGGTGTGCTTGCCTTTTACAGGCCGGGCCTGGGGTTTGTCGCAGGCATTGTACTTAGCATTGCTATGTTTGTTCAGGGCGCTGTATTAGAGCGAGTGGAGATATTTGGCGCTGCGCCTTTTATTTTTGTCGCTGCGATGACAATGACAGCTTTCGGTCATCGCAGGGAGGG
>Ga0187886_1002862_pt1 | contig 13385 bp, 12 predicted proteins | sample June2016WEW_20_1_FD_133001 | JGI IMG/M metagenome (GOLD analysis project Ga0187886, IMG submission 133001) | Peatland microbial communities from SPRUCE experiment site at the Marcell Experimental Forest, Minnesota, USA - June2016WEW_20_150 | ecosystem: Environmental > Terrestrial > Soil >...
CCAGTGAAAACGAAATACACGAGCGCTCCAGCTAAAACTGCCCAGACAATTGTTGTGATTTTCCCCGGGGAACGCAGCATGTCGGTCAGGGTCTCGTTGCGATCCCGCACCAACAGCCAGACTAGTAGGCCGAGGGACCCCAAGCACAAAAGCAGAAAAAGGACAAACAACAAGCCCGCCCACGCCGAAGTGAGAACGTGAATCATGGTTGTCCTCTCATTTCCTTTCTTGAACTCGCAAGCCCGGAAAGAATGCGCCTGCCACATCCCGTACCCGCAGTCCCGCCACGGCGGGGCTGCGTGATAATGCCCCTGACCTCGCCTCAACCAACGATTCGGATGGCATATTGAGTCCTTGTTTTATCTGATTGTCTCCACCTGTTACAGAAGCAAATGAGAGGCAGGGTTACAGACCGGGGTGGGACATTGCATCAGCCTCCGTAGGAGCGCCTCTCCAGGCGCGACCGGGAACGCTGAAATTGCGGCAGGAATGCCGCTCCTACAAAGGAACTGTAGCGGCGCTGTGAGCACCGACTCAGCGACTCTTGTTGGTTCGCGGTTTTTCAGTCGCCAAGCATACGTATGCTCACGCCATGACCTCTGTAGCACAGCCCCGCCCGTTTCTGAGTTCCTGTGCCGCCGTGGCCAGTCCCGCTTCGAACAAGAAAAACATCCGACCCGCGCGAATCTGATCTCCGGGCCTCAACTCCAACCGCGCAATCCGCTGTCCTCTGACCCATGTGCCGTTGGTGGAGTTCAAGTCGTAAACGACAAAAACACCATCTTCCCGCAAAACCGCGAAGTGCTCCCGCGAGAGCCGCTCATCCTGGATCCTGACATCGGCGCGCTCGCCGCGGCCGACAACGACCGGCTTGTCTCCGATCTCCCAGCGTTCGACTGCGGACCTGTCCCTGCTGATTTGGCATAGAAACGGCACGACTGACTCGCCTTCGCCGTGTTGCATCCTTATTTTCCGTACTGCTGAATCCGCTGCGGCCGACGGGCCAGCAGGTAAATCAGCGCCCCGATCCAATGGGTCAGCACGATCACCAGGATCCAGATGATCTTGTCGTTGCCTTCGGACGGCTCGTTGGTAGCGCAATCAATGAGCATCCAGATCCACAGGATCGTGCCGCCAATCCCGAGGGCGAAGATGCCGAAAACAAACGGAAACATATGGAATGCCGCCATAACGTCGTCCTTTCCTCGAACTGGTCTTCCGCCAATTAGCTCCACTCCTTACAGAAGTAAATGGCGAGGAAGGTTACAGTGAAAGTTTTGAACTGTCTCATCACCGGCTGCGGTAGCCCAGCAACCGGGCCGGCAGAAACAGGACCACGCGGAGGAACGCGAAGACCGCACCCACACAGATGCCGACCAGACGCAACGGCAGCGACACCAGCCAGACGACAGGCGCAAGAATCAAGGCCAACAAGGCCAGCGGCCAGCAGAGGACGAACAAAATGCACCATGCCACAAAGAGAATCACCACTCTCATAGCAACCTCGTCGTAGAATTCATGACATCCCAGTTCTTAATCAAAGATGATGCGATGAGTCCATCTTGGAGGGACGCGCTCCGTCGCGTCCGTGAGGGCCAAGCGGCCACGACAGAGCGTGGCCCTCCAGCAACCCCGCTGTTGAATTCATCCCACCCGACAGCTCGTCATGTGCGCTTATCACGCGCTTGCGCGTTCTCCACCAGCAAAGCAGATACAACAGCCCGCCGATCAGCAGCGGCGCGAAGACCGCGTTCATCTTGATCCCGTGGTTCACCAGCGCAAAACAGGCGATGCCGCCGAGAACGAATGCCCCGCCGATGCCTTCCCATTTCCAAGCGACGACCAGTCCCAGCAACGTCAACCCGAGCGACAAGGAAAGAAGTTGTTCAACCAGCGACAGCTTCAACGGGTTCGGCATCCTTTAGCCGACCGCCATCGTGACGATCAGCACAAGCACCAAAGTCCCGACGATCCCGGCAGTCCGCCGCATTCCGGTTGTCATCCCGTTCTTCATTTTTTCAAGTTCCTGATCTTATGGCTCCAGTTCCTACAGAAGCAAGCAGGGAGAAAGGTTACAGGCCGAAAATGGGGTCAGACCTGTATTCATGACAAACCTGCCTCTCGCCTTGGCTCAGCGAGCCAGAAATGTACGTTGTGTACGTTGTATATGTCTGACCCCCGATGCGACTCACCGTCCAGCCGTCTGCAACAATCCCGAATGCGACGTGTTTGCCGTGTCCTTGCTTGGACGCACTTCGGTCTTGACAAGTCTGGCAGTTTGTATATTGTCTGTGTACAAATGACAAACCAAGGCAATCCCAAGACCCTGCGGATCGACCTGAATCATCCGGTTCCGGCTTACCGGCAGATCGCCGACGGACTGAGAGCCTTGCTGGTGAGCGGCGAATTCAAGCCGGGTGATCGCCTGCCCACGGTGAGGCAACTCGCGACCGACCTGGTGGTGCATCACAACACGGTCGCCCAAGCCTATCGCCTGCTCGCAGAAGAGGGCTGGCTGGAATTGCGACGGCATCGCGGGGCCAAGGTGATCGAACGGCGCTCGCAACGCGCCGGGACATCGTCACAACAAAATTTCTCGCAACATCTCCGCGAACTGGCTGCCCGCGCGGTGGCCGACGGACTGGATTCCAAAGCGATTGCCGCGCACCTCAGCGCCCTAGCGAATGAACTCAACAACATCAACCCGGAGGACAGATGAACCCGACGAATTGGGCATGGTTATTTACGGTCCTGACTTGTGTCTTGTGGTGTGCGATGGCGGTGAAGATGCTGATGTACCCACGCGTGAGCCGGCCGGACATCTTCTTTGCGATCACGGTAGACCCGTCGTTTCGCCAGTCACCCACTGGCCGCGCAATTCTGCGCTGCTATGATCGCCTCGTCGTAATCATCACCTTGGTTTCCTTCGCACTGGCGGTGCCAATCAGTCTTCCTCCCTCCTGGTTTCACACATCGTTGTCGGTGTTCTTAGCGGCAGTCGCGCTGGAAATGGCCGGTTTTCTTGGTGCCTTCCTGATCGCACGCCACAGAACGATGCCCCACCGCGTCGAGCCCAGCACCGCACGTGAGGCGGATTTGCATCCGCGCCGGGGGCCGCCGCCAGCCGGTTGGCTGGCCCAAGCTGGGCCATTCTTGATTCTTGCTGCCGCCAGCCTCTATTTGTGGCTGCGGTGGGATGATATTTTAGCACGGTTCCCAAGCCAATGGGGCAGCGATGGCCGGCCCAGCGGTTGGACAACCAAGGGTGTGGTCGGCGTGTTTTGCCCGATAGGTCTCGGCGCGCTCGTTTGTTTGTTGATCGCGGTGTTATCAAGGCGTCGAGGCGTTCGGTGGACTTATCGTGGCGATTCCCGGTCACCCTACGGGGCTCGCTTCGTGCGCATCAGGTCGGCGTTCCTGCTCGGACTCCAATACTGGCTGGCTCTGTACTTCGCGGCCGGCAGCTTGGGAGCGCTGGGAGCAAAGTCGCCGATGCCGGGGCTGTGGTGGCTGCCCTTCGCATTCGCTGTTCTTGTTGCATGGTTCATGGCCTTTTGGATCGCGCAGAGACGCTGGCCTGGTGGGGCGTCTGAGCGGGTGCCGGTCGGGGATCAGACGCCGGACAAGTGCTGGAAACTCGGCCTGTTCTATGTCAACCGGAATGATCCGGCAGTCCTAGTAGAGAAACGCTTCGGCATCGGGTGGACTGTGAATTTCGGCAACCCACGGTTGTGGCTTGTCATCGGCGCGACCCTGCTCCTTTTGCTGGCGATATTGGGTTTGTTAACTGTCAAAGGCGGCACTGGAATTCGGCCAACACATTAGCCCGGATTATTCACGATGTGCTCAAATAGGCAACGCTCCGCAAATAGTCACACCCTCACCCTAACCCTCTCCCTTGGAAAGGGAGAGGGAAATCTCCTCGCCCCGCGTGCGGGGAGAGGACCAAGGTGAGGGGCAGTTCGTTGCGCAAAACTTCATGAACAAGTCAGGTTAGCACTTGCCTTCTGATTGACGGAGAGACCTCAACTTATGAAAAAGAACTCAATGAAAAACCTACTCGGTACTGCAACGCTGATCTTTGTGTCGGCATGCATCGCATTCTGCCAAACGGGGCCGCGTGAACCCGTGGTGGTCGCAAAAGAATTCGTGGACTTGCTGGTGAAGGGCGACTTTGCGGCGGCTGCCAAGAATTTCGATGAAACGGTGAGCGCGGCCCTGCCGCCGGATAAGCTCCGCGAAGTCTGGACAGCGTTGAATGCGCAGGCCGGCGCTTTCCAGAAGCAACTCGGAACGCAGTCCGGCCAATACGGTGCCCTCAGCGTTGTCCTGGTCACTTGTCAGTTCCAGCGAGCGGTCATCGATGTGAAGGTGGCATTAGACGGTCAACGGCGAATTGCCGGCCTATGGTTCTTGCCGGGAAAACCGCCGACGCCGGTCTCCACGCCGCGTTACTGGCGGACCGAGACTTTTCAGGAGGAGGAATTCGTGGTTGGCAGCAAACCTTGGGCTTTGCCCGGCACGTTGACCACGCCGAAAGGCGACGGGCCTTGGCCCGCTGTGGTGTTGGTCCACGGCTCGGGGCCTAACGACCGCGACGAAACCGTCGGAGCCAACAAGCCGTTCAAAGACTTGGCGTGGGGGTTGGCATCACAAGGCATCGCCGTGCTGCGTTACGAAAAGCGGACGAAGGTTTACGCTGCGCAAATAGGCTCGCTGCTTGCCAACCTCACCGTGAAGGAAGAAGTTATTGATGACGTGTTGACGGCGGTGGCGCAGTTGCGGGTGACGAAGCGAATCGCTCCCGATCGCATTTTCGTGCTGGGCCACAGTCTTGGCGGGATGCTGATTCCCCGGATCGCCAAACTCGACACCAACATTACCGGGTTCATTGTCCTGGCCGGGGCAACCCGACCGTTGGAAGATATGGTGCTGGAACAAACAAGGTATCTGCTGACTCTCAACGGAAACCCGGACGACGCGGGCAAGAAGCGACTGGAAGAACTCAGTTCTCTCGTGGCGAAAATAAAGCAACTGAAACCTTCGGACAGTTCCTCAGCCACCCGACTGCTGGGTGCACCACCCCGATACTGGCTCGACTTGCGCGGCTACGAGCCTGCTGTTGTTGCCAAAGGCGTTATGCGCCCCATGCTCGTCTTGCAGGGTGGGCGCGATTACCAGGTCACGCAGGTTGATTTCCAGGGCTGGCAGAAGACGCTCGCCACCCGGAAGGACGTCACGTTCAGACTATATCCAGGACTGAACCATCTTTTCGTCGCAGGCAAAGACAAGGGTACTCCTGCCGAATACGATCAACCCGGCCACGTGGCTGAAGAAGTCATCAAGGACATCGCCGAATTCATCGAGCGAACAAAGTGATTTGCTTGTCCGTTGTGCCACCCGACCAAGCGCGATTGCTCAACTGGAAAGAATCCGGCGCAGCGGTTGGGTTCGCGTTTCGCTCGCGTCGCACCGCCGAGCGACGGTGTTTGTCAGCATTGTCAAAGGTGATACTATGAGTGCTCGTCCGAGTGAATGGTCCGCGATAGTCGCGGGGCGTAAGTCATATGGGAAATGTCGGTTCACGTTTGTTAGAGTCTGTTTACGTAGGGGCGTTTGAGTCAGCGATACCAAACACGTCAGAACCCACGTGAAACGCGGAACTGCATCACGGACAATTCCCAATTCAGGCCGATGAAAACCACGGCTGCCTTTTTCCTCCGTCAAGTCTGTGCCATTGGCGCGGGCCTTTGTCTGCTGCCATGGTGTTCCCATGGCGATGATTCAACGCGTCGCACCGTTCCCGCTGAAACGTCTTTCGACAACGGAACCGGCTGGTGGCCCGTGCAGGCGATGCCGAAGGCGCTGGTGCGCACGGAAAACGAAAATCGGTTTCCTGCCCCGCGCGTCCCGTACCAGATGATGGTGCAGTCCGTGGCAGGTCTGGCCGCCAAGGCCGTGAATGAAGGCCGCGCCGACGAGATGGTGTGGGTGGGGACCGACAACGTTGATGTGGAGGATTGGTTCGCCCGCCTGCGGCAGCGCCATCCGCAATTGGAGATTCGAAGCGTTTTTGGTCCCTGGGATCTGGTTGACCGTTATGCGAAGAAGGGACTCATCAAGGGATACATTCTCTACCGGTCGGACCAATCCAGGGGCGAAACCAACGAGCATCGTCCCGGCATGGATTGTTCGGTCAACGTTGCCACGAGCTTGGCGGGGCTCCTCGACGGAATTATTGTGGACGAAAACCTTGAGAGTGAGGCCAAGACGCACGGGCTTAAGATGCTGCTGGATGTGCGGGACAAAACCCAGGCCTGGTGTTTCGAGACCTACAAAGACCGGTTCAACCGCCGGATGGTCTGCACTCAGGATCCACGAAAACCCCACGCCCGCGATCTGGCTATTGCCCAGAAGGCCCTTACCGCGTTTGGCTATGAGGAGCCTGTCCCCACGGTCATGAAATGGCTCGAACCGCTCTCACCGATCCTCGGCTGGAACGGCGGCAACGAGTTCAAGACGACAGAAATGTCCACCCTCTGGGGACATATCCAAACGTCTACCGACTGGTGCATCAACCTGCCGGTGCTGATGGCCGGCACCGAAAAGACCGGTCAGCCAAAAGCCAGAAGCCTCGATCCGCGAACGATCGACTGGAACGACACGCGCAGTGCCGTGAGCTTCGTAAGCACCGACGGCGACAACGTGCAATGGTTCCAAGGGAACTTCTTCCGGAGCAGCGAGAGCAGAAGTTATTGGGGTAATCCTGACCGCGGGAAGATTCCGTTTGGCTGGTCTTGCTGCTTCGCCCATCTGGCGCAATTGTGCCCTGAAGCCATAGACTACGCGGTTGCCACCCAGTTGCCCAACAACTGGTTCATCGAGTGGGGTGGCGGCTATTACTACCCGGATCACTTCGGCCTCAAGCGTCCAAACCGTTGGGAGCTGTTGGCGCAACACGCCCGGCGCACCTGGGCTCTGATGAAGAAAAACAACACGCGCATCATCGGCTTCAACGTCACGAAGTACGATTCTTCCGATGCCCGAAAGGCTTACGAGGTCATCGCCGGCCAGACCGACGGTTTGCTGGCCATCCTGATCTTCCAGTATGACCCTTACGAAGCCGGCGCCGGAACAATTTTCTGGGTCAAAGACCGCAGCGGCGTCGACGTGCCCGTGATTACCGCGCGCTACTCGATCTGGGAGCACAAGAACAGTCGCGAGCGTTCGGGCACGCCGGCCAAGGTCGCCCGCGAAATCCGGCAGACGGTGGAGAAAACGCCACCAAGCGATCTGCCGCGCTTCGACTGGGTGATCGCTCATGTATGGTCCTGGTTCAAGAAGTCGCCCGGCGCCGACGACAACGCCGAGGACATGCCCCAGGAAAACGCCGCCGCTCGGGGCGGTGTTCGCGGCTATGCGCCCGTCACATGGTGCGCCGACCGGCTTCCCTCCAACATCCGCACCCTCAGTCCCGAGGAGATGATCTGGCGGATACGCATGAAGCACAACGCCGAGCAAACCAAGAAAATGATTCAGGAGTGGCCGCGATGACCGCCCTATCCAACCGGCAGAGACCGTGCTGTGCAAGACCTGGCCGGACGATGTCGTCGAGCACGCGGTTAACGAAAATGCGGGTCAGACCTGTATTCATGACAAATTTGCCTCTCGCCTTGGCTCAGCGAACCAGAAATGTACGTTGTATAGGTCTGCCCCCCGATGCGCTTACGGCCCGGCAGTCGCCGCTGCCCCGTCACGATACTTTGCGATACCGGTTAGTCGGGTTTGCCGCGCCAATAGCAGCGCGGTGTTTGCTGCGGAAATTACGGCGTGCAGCGTCTCGTAAACTCGGCTCCGTCGGACTCGGCTTTGATGTGCGCGTGGAAATACCGTCCGTGCGAATGGGCGTTCAGCAGGACGGTTCAATCCTTTCCCTTTTTCCCATGCTCTTCAAACGTGTGGTAGTTGCGAACGTTGCGGGCGTTGTTGCGGCGGCCCAATCCAGATTGTTATCAGCGGTCCTTCCTCTGACCGTCTGTGTTTCCACGTATAAGAATGTTCATGCACTTGATGATAGTGGTGCTGCCGAGGATGCTACCCGTGGCTTGAGCGCCGTGCGTGGCACAGTATGCTGCTGCCGCAATGCCGAAAAGACCTATCAACAAGGCGCAGCATAGGCCGATTCGTATTTCTACGAATGACATCTTCGTGAATTCAATTCTGGCGTCCAAGGCCCGATTTTCCATCTGACAAAAGTGAAGCACCTGTGTCTTGAGTAGCTTGCTAAGCTCCTTCGCCCGCTGGCGCTCGATACTTTTGTTCGTTGCCACTGCTGCTGGCGGGTTGACCACGCAGGCGTCAGCCTCGGATTTAGCGGTAGCGCGGTTGATTTTCGTTATCATACGACAATAAAAGCACGGGCGTATTTACCACGTCCAAGCAGGCTAGGTCTGGTAAGGTGGCTTAGATGTTGTTGCCCGCCTCCATATCGCGGCAACGCTTACAAACCCATCCAGCTGCTGACGGAGCAATTGCCGGGTTGCCGCAGGCGCACTTGCGGGCCTTTGTGCGGGATCTCGGCGTGGAGGGACACTTTTTTGCGTAACTCAGAAAGCGCTTTTCGAGAATGTCAAAAATGGCCTGCTTAATCCGTCCGGGACTCCGTCGCTTACTGGGAGCCGTGACAATACCCTTCAACTCGTCAACCTGCTCTGGATTCGGATAGGTGTAGAGCAATGCTGTTTTCGCAACTCCCCACCATTTTGGCGCTGAACGTTTATTCAGCGGCGGCAACTCGTCAACCATTTTACCGACATCGCCGAAGTCAAAGCCCCATCGGTTGTTTTCTGAACGTGCTCGCCAAACGTACCAAAGCAGACTCCAAGCAAATCTGCCGGCATCATCTTTGATTGATCGTGCCCATTGCGCTCTCGGGTCGAGCCTCAACGGCAAATCTTTGGCAAGCTGCAATTTCTTCAACAACTCATCCTCATTGTCACCGAATTCTGGATAGGTCGATTTCATCACCGGCCATTTCCAGTACCCCTTGCGCGTAAAACGGTGAAAGATTTCTGGGTGTTTTCGAGCAAGCTCGTTCAATTCGCTACAAGCGACCGCAATCACCCGAGCCAATTCCTCCACAGCGACTGAAGCATAAAGGCTGGTGAGCTTACTCTCGCAGGTCAAATCTGCGGCGACTTGGAGTTGCCGTAGGCATTCTGCCGCCATTGACCCAAGAGCATGCGCCGCCGCTTGCGAACAGTTCACTTGGACGCGAACGGCCAACCTTGCCGGTCCCATCCCATCATCGTTGGGCCGAAGGAACTCCTGTATCTCTTGCCTTTCCCGCTCATCGTTCCAGTCTGGAACTTCGATCCATTGACGGGTGTCTTCATCAATCGGTTCCCCGCGTTCCTTGTGCTGTCGCGCAATCCCACATGCAAGTTCGTAAAAAGAGAATGGCTTGCCGGGACTCTCCCTTGCATAAATCGGGTCACCCGTACTGAAAAGACTGCGGCAATGTCCAGGTAGGAAGAACGGTTGGAATTGTACTCCTTGAGTTTGCATCATTGGCGGTTTTTTCTGCTTCTTCGCCATGATCGTCGCGTCCGGCTACGGCTGAATACAATCCTCCGTCACCAAGTCCTTCGACTTCGTGTAGCCTGCGGGAATGCCGGGAGCGGTGACGGAGTTTCCGGCTTCGGTGCGCTTGGTCACATCAAGATTGAGGGCGAGCAACTGCGCGAGTAAATCCTTGTTCGCCGAGAAGCCGTAAGCGGCGAGCACGGCGGCGGCGAGGGTGGTGTGGGCGTCCTTCAATGGGTTCGCGCCCGGCAACTCCAGCGTGCGGTAGAGCGCGCGGAGGCCGCCTTTGATGTTCTTCAATGCTTCGGCGCGGACGCGGCGCACTTCGCGGCCTGCTTCGGCGACCGCTTCGATCTGCTTCGCTGTCGGCAATTGAGGCCACGGGAAGGTGTCGAAGACGGATTCGGGCGTGTAGCGGAAGTCCGACTTAAACTTGCTGCATTTCGTGATGAACCACAGCCAGTGCGCGTGCGATTGCATAATGCCGAAGCTATAGTCGTCCTCGAAAGCAAAGCACGACAGCGCGTCACCGGGACGAATCTGCGGCGAGATAAACACGAACACGGGGCGCTTGGTGACACGTGAGCACACGATGTAGCGACTGAGCTTCGCGACCTTGCCGATCAACTCAGGACGTGATCGGAAATGCTGCCACCACGTCTTGAGCCAGTTTTGGTCTTGGCCCGTGTCCTTGCCCGTCTTCTTTCTCTCAGTTTCAGCTTTGCCGGTGATGTAGGGCAAGACGACCTTATGTACGTGCGCGAAGGGCGCTGCGTAAGCTTGAACTTCCAAGATGCTGCGCGTCTGGAAGTCGATAACCCATCGGCTCGGTACTCCATCCTTGAGCATCTCACCGCCTACGAGAAACGGCCAGACAACCTCGCGATTGTTCGGCGCCTGTGCGAGCATTTTCTTGGCTTCTGCGTCTTCGAGCATGAAGCCTTCGTGGCGTGGATACTGACCGGTGTAGCAGAAGCCTTTGTTTGCTGTAAGAATCTTCGCGGCGCTAACGTCCACTTGATCGGAAAGTGCAGAGTTGATGTGGTCGCAGTCGCGGTAATTGAGTTCGTAGTCGCGGACGGCTCGGGGAGCCGTCCCTGCCGGGGGCTGCGCTTTGAACCAGAGGCGGCGGTTCTTCGGGAGCAAGCCGGTATCCTGCGTCTTGACCCAGTTGGCAATCGCGACGTGGACGTTGGCCTCGCCGGACCATGGTTGATTTTCCACGGCTTCGATGATCGTGCCGGTCTTGACGATGTAGTCGAGTCCGCCGACACGCGACTGGTTGTTCCGGATGTTCTGCGTGCCGACGAGTCCCGCGCGGCCTGCGACCGGATCGGCGGCGGTGCAGGCTGGTAAGTGGTCGTGCGCTTTGCGCAGCCAATAGACGCAGTAGTCGGCCATGCCGGGCACGTCGGGATATGCGCGGCGCACGGCGTTGACGTACTCCGGGCCGCGTTGCGGTTTGAGAAACTTCGCGCCGGTGAACGGCGGATTGCCGATGATCACGTCGGCTTTGGGCCACGCGACCGGTTTGCCGTTGGCGTCAACGAGCGCGTCGGCGGCAATGAAGTTGGCATCGAGGTTGTCGAGGGGCAGAGCGCGTTCGGTGATGTGGAGTTCGTCAATCGCGAGTTTGCGGGCAATCATCATCGAAACTTTGGCGATCTCGACGGCCAGCGAGTTGATGTCCAGTCCGTAGAAATTCTGCACGCTGAGGAAGCTGAGTTGGCCTTGCTCCGGCTCGGCGCGGCTGGGGAATTCGTTGATGCGTTCAATGAGTCGGGTTTCGAGGCGCTTGAGTTCCCGGTAGGCGATGTAGAGGAAGTTGCCGGAACCGCACGCAGGATCGAGCACGCGGAAATTGTGGAGGCGTTCGCGGAGTTCTCCGAGACGTTTCAGAGTCTTGGCGGATTCGATTTGTTCGCGCCACGGGTCGATGACCGTCGGCCTGACGATCTTCATGATGTCGATAGGGCTGGTGTAATGGGCGCCGAACGCGCGGCGTTCCTCAGCGCCGAGCGAATCTTGAAAGAGCGCGCCGAAGATTTCGGGCTGGACGTGCGACCAGTTGAACGCCGCCGCTTCGCGGAGAAGCGCGAGTTCCGTGTCGCTCAACTCGACGCGGGCCGGTTGGGCAAAGAGACCGCCGTTGAAGTAGGCGACATCCTTGAATCTGCCGCCGGTCGCACTCTTTCGCGTGTTCATTGCCTCGAAGAGGCCGCCGATGAGGTCGAAGGCATCGGCAGGCGTCGTGCAGTCATCGAGGATTTGCGCGACGAAATACTTCGGCAGAAGATCGATGTCCTCGGCGAACAACGCAACGAGCATTTGCAGAATAAAGCGCTGGGCGAGGGGGCGTTCGATGCCCCGTTTGGCAAGCTTGTTGAAGCAGGCGGCCAGTTTGTCGGCGGCTTCGCGCGTGACGGCCACGCGGTCCACGCCGAATGCTGGCTTGGGCACGCCGGGTTCAAGAAATCGGAGCGGGCCGTAACGCTCCGGTAGCTCGCGAGTCATCAGCGCATCGACCGGCGCGTCGATCTGTTTGTCGAAGTCGTAGATGCGAAACTCGTCGAAATTGCAGAGGACCACGTAGCGGGGACGGTTTGGGCAAAGGCGTTCCCAATAGTTGAAGGCTTGACTGATATGCGTCTGGAGATTGACGCCGCGCTTCTTCATTTCGATGAGCACGACCGGCTTCCAGACGAAATCGGCAAACGAAATGCCACCGCCGTCTTCGACGGACTTGCGGATCCGAAACTCAGCCTTGCCGCCGGCGTCGAAAGAGCCTTGCTGACCGAAGGCTTGGAACAGGCGGTCGAGAAAGACTTGCGCCTGCCCTTTTTCGTCGCCGGTGATGTTCTTGTCGGCCCACGCAACGAATTCGGCAAGTTTCTCCTCACGTGTCATGGAAATCTATTTTACCAAAGATTCTGGCAAGGGAAACGCCAAAGACGGCGTCACCGGGGTCGCGCCTGATTATTTTTCATTCTGACCTGGCGCGTCAACACAACCGAGCAAAAGTGGCTAAAATGCCAATAAATTGCGGACTTTTCCTTAACTAAGTGCCATTCGGGTCAGACCTGTATTCATGACAAATCTGTGTGCGTTGTATAGGTCTGACCCCCGATGCGACGATTCATCCTCCAAAAGAGCAACGCAGGCGGGGACACGAACCCGCCTGCGTTGATAGCTTCCAACGCCTCGATCCGTGATCCGGAGCCGGATGCGCAGCAGGCAAGTTGAACGTCTGGGCTGCCTACCCGCGCAACCGGGGTTCGCGTTTCGAGGTGAACTACTGCTACTGCAGTTTCTTCTTCGCGTCTTCGGGCACTTCGACCTTGGTCGCGCCTATGTCTTTGATCTCGACGGTGGTCGTGCGGTCGACGTCCATGTTGTTCTCGTTGAAGCTGACGCTGCCTTGCACTTTGATTTCATACTTCGCGAGCACACCGTCCTTGAGCCAGAACCTCACCGAGCCTTTGGCATTGCTGACTGTGGGAGCCGGACCGCCGCCGCGCCGCCCGCCAAACGTAAGCAATCCTTTGGCGCCGTCTTCGGTCAGGTCGCCGACGTAGGCGTCCCCGTCCTTCTTGATTTCCTTTGCCTTGGCCACGAGGTCTGCGGCTTCCGCCGCAGGCGCCTTGAAGTTGCTCAACATTCGCGCCATGAACATGCCCGGACCGGGCTGGTCATCGGCGGACAACTCGGCCAGGGATTGCCAACCTTCCTGCATTTTCGCGGCGCCCTTGCCGCCCTTCAGCACCGCCTCGATGGTGTTGTCGCCACGGGTCATGGACAGC
>Ga0187886_1002863_pt1 | contig 13384 bp, 12 predicted proteins | sample June2016WEW_20_1_FD_133001 | JGI IMG/M metagenome (GOLD analysis project Ga0187886, IMG submission 133001) | Peatland microbial communities from SPRUCE experiment site at the Marcell Experimental Forest, Minnesota, USA - June2016WEW_20_150 | ecosystem: Environmental > Terrestrial > Soil >...
GCGATAGTAAGCGTCGACAAGGTGATCGGCAACGTAGCGGATCTAATTCTCAAAGCGCGATTAGGACAAGAACTGCCAACGCTTCTGAAACCGCACGGCATACACACTTTCTTAAGAACCAACTGCGGCAGCAACCGCCCTCTTTGAACTGCTATGACCCAAGGCGAAACAATCGGAATCGACATCGGTGGAGCAAACACAAAAGTAGCCTCTACGAGCGGGACCGCTAGAAGCTTTTATCTGCCCCTATGGAGGGAGAACGACCTCGCGGGCTTGTTGAAGCGCGTGAAAGATGAGTTTCGGCCGGAGCGCGTGGGGATCGTAATTACGGGTGAATTAGCCGACGCTTTTGCTAGCAAGAAAGAAGGGGTTTGCTCAATAGCGTCTACTGTCAACTCAGTCTTTACGAATCCGTGCTATCTTAACATTCTCGGGCAGTTTACGCCTGCAATCGCAGAGAGAGACGCCCACTTATACGCTGCGTCAAACTGGACGGCCTCGACTGCCTTTCTTGCAAAAAGTTCTCAAGACTGCATATTCGCAGACGTAGGAAGCACAACGTGCGACGTCATTCCTATAAAGAATGGCAAGCCGCTCGCCCTAACGACCGACTTTGAACGGTTGCGGGAGCACGAACTTATCTACACGGGTGTGCTGAGAACCAACATCGCGACCCTTATGCGCTTTGTCAACCTTAGCGGCAACAAGTACAGACTCTGCTCAGAGCTGTTCACCATCACCGCAGACGCGCACCGCATTCTAGGCAACATTGATAAATCTGATTACACTTGTGATACGCCAGATTCTCAATCACGCAATCTTGAAGCGTGTTATCGAAGAATCTCGCGAATCTTGCTTTGTGACGTGAGCGAGCTTGGCAGGGAAAATGCACACGAGGTTGCTAGGCAGGTGGAGCGCACCCAGATAAATGACCTTGCCGACGCACTCGCGTTTCAGGCACGCAAATTCGAGTTACACACGGTCGTCGGCGCAGGTCTCGGCGAGTTTCTCATAGCCAAGGCTGCCTTGAAAGCAAAACTTGAATGTCGATTGCTCTCGCGGCAATACGGCCGCGAGCTTTCGAACGTGTTCCCGGCATTTGCGGTTGCACAGTTGGTCCAACACACGTAGCTTACTACAAGCGAATCAGTCTCGACCTGCCACTAACCTGAAAGCGGCCCACATCCTCTTGACTCGTGCTTCAGTACAAGAGTCCTCTTTTTAACTTCAGCATCAAAACGCCATTCGTCGAAGCATAGCGTATGCACGTGTGTGACAAACAAATGTACTCACGCGGCCTTATACTGTTTTTTGCCTTTCTTGAATTTAGAGGCAACGATCATGGCAACAACGGATATAGGGTGCTACTACGGGGTTCACTTTGGATGCCTCTGCGCCGCGCGCGATCCCAACTGTCGGCGCTGCGCAGAACGCCTTACAAACGCAGTGAATTACACACTGCAACCAGGTGGGAGCACAGTCGACGCACCACGCACGGAAAATGCGTCGTGTTGACGCTGCCACAGAATGCACAGCAAAAATGGGAAGCAGGGTAAAACGAGGAAATGACGATGTCTGGCGTGTTGTCCGTTTCAAATGCTTATAACGGGGCATCGCCCCTGAACAGCCTAGAAGCGGTCATACAAAAGCTCAGCGAATTCGGGCTCAGCGAAAAGAAAGCAGAGCTTTACCTGCACTTGCTGAAGTACGGTCCGAAGCGCGCGGGCGACCTTGCGCGGTCTCTGAGACCGTATCGACTCGGGGTCTATCGACTACTAGCGGGCCTCATCGATAAGGCATTGGTGACCACAAAGAGAGCGAGCCCCGCCGTGTATACGGCGGTGGACCTTGCCGAAGCGCTTGACGCCGTAATAGCATCCCGGCAGCGCGAGCTTCGCTTGGTAGAGGACGTTAGAGGCGACCTAGTCGCGCTTATGAATGGCAGGCACCCGCCGACGGCCGACGATTCTTTTCCAACGACGCTTGCAAATGACGACGAGCAAGTGCTCGTACAACTGTTGAGCGTGTTCGGACTTAGCGAGAAGGGGGGGCAGCTCTACGTGCACCTTCTGAAGTACGGTCCGAAGCGCGTGGGGGATCTTGCGCGGTCGCTCAAGACGTACCGTGAAGACGTATACAGGAGGTGTGCGCGATTGATTGACGAAGGTATGATAGTGAAAGAAGTAAAGGATAAGGCACACTACGCACCAGTCGAGCTAGATCAAGCGCTTGGCGGCGCGCTCAAGGCCCACCAGAACGAGCTTCGCCGCTTAGAGAGGGCCAAGCAAGAGCTAATCGAAGACACAAACCTCATCCTGAACCGAGAACCGAACAGCGCTCCGGAGTTCAAGATGCTTAACACTGTCCGGGAAGTAGTTACTGCAATCTCGCAGCTCATTAACTCGGCAGAGACTTCCATCATCTTCGCTGCATCTAAACGATTCAGCCCCCTATCAATGGGGGGCTTCTTGGATCACCTGAAATGTGCCATTAGGCGCGACGTGCGTGTCCGTGGTGTGCTTGATATCACGCCTAGGAATCTTTCTGCGGGGCGAGCGTACATCAGCTGTGGTGTTGAACTGCGGAATATAAACCCGTACAAAGGCATCACGATGGTTATGGCCGACAGCAAGCGTAGCGTTAGTCTTATTCACGCCGACTTGACGAGCGCTTTTTCGTTGGATGAAAAAGTCGCGGCAATATGGAGCAACAGCTTTGCGCAATCAGAGTTCCTTATAAGCGCATTTGAGACGGCGTGGGAACAAGCCGTTGGCGCAGAAGAATATTTAAACAAGCTAATGCGACAAGAGCGTCCATCATTAGAGTCTGCCTCAACAACCTACTAGGACGCTTCAATTGGCACTGATACGTGACTGAGCGAAAGCGTTATTTAGCACACTACAGCTAATCTGCATCACACCACGTGTTCCTCAGCAGTTTGCGTTGGCTTGCTGAGACGTTCGAACTGTTGTGGAAACAGTCAGTTCCAGCGGCAGAGCGGATTCAAGAGCTTTTTAGAACGAGGGCCCCCGCAGACGTGAAGCGCAGGCACTCGGTAATGAGAATGCTCAATGTTGCATGACACTCACTGAGACTCAGCTCCTCGCATAATAACACGTGAAGGAAACGATGTCACGCAACTTTATAAACCCCCAAGTATTTCACTCTATTAATGGCTAGAGAGACAATTGTTGAGAGTGTGAAAGACGCCATAGCGGTGAGTTCAACCATAGTAGAATCTGCAGAGAAGGAGCTTGCTTGGCTTCTTCCTGGGCCCTTCTTGGTGATGGCCGCACAATACAACGTGCAATCGAAAGGCCTGATACAGAAAGGTGGACAAGTGCGCGGAATAACCACGATCTCATCACCGTATGTGGAAACTGTACGCGAACTCCTCGACATGGGCGTAGACATACGTCACCTTGAAAACTACACGGGCTCGTTTATGCTCGTCGCAGACCGGACCCTAAGCATTAGTTCGATTCACCTCAACGTCGAAGATCTCTCGCTTGACGACGCGATCGTGGCATTCTGGACTGATGATGCTGACTACGCCGAGTACCTACTTGCAAACTTCGATACGGTCTGGGCAGAAGGTACTGATGCGCAAAAGCGGATCCAGGAGTTTTAGAAAAAGGCCCCGACAAATAGAGCGCACGGGGTGCGAGTAGCTCCTCGCTGATAAAGCCGTTTCATATGCTCGCTCTGGGACTTACTGCGGTTTTAGCCCACGTTTTTATAAAAACACTCGGCATTCGGATAATTGCGCCAAAAAAGGGAGTTTGACTGATAAGGGGCTATACTAACACACTCGCGAGTTTGCGCGACCCAGACGTTGATCTGACAATGATTCTCACCGCATTGTGCTCATAAGCGATTGGCCGAGCATTCTTGCACAATGAAAGCATAGCGTAAGCGGCACCTAGAAACGATTAGACACCTGCTTAATAAAATTAGGCAATATTGATAAAATCGAAGAAGGCAACTTTTATCTACGGCCTCTCTTATCTCGTCATGATGGACGATGACGCAGAGTTTATTGCTCGTCTGATCAGCTTCGGACTGAGTGAAAAAGAGGCACAGGCCTATCTTCACTTGCTCAAGTACGGTCCCAAGACCCCCTCGCCGCTCGCGAAGTCACTCAAGACGTATCGTGAGGACGTGCACCGGACGCTCACCAGTCTCATTGAAAAGGGCATGGTACGTCCATCGCTTGATTCGCCAACGATCTACGCCGCAGTGGACCTCGACGCCGCTCTCGCGGCCGCAGTAAAAAAGCAAGAGAGCGAGCTGCACGAGATGGAAGCACGAAAACAGGAGCTGCAGGAGCTCTCAGAGCGACAGCGGTTCCGACCTTCGGACGAGGTCAAGACGTTCAAAATCATCAAGAGCGTTAAGGAGCTTGTTGGCATGGCTACCCCCATGGCAGCTGCCTGCGAGAAAGAAGTCATTTTAGTCTCTCCTGAAGAAGTGATCGCTATCGCTTCGCTATTCGGCATATTAGGCGAAGTCAAGAACATTATAGAGCGCGGAGCGAGCTTCAGGATGCTGACTGATGTATCGTACTCTGCAATCGAATTCATTAAAGAAGCAACGGCTCTTGGGGAGGAGGTACGTCACTTAGACGGCTATCAAGGGGTGTATTTCGCTGTACTGGACAGAAAGATCAGTCTTCACGGCATTAACCTGGATATCAAGCACATGTCGCTTACTCAACCTATTGCCATGCTCTATACCGATAATCCGACTTACGCTGAGTACCTGACAGCCACCTTTGAAATGCTTTGGCAACAGGCAGTTCCTGCGGCACAGCGAATTGAAGAACTACAAAAACAAGGCCCACCGCAGGTTAGTTGACCGTGCTCTGACGCGCATTCGTGCCTTTTCCGCGCGATTTGCTCGACTACTTTTTTGTGACCTTTGTTTGTCGCGTACGCTCTTCCTGTGGCGCTGAGCTACCCACGGTCACGTTGCTGGAAACCGTTTAAACTGTCAAAGACTCTCTGACAATGGTCTCAAATTGTCTAAACGGCAGCGGGATCTCCGCGGCTCCTCGTACCGTCCTTGTTGACTTTTGTTGCATTTTCGGCTTGTCCTATCGAATAATCGGCACAAACGCCGGATTGAAAAAAGCGCGTTTATGTAGCTTTGGGCACAGCAACTTTTATCTCAAGCCAGCCGTATCTGGCTATGATGGATAATGAGTCAGAGTTTGTTGCCCGTCTCATCGGCTTTGGACTGAGCGAAAAAGAGGCGCAGGCTTACCTTCACCTGTTGAAATATGGGCCCAAGACCCCCTCGCCGCTTTCAAAGTCATTAAAAACGTATCGGGAAGACGTCCACCGGACGTTGACAGGACTCATCGAGAAAGGTATGGTGCGACCGTCGCTCGACTCTCCAACAATCTACGCTGCAGTAGACCTTGACACTGCTCTTGAATCCGCAGTCAAGAGGCACGAGAGTGAGCTGCGCGAGATGGAGTCGCGCAAGCGAGAGCTTCAGGAACTCGCAAAGGCACAGCGGTTCCGGCCATCTGACGAGGTTAGCCAGTTTAAAATAATCAAGAGTATCAAAGAGCTTGTTTCTGTTATGTTACCTATTTTAGACTCGATGCAAGAGGACTGGGTGATGGTCGTTCCTAGCGGCGCGGCAGTCATTGCATCCCAGTTCGGGATCAACGAGGCTGCTTATCAATTTATCGAGCGAGGAGGAACCGTACGCGTCATACTTAATGATATCACTTACCCCATTGTCGAAACAGTGCAAGAAATGATAGACAACGGCGAGGACGTACGCCATTTTGGCCAGGAAGGGATTTTGTTTACAATATTTGATAGGAAGAGTTGTCTGAGTGCGATTAATGCTGATGTCGCGCATCTCTCACTTACTGAACCAATCGCAGCACTCTGGACAGATGATCCGACTTATGCGCGATACTTGACATCGACTTTCAATATGCTGTGGGAGCAATCTACTCCCGCTGCACAGCGGATAGACGAGCTGCGAAAACAAGGCCCTCCAAAGACGGACTCAGAGATCTATTAGGCGCCCACGTATTTCTGCCTCCAGAGCGCAGCTGCTTCTCACAAACAAGGCCCTATCTCACAATTCTGCACCGTCCTCTCCAGTTCCATGTGTGAGTTGCTTGTTTTTACACAACGACGTCATATTTAAACGGTGCTGTGAGAAAGGGAGACCCTATTTGTCGTTTCTTAGCACGTGGAGATAGTAGCACTGAATCTTCCTCCGCAGACTGGTCGGAACCAGTAACACTACTATTGCATTTTTCAGGACATCGAACGGCACAAATGCATTCAGCACTTGTGCAAAGGTTGGATGGCTGAAGTAAAAACGTACGAGAGCTTCCTGGCGCTCATAAGACGGAAGGATGCACTCTGAGAGATTCTTTGCGGTCATGACTGAGAATAGTTCGCGCATGGATCGCTCGACGTCTGTCACGCACTCGAACCTGTTTGCCGCAACACCTTTACAATTGAGATCCCACATAACCTCTTCTGCCGGGCTAAGAGGCCTGGCCTGAGCGCATTCATAAAAATCAAAAACGATGAGAATCCCATTTCTTCGAAGTTTTTTCTTCACTTCGCTAAAGACTTGCTTTTTATTAGTCGAATAGCACAACGCCTCTATAATGAAAATAACATCATATGAGTCATCTTCAAAGTTGCTTAGATCGTGGTAGTCTGCTAGACAAAAATGCAGATTTGGAATCTTTGTAAAACGTTTCAAAGGAAGGTTCGACAAGTCAGCTGCAGCAAAAGTGACTTGGGGGTTCCGAGCAGCGAGAAACGCGCTATTAGGGCCAAGACCACACCCCAGCTCCAACACAGCCTTAGCATCAGTATCGCGGACGTATGCCTCAACTATTCGTGCTTGCTCTTTAAGATCTCCCTTCTTACGCTTCCCGTCGTAACTAATTCCAGAATGATAGAACCCTTCCCAGCTGTAAAAAAGTCTATAAGTAAGCTTATTCGCCGAATAATAATCGATTATTTCGGGCTCGGCAGGTGACTCGTTGATGAGACGAGATATGTCGAAAATCTGGCGTATTTGCTGCAGGTATAACTCTAAGTTGTCATCGTATTGCAAAGCTCGCGGTATCATTATCGTTTGATGACTAAATTATAGCAATTTCATAAATAAGTAAAGGATTGGAAAGGAAATTTAATCGACTGCACTAGCAAATTAAGCTAGCATATACACGATATTTGGCGTCGGCCTTAGATATGGAGTGGGAGCAGTCTGTTCCAGCTAAAGAGAGGATAGAAGAGCTTCTTGCAGCAGGTCCACCGCAAGTCTAAGCTTGCCATTCTCCCGTTTGGGCAAAGTCAAAAAAGCTCAACACTGTAAGCTCACTAAAAAGAGGCCACAGAAATGCTTAAAATCTATTCGGTTTTTTTCAAAACGTGGAGATAGTAACACCCAATTTCACGCCGTATGCTTATCGGGAGAAGCAGCAGGTGTATACAATTTTTAACGATCTCAAACGGCACTAGGGCATTAACGACCCGCGCGAAGGAAGGATTATCGAAATAGAATCGGACGATGAAGTTTAAGCGCATCATAGACGGAAGCACGTTCTGTGAGAAATCCCTGCGATCAATTATCGCAAATTCCTTTTCCATGTAGCTTTCGACGTCAATAACGCTCTCAATCCTGTCGCACGAAAGACTCTTTTCTATGAGTGCCCATAAAAACTCTTCTAACTGGCTAAACTCCTTAGCACGCTCCCGTTTATACCCGTCGACGACTATGAACAGCGCACCTGGCCTCAGTCTTTTTTTTACCTCCTTCAATACTCGCGGTTTGTCAGTCGAACAGCACAGTGACTCTATCACGAAAACAAGATCATAGAAGTTTTCGGGAAGGGTGCTTAAATTATGGAAGTCGCAAATTCTAAAACTCACGTTTGGCGACTTCTTGTTATAGAGCAACGGCTTATTCGTTAGGTCAATTGCATCAAAGAGGATATTTGGGTTCCTACGCGCGAGGAATGCGCTGTTCGCACCTAACCCAGATGCTAGCTCAAGTACATGTCTTGCATTGACGGTAGAGAAGTAACTCTCAACCAATCGCGCTGGTTCTTTGAGGTCGCTTCTCTTGTGTTTGCCGTCATAGCTAATCCCGAAATGGAAAAACCCATCTCGATCATAAAGCAATTGTGAGATTTTATTCGTCCTGTAATAATCGATGATTTGTTGTTTCGAGTTAGTTCCATTGATTAGCTTAGGTACGTCAAAAAGCCGGCATACCTTCCAAAGGAGTGATCCCAACTCATCTTCATTGTCTAAGAAGTGATATACCATTCCTTACCAATACATAGCAATCTTTTATTTAAAATTAGATGCTTTTGCTGGTCTTGAAAAAGGTTTCTCAAGCACAGTCAGACTGTAAAGCGCTAGAGTGTCTTTCAGAAAAAAAATGCCTGTAAAAAGGTCATTTGCTGCTAAAGGAAGTTGCGTCTATGTTGGAAACTTAAGATGCTAGAGTGACGCTAAGTAGATACCAATGAGCCACAACGTCTGGCTCAAGATATCTATACAATAAACAGTCTTCAATTGAATCCAGCGTGACACGAATATGTTGTCACATTTTCGCACATAAGGACTTTCTCACGCGGCATTAAGAGTCCTTTTCGCGCACGCTACAGCGGAGGTGAGAGTGATGGCAACCAAAGAGCTAACAAGAGTCGAACGCGACATTACCATTATTGAACAGATACTTGCCGCGATGCGCCAGATGAATCCTTCGATGACGCAGCTGCCTTTAAATGACATACAGGAGACTCCCGCACACGCCACGCTGCCGCGATGACTCCCAAAAGCAACGCGTGCTTCTATGGACTCTGTGTCGGCTGTCCCAGTGCATCGAATCCCGATTGTCGACTGTGCGCTCAGCTATTCGCCGGCTCCGTGAATCAGCTGAAGCACTCGACGTCAGCAAAAGACTCGGGAACAAGGAGCAGCTACGCGCAGAGAGCCCATCTTTTGTCGCGACAAGCTTATAACGCGATCTCGCGTTATTGTAGATTCATGAAATTCAAAAAATCGACTTTACCGACTTTCAGGAGGCGATAAGAATGTCGGCTGCTAGTACGGGGACCCCACCACGGCTGGACACTCCAGTTGGAATCGTGCTCTCCGGAGGTGGCATGCTCGGAGATTTTCAGGTAGGGGCCTTACTGTTTTTAGACCGATACTTGAAACACAACAAGCGACCGCAAATTTTCTGCGGAACCAGCGCCGGTGCAGTCAATGCTGCTGGGGCAGCCGCGTGCGTTGCGACCGGTCAAGATGTCAGCAAGTTAAAGGATCTCTGGCTCAATGGCGTGACCGGTGTTGAACAGTTTTTTGAGTTTGAACAATGGTTTGACGATCTCGGACCAAATCTTTCGACCTTAGCCAGAGGGGGCATAGTCGAACGTAGTTATGCGTTAGCGAATATTATCAGTCATTCGCTTGTCGATATCGCACGTCACCGTGAATTGTCTGCCACCCTCGTAGACATCTTAAAAGACACGTCTGATGCTAATCTTTCGGTCTTAAAGGCTGATCCTATCCGAAAAAAATTCTTTGATCTGTTTGGAGGCGACTTGAAAGAAGTTGTCAAAAAAAGTTGTAGCGTAAAACTCGCGGTGGCTGCCGTTAATCTTGACACCGGAGACTTGGAGTACTTCTGCAACCCCCCCTGCAACGGTCAGCCTGGACGCACCCGCACGGTTCGGTCGTCACCGCAATCCCTCACTCAGGCGGTATTTGCCTCTGCGTCTGTCCCAGGACTCCTCAAACCTGCTGAAATCTGCAGTAAAAACTACATAGACGGGAGCGTTCGTGAAATAGCCCCTGTCAAAGCTGCCGTCGATCTCGGGGCCAAAACGTTATTTGTCGTTCTCGCCCTCCCACTCGCACTTACGACCCCAAGCTCCATAATCACAGGAGACGAGATCTTTGATTGGAGCGTTCAAGCTAATTTCATTGACGTATCTTTGCGCACGACAAATGTCCTGCTTAACGAAATACTGAACAACGATCTGCAGCAGAGCCCGTCCAAGCTGTCTGTATGCTATAAAATCGACCCTCTACAAAACGTCCATCCGTTTTTCGAGTTTCACGTTGGTCTTGTCAATATAAACGTAGACTATGGATACATGCGAGCATTCGACGTTGTGATAGGGCCAACGCTCAGGCGTTTGTGCGCTCGATGCCGGGAACTTACTGAGCAGATCATCAAAAAACGTCGCAAGATCTGGAAGTTAGAAAACGAGTTCATCAGAGATTTGAATGAATCGTGCCGTCAGCGGTGGGCCCGATATTATTCACCTCTCAGGCGTGTCGTCGACACGAGTATAATTTACACTATCCGGCAACAGAAAGTACAGCTGCAACAACTTGTAGAAGAGCGTTCAAGAATAAGCGCAGGGAGCACGCTTCCAGACCACCCTGAGCCGTTTCTAGATAACACCGAGCGCTTATATAAGAACTGGGAGACTCACAATTGGGATCCTGAACAACCGACCACGGAGCCCTTTATAGACACCCCGTGGGACAAGATTGATCTTGGCTGTTTGGGTACAGAGGTCATCCCGAAGGATAATCCATAAAAACAGCCTGTTGCGCGCGCCAGATCCGCTATCGTAGCGTGCTTACACAAATCTTCGAGTAGACAAGGCGCCCAGTTAATTGGGAAAAACACGAAGAGAGGCCTAGTTTGCTTCGAAGTAATACTGCTAGCGAATTCTGCGCCCGGCGCGCCAGAGTACGTCTTACGTCGGGACGTGCAACACGAGGAGATTTGCAATCAAAGAAACAGGGTACATAACGGTAGAAAGTGTAAACATTCGAAGCCGATGGCGTACGTGCGGGATATCGGGCGCGTGTAGCAATGACAGGGCGGCATAGATCACGAGGCTCGCCCAAACAGCGACTAGAATCAGGTACGCGACGCCCACTACCCCGAAAAGAAACGGTAGGAATGATGTCGTCGCTGAAAGGATCAAGAATAGGGCCCCGACTACAGCTGCGACGTGTATCCCGTACCTAGCAGCTACCGTCGGATACCCCACTTTCACATCGCCGCCGACCGTTAAAACGTCCTTGAGCACGTTGAGGGCGATGGCACCTCCGGCAATCATGCCGACAAAGGAGAGCGAAGCGACGTTAATTGTTTGAAAAACGGCCGCCCCGGCGAAGAGCGCTATGCTCGCTCCGAGATATCCCATAACAAGATTGCTTAACAACCCGGAGAGTCGCTTTAGAAAACGCGGGTAAACAGTAAAAAGCACGACGTTAAGGGCTGCAATTACGAACGCGAGCGAGTTAATCGCTAACGAAACCCCAAGCCCAACAGCAAACGTCAACGCCGAGAAGGTCATCGCATTTGCCGGAGAGACCTGGCCTGATGGAATTGGCCGCTCAGGGTGCGTAATCGCGTCTGAATCACGATCAAAGTAGTCGTTGATGGCTGCGCCTCCTGCGCCAACGAATGTCACGCCGAGAACCGCTGGAGCGATCAGTCCTAGCTGATTAAAGCCGTTTTGAAAGGTAAGTATGAATAACACACAAAGGAGGCTCTCTATGAGCCAATAAGGTAGCCTCATCAGGCTGATGACTGCTCGCAGCTTGTTATGGGGTCGCATGCTGGCGATAAGCCTTTTAGTCTGGCATATAAGTACGTTGTTATTTTGCCCGTTACGCACCAGTTTCCGACTCCAAACTATGGAGCGTGGGTATTGCGCGTTCAACCAATGGAAACTTGAGACGACGAAAAGGACAGCAACGCACATCATTATCAAAGAGCCCCTTCGAAGTTCAACTAGCATTTAAACGCCACACGACTGTTGCCGATCATTTGGCATTGTAAGCCTCGATTCTAGGAACCATGAAAGACCCAGCAGCGCGCCAACTAGCTGTGAGGCTATAAAACCATTTTTTTTAGTATAGGCTTCATGTATATGGCTTTTCAACCTTCGGTTGAGTGTCTCTGTTCGTGGTGAAAGCCCTATTGATACAGCGCAAACGGAGGCTATCAATAGTTCAAACGGGGGCCACTCTTCCTACATTCTTTACAAAAAAATGATATATCTACAACACTTCTTTTAGCGAGTCTAGCAATGAGGATCAGCAATGACGCATACGGTGCTTAAGATAGGGGGAAGCTTGATTGCGGCCGCCAAGGATCTAGTCAAATACCTGATCAAAGTCCAGCTAGACGTGCTCGTAGTGCCAGGCGGGGGGCCTTTTGCAGAGACAGTGCGATGCTATGCAGATCGCATCAACGAGACTGCAGCACACTGGATGGCAGTTCTCGCAATGAATCAGTACGGATTCTATATGGCAGCTCCGGGAGCGACACTAGTCGAGGAGCTGAGCGCGCTTGAGCACGGAATTTGTATTTTTTTACCTTTCAAGATGTTATACGACAAAGATCCGCTGCCCCACTCCTGGAATGCCACCTCCGACTCTGTCGCTGGCTGGGTTGCCCACGAGCTCAAGGCCAATCTCGTGATAGCGACGGACGTCGATGGAATCGTGTTTTCCGATAAGTTGGTTCCGCGTGTTGCGGCGCGCGAACTCAGGGCGCAAACGTGCGTCGATGCGTTTCTACCACAGCTCTTGGCTGCGCACAATCGAGATTGCACGATCGTGAATGGTCATCACTTTCAACGTGTCGTCGATGCTATTCAGGGACGCGAAACGATCGGCACGACGATTATCGGACGAAAGTAGTTTATAAAGGTCCTCGCGTTATAGAGTAGAAACAACCTTTACGGGCGATTCTCACTAATCAAAGAAACGCGAACGGAGACGATGAAAACATGGAGAAGACGTGTATATCGTGCGGTGCACGGATGGCCAAGGACAGCGGCATATCGTACCCGTGCCCCTCGTGCGGAGAGATCATCACGCGATGTAAGAAATGCAAGAAGCTGAGCAATCCGTATCGATGCACGTGTGGTTTCGGGGGCCCTTAGATGGGAGAAGTAGCAGTACAGCTTAAGATAATGCCAAACGGCCCTGACGTTGATCTGAAAGGCCTCAGCAATCGCATTACTTCTCAGGTCGCGCAGTGCGGACGGCTGTACCGCTGCGAGGTGCAACCCATCGCGTTTGGACTCAAGGCGTTGATACTCACGGTTATCGTTGAAGACAAAGAGGGCGGAACTGAAGCTTTAGAAGCTTCCATATCGGAAATCGACGAGGTAGAAAGCGTTCAAGTCGGCGCCGTGACCAGAATGCTTTGACGCGCGTGGCCGGCCGCGCCTGCACGCAGCAATGCACCGACCGGGATTCGAACCCGGGTTGTGGGCTTTCTTCACGCGTTGGAAGGCCCAAGTCATAACCGCTAGACCATCGGTGCGCGACGCAAA
>Ga0187886_1002864_pt1 | contig 13381 bp, 10 predicted proteins | sample June2016WEW_20_1_FD_133001 | JGI IMG/M metagenome (GOLD analysis project Ga0187886, IMG submission 133001) | Peatland microbial communities from SPRUCE experiment site at the Marcell Experimental Forest, Minnesota, USA - June2016WEW_20_150 | ecosystem: Environmental > Terrestrial > Soil >...
ACTTGATAAAAGGAAATCTTCTTTAGTAAGCTGCTCTTATTAATCACGGAAAAACAGAAAATATCCTCTCTTTCAACTGGTAATCCGCACTCGCCAGCGTATGATGATTCTGAGAACTTGTAGGTGGAGTCGGTAATCGAGTCAGGATTTCATGTGACGTTGTCTTTCCTGTAAAACCCCCGCCCTGTATGTTCACCAGGCCGCAGCACTCAAACCCTTTCCAGCGCCGCCTTGATCTCCTCTTTCGCTTGCGTGCCGCTCTCGCGCGGCAGGCTCGCCTCCAGGGTGCGCCACGCCCCGGTGCCGCCTAACTGTCCGAGCGCCCACGCCGCGTGAGCCCGCACCAGCTCCTCCGGGTCCTCCATGGCCTTTGCCAGATGCGGCACCATCTCGGGGTCGCCGCTGTTGCCAAGCGCTACTGCGGCGTTTCGCTGGAAGTACTTGCGCTCCCGCATGTAGGTGTGCAGGAGCGGCGCGACGACCTTCGTCTCGAACTCCTGGTCCATCCTCAGGAGGCCCGGCAGGCTGAAGTGCTTCGCCGTCTCCTCCAGGAAGGTGCTCGTCGGCAGCTCTGCCTTGAGCTTCGCCTGGTTGCGCGGGCAGGCCTCCTGGCACACGTCGCAGCCGTGGATCCAGCTTGCCATTTTCGGCCGCAGCTCCGGATCGATGTACGGCGAGGTGTTCCGGAAGCCCTGGACGTTGACGACGTGGTTGAAGGTGAGGCACCGGCGCGGATTCAGGCGAAAGTCTGCGACGATCGCCCCCGTCGGGCAAGCCTCGATGCAGAGCCGGCAGTCGGGCGGGCAGTGCGTCCCTTTCGCGGGCGCGTCGTATTCCAGCTCGACGTCCACTATGAATGTATGGATAAGCACGAATGTACCGATACCCGGGGCGCAGATGAAGGTGTTGCGGCCGATCTCGCCGACCCCGGCGCGGACGGCGGCGAGGCGGTCCGGGACCCCGGAGGCGATCAAGAACCAGCGCCCGACTTGCATCCCCTTCGCTTCCAGGAACTGCCGCATGAGCTGCACCCGCACGCCCCCAATGCGCGTCGGCGGCTCGATGTAGGAGCGCGATTGGTAGAGGCGCCCGATCTTGCCCACCAGGTTCTCGGGGAAGCGCTCCCTGAAGTAGTCGTACACGGCGACGATGATGGACCGGGCGCCCGGCAGGCGGTCCTGCGGATTGACCGCGCGCCCGAGTCGAAGGCCCGAGTCGACCGCCCAGTCGTAGTCCTGTGAGCGCTCCTCCAGCGCCTGGGCGTATAAGGGGAAAGGCTCCGCCGTCGTGATCCCCACTCGGCTGTAGCCGAGATCGAGGGCGTAGCTCTTGATTTCCTCCGTCAGCGACACAATACACCTCAATAAAAAGTATAGAGTTTAGAGTTAGCCAAGGCGTAACAACATTTTATGATATGGGGTTCATTTGTTACGGTCATCAACCCTACACTCCATAACAATGCGACCCCATCCGCCGCATTTCACGCCCACATCGAAACAGCCCGTTCTCTTGAATCGCATCTCGTTGGGATTAACACCGGCCATGAGGAGTTCACCTGCCGCGAAAATGAGACCCGATGCGGCATTCAAGGCATAAATGCAGACCCGATCGGGAGACCGTTTGGTGAGGAGGTTGCCCGCCCCGTCAAAGCAGAGTTTATCGCCCTTTTTATGCTGGCTGTTGCAGCCGTGCGAATCCACCACTTCGAAGACAATCGTTTTGTTCGCAAAGAGGGGGGCTTTCGAGAGGACATCCCTGTTCCTCGGGTTTTCCATGAAAGCCTTCATCTCCTCATCGGTATAGTCAAAATGCTTCTGGATATAATTCCGGGTCGCGTCATCAACTTTCATCATGGTCCTCCTTTTCATTACCGCCCTAGAAGCTGAAATCTTCCCGAATCAATCAAACCTTTCATGGATTCCACGAAAACCCCCGGGGCGGCGTAGTCGGGGTGGTTCCGGATCAGCATAGCCGCCCGCGCCATTTGATCCAGTTCCTGCAAGAGATCCTCCGCCTGGCTGTCCCGTCGGGGGTGGCAGGGATGGGTGGCGAAGAGCAGGTTTTTCGGATCGATGTGCCTTTTCTTCACATGAAGCGCGGCCAATGTCTTGCAGTGACAGGGGTTCTTCGGATCGACGAGGCCGCATCTCTTGACAAGGAAGTCCATGAGCTGTTTCTTCCCGCGGGAAAGCCGCTGTCGATAAGCCGCCGGTGTGAGTCCCAGGATCTTTGCGCCCTCCGAGCTCTTGACGCCGAAGATTTCTCCCAGGATGAAGGCCAGGCGGAGTTCCCTCTTCAGGCAGAGCAGCAGATAATGAACGCAGGCGAGTTTTGTCTCTTCCACAATGAGGTTCTGCTCGGCTTCGATGAAAGCATCATTTGCATTGTCCAGCGCCCCTTCCTCAATCGCATGCACGCACTTGTCAAAGGTCAGTTGCCAGCGCTCGGCCCTGCACTTGCGAGTCGTCAGCAGATGGTTGGAGGCGATGCTGTAGACCCAAGTCTCGAAGCGGCTCTCCCCTTTGAACGTGCCGAGGTGGATTATGACCTTCACCAGAATCTCCTGGGTGGCGTCTTCCGCATCGGCGGGAATAAAGAGCATCCGGATCGCCAGCCCGTAAACGTTATCCTGGATACGTCGGATGATCTCTTCGAGCACATCCTTGTCGCCCATCTTGGCCCGTTCGACCAGATCCTCAATCGTCGTTTCGACGGCATTTGATCTCTTTGACATCTCTTCCACCTTTTTCTTGTTAGACTATTTTGGATACCGATGTGTGACAGAAAAAATGAAGGGACGTTACGGATGGACAGCCTGCTTCATCGGATCCTTAACGTTTGGGAAACATGGCTTTTTGGCGGAGAAAGTATAGGCAGATCGCTTTTATTGTGTCAATGGGGGAATGACCGCAATAGGTGGAATGGGGTGCTAATGGTTGTGGAGGGGCGGAGGAGAGGGGCAAGAGATAAGGGCGCCAATCGAGAGCTTCAGAAACTTAACTTCCAAACTTCCTCCCGATACTCTGAGCTTCTCGACACACTCTCTATTGACAATTTGAAGATGTGACCCTAACTACTCAGAGCCGAATACTTAAAGACGTTGTCCCGTCTCGACCCGTTCCGGATTTGGCAGGACCTTAAAGACTGCACTCTTCTCTGTTTTGAAAAGGATCCCTCAGGGGGGCTGTCACCGCCGCATCGTTTCCGAACGGCTTGAGCAGTCCTTGGGCGTAATTATACCCGAACTTTAACTTCCTGAAAGAGAGATTTCTCAAGTCTTCCGTTAGACGCAACATTTCTTCACGAAATCAAAAGATGTCATCAGTTTTCAAATCAGATAGTTTTTTCTGTAAGGTATGAGGCTCCCGTATAAATAATGTCTGTTTATCAGTATGCCGAATTGTTAAATATATTATTTCATTATTAAGGTGTCATATCGACCCCTTCGTTTTTACTCAGGGTAAACTCCGGGAGATATCTTTTAGTTTTCCCCCCTACTAAGATTTCTCGCTGCCCCTTCGCGATGCTCAGGGCTTCGGCTCACCGAAATGACAATAGTACATAGAAATTTCCGAACTGTGGCATAAAATACGTAACCGAATTTATTAACCAGTGTATTAAGTTGTGTCCCACGATTTTCAGAGAATTTTTTAATTCATTTCGCTTGACATAGATATTTGTTTGCTATTTCATAGAATAATCTTAAAAATAAGTGTTTGCCGAAAGGAGAAATAGGTTTTGTGTTCCGGGGTTTACCACTAACCAATTTCGAAAGGGGAAGGAGGTACGCATGGGTAAGAAGGTTTACAGACCGGGTGAAAGTTATCAGTATCCCTTGATCATCAAGAAAATTCTTTCAACGGGCGTGATCTACGGGCAGAACCAGGAGATCGTTTATCGAGATAAGTTCCGCTACAAATACCAGGACATGAACAAACGGGTGCATCGACTGGCGAACGGACTGGCATCGCTGGGGGTTAAGAAGGGCGATGTGATCGGCATTTTTGATTATGACAGCCACCGGAGTCTGGAGTGTTTCTTTGCCATCCCCATGATGGGCGCCGTCATGCACACCCTCAATTACAGGCTGACGCCGGAGCAAATTGTCTACACCATCAATCATGGTGGAGACAGCGTCATCCTCGTTCACACGGATTTCCTTCCTCTCCTGGAGGCCATTCGGGGGCATCTGAAAACTGTGAAAAAGATTATCGTGATGACGGAAGACGGCAAGGTGCCCGAGACCAAACTGACCATTGACGGGGAATACGATTCCTTGCTTAAAGAATCGGCGACGTATTATGATTTCCCCGACCTCGATGAGAACACGCAGGCCACGTTGTTCTACACGACAGGAACGACCGGAGATCCGAAGGGCGTGCATTTTACGCACCGGCAGCTTGTCCTTCATACCCTGATCCTCGGCGTAACCGTCGGATGCTATGACATGAAAGGCGGATTCAGGTCGGGCGACGTTTACATGCCGCTGACACCCATGTTCCACGTGCATGCATGGGGGGTGCCCTACCTGGCCACTATGCTCGGTGTAAAGCAGGTTTATCCGGGACGGTATGAACCTGAAATGCTCCTCAAACTCATCTTGACGGAGAAGGTCACATTCTCCCATTGCATCCCGACGATCATTCATATGCTGGTGACGAATCCGGTGGCCAAGAAGGTCGATCTCTCAAAATGGAAGGTCGTCATCGGCGGTGCGGCGTTGCCCCGGGCTCTCGCGAAGGCGGCCATGGAGTTGGGGATCCATATTTCTTCCGCCTTCGGGATGTCGGAGACCTGTCCGTTGGCCACGGCCGCGAATCTGAAGAGCAGCATGCTCGGTCTCGACGAGGAGAAGAAACTCGATATCTACATCAAGACGGGTCTTCCGGCGCCGCTTGTGGAGGTTGAGATTGTTGATCCGTCGGGGAAATTTCTCCCCCATGACGGCAAGTCGACGGGCGAGTTGGTCATGAGGGCGCCATGGCTGACGCAATCGTACTATAAGGATCCGGAAAAAACCGCTTCCCTGTGGCAGGACGGATGGCTTCACGGCGGTGATGTGGCCTACATCGATCCGGACGGATATGTACAGCTGACTGACCGACTTAAGGACGTCATCAAGACAGGAGGGGAGTGGGTGTCCTCTCTCGACATGGAAAATCAGGTCAGTCAGCACCCGGCCGTGTCCGAGGCGGCGGTCATCGGGATACCGGATGCCAAGTGGGGAGAACGGCCGCTCGTGATTATCGTGCCGAGGCCGGAGTTCAAGGGAAAGCTCACCATCGACGAAATGAAATCGTATATGAAAAAGCTCGCCGACGAGGGAAAGATACCGAAGTACGGCATCCCGGAGCGTTATGAGTTCGTTGATGCGATGCCGAGGACGAGCGTCGGGAAAGTCAACAAGATCGAGTTGAGAAAAACATTTAAGGGTTGATGCAGGGAAATAAATAGAAATTGTAAGCTAAATATGGAAAGGCAGGGTCAACTCGGCTCTGCCTTTTCTTGTTGCACATTTCTACCAATAATCATTATTTTTTAGAGATAACTTAGAGTGAGCATTAGCAGGTGGAAGGGATAAGAAAGGAATGGCTCTTAAACCGGTATTTGGCATTGATGAGATCATGCTGAAGGTTCCCGCAGACCTCATTCTTTCTGAAGCAAGCTCTCATCAGTGGCCATTATCAGACGCGGCTGTCTCTTTATCCGGGCAGCATGACGGTGGTTACTTCACGGTGTACCCGCGACCGTCAAGACAGGCGCCCATCGCCCGTTGATAGTCTGCATGCATTTGGTTCAACTCGGCTTGTGACATGCCACCGGTAGGCTGAGTCGGGTCGTAATGTGTCTGGCTTACAGCCCAGCTATGGCATTCGTAACGATCATTTGCCTGTAGCGCTTCGCTCTGGCCCTGCCGGGCATAGACAAAGATCCTTTCAGCCGATGATGGCGGTTCCGATGGCGCAGGCTGACCATAAACCGGAGGCTGTTCTCGGATCACCACCGGTGGAGGTGCATAATAGGGTGAATGATAATAGGGTGCATAATAATAAGGTGCGTAGTAAGGCGCCAGAACTGCTGCACCTCCTATTACCGCCCAAGGCGCCCACCAATGCCAATAGCCGCCTCTTGCGTCACTGGACAGTGGGTTTACGAGAAAGATGATCATTGTGAATATAAGAACTGCGCAGGCAGCTTTCTTCATGTTTCTTCTCCCTGCTTGATTCTGTAAATGTGTTTTTTAATCTTTATACTCCCATCTTCAATGTGTTTTAATGAATAATAAGCAAGAAGTAGGCCTAAAAGAGGAAAGCAACATAAGTATAAGATATCAAATCACATATAGCAATTATACATTTTTTTGATTGGATTCTTCCCATTAAAAATGGATAGAATGTATGCAGTGATTAGTATCCAGTTGGGTAATAAGTATCCAGAGATGCAGTCGGTTATTTATTTCACAAGTCATTACCAATACCGGCCGTATTCTTTCTTGTAGGTGGCGTCAATAAATGCTTTGCTCCTGAAAGAAAGCATCCGGTAATTTTGACGGGCATCCAACCTTTCAAACGGAAATCATCAATATCAAGACTGAGACTATTCTTGAGAAAAATTTTCTCCTTCTTCCTATACTGACGCATAGCATTCACACATCCTGAGATTTTTTTTCTTGACACACAGAAACTTTCTTTGCAATACTTTACCCGTATTACCCGTAAAAAAGGGTTTTCGTATCAATACCTTAACAAGGATTATCGGGTCATGTCATGGGTCACGACGATTGTGTAGAAACCTGGACACTTGCTGATGGCTTGAGGCTAACGCTACGCCATATCGCACCTACCGATGCCGCTAGAGAGCAAGCGTTCGTACATGGACTTTCACCTCAGTCAAGCTACCTCCGTTTTCATGGTACGATCACAGACCTTAGCAAGAAAGACTTAGAGAAGTTTACGAATCCTGATTCGCGAAACGCGGTCGCCCTGATTGTCCTGTGCAGTGGAGAAACAAGTGAAGAAGAAATCGGAGTGGCACGATACGTGATCGATCCGGATGGGGTGAACTGTGAGTTTGCGATTGTCGTTGCTGACGCGTGGCAAAAGCGTGGCATTGGGACGAGACTGATGAATGCATTGATAAGGCACCTTCAGGGAAGTGGGGTAAAACGAATCTCTGGCTACGTAATCAAAAGCAACTCGGCCATGCGCAAGTTTGTCAAGCAGTTGGACTTTGCAGAAACTAATATCCCTGACGATCCGTCAATCCTGTTGGTCACAAAACATCTGACGGATTAGCGGGCTTCTCTATAGAATCCACTCTCAACACAATTTTGACGATGACCGAGCTCTGAAAAATTTGGTCGGGCAGATTCAAGGAGCTGCTTTCTTAAATGGATCATAGACCGATTTTATCCAGTCTGTCAAACAGACTGGCATATGCTGCATTTCTATCAGAAATCCTCACTTCTCAACATACACTGAGTGTCATACTTCGTAGGTGTTGTCGAGAACTTGTTATCATCCATTTATTTATTAATATGCCGAATTGTTACGTTGTCTTGTTAAGATTTTTGACGATTTATCCATCTTTTTGACTTGACAGCATATTTTTTTATATTTCATAGAATAAGCTTAAAAATAAATGTTAGGAGCAAACAGATATGAAATCAAATCCAATAAAAGCATTATCCGATCTCTTAGGTAAGCTTGTCGTTGAGCATGGTTCGGCGGTGATACAAGAGAAGCATATCTCATTGCTGAAGGAGCAATTCTCGATTCTTGAGAGAGAGAACTCGAAACTTCTGGCGGATAAAACAGAGCTTCAATCGAAGAACCAAGTTCTTGAGACGGAGAATGAGGCACTCAAAAAAGAGAACATACAATTGAAAAAGAGAATACAAATTGACGAGCAACCTCCCCATGATAACCTCCTTCACGAAATTGAGATAAAAGTTCTTCTATATCTTTCAAGCAATAGCGGAAGAGATACAAAACAGATTTCTAAAGCACTAAATATTACGGAAGAAATAATCAAATTCCACACAGTAGAATTAAAAACAAAAAACATGATAGTTTCCGAACATGGTCCTATGGACGATGATATTTTGTCATTAGATCAAACAGGCCGTAGATATTTAATTGAACATAATTTAATTGAACATAACTTAATGTCCTAACCAGTTGTTCCACCGGATCGCCCAAAATCGGGCTCCCGGTGCACTTTTATGTACTCTCTTTCGATCCGTAATCCTCAGTTTAAATGAATCCCCACTACTGAAACTTTGTACGTGACAAAGATAACGCTTGAGCGGGCAATTCTGACTTAGTATATCATTTCATTATTAAGGTGTCATATCGACCCCTTCGTTTTACTCAGGGTAAACTCCGGGAGATATCTTTTAGTTTTACCCCCCTGGAGCCACCTCTTATTCCTAAGGACCGTGGGAACGCTCCCCGAATCTTGTACCGTCCATCTGCGCGAGGGCGCAGCCCGCGGCAATCTTCTCCCTCTGTCATTCGTGCTCTCTTATTGTCATTCCCACCCCCCATTTGTCATTCCCGCCCCCGATAAGGACATTCGAGGGCAGGCTCCATCGGGAATCCAGGCGAAATGAAGTATAAGCAAGACTAAAGCCTGGCACTACACTAAGCAATGATAAGAGGAGAAAAAGCAGCCCCTAAAATTTCTTGCATTATGCACCCATAAAGGGTACAATCGCACCCGTTATGAGTACAATGCCTGGAACCGATCAGCTTGCGACAACCCTTTTTGGCAAGACGCGCCGGACTGTACTTGCCCTGCTTTATAGCCATGTGGATGAGAGCTTTTACCTGCGGCAGCTCACCCGCATGGCAGGCGTCGGTATGGGTGCCGTACAAAGGGAACTAAAGGCGCTTGTCGACGCAGGTATCATCAACCGGAAGGTTCAGGGCCGTCAGACATATTTCCAGGCAAACCATCAGAGCCCTGTATTTGAAGAACTCAAAAGCCTAATCATTAAAACGGTGGGGGTAGGTGATGTTCTGCGGGCAGCCCTGGCGCCTTTGGCCGAGCGCATTGATGTGGCTTTTATTTATGGTTCTATTGCGCGTGGCGGAGAGCGAAAGGGCAGCGATGTTGATATATTAATCGTGGGAGATGTAACCTTTGCTGAAATCGTCTCGGCGTTAAGCCGTACCGAGGAGACCCTGCGTCGCGAAATCAATCCCACTATCTATCCTCGTACTGAGTTTCTCACAAAAGTGCGGGCAGGACATCACTTTGTCAGTACTGTCTTGCATGGCGATAAGATATTCTTGATTGGGGATCAAGATGGGCTTAGAAAACTGGTTAAAAAGCAACTGGCTGGTAGAACACAAAAGCAGCCCTCAAGAAATAGATGATCTTCTCAAGGCCGCTGATCGTGACTTGGTAAACTGTCAAGTGGCGGGATTAGATCCTGACTGGAGGTTAAATATTGCCTACAATTCCGCACTGTATTCAGCAACCGCAGCGTTGGCAGCGGAAGGCTACAGAGCCACCCGCGAATCCCATCATTTCAGAACCATCCAATCACTTGCCTATACAATCAAGGCGGATTCTAAGCTAATTGCTCAACTGGATAGTTTTAGGAAAAAAAGAAACATTGGAACTTATGAGATTGCCGGTGCAGTATCCGAGCAGGAAGCCCGTGAGATGGTCTCTCTTGCCATAGAACTTCTTAGAAAAGTCGACGATTGGCTCCGAGATAAACACCCTCAACTGTCCAGGAACAAAAGCTGATACTTTTCCCCACACTCCATTCCCACATTCCTTGTCATTCCCGCCCCTCCTCTTGTCATTCCCGCCCCTCCTCTTGTCATTCCCGCGAAAGCGGGAATCCAGAATTACTGTCATTCCCGCCTCTCGCCCTATTTGCCCCAAAGCATAAGCCCCCATTGACAAAGGGGGCAACGGGGGATTTGTATGAGTGGTTCAAGTCTCTTTGCTGTCATTGCACGCACACGCATGGAAAGGTAGGGTCAACTCGGCTCTGCCTTTTCTTGTTGCACATTTCTACCAATAATAATTATCTTTTTAAAGATAACTTAGAGTGAGCATTAGCAGGTGTAATGGACTAATATTATATTAAAAAAAGGGTATATTTAAGAGAAGGTGTGAACTCTTAAATATATTTTCTTAAAAATACCGGTTGTAGAGAAAAGTATCCTTTTTTATGTTTTCTTAAAAATACTGGTTAATATATTTCTTCCTGTAATAAGTAATCAGCATAAGTCAGAAAAAGTTGCTGATATCAAGTGATAAACAGCATCTGATGGACTACATTCCGTTTGACATCTCAATAAGTATCGGGTAGCTTTTTTATTAATTTATAAGTCTCGTAACAAATACTTCACCTTTCCTTTCCAACCGACACAGATTATCTAATAATAGGGGAGCAACCCGATGAAAGATCAATCCAAGAAAAAACAGGTATTGATTCAGGAACTGGTTTCTCTAAGAGAGAGAATCGTAGAGCTGGAACAATCGGAATCAGAAAGGAAGAAGACCGAGGATGCCCTGCGTGAGACTGAGGAAAGATATCGAGCTTTAGCATCTAGTGCGGATTCAATGTATCTCGTAGACAGGGAATGCCGTTATCAGTTCATGAACGACGCTCACCTGCTTAGGCTTGGTGTATCACTGGATCAAGTTAAAGGCAGATTCTATGGTGATTTCCATTCAGAAGAAGACCTGGAACAGTTTGCTGCGACAATCGAAGCGGTGTTTGAAACAGGCAAGTCTTTCCAAACCGAACACAAGGGTCGAATAGATGGTTCGTTTTTTCTCAGGACATTCAGTCCTGTCAGATCTCCACAGGGAGACATTACTGCGGTGACAGTGATTTCAAAAGACATCACCGAGCGCAGGCTGGCGGAGGAAGCCCTTCGGAAGTCGGAAGAAAAGTACCGCAACATTCTGGAGAACATTGCGGAGGGCTATTATGAACTGGATCTTGCCGGCAACGTTACTTTTTTTAATGAGGCATGCCGGAGGATTTATGGATATTCTCGAGATGAATTAATGGGCATGAATGCTCTCAAGCTTGCTGATGAGGATAATGCAAAAAAGGCCTATAAATACTTCAATGAAGTTTACACAACTGGAAAACCTCTTACGTGGATTGATGGAGAAATCATAAGGAAAGATGGGGCGAAAAGAAATGCTGAAGCCTCCGCTTCTCTTATACGGGATCTAACAGGACAACCCATCGGGTTTCGCGGCATCATTCGCGACGTTACAGAATACAGGCAGGCGGAAGAACGTTATAAAACCATGGCAGAAAACTCTCTCGCCGCGGTTCTCATTATACAGGACGGGAAGTTCCGCTTCATAAATACCAGCGCCATTGCGTCAATGGGTTACACTTCAGAGGAACTGATAGGCAAGGATTCCTATAGTGTTATCCACCCAGAAGACAGAGAGCTGGTACGGAAAAAAGCGCGAGAGATGTTGGCGGGGAGAAGCAATCAGGCTTTTGAGTTCAGGGTGGTTACCAAGCAGAACGAAGTGAGATGGATTTCCCAGACGGTCACCCCCATTCATTATCAGGGAAGACCGGCCATTCTCGGCAATGCTATGGACATCACGGAACAGAAGCGGGCAGACGAGGCGCTCCGTGAGAGGGAACTCTTCTTTTCTGGCACTTTGAACGACATGCTTACCTTTGTTGCTGTTCTGGAACCCGGTGGTGATATCATATTTGTTAATAACACCCCTCTGAAAATTGCTGGCATGAATCTGGAAGATATCATAGGAGAAAAATTCTATGACACCTACTGGTGGGAATACTCCGATGAGGCGAAGCAAACGATTAAGGAAGACATAGAATTGGCCTCTTCTGGAAAAATAATCTCCCATCCCATTCAAGTCAAAACCACCGAGGGACTCATATGGATTGAGTTCAGTATCCATCCAATATACGATGATAAGAAAAAGGTTAAATACATTGTCCCTGAAGGACGTGACATCACCGATAGCAAGCAGGCAGAGGAGGAGCGCAAAGTATTGCGAGAGCGTCTGCAGCGAGCCGAGAAGATGGAGGCATTAGGGACTTTGGCAGGCGGAGTGGCCCATGACCTCAACAACGTTCTTGGAGTCCTGGTGGGGTATTCGGAGATTCTTCTGCAAAACGTCCCTCAGGAGAGCCCCTTTCAAAGACACGCAATGCAGATTTTCAAAGGCAGCCAGCGTGCGGCGGCAATCATCCAGGATTTGCTGACACTTACCCGGAGGGGCGTGGTGGTATCAGAGACACTGAACCTGAACAGGGTTATTTCGGATTTTTTGCAGACGCCAGAGTTTGAGGCAATTAGGTCCCATCATCCTGGCGTCCAATTTAAAACATCCCTGGACGCCGAGCTCTTGAATATCAAAGGTTCATCTACACATCTGAGTAAGACGGTGATGAATCTGCTTTCAAACGCTGCGGAGGCGATATCCGGATCGGGAGAGGTGCTGATCAGGACTGAGAACCGCTACGTGGACAGGCCGATTCAAGGGTATGACACCACACAGGAAGGAGAATATGCTGTGCTTACCGTATCGGATACGGGATCGGGAATATCACAGGCGGATCTCGGAAGGATCTTCGAACCTTTCTATACGAAGAAGGTGATGGGCAGGAGCGGCACGGGGCTCGGACTGGCAGTTGTGTGGGGCACCGTGAAAGATCACGATGGGTACATTGATGTACAAAGCACAGAGGGTGAAGGGAGTATCTTTACCCTCTATTTCCCCGTGACCAGAGAAGCGCCGACTGAATTTGAGCAAGCCGTACCGCGGGACACATACCTGGGCCGTGGCGAACACATTTTGATTGTGGATGATGTGGAAGGTCAACGCCTTTTAGCATCAGCAATGCTGGATAGTCTCGGATATAAGGTGAGCTCTGTTGCCAGCGGTGAAGAGGCTATAGCGTTTGTGAAAAACAAGCCGGTTGATTTGCTCATCCTGGACATGATCATGGATCCTGGCATGGACGGACTTGATACCTACCGGAGCATCCTTGATATCCGTCCGCGACAGAAGGCGATTATCGTGAGCGGTTTTTCGGAAACGGATAGGGTGCATGCTGCGCAGTCACTCGGTGCGGGCGCCTATATCAGAAAACCCTATCTCATGGAGAAACTGGGACTGGCCGTGAGAAAAGAACTTAGCCGATCCACATGAACACTGGAGGTATTAAGGTTCATCTTTCAACCGGTAATGTTCACCGCTTTTTTCTCGTCTATGCTGTGGACTTGTAGATACCGTTCTTGTCAAGCGGAAGCTGGCTTATAATTTGGATCGTACTTTTTCCCGGATTTCAGGACGCCAAAGATAACATGAACCAGTTTTCTCATAATCGCACAGACGATAA
>Ga0187886_1002865_pt1 | contig 13372 bp, 10 predicted proteins | sample June2016WEW_20_1_FD_133001 | JGI IMG/M metagenome (GOLD analysis project Ga0187886, IMG submission 133001) | Peatland microbial communities from SPRUCE experiment site at the Marcell Experimental Forest, Minnesota, USA - June2016WEW_20_150 | ecosystem: Environmental > Terrestrial > Soil >...
GCTATAAAAACGAAACCTTATATGATCGAAAAAAAATGATAATACGAAGATGAAATCAGAAGAGCAAATCATTCAAAAGCTTCCTTATCGGTGTCCTTATTGCGATCAACCCATCTCTTATGATCAATTTGATTTGAAGGTTGGGGAGAATGAGATCCAATGCCCTTCGTGCAAGAAGACTTATATTAAGGTGGTTCCCGATCCCTATAAGAGAAGAGAGACAAGTAAACAGCTTAGAAGATCACAACCTCAACATTTTAGGAATCGTCTTTTGACTCCTATCCAATATGTAAAGGGAGTTGGACCGAAGCTTGCCAAACTCTTTGAGAAGAAAGGGATTCGTACCGTTGAAGATGCCCTCTACTTTCTCCCCAGATGTTATGAAGACCGCCGAAATTTAAAAAAGATATCTGAGTTGAAAACCGGAAAAAAAGAGACGGGTTTTGGTGATATCCTGCTTTCGGGAGTTGCTTTTTACCAGAATAAGAGGAAGAGGGTTTTTGAGGCAGTAGTTGGAGATGGAAGCGGTGTGATTACACTGAAGTGGTTCGCAGGCAATGAAAGATATCTCATAGATCGGTTTAAAAAGGGACGGAGACTGATCTTCTCGGGAGAGGTGAGGTGGTTTAACTATCAGAAAGAGATTCATCATCCCGATGTGGAGATAGTCGATGGGGATATCGAGAAAGATTATCTCAACTTCAAGCGGATCGTTCCGATCTATTCTGAAACAGAGGGACTTCACCAGAGGACCTTAAGGAAGTTGATAAAGAATATATTAGATGGATATGCCAATGAACTTTCGAGTCCCATCCCCCAAGAGATAGTGGAGCGGCAGGATCTGATCGATTTTCAAGAAGCCTTTCGAAGAGTCCATTTTCCTCCTGAGGGAGAATCGATTGAGGTGCTTAATAACCAACGGTCAGATGGACATCGACGGATCATTTTCGACGAATTCTTCTTTCTGGAACTTGGGCTCGCTTTGAAGAAAAAAGGAATGACACTGGAAACAGGAATTCCTTTCCAAACAGATGGCACCCTTGTTCAAAGATTTTTAGATCTCCTCTCTTTTCAATTAACTCGTGCCCAAGATAGGGTCTGGGCTGAGATCAGGGAGGATTTAGAAAGACCCCATCCCATGAACCGGTTGATTCAGGGAGATGTGGGAAGCGGGAAGACGGTCGTCGCACTCCTTGCCAGTCTTTATGTGGTGGAATGTGGTTATCAGGCTGCCATCATGGCGCCAACCGAGGTATTGGCGGAGCAACATTACCTCAATCTTCACCGGTGGGTTGAGCCGCTGGGAGTAAAGGTAGCCCTCCTGACTAGTAGCATCAAGGGTTCAGAGAGGGAGGATCTTTATGATCGAATTCGGAGAGGGGATGTTCACTTGGTGATCGGAACCCATGCTGTCATCCAAGAGGCAGTTGAATTTCACCGTTTGGGCCTCGCTATTATCGACGAGCAACACAAATTTGGTGTGGTGCAAAGGGGGCTTTTAAAGAAGAAAGGGGAGAACCCTGATGTATTGGTGATGACGGCAACACCTATTCCGAGGACGCTTGCCATGACGATTTATGGCGATCTGGATGTCTCTGTGATTGATGAGATGCCACCGGGTAGGATGCCCGTGGAGACCAAGGTCTTTCCTGAATCCGCCAGAGAGAGAATTTATCGAACCGTGGAGGAGGAGGTGAGGAAAGGCCGCCAGGCTTTCGTCGTTTATCCTCTCGTAGAAGAGTCTGAAAAATTAGACCTTAAAGACGCCACCCGGATGGCTGAGCACCTTCGAAAGGATGTATTCCCAGAGTTTCAGGTAGGCCTGCTTCACGGCCGGATGAAAAGCGATGAGAAAGAAGCCATCATGATGGAGTTTAAGGAAGGAAAGATAAAAATTTTGGTCGCCACAACGGTCATCGAGGTAGGGATTGATATTCCAAATGCGTCCGTCATGGTAGTGGAGCATGCGGAGCGATTCGGCCTCTCCCAACTCCACCAACTGCGGGGAAGGATCGGCCGAGGCCGTTACCCTTCGAAGTGTATTCTGTTAGCACAATACCGGTCTTCTGAGGAAGCAAGGGTTCGCCTCCAAGCAATGGCGAGGACGAATGATGGTTTTCAGATTGCTGAGGAGGATTTGTCACTGAGAGGCCCTGGAGAATTCTTTGGCATCCGACAATCAGGATTTCCAGATTTCAGAGTAGCCCAACTGGTTCGGGATACTCCAATTTTAATTGAGGCGAGAAAGGAGGCTTTTCGACTCATTCAGGAGGATCCGGAACTGGTTCACCCCTCTCATTTGGTCTTAAGGGATATGTTGAGGAGGCGGTGGATGGGAAGACTGGAGCTGGCGTCTATCGGATGAAAACAATTGAAAAGAAAGTAAAATTGTGTTAACCCAGTAACAGTAAAAACGTTAAATGTCAAAGGCCAAAGCTCAAACTATTTTGTCTATAGAGATAAAGTAATTGAGTCATTAGTTATTAAGTCATTGAATGACCCAATGACTGAATAACTTAATGACTAAAATTGAATTTTGACATTTGGATTTGTAAGGGAGAAAGACATGGAACCATTTCACCCTGAAGGTTCGGGATTCCATCGGATGATGAGACTTCCTCCTTATATCTTAGGAATTGTCAATCAGTTGAAGATGGATGCAAGACGAAAGGGAGAAGATATCATCGATTTGGGCATGGGTAATCCCGATCTGCCGACACCCAAACATATTGTGAATAAATTGATCGAGGCCGTTAAAAATCCGAGAAACCATCGGTATTCTGCTTCAAAGGGAATTTATAAACTTCGGTTGGCGATCACCGACTGGTACCAAAGTCGCTTCGATGTTGAGCTCGATCCGGAATCAGAGGTTGTTGTGACTATCGGTGCTAAAGAAGGTATTGGACATCTCACTTTGGCGACCCTTGGCCCTGGAGATGTCGTCCTTGTTCCTGATCCAACCTATCCCATCCATGCCTATTCAGTTGTGATTGCAGGAGGGGATCTGCGTTCGGTCCCTTTGGTGGATGAGGGGGACTTCTTTCAACGTTTATTGACAGCAACCAAAGAGACCTGGCCTCATCCCAAGATGCTGATCGTTAGTTTCCCACATAATCCAACGACAAAAGTCGTCGATCTCAACTTCTTTGAAGATCTTGTTGCCTTTGCGAAAGACCACCAGCTGATGATTGTCCACGACTTAGCTTACGGCGATATTGTCTTCGATGGATATCGGGCACCCAGTCTCCTTCAGGTCAAAGGGGCAAAGGATGTGGGCGTGGAATTTTTCTCCCTCTCCAAAAGTTATAATATGCCAGGCTGGCGAGTTGGGTTCGGTCTGGGGAACGCTGAGATGCTGGCTGCTCTGGCCAGGCTGAAGAGTTACCTTGACTACGGGATTTTTCAACCCATTCAGATTGCTGCCATCATCGCTCTCAATGAAGATCAGAATTGCGTTCGGGAAACTGTAGAGGAATACCGAAAGAGGAGAGATACCCTCATCAACGGTTTAAAAAGAGTGGGTTGGGGGATCGAGAAACCGAAAGGGACGATGTTCGTTTGGGGAGAGATCCCCCAACCTTTTAAGAAGATGGGTTCGGTTGACTTTTCAAAATTGCTATTGAGGGAAGGAAAGGTCGCTGTTTCTCCAGGGGTCGGTTTTGGGGAATATGGAGAGGGGTATGTGAGGTTTGCACTGGTGGAGAACGAGGCCCGTATCAAACAGGCGGTCAAAGGAATCGGGAAGGTTTTAAAAAAGGCATAATGTCAAATGATAAAGTTCAAAGTTCAAATGGTCTGAATCGCAAAGAGCATAGAGCGAAGCGCATAGCGTAAAAGATTTTAAAACCATGCTCTATGCCCTATGCGCTATGCCATTGGGAGTTCATACGGATAAGGGTAACCAATAAATTTTGGGGACATTAAGGGAAGGCAATATGAGAGAGATCAAGGTTGGTCTGATTGGTTTCGGGACGGTTGGCGCTGGTGTTGTCAAGATCCTCCAGAAGAACTACAGGTTAATCGAGAAACGCATGGGTGCAAAGATCATCTTGAAACGGATTGCGGATATCGATTTAAAAACAGATCGTGGGGTGAAATTGAAGCCAGGAGTTCTCACCCGTAGGGCGCAAGACGTGATCGAAGATCCCGAAATAGGTATCGTCATGGAGTTGATAGGCGGTATCGAGCCTGCAAAAACCTATATCCTGAATGCCATTCGGAATAATAAGCATATTGTTACTGCCAATAAGGCCCTTCTCGCCCTTCACGGTGATGAGATCTTCAGGGAGGCCCATCGGTTCGGCGTTGATGTCAACTTCGAAGCCTCTGTCGGTGGTGGTATCCCTCTCATCCGGTCGATCAAAGAAGGATTGGTGGCCAACCGCATCCTTTCAATCTTCGGAATCTTGAACGGAACTTCGAACTACATCCTTTCCAAGATGACCGATGAAGGCAGGAATTTTAAAGAAGTCTTAAAAGAAGCTCAAGAGAAAGGATATGCGGAGGCTGACCCAACCTTTGATATTGAGGGCATCGACGCAGCCCACAAACTTGCCATCCTCATTCGACTCGCTTTTGGAACTCCCCTCCGATTTGAAGAAATCTTCATTGGGGGAATCTCCGAAATCACACCCCTCGATATTCAATTTGGTCGAGAATTTGGGTATCGGATCAAACTATTGGCCATCGCCAAGATTGATCAGGGGAAGATAGAAGCTCGGGTTCATCCTACCCTAATTCCGGAGAAGCATCTCATCTCCACAGTGGAAGGAGTATTTAATGCCATCTATATTAAGGGGGATGCAATCGGGCCAACGCTCTTCTATGGTCAAGGGGCAGGCCAAATGCCAACCGGAAGTGCAGTGATAAGCGATCTGGTAGAACTGGGAAGAAATCTTCTCATCCAAGCCACAGGACGCCGAGTACCTCTTCTCGCTTATCAGGAATCCGCCATTGAGAAAAATTCTCTTAAGAAGATGGAAGATGTAGTGATGCCTTTCTATATGAGGTTCTCCGCACTGGATCGGCCTGGGGTGCTTTCGAAGATTTCAGGGATATTAGGGAAAAATGGTATCAGCATCGCTTCGGTCATCCAGAAAGGAAGAAAGATTAAAGGGGCTGTGCCCATTGTGATGATGACTCACGAAGCCAAAGAGAAGAATGTCCATCGAGCATTGAAGGAGATCGATCAACTCGGTGTGATCTTAGGGAAGACGATCTTCATTCGAGTCGAGAATGAACTGGAGTGATTAGTCGCATAGTCGTTTAGTCTGTTAGTCGTATAGTCCCTGCCTGCGGCAGGCGGGAAGGACTATTAGACTATAGGACTATGGAACTATGAGACTACTTTGGGTGAAAAGATGTGGCAGGGAGTGGTTCGAGAATACTGGGATTATTTACCGGTCAGAAGAGAAGATTGCATTATCACCTTACTGGAGGGGAATACCCCTCTCATCCCTTCTTCTCGGATTGCGAAAGAGGTCACCTCCGGAATCGACCTTTATTTTAAGTATGAGGGTCTTAACCCTACGGGCTCATTCAAAGACCGGGGGATGACCGTGGCTGTCTCCATGGCTAAAGAGATGGCTTCTAAGGCGGTCATCTGTGCTTCAACAGGAAATACCTCTGCCTCGGCAGCGGCCTATGCGGCGAAAGCGGAAATGAGAGCCTATGTCCTCATTCCTGAAGGAAAGATTGCCCTTGGAAAACTTTCTCAGGCAATGGCTCATGGCGCTCAGGTGATCCAAATCGATGGAAACTTCGATGAGGCCCTCCGCATCGTGAGAGAAATTTCCGAGACAGAATCCATTACCTTGGTCAACTCCCTCAATCCCTATCGAATTGAAGGCCAGAAGACAGCTGCCTTTGAGATTATTGACCACTTAGGTTTTGCACCGACTTACCATTGTCTTCCCGTTGGAAATGCTGGAAATATCACCGCCTACTGGAAAGGATACAAAGAATACTGGGAGAAGAACAAAGCCGATGGGCTTCCGAAGATGCTGGGATTTCAGGCTGAGGGCGCAGCGCCCATTGTCAGAGGAAAAATGATCGAACGTCCTGAAACCGTTGCGACGGCCATACGGATCGGAAACCCTGCCAGCTGGAAGCAGGCAGAGGCCGCCCGGGACGAATCCGGAGGCCTCATCGATATGGTGAGCGATGAGGAGATTCTGGAAGCTTACCGGATGTTGGCAAGTCTGGAAGGGATCTTCTGCGAGCCCGCCTCTGCAGCCTCTTTGGCAGGAGCGATTAAACTTTATAAGAAAAATTTCTTCAAAAAAGGTGATGTGTTGGTGTTGACCATCACCGGACACGGTCTGAAGGATCCGGACATCGCCATTCGGGTCTCTCAAAAACCCATCTCTCTCCCACCAAATAAGGAAGCAGTGTTGGAGTACCTAAACCTATAGCCCTAAGCCTATAGCCATATCTTTTATGAAGACAGCTTTCATTTATACAGACGCATACCTCGATTATGATTATGGGCCAACCCATCCCCTCAAGATCATCCGACTCAAATTGACTTACGAACTCATCCATGCCTATGGACTTTTGGCTTTGCCTTCCGTTCAAACTATAATCACAAGAGGAGCAGAGGAAGAGGATCTGGCCATTTTCCACAGCAGAGAGTATCTGAGCGTATTGAAAGAGGCGAGCGAAGGCCGTTTAGGAGGGGATGCATACTCCTATGGACTTGGACCAGGAGACAATCCCATCTTCCCGGGGTTTTACAATTGGTCCCTTTTGGTAACCGGAGCAACCCTTCAGGCAGTTGAATTTGTGGCGAAGGGGGAAGGAGAGATTGCTTTCAATATTGCCGGAGGCCTTCACCACGCAATGAAATCGAGGGCCTCTGGATTCTGTTATGTCAACGATCCTGTCATCGGAATCTTGAAACTTTTGGATCAGGGCAAGAGAGTGGCTTATATCGATATCGATGCCCATCACGCAGATGGAGTCCAGAAGGCTTTCTACCAGACCGACCAGGTCCTGACCATCTCGCTCCACGAAACTGGATATACCCTCTTTCCAGGAACCGGCTTTGAGTATGAGATTGGAGAAGGGGAGGGGGAAGGATATGCTGTGAATCTTCCATATCCTCCCTACACGGATGATGAAGTCTACGTCTGGGCCTTTGAAGAGATCGTTCCTCCACTCATCCATGCCTTCAGGCCTGATGTGGTGGTCACCCAATTAGGAGTGGATTCATTTTATAATGATCCATTGACAACCCTTCAACTCTCCATGCTTGGTTTTGAGAAAGTCGTCCGGCGGATCAAAGAATTAGCCCCGCGATGGGTGGCACTGGGAGGCGGAGGATACGATGTCTCTAATGTTGTTCGGGCTTGGGCATTGGCCTGGGCAGTGATGAATGGGATTGAATTGAGCGAAGATCTTCCAAAGTCGTATTTAGAAAAGGCAGCAAAGGTGGGAATCTATGAGAGGGTGTTAAGGGGTGATCCGCCTCCTCGCAGTCCATCAGAGCAGATTAGAATGGAGGTAGAGCGGATTGTCAATTACTTAAAGAAAACGATCTTTCCAAAAGTTTTAAAATAACTCTTAATCCCATTCCTAAAACCCATTGCCAAACATCCAATTCCTAAAAATCATAAAAATCATATGCTGTAGTCGAAGATTGACAGGTTTCATGAAAAGGTGTAGATTTCAACTGGTAATCGATAAGGGGTATATCTGAACCAGCTCGTCTATTCCTCCAAATTGAGGGGTATTTATGCACCATTTTGCTATTTGCTCAAATCCCGAATGTAATTATTCAACTCCTCTCTCTGTAGGTGGTGGTCTTCAATTTGTTTTAAATCATCCTAAGGAATCATCTGATTCTATTAAAGACATTGATTCTCTATTACCAGAAGGGCGGTATTGTGAACTATGCGGTGCTGCATTATTGTTTTTTTGCCCTCATTGCAAAAAAGGGCTATTTAGTAGCCCAAATACTAAATATTGTCGTCACTGTTCTAAAGAAATTAAACCCAGCAAATACCTTAAGGAAGGAAAGGAGCGTCGTTCCGGAAAAGATCGAAGATCAGGAGTAGGCCGCAGGAAGTTTAACGATCCAGATTACAAAGGGCCTGAGCGCAGAAGTGGCCGAGATAGGAGATCCGGTGAGGAAAGGAAAATACCTGGGAAAGAGCCTCGGGGACGTAGTTAAGTTATTTAAATAAGTTGACCCTTCTTTCTGATTTTGATAATAATAGATTATGCCAAGAGGGCCACGATTGGATGCTCCTGGGACCTTGCATCATATCATGGTGCGAGGGATCGAGAGAAGGCGATTTTTGAAAGTGACCGGGACAGGGAAGACTTCCTGGATCGGCTGGGGAAGGTAGTTGAGGAGGGGCAGGCAAGTTGTTTCGCATGGGTCTTGATCCCCAATCATGCTCATGTCCTCCTCCGAACAGGCGCTGTTGCTCTCGCGAGGATGATGAGGCGGTTGTTGACCGGGTATGCCGTCAGTTTCAACCTGCGCCGTCAGAGATCGGGCCATCTTTTTCAGAACCGCTATCGATCGATCGTGTGTGAGGAAGATGCATATTTATTGGAACTGGTACGATATATCCATCTCAATGCCATCCGTGCGGGTTTGGTGAAGGACATGGAAGGATTGGACCGATATCGGTGGAGTGGGCATTCGGTGTTGATGGGGGTGGTGAGCCGGCCGTGGCAGGCAAGGGAGGAGGTGTTGTCCTACTTCGGCAAGAAAGAGGGAGTGGCCAAAAGGAGATATCGGCAATTCGTTTTTGAAGGGATTGGGTTAGGAAAGAGGGGAGACCTGAGTACGGGGAAAGGGAGCAGGGATGTAGGAGGGGCAAGTGGAGATGGATCAGGCAGGGGAGATTCCCGGATTTTTGGGAGTGGTTCCTTTGTGGAAGAGGTGTTGGCGGGGACGGAGCGATTAGCACGGGAGCGGGTGCGATTGAGAAGGAAACGGGTGGATGTGGAAGGAGTACTGGATTTCATTGGAAAAGAGTTGGGGGTGAGGAGAGAGGAGATCCTCGGGGGAGGTCGGAGGCGGGAGATCGGTAAGGCCCGATCGGCATTCTGTTACGTATGCTTAAGGAGATTGGGACTGACGGGAAGGCAATTATCTGAGGCGTTGCGAGTGAATCCTGCGGGTGCTCATCTTGCGTCCGTGCGGGGGGAGGTATTTGTAAAGGGGAACGGGAAATTTGAGAAGTCTCTGGAAAGTTACTTAAATAACTTAAGTATGTCCCCATAGGTCGTCACGAAGGTTTTTGTCTTTATAGGCGTTAAATCTGTTATAATTGATTAAAGATTGGTTTATAGGGAGGTTTACAATGCCGGTAATACGATATGTCCTGAGCGATTATGTGGAACAGGCGGTGGCACAAGCTGTCTATGATAAGCTTGGAGACGGCACATTTGCTGGCAGGATCCCTACCTGCAAAGGAGTTATAGCCTTCGGAAACACATTACGCGAATGTGAGGACGAATTGCATTCGATACTCGAAGACTGGATTTTAGTAGGATTAAAACTTGGACATCCTCTACCAGTAATTGGGGGCATTGATTTAAACAGGGAGCCAACCCGTGAGCAAGTGGGCGCCGTGTAAGCGGCAAGAATTCATTCATCGATTGCGGCAACTTGGTTTTAACGGCCCTTTTTCAGGAACAAGGCATCAGTTTATGGTTTACAAAAACCATCGTTTGGCAATCCCTTAAAACACAGAATATTCTATTCCTCAACTTTGGATGATGATTCGAGAAATAGAGGAGATATTAGATCGTCAAATTACTGCTGACGAATGGGATCATTTATAAAAAATGTAATGTATTTTTCATCTTTCATTATATATACCCGCACCAACAGATAACATGTTGCAAAAGACTAACATCTAATAAAGCCATCGGTCTTCCCCTGTAACTGAGAACGTTAGCTGAAATTGGGCATAGGAAAGACTTCATAGAAAAAGCCCTGCTGTGGGACGGCCTGTGGAGGTTGCCAGGTTCATATAGGAGAAATAAACATACCCCAATGCCTCCAAAAAGTTTATCGTAAATCCTTACTTGCCCCCATAAACCTCCTCGATCTTGTGAAAATTTGGCATATCTTTTGCTTTCAATTTTCGCTTTTCATTTGACATTTGTAACTTTTTGGTATATTTAGGGTTTAAACACGGAAGGAAATATTTAAGAAATGAAGTATGTTATTATTGTAGGAGATGGAATGGCAGATTACCCGATCGAGGGTCTCAAAGGAAAAACCCCTTTGATGGTGGCCAAAACACCTCATATGGACTGGTTGGCAAGGCACGGCGAGATGGGTTTGGTCAGAACCGTCCCTGACAGCTTCAATCCAGGAAGCGAGATCGCTAACCTTTCAATCTTCGGGTATGATCCCATCCAATATTACACTGGAAGAGGTCCTTTGGAGGCAGCCAGCCTTGGTGTCAAACTTCGACCCGATGATATTGCTTTTCGATGTAATCTTATCACCCTGCAATTCCAGGGGAAGAAAATTTTTATGGAAGATTTCTCCGCTGGCCACATCACCGATGATGAGGCCAAACGGGTCATCATGGATTTAAATAAAGTAATGGGAACGCATGATATTCAATTCTTTCCAGGGGTGAGTTATAGGCATTTGATGGTCTTAAAGGATGGGGCTGCAAAATATTCAAACTTGGAGAAACTTATACTGACCCCACCTCATGACATCATTGGTAAGGAGATATCTTCTTTCCTTCCTGAAATCCATGGAGGAGGTGGAGGGGATCAAATCCTCTTCCTGATGAATGAGTCTCAGCGGCTTCTCAAAGATCATTCAATTAATCTTGCTCGTGAAGCAAAGGGGCTCAAACCTGCCAACTCTATCTGGCTCTGGGGACAGGGGCGATCACCTCAAATGATCACATTGAAGGAGCGATTCGGGATCGAAGGCTATGTGATCTCAGCAGTTCACCTTCTTAAAGGAATTGGGATCTTTGCAGGGTTGGAAGTTCTGGAGGTACCCGGTGCCACAGGATACTTCGACACCAATTATGATGGGAAGGCTCAGTATGCATTGAGAGGTTTGAAGGAGAAGGATTTTGTCTATGTTCATGTAGAAGCTCCTGACGAAGCCGGCCATATGGGAGACCTCCGATTGAAGATCGAAGCCATAGAGGCTTTTGATGAGAAGATCGTGGGCGCAATTTTAAATGGGATGAGGGATTTCGAAAGGTATAAGATTTTAGTTCTACCCGACCATCCTACCCCCCTCTCGGTCAGAACACACACGGCCGATCCTGTTCCTTATATCATTTACTCCGTTAGAAAGCGGGGATGGAGAAAAAAAAGTTCATTCCTTATTGAGGGTGGGATTCAAAGCCCCGTCCCTTCTAACGGGGTTTACCCAACGGAAGACAGAGGCAAGGAGGCTACCATCGAAGGATTTGATGAGGTTTCTGCACAGCGGAGTGGGATCTTTATCGAGAAGGGATTTGAGCTGATTGAAAGATTTCTGAGCCCCCACTGTTTCTGCTGAGGAGATGGAGGAATTTTTGTGAATGCGAGGACAAAATATATCTTTATCACAGGAGGCGTGGTTTCTTCTTTAGGAAAGGGATTAGCATCGGCATCGATCGGAGCACTTCTTGAATTAAGAGGGTTGAAGGTCAACTTCCTCAAATTCGATCCCTATATCAATGTCGATCCTGGAACGATGAATCCATTTCAGCACGGTGAAGTCTATGTGACGGATGATGGGGCAGAAGCAGATCTCGATTTAGGACACTACGAGCGTTACACCAATGTAAAGACATCAAAGAAGAACAACTTCACCACCGGCCAGATCTATGATTCCGTTATCTCAAAGGAGAGGAGGGGAGACTATCTGGGCGGGACCGTTCAGGTGATTCCCCATATCACTGATGAGATCAAGTCAAAGATCTTCGACCTCGCTCAGGATGTGGACATCGTCATCGTTGAAGTCGGTGGCACGGTCGGAGATATCGAGAGCCTCCCTTTTTTGGAGGCCATTCGTCAAATCCGAGGAGAATTGGGCAGAGAAAATACACTCTACATTCATCTCACTCTGGTGCCTTACATCCAAACAGCGGGAGAGCTGAAGACCAAACCGACTCAGCACAGTGTGAAAGAGCTTCGAGAGATAGGAATCCAGCCTGACATATTGCTTTGTCGAACCGATCGAATCCTTTCGTCAGATATCAAGGCGAAAATCGCCCTTTTCTGCAATGTGGATAAGGATGCGGTGATTACTGCAAAGAATGTGGAGACCGTCTATGAGGTCCCTATCGTCTTTCATCAAGAAGGACTGGATGAGAAGATCGTTGAAAAACTCAATATCTGGACGGGTCGGCCGAACTTGAGGGGCTGGGAGCGGATCATTAAAAAGATCAAACATCCCCGGTTTGAGACTATGATCGCAGTCGTGGGGAAATATGTGGGTTTGGTTGAATCTTACAAGAGTTTAACGGAAGCATTGATTCATGGTGGGATTGCCAACGACGCCAGGGTGAATCTGAAGTATGTCGATTCGGAGCAAGTGGAGAAAGAAGATCCAGAGCATCTCCTTAAGGAAGCCGATGGCATCCTTGTGCCTGGAGGGTTCGGGACAAGGGGGATCGAAGGTAAGATTAAAGCGATCCAGTTTGCCAGAGAGAAAAAGATCCCTTATTTTGGAATCTGCCTGGGCATGCAGTGTGCAGTGATTGAGATTTCGAGGCATTGCGCCGGTTTAAAAGGTGCCAACAGTTCGGAGTTTGACCTCAACACTTCCCATCCGGTCATCTATCTTATAGAGGAGTGGATCGATCGTAATCAGATCCTTCAGAAACGAAATATCGATTCGGCCAAGGGAGCGACAATGAGGTTGGGTCTCTACCCCTGTCGGCTCGAGGAGGGGAGTTTGGCCCTTGAGGCCTATAATAAGAAATTGATCTACGAGCGACACCGCCATCGTTATGAATTCAATAATGCCTATATGGACATCTTGAAAAAAGTAGGAATGGTATTCGGTGGCGTTTCTCCTGATAAGGAGTTGGTGGAGATCGTCGAATTGAAAGATCATCCCTGGTTTCTTGGATGCCAATTCCATCCAGAATTCAGATCAAAGCCAATGGATCCCCACCCTCTTTTCAGAGAATTTATTAAAGCTTCCCTTCGCTACGGAGCAGGCTTAAAGGTCAAAGCTCAAAGGTTAAACAAAAAGAGTAGAAGCTCAAAGGCAAAAGGTGGATTCCCAGCGCAAAGCGCTTAGCGCTATACATGACGACAAAAGTCTTGTCGAGTTTGTCATTCCGGGCTTGACCCGGAATCCAGTGTTTTCCTGGATTCCCGCTTTCGCGGGAATGACGCCCTTTGCTGCGATTTATGTCGCTGTGTATAA
>Ga0187886_1002866_pt1 | contig 13371 bp, 9 predicted proteins | sample June2016WEW_20_1_FD_133001 | JGI IMG/M metagenome (GOLD analysis project Ga0187886, IMG submission 133001) | Peatland microbial communities from SPRUCE experiment site at the Marcell Experimental Forest, Minnesota, USA - June2016WEW_20_150 | ecosystem: Environmental > Terrestrial > Soil >...
ACCTTTCGTTCACCTCCTGGCCGCTGATCTTCTTGGCCTCCTCGGTCCATTTCCCGCGACTCCAGTTTTTCACGGGAAGATCGCCCATCGCCTCGCAGGGAACGACGAGCCCCGGCGTACCGAAGGTACTTAACCCTTTCAGCTTGCCGGTTAGGGTCGGGCTCAGTTCCTTCAGACTGGCGCGCAAAGAGTCGAGGTTCTCGACGGGGATCTCTTCCTTTCCCTGAACCACCACCGCCTTCACATTTTTCGACCCCATCAAAGCCCCCAGCCCGCAGCGCCCCGCCACCCTGGCATGCCTCCCATCCGTGAACACACCGGAGAATTTGACCTGCTTCTCCCCGGCCGGCCCGATGGAACAAACCTGTACCTTGTCCCCCAGCTCCTTCCGGAGAAGGGAATCGGTCTCAAAACAGTCCTTCCCCCAAACATGGGCGGCATCCCGAAACTCTAGCTTCCCGTCCATGAGAAATAGGTAAACGGGCCTGCTGGATTTGCCCAGCAGAACGATCCCGTCATACCCGGTCCTTCTGAACTCCCGGCCCCAGTGCCCACCCACGGAAGACTCCCCCCAGAAACCCGTAAGCGGCGATCTGCCGGCGACTCCGTGTCTTCCAGATAGGATCACCGGGGTTCCCGTAAGGGGACCGGTCATGATGAAAAATGGACTCGCTGGATCCAACGGGAGTATATCCCCTTTGGCGAACTGACTATAAAGATAGGCCGCGAGCCCTGCACCGCCGACGAATTTTTTCAGCACCCCCGGTTCAATTTCCAACGTTCTGGAACTTCGGTCTTCCAGATTGACGATTAAAACTCTGCCATATCTTCTACTCATTCTTTCCTCCATTTCTTTATCCCCTCTTTTTTGAGGTTTGCCCTCTTACCGCTCATTCCCCATAAAGACAGTCGCCCCCAGGGTTTAAACTGGTCCGAGAGAACGGTGACCTGGGTCGCCTTAAAACTCTCAGGGAATGAACAGGAGGCATGAAAATGTTTACAAGGGAGAAATTTCATTATTTAATTCCAGCCAGACGTCTGGCGCAGCCCTTCCTGTAGTTGAGGTCGGACTCCCGAAGAATCGTAAGCCGATGGGCGGCGGGTGACCCTCCTCCATGGATGTCAGAGATCGCATCGGCGCTCTCCATGGCCAACTTTTCCACCAGGCGCAGCATTTTAACCCGGTTTTCTACTGGCACTCCCACGGCCCCCTGGAGATATTTCTTCAACAGCCCGCCCACCTCCGGGTTGGCTAAGTCCTTGTCGGAAGGCAGGTCTGCCACATAGCCGCCGGTGACGTCAATCAACAGACGCATGACTTCGGCCATATCTTTCCCCTCGTGAATCTTGGAGGCGTTGGCCAAAACGGAATTGATAAAATAAGTTCCCGAGGGCTCTTTCTTTCCCTCGTAAGAGGCGGCCAGACTACACCCGTAAAGGGTCTCGGCCTTATGAATCATGTCCACCACTTTTTCACGAAGGTGAGTGACCTTGGCCGACCCGTTGTAATCCATCATCAGCAGAGCCGCGCCGGTCATGACGTCAATCTTGCCCGCCTTGCAGCCCCCGTGCGACTGGCGGTGAAAGGCGGAGAACCGATTGACCAATTCACCGGCGAAATCAACCTCCCCGCACATGAAGACTCTCTCCCACGGCACAAATACATCATCGTAGATCACGGTAGGACAATATTTGCTGTAATGGATGTTACCGCAATCCACCCCCTCCAGTTCCCGGGTGTCTAGCGAGTTTCTCCCCACGACGTGGATGACTCCTTTGGAATCCGGCGGGATCGCAAAGGCCACGGAATAGTCCTCATCCCCTTTCCCCATCGCCCGAGTGGGTAGCACGATCAGCTCATGACAGCTCAGCGACCCGGTCTGGTGCACCTTTGCGCCGCGTACGAGGATCCCATCTTTTTGCCTCTCCACCACCCGTAAGTATAGGTCTTTGTCAGGTTGTTCGCGGGGGCTCAAGCTGCGATCTCCTTTGACGTCGGTCACACTGGCATTGGCGGTAAAGTCATTTCGCTGCATATACTTCAGGAAGTCTAGGTAACGAGCATAATAATTCGTTTCAAATTTTTTATCGATATCATAGGTGACGATGGAGAGGGCGCTTAAACAATCCAGTCCAGTGCACCTTTGGTGGCACGTCCCTACGTATCCGCCCAGGATGCGGTTGATCTTCACCCGGGCGACCAGATCCGCGATGGACTGCGGCGGCAAGGTGAAGCGGTTGATCGGCTCTTCCGTAAGAGGAGAAATGGTGGTGAGAAGGTCGCGGTATTTTTCAGAGGCGGCCAACTCGTAGGTTGCTCCCGTGGCATTGATCCCTTTCCGGATGCGGGGATTATCCACGACATTTTCGATCTTCTCTCCAAACATATAGGCGGTGGGCTTCAACCTCCTTAAGCTTTCAATATATTCTTGAAAAGTCTTGACAGCCATGGTTTCCTTCCTTTCAAAATAGTAATGTAAACAAATTCTTCAAAACCCGTCAACTTTTTTTCGCTTCTCCACCCTGATCTAATCAGGAATAGAAAAGGTCGGAGGATTGCAGCAGGAGGCCGGTCAAGCATCAGGAAGCGCTCGGGGAATCTCTCGTTCCTGCAATTGGGCTTTCTTCTTGGCGGTGAGACATGTTTTTAATTTCCAAGTAGGACGGGCGTATTCATCCTTTTGCTTCATCAGGAGCCATTCATTTCCTTTTGGACCTCTCCGAAGCTGGACCAGAGTGAAAGTTCCCTTAAGCTTCTCTCCTTCAAGGAAAAACCTAATTTTATCTTCTTTTTTTTCCAGAAGAACGTAGGTCCCCCGGTCCCAGATCCCCACCGTCCCGCCTCCGTATTGCCCTGCGGGAATGATCCCTTCGAAGTCAATGTATTCGAGGGGATGATCCTCTACGGCCACAGCCAGCCTTTTTTCGGATGGATTCAAAGAGGGTCCCTTGGGAATCGCCCAGGAACGCAGAACTCCGTCCATTTCCAGGCGAAAATCGTAATGGAGGTGGGAGGCATCGTGTTCGTGCACAACGAAACGAGGATTCATGGGCCTTCCTCTATCCTGTAGTTTCATTCAAATTCCAGAAGAATAAAAATCTGAAAGGGTGTTGCTTCTTTTTTTATTATATATCATACTTTATTTTTTATCCTAGCCGAATAGCCGTCCCCTGGGGAAATCTTTTCCAGAGGGATCCTTCTCCCCCAGGCTGCCAACAAATAACCTGCCACTCTGCACTTTTCATTTTCGTTCATGAATTCGCATTGATTTTCCGGGACCAGGGGGAGGCGAGAGATAAATCAACCCAATAAATAAACCTTGACATCGTTACCGAAGAAAGGTTATCCTGACCCTGGAGAGTTGTAAAGAGTTTAGGTTTGGAGCAAAAGAACAAGCCGCATGGCTCTTTAAAGCTTAGGCGGCTTTTTTTGTGTTCAAGTCGGTCCGCGGTGGACTCCCGGAGCCTGAAACTCTCTAGTTTACTCCTTTCCCAATGGTGGGGAAGGAAGAAAATAAGAAGGGGGATGGAAATGAATAAGAACCTGTACATCGGGAACTTGTCGAATGAAGTTACGGAGGAGGATTTAAAAGCCAATTTTTCCGAAGCAGGGAAAGTCCTCTCCGTGACGATCATCAAGGATAAGTATACAGGCCTAACCAGAGGGTTTGGGTTCGTGGAGATGGAAACCGAGAAGGAAGCCCAAGAGGCCATCCAAAAGTTCAACGGTGGACAGCTTCATGGGAAAGTCATCACGGTCAATGAGGCCCGCCCGAAAAGGGACTCAGAAGGCCCGAGACCGGGCGGCGATCGGAGGGGAGGATTCAGGGGGGGGCGAGGCGGAGGCGGCGGCGGCGGGAGGTATTAGAAGGAAACCCTTGAAATGAGAGATAGAAAAGTCTGGCTATGAAAATTCTGGACCGCTTTTTCAATCAGAATAAAACGGGTGAAAGACCTGCCGAACTGGGCCGCAACGAGGTCTGTTGGTGCGGCAGCGGGAAGAAATATAAACGCTGCCATTTAGAGTCAGACCAAAATAAAAAACGGATGAAAGGCGGCTTGGGGCGGAGGCATTGATGGATCTTACTAGTTCAGATTGGACAAGGCCCCTTTCAGCCTCTCGAATGCCGGGTCGAGTTTTTCCACCAGTGACCGCGCCCTGCTCAGATCTCCATCCCTGGCCACCACTTCCATCTCCCAGGCTACGGTTTGCATTTCCTTTCCGCCCATATTCATCGCCGCTCCTTTGAGCAAATGCGCCTGGCGTTCCACTCCGACTATGTTCCCTTCCTGCAAAGCCTGTTTCAGCTTTTCCATCTGAAGCGGCGTGTCTTCCAGGAAAGCCTGCACAATTTCTCTAAAGATTTCCTCATCCCCATCCAGACGACTCAATAATATTTTCTTGTCGAATATTTCCTTTCCTTTCGGTATCCGGGCTCGAGACACTCCCGGCATCGCCGCCGGGGCCTCTCGCAGCCGCCGCTCAATCACCGCGATGAGTTCTTTGGGTTGAACGGGCTTAGAGATATAATCATCCATGCCCGCTTTTAAACATCGCTCGCGATCCCCTTTCATGGCATGAGCGGTCATGGCAATGATGGGAATATGGTGTCCCGTCTCTTTCTCCTTTCGCCGGATGGCCACGGTGGTCTCAAAACCGTCCAGCTCGGGCATCTGCACGTCCATCAGAATCAGATCATAGGGATTCCTTTCCAACGCCGACAGCACCTCTTTCCCATTGGCGACGGCCTCAGCCGGGTAGCCGATTTTTTCCAAGATGTGCAAGGCTACCTTCTGGTTGGTCAAGTTGTCTTCGGCGAGCAAGATGCGAATTTTTTGCTTTTTAGCCTCCGCTACCGAGTGCCGAGTAATGATGGGGAGAGAACGGGTTCCGGGTGCAGGGGATTTGCTCCCGATGGCCAGCGCCAAACAATCGTGCAGTTGGGCACTCTTCACGGGTTTCATGAGATAAGCGGCAAAGCCGATCTCTTCCATGCGTTTGGCGTCCCCCCGTCTACCTTGAGAGGTCAACAGCATCAGAATGGTTCTACAAAGATCGGGATCCTCCTTGATTTTTCGGCCCAGCGTGGCCCCATCCAGCCCCGGCATCTCCATGTCCAGGATCGCGACCAGGAAAGGGTCCTTGGCCTCCACAGCTGCGCGCAGCTTGGCCAGGGCTTCCTCTCCATTGGCGGCTTCCTCCGGCAGGCATCTCCAGGAAGATAGTTGCTCCCGCAGGAAAAGGCGATTCGTGGCATTGTCATCGACCACCAGGATGCGCCGCCCCCGAATATCCTCGAACATCCGCGGGGATCTTTCCCGATCCAGGGGCTGCTTTTCAAAAACAGCTGTAAACCAGAACGTGGAGCCCTCGCCTTCTGCACTTTCCACGCCGATCCGGCCCCCCATCTTCTCCACGATATTTTTGGAAATGGCCAGGCCCAGACCGGTCCCGCCATACTTGCGGGTCGTAGAAGGGTCGCCCTGGGAAAAGGACCGGAAGAGACGATCCCGGCGGTCCTGAGGAATGCCGATGCCCGTGTCACTCACGGCAAAACGCAATGTGGCGTGGGTGTTGCTTTCTTCCTCCCGGGTAATGCGGATTACCACCTCCCCCTTTTCGGTAAACTTCACTGCATTGTCCATGAGGTTCATTAAGACCTGGCGCAGCCGGCCGGGGTCACCCAACAAGAGAGAGGGGACCTCATGTTGAATCAAGCAGGCTAAATCCAACCCCTTCTCGTTCGCCCGGATCTTTACCATATCAACTGTGTCTTCGACCGCAGTCCGCAGATCGAAGTCCAGGGTTTCAAAATCAAGTTTCCCAGCCTCGATCTTTGAGTAATCGAGAATATCGTTGATAATCGTGAGCAAGGAATCTGCCGAAGAATGGAGCGTTTCCGCATACTCACGCTGCTCGGGAGTCAATTGGGTTTCCAGGAGCAACCCGGTCATCCCCAGAATGCCATTCATGGGGGTTCGAATCTCGTGGCTCATGTTGGCCAGGAAGTAGCTTTTGGCCTGGTTGGCCGCTTCGGCAGCCTGTTTGGCCCGACGCAGCTCTTCTTCCGCTCGTTTGCGTTCGGTGATGGGGATCATCAATTCCATCGCCGCGTAAATATTGCCCTTCTCGTCCTTGATGGGAGTAGTAATCACCTCTGACCAGATGGTGTTGCCGTGAATATCCTTCCTCTCTCGTTCATAGACCGCTTCCTCTTTACCCAATTCAAAAACTTCTCGGGCTCCGCATTGCGGACAAATCTCGGAACGGTGCTCGAAAGCGGCATAGCAGAGTTGCCCATTAATCTCTCCCCACCTTTGTCTGAGGATGTCATTGATCCAAAAAACTCGGTAGTCTCTGGAAACCATGCCGAGTCCAGCCCCGATACTCCCGGCAATTCGCTCGCTGTTATCCCGCTCAATCCGCAGGGCCTCCTCCGCCCGTCTGCGCTCAGCGACTTCCAGCTGTAATTTTTTATTGGTTTCCGCCAGCTCCAGCGTACGTTCCTTGACCCGATTTTCTAATTCGTCGCGGGCTTTTTGAACCATCCTGTATAGTTCAAAGTTTTCCAGGGTGTTGGCGCCGCTCAGCAGAATCGTCGATAGCAGGGATATCGATACTCCCGGAATATTTTTTTCCCCAAGATTCAGAATTCCGACAAACATACCCCGAATCCGGGTATGGGTGGCCAGGACATGGAGGACCAACTGCCTCTGAAAATCTTTGGAAGAAACCATCACCGCTCTCTGCTCTCGCAAAGCCCAGGCAAAGGTCCCGTTGTCGATTAAAAATTCCACTTCGGCTTTTATGGCATCCCTCTGGCCCTCCGGCTCGCAATGGGCCAGATTAAAATTCGAATTTGCCTCATCCACCAGATAAAGGGCCATGGCCTGAAAAGGGATCAGCCTTTTCACGCGGGAGGTCGTTTCCTTGAAAATGGCGGGAGGCTCTTGCAGGCGATGAATACTGCGCTGGAAATCCCCCAAAGAAGCGGCCATTTCCAAGGCATCGACGGTGAAACGATTTATCTCTTCGAGATAATTTAATCTAGCTTCGAGTTCCTCTGGGCTCATCCGCATGTTCATGGGCTAACAACCATTAAAAAAATTGTGGGTGACTTCTTCAATCTGGCGGTCGATCAATTGGACGACTTTAGTAAAAATTTCTATCGGCAGTCCAAGTTCCGTCCACGCCTCTGGGATGATCGGGGGCACAAGGCGTTCCCCGCTCGTTCCGATTCTAAGAGCATTGATCAAGATGTCGGCAATATAGACGATGGTGGCTTCCAGGGAATACTGGGACTGAGAGGGTTGATGATGATTTCCGACCGCCTGCTCCAGCATCAGCGGCAGCTTCCATTTTTTCAGGAGCATACCCCCGATTTGGGTATGGTCAAAACCAAGGATTTCAAGCTCTGCCGAACGGAGAAGGCAATTTGTGCGCTTGGCTTGCAGAAAGATTTCCCTCCCTTCCCGGGGAAGATGTTTATAGATAAGGAGTCTGCCGATGTCATGCAGCAAACCGGCTACGAAGAGGCGTTCTGTATTCGAGACATTTTTATAACTTGCGATCATGCGCGCGCTAATCCCGCAAGCGATGCTATGTTTCCAGAAGGACTTCATATCTACCAGATCGGCAGGAATATCTTGAAATATGTTGATCACAGACGTTCCCAGGGCCAAGGTACTTAACTGCTTGCTTCCCACAATCATCACCGCCCGGGAGATCGTATCGATCTTGGAAGGAAAGCTGTAAAAGGCACTATTGACGACCTTTAAGAGTTTGGCCGAGAGATTGGGGTCTTTGCTGATGACATTGGCGACGTGGATCGCGGAGCTGCGGGGATCGCCAATCACCCTGCTGATCTCGGTAAAAATATTGGGTAGAGAAGCCAGGTTGACATCTTCATCCACCAGCGAAAATAGATCTTTCTTGCTGCGGGAAGAAGGGCGAATGGGTTTTGACTCAGAAATCGGGGCCCTTTCCAGCTCAGCCGATGCCCGATCGTTTTCCCGAGTCTCTTCCAGGACCATTTGCTGGGCCTGCCGCAGGGTGCAAATATTAAAAAGCGCCCGCAGGAATGGGTGGTCCAAATCGGAAAGGGAAAAACGTTCTTTGGTTAATTTTTCTGCAGCCTCGAGCACAGCCGGGTCTATTTCGTCTAAGTTAGGGAGACGAAAATCATTCGATGCCCCTTCGATTTCCGCTGAAACAACCCCCCAAATTTTGAAGACCCGCAGGTGCGTTGGGTCCAGCACAGCCCCTTTGCCAAGAAGAAGGCGTCCATTTGAATGGATCAGATCTTCACCCAGGACCATGCCGGGCTTTAAGGCGTCAATATTAACTTTGCCCATGGAGAAAGCTGTTCTTATGAAAATATTTGCGAATTGTTAATATAATATCGGATGAATTTGCATATTCCTTAATCCTTATAAGCATCTTCTTCGGATTAACCCAAAATCCTAGAAAAGGGTGAAAGGGTACCGATCATTTCAATCTCGCAAGAATCCTGTTGAATGATAGATGTCAAATTTTCAGCCCTGAATTCCTCTATTGTCCTTCCAGTTTTTCCAATTATTACCCTCGAGTTTGGGATTCGCCGAGTCGATTTTGTTGTTCAGTCCTTCCTTAAGAAGATCAGCTACTTAGCTTATTTCGCGGTCATTTTCCTACGTTTCTTGTCTGACCCGGCCCTTCCCTTGCTTTGATCGCCAAGGGAGGAAACCTATCCTTTGAAAAGATAAGGAAAGACTATAAAGCGACAGCCTTTTCTTGTCTCTTCAAGCTTCTCCTGATGGCCGGGCTGGGATGGTTTCTCTCAGAATGGTTGGACGTTAAGGGGTTGGTTAGGGGTTTATCTATATCCTTGGCTCCCTCCTCTTTATTCAGAAAATAATCGTTCACCCATTGCATAATGGGACCCAATATCCTCTCTTAGAGCCAAACGGTTACCTTTGGGATTTTCGCGAGGGATGACTCTGATTTTTCCCTCTGCAAAGGCGGTGTATAATTTTTGCCTCAACCGTTCAGCTACTTCTGCTCTGATTTCTCCGGGCTTAACCGTTGCATTCGCATTCAAAAATGCCACCCGGCTTCCGTCAGACTTAAAGATCTCATCGTTCTCAGTGTACGCCATCGCTGAGGGAATCACCTGGATATTTTTTTTCCTAAAATACGAAAGATCAATCTCTACGGGTTCACCTTTGGTACAAGACCAAGGATAGCCCTTTTGCCCATCAGGACCACCGGGCCCCGTAGCTAAGGCAATAGAAATGGATATCTGATCGGTTCTCACCTCTGGCGTTACTTCGTCTAGATTGCCTGCAAACATGGCCTTAGCTAGAGCGCCTAAATTTCTTAACCGGCGAGCAATCGGTTGAAACTCTGGTTCACCGGGGCGGATGTTTATTTCGCAAACTCTTAGACGTTTGGGCTTCATCCAGCTATCCAAAGAGATCATGCAACCCGGATACAATACGCCGGGTCGCAAAATACCTTTTTCGCTCAAGGCTTTCGCGAGGGGTTTGGCAATATCTTCTGCGGCCATTTGAATCAATTCACCGGTTTCCATCGGATGAGGTGAAATGCTGCCCATGCCGCCCGTGATCGGATTATCCTTGCTCGCCGGTCCTTTTTTACGACTTTCAAAGCGCTCTGGGTAATCCATAGCCGTAGGCAAGATTTGGAAATTACCCTTCCTGTCAACGAAAATGGTGAAGCTAATTTCTACCCCGGACATCCGCGACTCGATCAAAAGCGGCCATTCGGAACTATTTCCCCCTATGCCTCTATAGCTATCTTGATAGTCGCGGATGAGAGTATCGTATACTTCTCGTATCTCCCAGGCATCTAGAATAATTCGGCTCCCCTTGCCTCCTGCACTATAGGGGTACTTAAGCACGGCACCCCCATATTGGTCTAAACTTCTCAAACAGATATCTCGAACCGTTCTATAATCTCGGGCATCTACGGCCTGCCATTGATCGGCTACCGGAATAGAATATTCGGCACAAAGTCGCTTGCAGGCAATTTTGTCGCCCTCCATAAAAGCGCCTGCCCGAGTGAGTCCGGCGATGCGATCTCCCAGACCGGCCTTTTCTACCTCATCCACTAAACCGTTATACAACAGATCTTCAGGCATCGGAATGACGCAGTCAATCAAACCGCTCTTCAGGGTTTCTCGAATAGCGGCGCCATATCCCTCAACCGAATTATTGGCGGTAGGAATAAATTCGACTGGCCAGTCCATAAGCTTGGCAAATTGCGGCATAGCTGGAGTTCCGCGGATCACCACTCCTTGAAAATCGTTTGCATACTTTTCACTCTTGGCCGTAGAAGTAACCAACGCACTCAGGAGCGTTCTTCCATCCGTTCCGGCAAATCCGATTTTGTAAGACAATGAACCCCCCCTTCCCTGACCTAATTGTCAAAGTGCTGGTTTTTCATTATTACATCATACCTGAATTTTAGGTCACTTCATGAATGATTGAAAGATCGTGGAATAACCCTCTGAGAGGGCTTTTATTTCAAGCTTTCGGACACCTCTTTTCTCTTCGATCCCACGCTCTCAGCTCCCGAAGAGCCTGGGGAGGAAAAGGACAAGATGGGGGAACGTCGTCACCACGAACAGGACGACAATGAGGATCAGAATAAAGGGCCAGATGGCTTTGGCAAATTCCTCAACTGTCAATTTGGCGATCTGACAGATGACGAACATCACGATCCCCACAGGGGGCGTGAGGGTGCCGATGGACATGTTGACGGCCAGAACGACCCCGAAATGGATCGGATCGATTCCCACCTGGGCCAGAATTGGCATGACGATAGGGATCGTCATGATGACGATGGCTGCGGCTTCCATGATGCAGCCCAGGAAGAGGTAGAGGAAGTTGAGCATCATGAAGATCACCCACCAATTCTGACTAAAGGCACTCAACCCTTGGGCTACCAGTTGAGGGATCCGCAGGTAGGACATGATCCATCCAAAAGAGGCTGCCGTCGCCACGATGAAGATCACCATGGCCGTCGTAATCATGGTTTCGGCCAGGATTTTTGGCAGATCACGGAAGCGAATCTCGTGATAAACCAGCGTTCCTAGAATCAAAGCATAGACACTTGCCACGGCTCCTGACTCGGTGGCCGTGAAGATTCCGCTCAGGATTCCACCCAGGATAATGGCCGGCGTCAGAATGGGGAGAAGCGCATCCTTCAGGGCTGTCAGAACGACGGACCCATGAAACGCGTCGTTTCTCGGGTAGTTCCTGCGCCGGGTGACAGCATAGATCAGCGCCATGAGGGCAAGCCCCATAATGACGCCCGGGATGAGGCCTCCTATGAACAAGGCTCCGATAGAAACGCCACCGGCGGTAATCGCGTAGATCACCATGATGATGCTGGGGGGAATAATGGGGCCGATCGTCGAAGCGGAGGCCGTCACCGCAGCGGCAAAGCGCTTGGGGAATCCTCGGCTGTTCATGGCTTCAATCATCACGGGGCCAAGAGCGGCGGCATCTACCACGGCCGCTCCCGAGATTCCTGCAAAGAACATATTGGCCACGACCGTGACATGGGCAAGCCCCCCGGTGATGTGTCCTACCAGACTGTCAGCGAGCGCAAAGATCCGGCGGGTAACCCCCCCGGTATTCATGAGGGCCCCGGTCAGGATGAAAAACGGAACGGCCAGGAACGGAAAAGAATCAACACTCACGGCCATCCGCTGGGGCAACGCGACCAGGGGGACCCCTTGCTGCCAGAGAAACGCCACGGAGGAAACTCCCAGGGAGAAGCTGATCGGCATCCCCAGGAAGACGAGCCCCAACATCAGGATTGTAAGCAGCATCGGGTCAGGCCTTCCCTCCGAGACGATTGCACCTGCTGGGGAATAATCTTTGCGCCAGGTTGGGAATGAGATATCGGAGCATCAGAAACCCGCCGAAGGGAACGGGGATATAGAACCAGTTTCGGGGGTAGCCGAGGCTCGTGCTGTAATCCGCCCGGGTGGAAAAAACGAGCTGGCTGCCGTAGATGACCATTACCAGGGCCATACCGGCCAGCAGGAGGTCCATCCCCGTCCGTACCAGAGCCGCCAGAGAGGGAGGCAGCTTGCGGAATATGAAGTCGACCCGGGTATGAAGATCGCGCCTGACGCCCACGGCCGCGCCCAGAAAGACGCCCCAGACGAAAAATAGCCGCGCCAGCTCCTCACACCAAGGTGTCGAAACCTGAAAGAGATACCGGGCGATCACCTGCAAGAAGGAGAGAAAAAGAGTGGCAACCAGGAGCAAGGCTACCACCCATTCAAGAATGAGAAGACTTTTCCTCGCCGGCGGAGCGCCGGGCGAGGAGTTATTGGGTGCCGACGATTTGGTCATACAGCGCTTTTCCCCACCTGCCTTCCCACTTCTTGTAAACCGGCTGCACCGCCTTCCGGAAGGCTTCCACATCGGTTTCGACGAAGAGGATACCCTCGCTCTCCATCTTCTGACGGAGATCCTTTTCCTGCCCCAGGACCTGTCCGGTCTGCCATTCCCCGACCTCGAGGGTCGTCTCTTTGAGAATCTTCTGCACATCCACCGGCAAGGACTGGAGGAATCCGGTATTGACGAGCACGCAATTGGTGTAGAAAAAGTGGCTGGTCAGATCGATGTACTTTCCCAATTTGTAAAATTTTCCATGGTACATCCAATCCAGCGGCAACTCCACGGCATCCACAACTCCCTGCTGCAGGGCTGAGTAAAGCTCGGGAAAGGGAAGGGCCACCGTGATGGCCCCCATGGCCTGCCAGAGGTCCTGGTAGATGGGAACGCCGGCTGCGACGCGGATTTTGATGCCGTTGAACTCCTTAGGGTTGCGGCCCGGCCGCTTGGTGAGCGATTGGCGGGTTCCCTGCTGCCAGTTGGCAGCCAGAACCTCGACGTTTCGAGTGCGGACCCTTTGGTTGAACTCAGCTCCGATCGGGCCGTTGATGACCTTCATCATGTGAGTCCGGTCACGCCAGAGGTAGTAGAGGTTCAGGATCTCCATCTCCTTCACCATCCCGTTCAGGATGGGGTACCCGACGCCGGCCATCTGCACGGTTCCCAGGGAGACGCCGTCCCGCAGATCGATCTCGCCCCCCAGCGTTCCACCGGGGAAGACCTGGATCTGAAGACGGTTTTGGGTCCGCTCCGCCACCAGCTTCGCCAGCCGCTCAGAAGCCCGCTGGACCGGATGGCCCATGGGAGCGATGAGGCCCAGCTTGGCCACCCTGGTCTCCACCCCCCAGGACAGACCGGGGAAGCTTAAGGCCATCCCCAGCACGCAAACCATCAGGACAGGAACCCACCGTTCCTCCCATGTCATTCTCTTCACCCGCACCATTTCGGCCTCCT
>Ga0187886_1002870_pt1 | contig 13352 bp, 14 predicted proteins | sample June2016WEW_20_1_FD_133001 | JGI IMG/M metagenome (GOLD analysis project Ga0187886, IMG submission 133001) | Peatland microbial communities from SPRUCE experiment site at the Marcell Experimental Forest, Minnesota, USA - June2016WEW_20_150 | ecosystem: Environmental > Terrestrial > Soil >...
GGGAGTATAAGTGACGGACGGCACGGATTGCGGGTATTTGTCATATTGGACTTTTACCGCCGTTACTCCGGCCGGGACTTTCCAAGTAAATTTCGGATTATTGTTGTTGTACCAATTATTCGGGTCAGGATGGGTTAGAGAAGAAATCTGCGGAGCGAGAGGATTGGTTTCCGATGGCGTAGTGGATTCTCCCGCTTCCTGATTTTGCGCTTGGGGCTTCAGGCCGAAATCCGCGTTTACAAAACCGCTGATGATGTTAGTGCCCAAACCGTCATTGGCCAGCAATGAGCCGGAGGCAAAAGCCACCGAGGCCTCACCGGCCGCCTTAACTCGGAAATTCGCCGTTAGAATCTTACCGTCGCTTCCCTGAAAGCCGGGATTCAGCACTACGCCCTCAAAATTGATCGTGCCGGTGTTGTTTGAGAAACTCGGGTCCTGAACCCAGAGAGTTATTATGGAACCGGTTTTGGAGAGCGAGGTTATTTCCAATTTGTCCTGGGGAAATGAAATCACGCCGGAGGCGGCGTTTATCGCCGTATCTTGGCTCGTGACGGAGATTCTTACGGAAAAGGTCTGACCGACCTGATAAGAACCGGAAAAGGGAGAAAGGGTCAAAGTTGCGGCCTCCGCCTTGGCGGCGGGAACGCCGAGACAAGCGAACAATACAATCGCCGATATTAAAACAAATTTTATTTTATTAACGTTTTCCATAGGAATAGCGCCAGCGCGCCGATCAATATTATTATACCTGAAATTATGCCGATGAAATATCCGTGAGACGGAGCGGACGGTTTAAGTTCTTCAATACGCTCATTGCCGGCTTTATTCACGGCTTTTACGAATACATAGCTTGAGAGCGACTGGTCTTTCAAGAGATACGGGCTCTCCGCCGGATTCCAGATCTTATCGCTATTTTCTTTTTTTGTTTCCGCCACTTCGTACCGGTCAATCCCGGTTTCCTTGTCTTCCGTATTAAAAACCAGGAAATACCGACCGTCCCAGACCGTCGGGTCGGAAGCGATCTGCGGCGTGAATGTTTCCGGTATTGAAAGGGACCGGTTTACCCGGGTCATTGAAGATGAGGCGGACATATCGCCGGTTATGGAGATTTTCAACGGCGCAACGGTCAGATTGGCCGGACTCCCCTGCCCGTCGTTCAAGAGAAAATTAAAATCCTTGGCCTGAATTTCAAACGAACCGCTTGACCGCGAGGAAAGTGAAAAAGAAAATATCTTCCCCGGATGAGTTCCCTGGAACGGTCCTAATGCGCCGCTAAACCCGCCGGGCGTTATCCCGCTGAATTCAATGATTTTTTTCCCATTTAACGCGTTTTCCAGAACGCGGGGTTTTTTCGCCCAGAAGTTGATTATTGAATCGCCGTCATTTATGCTTTCCAACTTCAGATCCTGGGGAAATAAAATCTTACCTTCAAAGGCGTTCAGGTCTTCGTTTCCGGCGTCTACCAGAACGTCTACGGTGAATATCTGGCCGGGATTTATCTGCCCGCCATCCGCGCGGAAAAAAACCGTGGCGGCTTCGGATGTTTCCACCAAACATAAAAATTCGGTGAAAAAGACCAACGCAAGAAGCAAATTTTTTCTAATGGATTTTTCCATATTAACCGCTCCAATAATGGGCCAGTACGCTCAAGTCAATGAGGTTGATTTTCCCGTCATTGTTCAAGTCAAGTTTTTTCGGCGGATTCGGTTTTGCGTACCAGAACGCCATTATGGAAAAACTCACTATATTTACCTTGCCGCTTCCGCTCGGATCAATTGCTTTCGCCGCTTTTTCCACCGCGCTCTCATTTTTCTTATTTTCATTTAAAACCGTGGCGTTTCCGACTACGAATCCAATGGCGCTGCTGAAGGGGCTGATTTCGTTTTCTATCGCGGCTTTTGATTTCGCGATATGGCTGCCCATCTCAAGGGGACTCGTATCAAGGTTCAGAAGATAGGCCCCGCTTTTATCGGCGCTGACCTGTTTAAAAATCTGATCATCCGAACCAACCGAAACGGTTATTTTTCCGTTGGGGACGCTTTGGCCGAAGATCGCTATATTATCACCCTGTTTCACCGAAGATTTATCCGTTCCTATCGTCGGGGCGATGAAAATCCCGGAAATCCGGGTCGCGGCGCCCGCGGTAACGCTTATGGGAAAAGTCGTTAAACTTGAACGGTTTCCATTCTTATCTTCGCTGTATATTGAAAAAATATAATTCCCTCCCGAGAGTCCGGAAATTGAAACGCTGAAATTTGAATCCGGACCGGCTATGGTAGATGCTTTGATTTGGCCGTCCTTTAGAACCGTTACCTCACTTGAAGGATAAGCTCTTCCTAAGAATGTCGCAGTTGTTGTTTGAGCCGGAATTAAATCGCCACCGCCGCCTCCCCCGCCGCCTCCGCCGGATGTTTGAGTAGGCGGAGGAGTGACAACGTTTTGCGAGGCGGTTACCGCACTCGCTTCATTTGAATATCCGGAAGTACCCGCATCGTTGAATGCTTGAACGCGATAGAAATAAGTCGTGCTGGGCGAAAGCCCGGTTCGGGAATAACTCGTGACGCCAGCGCCGACTGAAGTAACGCGCGCAAATATCGCGTTTGTCCCAACTCCCTCTTCTATATAGAAACCATTCTCATTGTTTGAATTATCCGTCCAAGACAAATTTATCTGAGAAGTAGAAACCGTTGACGCTGAAATGCCGCTAGGCGCAAAAGGAAGGACCACTATTTTTAGGCTCAATTCTAATGAGTCCGGAACCGTCTGAGCGCTTACTCCGGAAGTGAAGAGAAAAACGCTCAAAAGAAGAACGAGCCCTGCGCGTTTTGGAGATTTTAATTTCATCCGTTATTTGTTAGCGGGTTTCCTTTACCCTGACAATCCTGAATTTTTTCTTCATGGAACGCCAACCGAACCAGATTAAACAGAGCATCGCTATGACAACCAAAGCTTCCTGCCACGGGAACATAAAGAAGGTCAAAGAGGAGCTCTGAGCGCCGCTGTCGCCTATGGTTATGTTCAAATTGGCTGTAATCGGTCCAAAGCCATATTTATTATCCCAAACAGCGGTGAATGTCCGGTCATGGTCCGGAAAAACGATGCGGGAGTCAAACGGAACCTCTATTTTACCCATGAATGGGCCGGTTAGAATGATATTTCCCTTAGGTTCAAAGTGGGTATTACCGGTGTTTTTTATTTTAAAAGAAAAATTGACCGGGCCGTGAGAAACGAATGAATCTGGTCCGACAAAATTCTCTATCGCTCCGATTGCTGAGGTTTGTCCGGGAACGTTTACGAGAACTACCGAACCAACCCGGCCGGAAATGCCCACGCCGCTAACGGCTCCGCCTGCCGGCGGAATGCTGCGAAATAAAATGGCGCCGTAATGCCCGCCCGGCTCGCCGTTTTCTGGAACGTTTATCGCAAACGGTATCTGGCGACGCTCCTGCGGACCAAGGTCAAAAGAATCCTTATTGATTGATATCCAGGCCGTGAGTCCGTGAGGAATATCGGTATCAATGAGATCAATGGAACCTTCGTCTCCACCGCTGATATTTTCAATCTCCGGTTTGACGCCGATTGAAAAATCATTCGGATTTATGACAGTGACGGTATCGGAATAACTCCTGCCCGGCTCAATCGTTATATTAAATTTTATGGGGAAGAGAGAAATTCCAACTTGGGCGTTCGTCGCGTGGAAACTTAGAAGAAACAGGAAGAAAAAAATTAAGGCCGTTCCGGCGGATAATCTGATTTTTTTTGTAGACATATTTCAACTAATTTTACCCGAAAACGAAAGCCCCCGCAATATTTTGCGGGGGTGGATAACTTTTAAAAGTTACGGATTAGTGATCGCCGTGATGGTAACGGTTCCCGTGTAACTGGTAGCTTGCTGGGTAGCTGGCGCATCAGCGCGAATCTTCAGCATAACTACTTGGCTCGTGCCTATATAAGAGCTTGTGCTTACCACGTTCGTGGCGGAAGTCGGGAACCCGGCATATTTGGCGACTCCGTCTGTGTCACTTGCACCCCAATTAGTGCTGCTGTAAAGTGCCGCATCGGTTCCGGTATTTGCCACCTTAAAGGCAAGGGTGGCGCCCGGCGAGGTTGTTCCATTAGAACCATTCCAGGCAGTTGCATCCGGAAAAGTTATAGTGCTTGAAGCGAGAGTTGAAGTCGCGCTGTTGCGGTTCACTTTGAGATTCCAGCCGTTCGCGGAGTTTGTCGCCACCGTTGCGCTGGAAGTGGCCGAAACCGCCGAGCCCGGCGTCAGAGAACCCAAACTGACTGTACTAGTGGACAAGGTAAGCGTGATAGTTTGGTTCACGGTAAGATTAATGGTTTGGGACGTGGTCGTTGAAACCTGAGCTAAAGCGTTATTTATAAAAAGCGGAATGCCGGCACCGCCGATCAGGAAAACTGAGAGAGCGACTAGGACGGAAAAACTGATCAATGTTTCAACGGATACTTTTCTAAGTGATTTAAACATAGTGGGATTATAGCAAATTCTTTAAAGATTTTCCATTTGGAAAATGTGGATAACTGCGGCTTATAAGTTGGTAATTGCCGTGATGGTGACAGTCCCAGTATAACTGGTCGCTTTTTGGCTGTTTGGGGCGTCAGCTCTGTATAAGATATATGTGGCAGTCGTTCCATTATTAGAGGATGTTGCGTTCACTATGGTTTGAGTGCTCACGGGCACGCCGGCGAATATGGCGGTGCCACTCACGTCGTTATTTCCCCACCAGAAAGTGCAATAACTTGAGGTTGTACTCGCGCTTTGAACCCGGAAACTGAAGGTTTGGCCCGGCGCAGTCGTTCCGTTCCCCTGCCCTGATGCGCAGGAAGTACTGCTCAAGTTCCATGAAGTGAAATCCGGGAAAGTTAAGGTTGATGAAGCAAGCGTTGAAGTCGCGCTATTGCGCTGGATTTTCAAACTGTATCCGTTGATGCCGCCGGTTATCGTGACCGTGGCGGTGGACGTGGCGGTGACCGCGGCTCCCGGGCTAAGGCCGGGGAGATTAACAGTAGCCGGGCTTATGACGAGCGAGATGGTCTGAGCGGCGGCTGAAACTGAAACCTGCGGATATTGGGTGTAGGTAAAATTACTCGTTGAACCGACGTTCGTTACGCGGAAACAATACGTGCTTCCCGCTGAAGCGCTGGACGAAGCGGCGACGGAATATTCAAGTTCCGCGAATGAATCGCTTGGCACGGAAATTAAACCAGTCGTGCTGGTTGTGTTTTTTACTCCGCCGTTCGGCGTGATAAATCTATTATTTGCGTCGGTCACTCCCCCGGTGGAAGTTGCAATATTTGTAGTGTCGGCTCCCTCCGTGAGTTTCGTTGAGGCGGACATATTCCAATCCGCCGCGCCTGTGCCGACATTTATCCACGAACCGGAACTTATCGCGGCGCAGTTTGTGGACATTAGTCCGTATTGAAGCTGATATTGCTGGGAGGAAAAAGAGCGCAAACTTCCGCCGGCATTCGTAATTTCCATTCTCAATCTTTTGGTTGTGCTTTTTGAAAGTGAGGAAAGTATCGTGTCTTGCGCTCCGCTTGTAGCCGAGGTTGACGTTGCTTCCCCACCGTCATCATTGCGCCAGTGATAATGGATAAGGGTGTAATTTGGCGCGACCGGCTGGAATAAGGCGCGAATAATTCCGGAAATAACCTGGAAAATACTGGAGGTGGAAAGCCCCAGCACTCCTTCCGAACCGTTATTAAAAAGCCAGAAATTCGTTGAGGTTGACTTGCCGGCGATTTGAGTGATATCCTGCCGGACGAAAAAATTAGTTGAAGAAGCGTCAAAAGCTAAAACCGGCGTTACTGGTTTGAATGCCGAAAGAACCAGAATCAAAACAAGAGCGGCGATTGCTCTCCTGGCCATTAGTTTAAATAAGAATATGCCGGGTCGCTCGGGTCCAGGAATTTCCAGTAAAGCACGGATGTTCTGTTTATGAAGAGCATATCGGTCTTTTTCATTGGAATTAGTTTCGGCTCCGATTGCCGGCTGATAACGCCGGTGACGGAGAAATTCGTTGAAGTGGCGTTATTTTCCGGGGATAGAGAGGTCAATTTTTCCAGGGAAAACACGTTTTTAAGACCTAAAGTGGCGGAGGTTACTCCGGCTAATTGGCCATAGAGTATCTCCCCATCCGTGAGCTGAACGGCCGCCCATTGCTTTGGAAGAGGTGAATTCATCTCTATAGACAGGATGATCTTTTCAATATTGAGCCATAAAATCCCCGCTACCGCGATGAATATTAAAACACTCCAGAGAATCCAGTTTCTATTTTTCATTTCTAAAACCATTTTTATTGAGGTATTACCTATCTTGGATTGTACCACATTCCTTGCCGGCCTTGGTCGGCAAGAATCACGTAGTAGCTCCCGAAGCCGTAATTAGCTAAATCACTTTTAACTACCTCGTGATTGAATTTTTCTCCGGCCGCGCATCCGAACGCCTTGTTGAAAACCGCCTTCGCGACATCCTTGCGATAATCAACAACGGACGGAAAAATAAGAACAGTTAGGAACGCATCCACGCATTGGGCGGACACCAAAAAAGAATCTCCGCCGTTTATCCCGATTTTGTCGTAAGTGAATTTTTGAAATTTGTCGGGAGACGGAAATTTAGAAAAGAGTGGGTCTTGAAAAGAAGTGTCACCGACAACCTGTAAATTTTTATAATCCGAAACTTTTGGCGCATCGCTAACCTCGCTGTTTTTGTCTTTATAGAAAAAGAAAATGCCGGCAACGAAGAAAATAATCGCAATCGCAAGAATGCGATATACCCTCCTCATTTTATCGCTTTGAGCTCCACCAACATGTCGGAGACCACGTTCCAATAATGTTGCTTGGCGAATTCCCGCGCTTCGTCGGATTTCTTGTCCCACGGCGGGTTAAAGAAAATCATCATTTTCAGGACATCGAAATTGGATTTTATTTGATGTTGGCCCGGAAGGATTTGTTCGCGCGCTTGCTCATTGAAATAATTCCAGGTGTTTTCGGATATGGCTCGAGCGTGTTGGGGGTTCTGCCAGGCCTGAATGGATGTGTAGTAAGGACTAATGATGGTAATTTTGGCATTGGGTTCGCAAATCCTCCAAACCTCATCCATAAAGCGGAAAAGATCCTTGGTGCGTTCGGCATAATGCCTTACATAAATCTCTTCACAGGAATTATTTCTAATGGGCTCCCAGGGATACTTTTCCAAATCCCAAACGAAATCGATCTCCGGACTGGGAACGATATCTATACTCTTGAATCCTTTTTGTTTATTTATCCCGCAGGCAACGTCTAATTTCATATACTACATTCTATCATCTTATGAGCAGGCCATCTTTATTGGGGGAAGGAACTTCATCTTGGCAGGTCGGTACCACCGCCCCGATTTGTTCCGGTAATAAGTCTGGGGTAGAAACTTGGAAAGAGGGGTTAAATTGCGGATTTTTTACCGCAACAAATGTCGCTCTGTCATAAAACCCTTTTTCCCTTGTCACATAAGGCATCAAACATTCGTAAGCCGTATCGAATCCGAGATCTTTGAGCAGATTGAGCCAGGAAATTCTCGTCAGCCAGAAACTCTCGTTATTATCCAGCGCACTGGCAAGGTTGAGCTGCTTGTCATAGGTCGAAGTGCCGACATTGAATTCCTTATGATTCTTACCCCAATAGGATCGTCCATTATAGATATGGTTGACTGGCCGAGATAGGGCGATGTGAGTGTCAAAGATGGCCGAACGTTCAGTCATATCAAAGATGTTCTTGGTCACATCAAAGACTGAGGGAACATCCAGGTGGTACATAATGCCGCAGGCAAGCACGAGGTCAAATCGGCCGTATTTTTCCTTATTAACGGCTCGAACGTCGGTCTGAATCACATCAAGTTTCTTCAGACCTAGATATTCTTTAGCGATTTTTATTTTGGCGGAATTGATCTCTCTTCCCTCGACCGAGACCACCTCTGCGCCAAGTTGAGCAAAACCTATGGAAAATATACCCTCGTAAGATCCAAGATCTAAGATCCTAATCTTCTTCATGGGTACATCCCTGAATATATCATTCGCGATGGCTAAGAGACGATTGAAAAATATAGCCAAATCTTTTCTGGGAGTGATCGTTTTTTCAAAATTGAGGTCATACGAAAAAAATGAGCCATATTTACGCCTGACATTTCCCAATAGTTCGTCGAACCCTTCCCTATTCATGGTTAGTAAACCACCTCGCTCTGGAAATCGAGATGACCGCAACGGATGCCGGTATCAACGCATATCTTGTAACCCAATTTTTTGATCTTCTCATAAAAATAAAGGTCTTGTGTGTAGCCCTCGAATTGGCCGTCTTTAACCTCATTCACCGTTTTGAAGAACGGTTTTCCCAAACGCGGGTCCTCAAAAATATTTCTCTTCATGAGCGCGAAGCCCATGCCGCAACCGTTCACTTCAACGGTGTTGCCTGGCTGCCAGTCGGAGTTTACCTCAAAGGGATTAGGTATATTTATGTCCCCATTACCGTAGACAAGTGGAAGAGATGGTTCACCCTTTGTCCAGTATAACGCGGAGGCAACATCGAATTTTTCCATATGTTTGAAAAGCTCGATCAGCGGCCCGAAGGAGTTGTTTATAAACGGCACAATAATGTCATCCTCAAGAAAAAGTATGTAACGGTAATTCTTGAGCTGAGGGGTATTAAGAATAATCTGAACCGCTTCCTCGTAGGCATTGCCCACTTCGTGTCCGGATACGATCATTTCTTGAACCGGAATGTTCATAGGTTTGATAAATCGTTTCCAGGATTCCACAATCCAAGGGTGGAAGCCGACCCAGTGCTCCACTTCAAAGGGATGGCTGCATTTGGGACATCGGACGTTCGTAACGCTTTTCCCCCGGGTTGCAATCACAATGATGGTGGAAAAATTGCGGTAGGTGTTCCCCTTAAGAACCCGCGTTTCCCACTCTTTGGCCTTGGCGGTGGCCAATAACTCCTCAATTTTAACTTTACGTGTTTCTTCCATAATCAATTTTCTATTACATAATCGTACGCCGCTTTGGAAACTTCGGACATGAACTTATCAGCTTTCTTTTCATCACCGCCGTTAGAACCGAGACATAGAAGGTAGTTCCGATTGGGCGCGTAGACGATGCCGCAATCCGAAAAAGTTTCGTCGCCCTCGGAAATACCTATTTTGTGGGCTACTGGAATATCTTCGGGCACGCCTGCGACAATTTTACCTTTGAACGGCGAATTGTTCAGATATTCCAGAATCTGCTGGGAGTGTCCGATACTCACATATTTAGCGTTATACAGGGCGACAAACATATCTGAAAGGGTCTTGAGGTTGATTTTACCGAAGTTCGGTGTTTGCCCAATATCGAAAGCCCAGCCGAAAGATTGATACACATCCGTAAGCGGTTGATCGATACCGATCTTCCCCAAAGCGTTGAAGACCGCGTTCTGGGCAGTGTTGTCGGAGTTTTCTAGCATGATTTTTATGAGTTCCCCGATCGTGAAAGAGTTATCCGCTCCCGCCTGATATAGATCTCCAAAACCCCTATTTAGATCCAATTCTTCAAGCGTGTAAGAGTCGGCCAAGCGTATTTTCCCGTCCTCAACCGCTCTGTAAGTTGCCATGGCTAGCGGTACCTTAACGGTGCTGGCGGCCGTGAAATTGTCTAGTTCATTCAATCCGATCCAGGAACCATTATTAAGGTAGAGAAAATAAACGTAGGTTTTTTGGGAGTATTGTTTTTGGACCGCTTCAATTTGTTGCTTTAATGGTTTGAAGTTGATGATAAAATGCTTGCCAATATTCAGGGTCACTGCCTGATTGATGAAACTGTATTTTCCAATTTCGTTTCCGACATTCTTTCCTAGGGCAGCAGTATTTTGCACGTTCCCGCTCATTCGACTGATATAAAATCCGACGATAAAAGTCACCATAGCCAGGACAACCGAAATAATGATATATTTTATATTTTCTTTCATGTCTTTAGTTCATATCAAAACTTGTGAATAAAATCCATGGCTGCGCATTCCAACCTGCCGTGGAGGACTTAATATTAACGATTGGAGTAGAGGTGATCAAAGCGGTAGTGACGGTATTACTGTAGACACCCATACCCAATACTGGCTGTCGCGAAGAATTGGTAGTTAAACCAATATTGCCTCCATAAACGAGAGCTGAACTGTAAGGGCCTATTGCTATGGAAGCGATGACACCCGAACCTGTCGCGCTCTGCGCCTGACTTAACCAAACCCCGTACCAATAATCTCCCGGTGTAGCGGAAATGGCTATAGGTATGGATAATCGCCTCCAGCCGGTGATACTCGCTAAAGTCGCCGTGTTCGTGGTGCTGCTCCAGCCCCAGGAATAAGTAGTCGCAGCCGTCGTGGCCCCGTAAATACTGGCCGTAGACGTGCCGCCACCTCTCGTAAAGTGCCTACCTGCAAGGATATTTGGTTGGAGCGCAAGGTAGTATTTGTGGTTGAGGCACCGGTGATGGAAACCATAATCGCTGCCCGAGTGGCAGATAAATTTTGGTCCAAATGGAAAGGAACGAATGTGAGATACCCTCCCGAGGAGGCGGACAAACTCATGGCACTTTGCATAACTCCAGGTGGATGGTAAAAATTGCTAAGAGTTGCTCCCCCGCCAGCGCCTGGCGCTGCCGCAGAAAATTGTAAAGTATTCCCAGTTTGGCTAATAGTAATGTTCGCGGAAGCAGAGAAGTTCACCGTTCCAGCAGAGATAACGGTGCTGGTGCTATTTTCTTTAAGGCCGGCAATCGTAGTGGAAGCGTTTGAGATGGCTTGAATAAGCCCCGCTTCGCAGATATAAGCCCTTGTGGACGAGGAGTTATACCAAAGCGTGCCGTTGTTCGTGCATGAACTCCCGACCGTTTCCATAACGTTCGCGACATCAAGAGAAAGAAGCGTAATTGATGAAGTGGCCTGGCCGGCGCCCGTGCCTATTTGAACTTTATTCGCGACGTTCGTTCTGATGCGATCCCCGTAGATATTTTGCGCGGTCTGAGCGAAACCCGCGGAGGAGATTTGCTGGCGGGGCAGAAGATTGCTCCAAGTGCCGGTGCAGGTTGAGGTGACGGTATTCACTTCCACGTTCAAATAGAGCGTGGAGGTAGACATGAAATCAAGGGTTGTTAAGCTATCTAGCCCCGTTCTGCCGATCTGGTCGCTGAAGACGCCGTCAGCGACGGTTATGGTGGATGTCGCGGGCGTTCCACTCGGCCATAATTTACTGCCGGCGCTCGGGTCGTCATATATGGAATAGCGGAAACAATAAGGGGTGCCGGTGCCGCCCAACGGGTTTCCTGAAGTGTCGGTAAGCCGTCCTTGGTAAGAGATCTGTTCCGGCACGCCCAGAGCCGATTGGGCGGGCGGCGGGGCAAAGATTTTCCCCGCGAGAGACAAGTAAAGGAAGAAAGTAAAAATGGATTCAATAATTATGAGCGCGGCTAAAATAAGCTTCCCATTTTCCTTGGAGGTCTTTAACTTGACGCCGCTTTTTTTATTAACTGAGAGGCTCATTACAGTTTTAATGATTCGGCTACGATGTGCGTTTTTTGATAGGACGATTCAAAGAGTTTTTTAAATTCTTTCACTTCCGGAATCTCGCGGAGTTTGAAGTGCGCGTTGTGGTGAATGACAAATTCTAACGGAGCTGTTATCTTAAGAAAATATCCGTCCGTTTTAAATCCGTTTTTATCGGCGGTCGTCCACTGCCAACCGAAATCCATCAATCCCTCGCCGATTTCAAGTGGTTGGGAGGAAATATTATTAAACAAGTCGCCTATTCGGATGACATCGGAATGCTGATAGTAGATTTCAAAATTAAAGCCGAATCCCTCAAAGGTAACCTGCCGATTTAAGAACAGATCTTTGAAAATTCTGACGCCTTCTTCAATAATAATTGAGTCCTCGGGCGCGCGCGCTTCCAGATCCTCCACTCTCAACCGGTTCCCTTCTAGAGCGACCTGAATCTTCATCTGGGGCACGTCCAGAATTTTCATTCTCATGAACGGGTCGTCCACCATTTGCGCTCCCCTGCCCCGCTCGCCTTGGAAGAGCGCGGTGAGTTCGCTGTTTTCCGGCAAGTTGGGATTTTTATCCCTGAAGACGAAAACGATGTTGCTCTTATGAAGAGAGTTGGAAGAGATCATTGATTTTGTTTTACAACGGTAATTTCACGGATTGCGGCATTGGGTTTCCATGGACCTTGGGCGCCCTGGTCGGCCGTCAAGAGAAAATAAGTTCCGTCGGGGATGTTCGGAAAATCCTGCGCGGAGAACGTCTGGCTGAAATTTCCGTTCTCGCATGGGTAGGCCCTGTTTAAGACCGCCGAAGAGGGATCTTTCAAATAATCATCGCTGTTTCGGAAAAGAAGCACGGTGTAATAAATGTCTCCGCACACGCCCTCCACCTTAAAGCTATTTTGGTCGCCAGTGGCAATCACGTCAGCCGAGCCCACGCTGCCGGTGGTCTTTCTCTGCTTTTTAGGGTCGGTTGGAAACCAGGGAAGGTCTTTTGTCTCGGTGGATAAAGAACGTTTTATCGCAAAGGAAAACTTTGGGGCTTTGATTTCTGGTTGCGTATCTTGGGGAACGGATTCCGTTTTTTTGGTTTCATCGGAGTTCAAGGTATTATCAACTATTTGTTTTATCTCATCAGTGGCGGTATTAATGGCGTCGTTCACCACATCCCCGACATTTGAAGCGGCATCCAACACTGCATTCGCTCCTTCCTTAAGCGAATCAATAATAGATTGATCATAATTTACTTCCAACCACACACTATCCAAATATATCGCCGGCATATCAAGAGCCGTTACCGGAGCGATCTGAATCTGGAGTTTGCCGATGTCATCCCAGGAACTCACTGGAATATCCGCGGAGAAATCTTTCCAGTTTGACTCATTTATGTAGCCGAGCGCGCTCCAACCTTTTCCGTCAGTTGAATAAGTTATTTGGAGAAAATTTTGCTGATCTTGAGACGAATCGGCAAAGGCCTTTTTAATCAGGAAATCAAAAAATGAGGTTGTTGAGGTTGCGTTAGTTGGCTGTTCCGGTTGCGTTGTTGATTGAACATTGCTATCCGGAGGCGGCGTTGCGGGCGGTGTGCTTGAAGCGTCCGGCTGGACCGGGTTTGTTGTAATCGCGGCGGGCGACGGTTGATTTGATTCCGTTGATGACGGAGCTTCTGGAACATTAGAAGTAGTTGATGTTGAATCTGGCGGAGCGCCGGATGGAGTTGATGTTGATGTATCGGTTTGAGTTGAAGTTGAGTATGAAACTTCCGGCAAGGTTGATGAAGGGGTTGATGAGGAA
>Ga0187886_1002871_pt1 | contig 13350 bp, 15 predicted proteins | sample June2016WEW_20_1_FD_133001 | JGI IMG/M metagenome (GOLD analysis project Ga0187886, IMG submission 133001) | Peatland microbial communities from SPRUCE experiment site at the Marcell Experimental Forest, Minnesota, USA - June2016WEW_20_150 | ecosystem: Environmental > Terrestrial > Soil >...
ATTTCGATGTGTTAGACAATTGTGGCAAAAAGGGTATGTTTGGATACGGGGGTCTAAAAAAACCGCTCAGGCACTCAATTTTTGGGGTAAAAAGGGTATATTTTAAATAGGTATTGGTGGGAAATAGAAAAGGCCGGGGTAGAAAGGGGTTAACAGGTAGGAATTTATTTAACGTGTCCTGAACAATACTTAATCTGACAGACGCTGTCAAACTTCCGGTTAACAAGGAGACAAATAGTGGATTTTTTCAATGCTGTTGAGAATCTGGAACGCTTTTTGCTTTCTAAAGTTTTAAGGTACGATCATTTGCCCCGAACTTCCTACGGATGATATTTTAACGGTTGATGTTGTTAAAGGTGATAAGACTAAACAAAAAATGTCGGATAATACTGGTTTTTTTGATATCAAGGAATCAGGCAGTGGAAGAGAGCGGAGAAGGGAAAGATGATGGAAATAAAACTTAAAAACGAGATAGATCAAAAAATCTTGCAATCTATGTGGGTATACCTAAACCAGCATTTTGGCTATTCTTTCCCCTTTCCAAAGATTCAAGCATATATTGTTCCGAGCGAAGAGTGGCTTAAAATGGTGAGATTGGTAAAATCCAATCGTCACAACATAAAAGAAATTTCTCGCTATGGTTTAGAAATCAATAAAGAGCAAAACGAAACCGATGGCACCATCATAAGAAAAGAAGACAACTCTTGGTTAGACAATGACGTGATTCTTGTAGCAGATGCAGAGACACCCCTTAAAGAACCTTTTCAGCGTGATTGCTTCCTAAAATTTTCAGTTCAAACCTACTACAATTATGTGGCCTTTCATGAAATGATACATGAACTGGAGCACGCGACCGGCAGACATGACCTGTATCAATCGGAAGAGGAGAACTTGTCTTTGTTCCATAAATGGAGTGGACTTGATTACGATTTAGTGGTTAAGAAAACCGGAAGAAATGAACCATGTCCTTGCGGTAGTGGTTTTAAATATAAGAAGTGCTGTTTGAATAAAAGCACGAAGAGTGAAACAGGAACATGAGGAGTTCTTCAAAGGAAATGGCCAAACATTTGGGTGGTTCCTCCATCCCTTAAATAGCCTCGCTGATTATCGGGGGCGTTTTACGGCGCCAAACAAGTGTTTTTTATACCGGATTATTCAGGAAGGAGTACCAAAGATCAATATTCTAATTATATAAAGATTTGATTTGTTGGCCCTATTTCTATGAGATTAATTTGCCTTTTAAGCAGGGGGGCACCTGTCCAAGGTACAGCACTGTCCCCCAATTCCCCTTAAATAAGGCCATCTCTTGACTAACAAGTACACCTCCTACTTATCATTTGTGTTATAGAGTCTAAAAGAATAAGGTTTTACTCATTCAAGAGGAAGGCAGGAGAACTTGAGTTTTCGCCTGGGTCAGAGAACCCTTTTTGTAGTGTGTACCGAAGATCGATTTGAAAGCGATCAAATAAGACAGGAAGTTAGTGCCCAACAACTAAAACATTTTCTTGTTGGATAATAACCTTCTCTCTCTTAGCACTCTTTATTTGGTTTGACTCTGAACTGCCCATAAAACGTTGAATTCCATTGGTGCGAGCATCAGAGGCATTTATTGCCTCAATGTCCTTCTCAAAGTGGACCAATCGCTTATTACTAAGGAGAGCTGGGGCAATACGAGTGATTCCCGGATCCTGATAGGGAATAACGACTGTGTAATGTCGAATTTCAGCTGCAGGCGGCTTAGGTGGAGGGACGGGCTGCAGAACACTGAAAGGAGCCAGATACACGATAATGGATCCGACAAAGGCAACAAACAGCAGACGGCGCTTGGTATCCTCTCTTTGAAACTTATAGTTAGTAAGAACCACACAACCGAGCGCAACAAACAGTCCCAAAAGGAGAAAGGGAAGTGCGAAATCCCCACTAATCATGGTGGTGGCGTTTACGAGAATGCGGCCGGAAACATCACCTCGAGAAGCGGAGAGTGCCCAAATGTCAAAACTGATGATTCCGATGGCTATATCGTTTGACATCAGAAGGACCGACTCGAAATTCCTTATATTGGGAGCACGAGTGAGGATTGATAGGATTGTGACCGCCAATGGAAGTACAAGCGGCAGATGCGCAACGATGGCCTTGAATATGTCAACCCCTTGCCAAAGGAGGGTGAGTAGCACGAGGAAGCCGACAATGACCAGACCGCTTCTAAACTTCCACTCCCCAGTTCGTGGCTGGCATTCTGACGGTTGGGGTTTCTTGTCTGGGCTGGTAACTGAGTTTTCCATGATTTATGACTCCTTTGAGATTAGTGTACATCCTCTTTGTCAATTTGCTTGTAATATACACCTTTCCTCAAGTTTTTAGAAGTGTGAAGTTCGGGGGAAGGAAGCGTGATTTCATGATCCTACCATCTTTCCCCTCTTCATCCCCCTATCCACTACCCCTACCATCTCCAAAAACTCCTCTTTGGTGAATATCCCTTTTCCCACAAGCAGTCTGGTGAGGGCTTCCTGTTGGACTACCTGAGACACGAGGAGTTCTTCAAAAGAAACAGCTTGCTTGGGGTCAAGTCTGTTTGATGGAAACCTCCTCCAATAAACTTCCAATTTATTTGGAAAGTTCCTCGATAATTTTTGAAACTGATTCAGCAATATCACGACATAACTTTGCAATAACTTCGTAGCTCTTATTTATATTTTCATGTAAGATTTTCCAATTCTCCGGTGACAACGAGGAATCAAATGTCCTTTCAAAGAAAAAATTACACCGATCAATTTCTTCTTTCAACCAATTAATTTTTGTCCATATATCAAGAATAGAGCGTTGATGATTTGAATCCAATAATGGAATGAGATGAAAATTATTTTCTAAAAATGGGAGGCTAATTTTTTTAATGTATTTTACCTTCCTTCCAGATTGCCTAGCTATTAGTAATTGGGTGGCTTTAGCTAATTCATCATTCCCCAACTTCAATAATTCTTCTATCTTTGTTTGTGTTATCTCTAAGGGGTCTCCACTCCATTCCAGTTTCATAGAATGCACCCAACTCAACATATCACGGTCAATTTTTCCGAGTGCTATGCTAAGAGAACCGTATATGCCTGCTAACCTGGGTTGAACTTCTCTAAGTTGTGCACATAAACCTTCTTTAAAATCCTTTTTTGACCGCCTTCTTTTGAAGAATTCGGTAAGCAATGTTCCCAAAAACCCTAAGACAAAACCTAAAACTACACCAAATCCTGTATAAATCATCGGCTCTAATTTAATCATGTTTCACCTCAAACCCAAATTTCCCAATATCAAAAGTAATTTTCGCCATTTTCGTTAATCTTTATCTCCTCCACAATCCGTCCTTACTCTTCTGCCTTCCTTTGCGTCTTTAAAAACGCCCGTAAGTTAGTATTTATTAACAGCCGAGATACTCACTACTACCTCCCTCTGCCAGAATAGACCTCCGAATGTTTTTCATGCTCCTGCCATTTCTTTGTATATCTTTCAGCTAATTTATTATCGTGAATTATGAGCAGATTCTCTGCATTCTTTTCCTCCGCTGCCTTCGTAAAGTTGAAAGACCCCGTGATCACGGTCTCCTCGTCAATGACCATCACCTTGTTGTGGGCGATGGCGTGTTGGGCATCTATTTTGGTAGGTATTCCAGCATTAAAGAGAAAAGTGGCTGAGGAATAATTCTGAGTCACTTGGCTCTTATCCTGGATGACCTCTACCTTTACCCCCCGTTTATGGGCATTCAACAGGGCTTTAGCAATGGGAGCGGAGGTGAAGGAGTAGGCTTGGATGAGGACGGGTTCTTTTTGGAGCATTTTCTCATGGATAACTCTTCTCCACCTCAGACTTCAACTTAATGGCGTTGGCAAAAGAAGCTAATGTCTCTTTGTAGCAGTTATCTACAAGGGTGCTACTCGCACCCTGCTTTCCGTATTTAGACATCTCATCGAAATGATTCTGCAACTCCATGGCTGTCTTGTCTACAACATCATTCATTGACTGCGGCAATCCAGATACATTGCGATCTCCGATTATAAAGAATTTAGCTTGGCAGAAACGCTTCTTCCTAAAAGGTGTTTGTGGTGGGGTAATCTTGAACCAGGGAGTCTGGCAATATTGGGACTCATCTGCTAATATATCAAGAAGTTGATCGAATATTACTGATCTCAAAGAAAGCAAAGCTTTGTATTTTAGCTCTGGGTTTCCTGTTCCGCTCATATCTGCAATAACACTTTCAAATTCCTTCAAAACACTCGGCATCATTTTCTGAAGTCCCTGTCTGATAAAGTCAATGTCTTCCATCCACGTTGGAAGGAATTCCACTTTCTCCAGAACCTTTTTAACTGAAGGAAGTTTGCCAGAATATCCCTTTAGTATTTCATATCCACTCCAGCCAGAAGAAGCGGTCGAGCCAACAACCGTATTTGCCACCGTTGTGTAGCTACTGACGGAAGTTCTTGTTGATTCCATGTCTCGATGGAGGCTTGACACGATCCTGCGGATATTGGAAGCCTGACCAAATTGATTTCTCATATTATCCCAGTCAGGTTCAGCAATGGCGTCCACGACATCCTTTGTCAAGGTTTCAGCAATTTCTTTTTGCTTACCCAAAGAATCCTCAACCTTATCCATGTTGACGCATATAGCCTTGTCGTCCTCTATGTTGGATTGAGCCAGTTTCTTAACTTTGGTAGCTTTATCTCTTGTCTCATCAATATCCTCTTTGTATTCCTGAACTTCATCAGCACGAGTCTTCTCATCTTCTGACATTTGTCGCCTCCATCTCCCTCATACTTCTTCTCCAAGCCATTGAACAGGCTTGAGTTTGACCAGATTCTACTCTCCTCTCAAGTCCTCATAAATGCCACTAAACTGTTCCAAAGCGGACTCTAAATTCTCTGCTATATCCTTTGCAAGTATGTCTGGGGGTGGAAGATTTTCTGAATCCTCAAGGCTTTCATCCTTCAGCCAGAATATATCAAGACTCACCTTATCTCTCTGCATCAGTTCATCATAGGAAAATGCTTTAAATCGCTCTGCCTCTTTCCTATCCCTTCGATTTTCTGGATGGTAGCACTTGATGAAGTCTTGAAGATCTTCATATCTCAAAGTGTTTGTTTTGAGCGTGAAGTGTATGTTAGTCCTCAAATCGTATATCCAGAGCTTCTCTGTCCAGGGCTTTTCGCTTGCAGGCTTCCTGTCAAAGAATAGAACATTTGCCTTAACACCTTGGGCATAGAATATTCCCGTAGGGAGTCTCAAAAGAGTGTGAACATCGCATTCGGCAAGCAGTTTCTTCCTAACTGTTTCTCCTGCACCCCCTTCAAAGAGAACATTGTCTGGGGCAACAATGGCGACCTTCCCATTAATTTTCGTAATGGTCTTGACGTGCTGAAGGAAATTCAATTGTTTGTTTGAAGTAGTCGCCCAAAAATCCTGTCTTTCATAAACCAAGGATTCCTTGTCAGCCCTACCTTCAACATTGACAATAGTGATACTGCTTTTTTTACCGAACGGGGGATTAGTAAGGACTATATTGAACCGATCTCCTGGATCAGAAATAAGAGAATCGCCTACCTCAATAGGGCTTTCATCCCCTCCGATACCGTGGAGAAAGAGATTCATAGCACAAAGCCTCGCAACATTATCAACAATATCTTTTCCCTTTAATGTATTTAATTTCAGGAACTTTTTTTGTTCCCTATCGAGGGAATAATGCTTGGAGAGATAATCATGGGATGCCAGTAAAAACCCACCTGTCCCACAGGCAGGATCACAAATGGTCATTTCAGGCTCTGGTCGAATTACGTCCACAATCGCCTTGATGAGTGGTCTTGGAGTAAAATACTGCCCTGCACCACTTTTTATGTCCTCTGCATTTTTCTGTAATAGACCTTCGTAAATATCTCCCTTTACATCAATATCCAGTCCTACCCAAGTTTCATCGTTTATGAGTTCAATGAGACGCTTGAGTTTTGCGGGGTCTTGAATTTTGTTTTGGGACTTCCTGAAGATGACCCCAAGCATCCCTTTTCCCTTGCCAAGGCTTTCAAGGATGTGACGGTAATGAATCTCCAAGGCATCTCCGTCCTTTTCAACAAGGCTTTGCCAGTCAAGCCCTTTGGGAATGGTTGAAGGTTTATTGAATGGCGGTTTTGTCTGCTCATCTGCCATTTTAAGGAACAGGAGATAGGTCAATTGCTCCACATAATCACCGTAACTTACACCGTCATCCCGAAGGACATTGCAATAATTCCATAGCCTTTGAACAATGGTAGAGGATTCAGTTGCCATCTTAAATTAACTCCATCTGTTTTGTTTTCTTACTTTTATGTTTCTTTTCAGTCTTATTCTCTGCTTCCTGCCTTTCCTTCTCTTCCTTGATTCTTTCCAGTAACTTTTCTGCTGGCTCATCGGTGGGGTCTTGGGGGACTAACTTCCCCTCAAATGCCTGGTTCAATATGCTCTGCCTCAGGGTTTCGGACTGTTTGAGACTGTTTTCAATGCTCTCTTCAATTTTATCGCAGACGGAAAGATGCGATTCGATTTCAGCGAAAATGTTTTCTTGTTCTTCGAGAGTTGGTGGAATAGGTAATTGGATTTCTCTCAAAACATTTGCTGGTATCTGAGGCTGTGCTGTACCAGATTGTTTTCCTTTAAGTTGCTTGATAAACAGAGGTGATGAAACAAACTTCATTAAATAATAGTTATTCAGCATTGGATTTATAACTCTGAGAATTAGCATTCCAGAATTAATTCGAACATTTTTAAAAGGGACTCTGTCATCATATAAAGCTACATTCCCAAGAGTCCCTCTTGTTGTTATTACCACATCGTTTAATTGTAATTTTCCACCTCTTAATATTTCATCTTTCTCCTTTGAAATAAAAATATTTTCCTTAAACACGAACCTGTCTTCTCTTACATTCTTAGTTGATAGAAACAAACAATGACCTTTTTCGAAAAACTCATTTTTTTTAGGATAATTGGGACCTCTATCACCATCAATTGTTTTTACAACTTTCCCAATTGGAAATAGTTTCCACCCATCAGGCAATTGTCCTTCTACCATATTTTCATTCGTCAGCTTCCCTTCAAAGGCGTATTTCAAAACAGCCTGACGGTAGCGTTTGAGTTGCTCCTTAACCTTCTTTAATGCCTCTATGCCAGCGTCCAGTTTGGTGAAAAGCTCCTCAATTTTGGCAACAATGCGGTGCTGTTCTGGAAGGGGAGGGAGAGGAATATTATTTGCTCTATCCTAAATAGAGCTAATTTCGGTTGATTTGATGAAATTGTCAGTCTTGAAATTTGCTGTTGAGAAAAAGTAGAATTAAGATAGTGACAGAGGAATTTTTTCTCTACACCCTTTATGCTTGTAATTTTTGCTGCATTTTCTGTTAAATTTGCCCCGTCCAATTTTTCAGGAATAAGTCCGACCTTTCCAATTGAACCAGCAATAGATATGTAAATATCTTCCTTGGAGATAACATACCTTTGAATTATTTTTTGCGTTTCTGGCTTCAAAAAAAGAAGATTTTCCATATTGACATTCATATTTTCAAAATCTGTTACTCTAATATAAGGGTAATTTGTGGGAGTTTCTGAATACACGTGCCCCTTCGGTAAACGTTTCCCACCCATTACTCTGCTAATTTCCCCAAATCTCGTCCACACCCAACCCTTTGGGAGTTCTGTTAATCTATCTTCCATCAGGCAGCAAGCCTCTCATTCAATTCTTCCAACATTCCATTCAATTGTTGTCCAAAGAGTTGGTAAACTTTTACTGCTCCACCCTTTTCATAAAACGGTGTGTATTCAAAATCACCCATACCTATGGAGAGGGAAGTGGCGATATGCTCTTTTATCATTTTGAGCCATTCTATCTGCTCTGGAGTAAATCTCTTTCCTAATCCCCCCTGTTGGGCCAGCCATTCATTGAACCTCCGGTCTACTAAATCAGAGAAGGGTTCAAGAATATCGCTTTGCCCTATCGCAAACCGTATTAGAGAGATTATGTTGGTTAAGAGTTTTTGTGCTCCTGCCCCTTTCACTTTTGACTTTTCTAATTGTCCATAAGCCTGCCAAACAAGTTCTGGAGTAAGGGAATAGGGTGGTTTATTGATAGATTTTGCAAGTTGGTCAATTGCCTCATAGGTGAGATGCCTCTGACCATAAGGCTTACTGTAGATAATCTGCAAAGCCGTGAGTTCGTCTTTATTTTGTTCTATAAATCTTTTGAAGGTATCAACAATGGTGCGTGCCTTTTCCTTTGCCTTCTCATCAAACCCTGCGAAAATCAAGGTGTCTGGGCTAACTGTATCAATGATTTGTTCATTCTTTTGTTTGATTGCAATAAGGGTATTCCTAAAGGATGAATTATCGAAGGGAATACAGGCTTGTTTGACAAGTTCTTCGGAGGCTTTCCTAACCTGTTCCTCTGATGGGATTTCGGTATTGAAAATCGCCCTTGCTTTTACAATTTTTTTATCAGGGTCTACTGAATCGAGCAGGTTGTTTATGACCTCCTTTAGAGATTTTCCACCTGAGGTATCTTCAATTTCTTTTCTATCCTTTTCATCTATCTCTCTTTCCAGTCTGGCAAGCCTTCCTGCCAAAGAAGTTAGAGAGTCCTCATCTCTATTACCAAGGGCGATTGATTGAATGAGTTTGTCAAATGGGATGTTCCTCTTTCGTTCCAAGGGACGGGAATCAGTCTTGTCATTCTCACAGACCCCAACAGCATCTATAATCACAAAATTTGTTTTATTTGAGGCATCTGGGGTGACAGCATTAAAATCGGTTGGAGAAATGACCCTAGTTCCTCTCCCTTTCATCTGCTCAAAATAGACCCTTGATTTCACATCTCTCATAAATATGAGGCATTCCAAAGGTCGAATATCTGTTCCCGTAGAAATCATATCCACAGTCACAGCAATTCTTGGGTTGTAGGAGTTCCGAAAACTCGCAATTAGGTCTTCTGTTTTCTCTCCCGTGGTTTTATAGGTAATCTTTTTGCAGAACTCGTTACCCTTACCAAATTCTTCCCTGACAATATGAACAATATCCTCAGCGTGAGAATCGTCCTTTGCAAAAATCAGGGTCTTGGGGACTTCTTTTCTATTAGGAAATATATCTGTAAAGAGGTTATCTCTGAATGCCTTTATAATCGTTCTTATCTGGTCGGGGGCTACCACATCTCTATCTAATTGGGCAGGGGCGTATTCCAGCTCTTCATCCAACTGTTCCCATCTTGTTTTCCTTGTGAGTTTATTCCGTTTATCTATGAAAAAACCTGCATCAACCTTGCTTCCTTTCTCTGTAATTTCGGTTTGGATTCGGTAAACGTCATAACCCACATTGACACCATCGGCGACTGCCCGCTCGTGGCTGTATTCCATCACAAGATTCTGGTCAAAAAAACCCAGCGTTTGTTTAGAAGGAGTCGCAGTCAACCCTATGATAAAGGCATCAAAATATTCGAGTACCTGTCGCCAAAGATGATAGATTGACCTGTGGCATTCATCTGTAACAATAAAATCGAAGGTCTCAATGGGGATTTGGGGATTGTATGTCACTTCTTTGGGTGCTTCTCCATAAGGAGATACTTCAAAGATTGATTGTTCTTCCAGTTCTGGCTCAAAATCAGGTTCACCCTTGAGCATAGAGAAAAGCCTCTGGATGGTGGTGATGCAGACACGACTTACAGGGTCAAGGGTGTTTGAAGTGAGATGCTGGATGTTATAGAGCTCTGTAAATTTTCTCCCATCGTCAGGAGTTACATACTGCTGAAATTCGTTTCTCGTCTGCCGTCCCAAATTACTCCTGTCAACCAGAAAGAGAACCCTCCTTGCCTTGGCGAATTTTATCAATCGGTAGGTGAAGCTGACGGCGGTAAAAGTCTTTCCTCCCCCAGAAGCCATTTGGATAAGGGACTTTGGCCTTAAATCGGCAAAGGATTTTTCAAGGTTCTCGATGGCTTCAATTTGGCAATCCCTCAATCCAGTTTTAATCAGGGGTGGCATACCCTTCAGTCTGTCCCTTAACGTATCTTCTTCTGTAAGCCAGTCGTTGATTGTCTTCGGCTGGTGAAATGCAAATATCCTTCGACTACGGGGGGCAGGGTCTCTTAAATCCCTGAAGAAAGTCTCTATACCTGTTGACTCATAAGCAAAGGGAGGCGAAAAAGAGGTATTCGGAATTGATTCAGGAATGCTTTCTAAATATTTTAGAGTTTGCTCCGCCACTCCGCTTAATGTAGTTCCTGTAGGTTTTGCCTCAATAACTCCTACGGGCTTCCTATCTACAAAGAGTAAGTAATCAGCCTCACCAGATTTAAGGGAAAATTCACGGACAGCGACACCCAGAGAGGCACCGAGATTGAGTTCACGGTAATCCTGAATCTTCCAGCCTGCCTTTTCAAGGAGTAAGTCTATCTGCTGCCTAGCTTTTTCTTCGGGTTTCATACCCACCCAATGGGTTAGAGGTTAAGAACGGTTGGTTTTCGATTGGATTGTATTCAGAATCAAACAGGGTGTCAATGGGGGATTGGGAGGGGTGATTGCCTGTAAATTCTATAGCTGACTATATTGAGACTGTATGTATGCTAAATCTTAATAAAATTTAGGGGAGCGACAAGGCAAATGATTTTATCCGAGCAAATTCTTGATCTCTAAGGTCTCGCACATCTTCTTTATTAAAATTTATCATTTCATATCTTGCTTCCCTTGAGTCATCCTTAAGTTGTCTGTAATCTTGATAAATAGTTGGATTTCTTTTCAAAATAAATAGGCGATCGAATAATTTATCAAGATCCCCATATGAAGCAATGTTTTCAAAATTATACTTTGATGCTATAGCCCTAATGTAATGTAAAGCAGAATAGAAAATTCCTGTTATTATCCAGTCAAGATAAGGAGTCGCATCTAAATCAAAATGATTAAAAAAGTTTTCATTGTGTTGAGCCTTTTTCAGGTGTTGCTGTTGAGTAGCCATTTTTTGTTAGCCCCTATAAAATATAAGATGACCTTGCAAATCAATGGGTATGAATGGCTTTGTTTTGGATCTTTCAAGGCTAACAACATTAAAATCGAAAATAAGGTTCGGGAAGGTTTCCATAAGATTTAATTCTTGAGTGTAAATTGATCGCCTAACCTTCTTGTCTCGCTTTTCAATAAATGTCCATATGCGAATGATCCCCTTTTCCGTTTCATAGGTAACAGCCATTACTTCCTTTTCCGTCAAAATCTTTTTTGAAAATTCATAAAGTGCCTTGTTCGTTAAACTTTCATCTAAAGGAGGCTGGTGAACAGCCTCAATCTCAACTTTAGCAGCTGATGCTGTTGGAATTGAAAATTTTATGGTTTCTAAACCAAAAGTTGCTGCACTTGAGACAGCTATACATTTTGGACTACCATACTGAAGAAAAATAGCAGGGACGTTTCTTTGATATACTTGCCCACAATGTTCGGTATGAGTAGCCATTTTTCACCTTTCTAATATTGTCTTTCCTCAACTGAAAGTGTTAAAGATGCTACCTCTTCAGTTTTATTAGAAATAAGACGAACTTTATAATCTCCAGGTGTAGGAAATTCAATTCCTGTAACCATGTAAATACCCTGTGAAATTCCTGGAACTTTATCCACCATTATAGGATCAAGAGTTAGCAAAGGTGTTCCATCTGGTCTATCAATGCTTACCACAATTTCCCTTGATTCGGTGACAAAACACTTCCAAAAAATTCCAAATTGAGGATGTCGAATCGGAAAACCTTTTCCATAGATCTTATCAAATATCCCATAAAGATTAATTTTCCCTTCGGGGCCTGAAACAATAGCATCACAAAGAAGGAAAGCTAATAATGTTGGCTTCATAGATTTTTAATTAGTTCCTCCATGGTATCGTATCTATAATTTATACAATTTTTTTAAGACATTTTCATTAAATTCGTTTCGTCACCTCGGCATTCTCGGAAATATTTAGACAGTGTTATTGTAGCACATATTATAGGGTTAGAGGTTAATGATAGATGGTTTCAGTTTCGTTTGGATTATATTCTTATCAGGACAGGGTGTCAATGAGAATTGGGAAAGGTTACTGAATGAATGTCGGTGACAGTCCAGTGACGGTCTTTTTATGGGTATGGAATTTGTAAGCTGTTGAAATAATTAAGTGTGATTGGTGGCGGTGCAGGGATTTGAACCCTGGAAACTAATTTAAAGTTATTGTTGGCGGTTCAAATCCGTCCGTATATCAAGATCGTATCATTGTTAGAATCATTTTGAATCTCTTCATTGCTTTCAATGCGTGTGGATCATTGGCTGGCATTATCACCATTTCACCCCCCTTCAAGTGAAACGGTTTGCCCGAAATAACAATTTCTGCTTCACCGTCAAGAAGATAGACCAAGGCATCAAATGGTGCTGTATGTTCGCTCAGCCCTTGTCCTTCATCAAAAGCGAAAAAGGTTACTGTCCCTGTCTTTTTGTCAATGATCGTTCGACTCACAATAGAACCTTCTTGATAATCTGCCAAATCAACTAACTTTATTGTCTGTGTCCCGCCTTTTTCCATGTCTCCCTTCTCCTTCTCTCATCTTTCAATCTCTTTCAGGAGTTTCTTACCGTATTCCTGACATCTCTTTTCAACTTCTTTATCACTTTCACTATCCACCCGCAGGATGCCCTCAACCACCTTCATCCCGTGGTGAAACCCCAAGGCGACCTCAAGCATTTTCAGACAATCCTTACCATCTCTGCTTGTTCCAGCAGATGTGAAGATACCAGCCACTTTCCCCTTCAGCTTTCCGCCACCATAATGAACGATAGATTCATCAATCACCTTTTTTACTTGCCATGCCAGGTTGGAAAAATAGGTGGGTGAGCCAAGAACGATGCTGTCGTAGTTCGGGAGAAGAGAAATATCAAATTTCCCTACATCTTCTATTGTGACATTCATGGCACTTGACTTCATGGCCTCAGCTATCGCTTTCGCCATCTTCTTGGTGTTCCCACTCCCACTATAATAAATAATCAACACCTTTTTTGAAGACATCTTTCACCTCCTTGGCATTTGAACTTGGGCATTTGAAATTTGCTTTCTAACTCGCTAACTCTTTCTGGAGGTTTTTGCCTGGAAAGTGGTAATGAGTTGTTCCAGTTTTTTCCCACCACATTTCGGACATTTCACCTTCCCAGCATCGTGCTCTCCGAAGCTGAGGATGGCAGTAAATTTCTTTTTACATTTCGGGCATCGATAGTCGTAGCTGGGCATACATTTTCCTTCCTTTCTTTACTGAAATGGATTTTTCAAACTACCTTCCATTACCTACAACAAATAGATATTACTATA
>Ga0187886_1002873_pt1 | contig 13333 bp, 11 predicted proteins | sample June2016WEW_20_1_FD_133001 | JGI IMG/M metagenome (GOLD analysis project Ga0187886, IMG submission 133001) | Peatland microbial communities from SPRUCE experiment site at the Marcell Experimental Forest, Minnesota, USA - June2016WEW_20_150 | ecosystem: Environmental > Terrestrial > Soil >...
CCCGGCCGCATTGCTTGGCCGCCTCGGTAACAATTTTCTCCCAACGGGATTGCCTCGACTGGGTTCTCCGTTCCTCCCACCGGGGAACAACGCGCAAAGAATAGAAGGGGACGATCTCGGAGACCCCCAGCTCGGTCGCTTTCTGGATGAGCCAGTCGAACTTGGAAGACTTCAGCAATGCCAGACCCAGGATGATTTTCAAGGGTGATTCTGCGGTAGCCTGGAAAGGTTCCGGCAAGAGGTCCAGAGAAATCTTATGGGGTAAAAGGCTGGCGATGACGGCATGATATTCCTTACCCTCTCCATCAAAAAGCACCACTTCATCGCCGGCTCTCAGCCGGAGGACTTTACCGATATGCCTGATTTCCTCCCGGTCCTTGATGATCGCTTCCTGGCCCCAGATACATCCTCTATCCACTTTGAAACGCCGCAGCTTCACTTTATCCCCGTTATTCTCCTACCATTCTTGGGGCCCAGCACGAAGCAGGCCCAGCCTTTCGATTCCTTGGAGCGCAGCACTTCCAAGCCCAACTCACCGAAGGCTAAGGCAATCTCTTTTTTCTGCTCTCGCAGGAGGCCGGAGACGATTAAGGCTCCCCTGAGGGACATGCGCTTCGGGAGAGAAGGCGCTAAGCTCAGTAGCTCCTGGGGTAAAAGATTGGCGACCACGATGTCGAAAACACGCCGCAGGCCCTGCAAAGAACCTACGCGAAATTCAATTCCGCCGTTGATGGTGTTGGCCGCCGCGTTCTTGCGGGCGCAGGCAATGGCCAGCGGATCAAGGTCGATGGCCAGGACCCGCTTGGCGCCCAGTTTTCGGGCGGCGATAGACAGAATTCCGGATCCGGTCCCTACATCCAGGATGGATGGTGAACGAGGAGAGGATTGAATGAGTTCCTCAAGAGCCTTAAGGCACATCTGCGTGCTGGGGTGGGTGCCGGTGCCAAAAGCCATTCCCGGATCAATTTCGATGACCACCTTCCCTTTCCGCTCCGGGTATTTCTCCCAGGGCGGTTTAATGACCAGCCGGGGAGTGACCTGCCGGGGTTTGAAATTGGATTTCCAGGCTTCCGCCCAGTTCTCTTGTTTAATGACCCGGAATCGAAGAATGAAAGAGCTCGGGTAGAGTTTAGAGAGGGCAAGAAGGTAGGCCCGGATTTTTCCCTTTCTGGCTCCGAAACGCCGATCGTTCAGAAAATAGGCGATGATCCGTTCCTTTTTCCGGTGCGAAGACCCGGGGAGTTCTTCCTGAACAACTCCCGGCGAGCCCTCCTCGATCAGGAAATTGGAAACCGCCTCCCCGAGAAAGGGATGGATATCGACCACCACTTCAACCCATGACTTCTGCATAAATAGTCGTTCAAAAAATTATTTTAAATATTCTTAGGTGCTCTGGTCCGCGGCCCGCTTTAGATCTTTTGGCTACTGACTGGGTATTCTATCAAAGAATAGCATGCTGGGCAATAAGAGCCTGGGCCGGTTTAAGGAGGGGTTATAATCCACATCGGGGGCGGTTTTTTCTCGACACCCATTTGACAAATGGATATACTGTTTTCATTGAACGGAAGTGGATAGGGCACTGGTGGCTCTCCTGGACTTCAAATCCAGTGCGGGGCGCTGAGCGGCGTCCCGGGTGGGTTCGATTCCCATGCACTTCCGCCACTCCCTTTTGCCATATTACCCTTTCCGATCGAATGATGAATCTTGGGTATTCTGGGGCGGAGGTGGCGCGATACTTGGGGTTACGAATTCCTGTATTACCCGCCCGCTTTCCTTGGGGAGCAAGAAAGTTCGCTGAATTGTAGGGAAGATTGTTAGGCAATTTCTGCACGAACATCCCCATTTCCCGTTAGGGGCAAGGCGCAAGGCCTTATACCTAGAAACAAAACACTCAACCCTTAACACGCAACACTTGTTTTCGGCTAGAGCCCGCGAACCCTTTTGTAGAGGTGATCTCTTGCCCAAAATCCACGGCGGCGACATTTATGAAATTGCCAGGCACTTTGGCCTGAACCCGGATGAGATCATCGACTTCAGCGCTTCCATCAACCCCCTCGGCCTCTCCAAAAAAGCCGAAAAAAAGCTCAAAGAGAGTCTTTCCGCCGTTCTTCACTACCCCGATCCTCAGTGTTCCAGCCTGACGCAGGCTCTGGCCCAATTCCACGGACTTCCGGCAGAACAGATCCTGGTCGGCGCTGGTTCCACAGAGTTCATCTATGCCCTCCCTCGCGTCTTAAAGATTCAAAGTGCCCTGGTCGTGACGCCGGCATTCAGCGAGTATGAAAACGCTCTGGAAAGTTCATCGGATGGGGCCCACTGCCGCATTCATTACTTTGAGACCCGCGAGGAAGACGGTTTCGAACTCAGCGTAGAGAGTCTTCTCTTCGCCCTCACCCAGGGTTACGAGGCCCTCTATCTCTGTAACCCCAACAACCCTACAGGGATTCTGACGGAGAAGCAGGATCTGCGAAAAATCTTAGCCCAGACAGAGCGGGAGAAGGTCTGGTTCATCCTGGACGAAGCTTTCATCGACCTCGTCGAGGAAGAATCCCTGAAGAGAGAGGCCGGGGCTTCCTCGCGGCTCATCGTTCTCAGGTCATTGACCAAGTTCTTTGCCCTGCCCGGCCTGCGGGTCGGCTACATGATCTCCCATCCAGAAGTCATCCAAAAATTCCGTCAGAATAAGGAACCGTGGACCGTGAATGCCCTGGCCCAGATCGCCGCGGTAGAAAGCTTGAAAGACGAGGGTTACATCTTCCGGACGAAGGAGTTCATCGACCAAGAACGCGATCGTTTAATCTATGGCCTCCGGTCCATCCCGGGGTTTGTCCCCTATCCCAGCGCCGCCAATTTTCTCTTGGTCCAGTTACATCCCTCCCTCAATCTCAGAGCTGCCGAGCTCCGGGATAAACTGATCCCTCGGGGAATCCTCATTCGCGATTGTAATTCCTTCCACCACCTCGGTCCCTACTTTTTTCGCATTGCCGTGCGCAGTCGGAAGGAGAACAACGTGCTGCTCAAGGCTTTGCTTCAGGTGCGTCAGCAGATACTTGCAAAAGATCAGGAGTCGGAATTCAGAAAAAAAAAGGACCCACCTAAAGCTTTATGCTGACTGCTCGGGGGAAAATATTCGGACATTCGCAAAGGTATGTTTTTCGGCAGTCTCCAAGATTTCTCTTGACTTTTCTGGATAGGATTTAGTAATACTCTTTATCATTCTCTTCTTTAAAAAAGCTTGACAAAATTCTCCCGTTCATAATAAAGGACACAACCTGTCTAACTGGTAGACAGGCACATCCTGCCGCAGATTTGTTTACGACTAAGACAGCGGGGTGATGGATTCATGGGGGAGACCGTTCAAGTCGTTCTCATCTATGCCTTCATATTGGGGTCCCTTTACCTGTTGGTTTCCCTGGGATTCTCCATCATCTGCGGAGTACTCCGAATCTTCCACCTGGGATACGCCTATCTCTTTACTTTAACCGTTTACATCACCTGGATGTTCATGAAAGAGTTGGGCTGGGGGTTGATCCCATCCGTTCTGGGCATGGTCGGGGTTCAATTCCTCATTTCTTACCTCCTCTATAAAGGGGTGATCAAGAAATATATGGAACGGGAGGAGATCCTCCTCACGGGACTTTTACTGTTCTCGATCATCGTGGAGCAGACGGTCAATTACCGCTACCCGATCCAAGCCGGGGTATTCCTCCAGACCACCCTCATCGAAGGAAGCTCCCAGATCGGGGCAACTTCGATGTCCAACCAGTTGCTCGTGGGGGCGGGGATTGCCATTCTCCTCACAGTTCTTTTTATCCTTTTCTTCCTCAAGACCAAGACGGGACTGGCGGTGCGCGCGCTCTCCCAGGATCTTTACAGCAGCCGACTTATCGGAATCAACATTGAAGCGCTATATGCCCTGACCATGTTTCTGGTTTTGATTCCAGTCATCATCGGAACGCTCATTGTGTCTCCGGTCTGGGCAGTGGAGCCGGGTATGGGTTCACTCTATTTGACCACGGCCATCTTGGTTTCCATCCTGGGGGGGCTGGGGAACATCAAGGGAACGATCATCGCCAGTTTCCTCATCGGGTTGACCCACTCCGTTATGTCTTTTGTGGTGGGGGAGCCCCGATTCATGAACCTTTCAGCTCTAGTTCTGGTGATGATCATCTTGATGGTGAGACCGCAAGGAATCGCCAAGAGCGAGGCCTTATGGTAGCCGTCGAAATAAAAAGAGACCGCATCATCATCCGGTACAAAGGGAAGAAGTGGGACTGGATGCTGGAGCCCAGATACTGGCGCAACACCATTATATGGACGGGCCTTCTCGCCGTCTTTCCCCTCCTCTCCTACTTTGTCAGTCCCATCCTTCTCAACACCGTGATCACGGCCAACCTTTACGCCGCCATGGCCATCCCTCTGGCTTTGATGACTGTGGGAACGGGGCGACTCAACTTTGGCCCCAATTTCTTCATCGGCGTGGGTGGCTACACGGCCGCGCTTCTTTCCATCGCTTATGGATGGGGCCCACTGAAAACCCTGCCATTTGCGATCCTCCTCAGCCTAATCTCGGCCCTGCTTTTCAGCCCCCTGGTGATCCTTGCCCGGGGACTTTATTATGTCCTATTAACCCTGCTTCTGCCCCTCGTCTTTTTAGAAGTGACCTTTATTTATACGGATATCTTTAAAGGGGACGTGGGCCTTGCCGGGATCAAGTTGCTGGTCGACCTCGGATATGTCAAGCTGAACTTCCTGGCCCTGGCCTATATTTCCATGTTCATCATGCTCCTCTATCTTCTGGTGGCGAACAAGATTCTCAAGTCCCGTTACGGCTTGATCATGGCCACCATCAATGACGATGAAGAGGTGGCTCACGGGATCGGGGTCAATATTAATAGGGTCAAAATCATCGCCTTTATCTTCCCCGCAGGCATGATCGGCGTCGCGGGGTGGTTCTTTGCCCACTACTTCGGGACTTTTGCGGGGATCACCTATCTCCCCCTCAACTTCATGGTAAAAGTGCTGCTGGTCATCTTCATCGGAGGAAGGGCGCAGGTCTTTGGATGCGTGGCCGGAGGATATTTCATCGCCTTTTCGGAGATGATCCTCATCGCCACTCTGGGAGAGATCCAGCCATTCCTCTTCCCGATTATTCTCTTCACTCTCCTCTTCGCTTTGCCCGAAGGCTTGTTTGGGATTTACCGGAAACGCCGGTATCGAGAGTACCTGCCAACCTTGCATGTACGGAGATAAACAGGTGTCGGAAGTATTGAAAGTCCGTAATTTGACCAAAAGCTTTGGGGGACTCACCGCTGTCCATGATTTGAGCTTCGACCTCCATCAGGGGGAGACGATGGGCCTCATCGGGCCAAATGGCGCTGGCAAGACAACCCTGGTCAACGTCCTTTGCGGCTCACTTTATGCTGATTCCGGAGAGATCGAGATGGATGGAAAGCGGATCACCCGGATGAAACCCTACCAGCGATGCCATTTGGGCCTCAGCAGAACCTACCAGATTCCCCGTCCATTTCCCGAATTGACTGCCCTGATGAGCGTGGTGACCAGCGCCCTTTGCGGGAAGAAGCGGCAGAACCGGGGGCTGGAGGATGCAGCTGCGGAAGCGACTCTTTACCTTGAATTTGTGGGGCTTTTCAGCAAGCGAAATATCCTAGCCCGGGACCTGACCTTTTTTGAGCTCCGGATGCTAGAGTTGGCCCGGGCGCTCGCGACTACACCGAAACTTCTCTTCGTTGACGAGGTAATGGCCGGCCTCAACCCGGGAGAGGCCAACAAGGCCGTCCGCCTCCTTGCCCGAGCCAAAGAGGATTTTGGCCTGACCATCTTTTGGATCGAGCATGTCATGGCCGTTCTCATGGAAGCGGCCGAGCGAATCATGGCCATTCATTTTGGAGAGAAGATTGCCGAGGGAGCTCCGGAAGAGATTGCCAGCAACGAAAGGGTGATCGAGGCCTACCTCGGTTCGGGGTGGAAGCCCCAGCGCTAAGCGCAGGGCGCAGAGCGCCAGGCTTAAGGAAAAAACGCTACGCGCTATGCTCTTTGCACTATGCGAAATTTTAGGTACTCAAATTGAGTCTTTTATGCTGGAAGTAAAAAATCTTTTCGTATCCTACGGGGTCATCCCTGTCCTTGACGATGTGAGTTTGGAGGTTAAGGAGGGTGAACTCGTGGCCTTGCTGGGTTCTAACGGAGCCGGTAAGAGTACTCTTTTGAATACCATCCTGGGAATCGCGAAACCTACTTCTGGGAGCATCCGGTTCCTGGGTAAGTCCATTGAGCACCTCCCTCCCCACAAAGTCATAGCCAAAGGGATCGTCCAGGTTCCCGAAGGGAGGCGGCTCTTCCCCTACATGACTGTAAGAGAAAACCTCCTTCTGGGATCCTATCCTGGAAACGCCTGGCAGGATAAACGGCAAAGAATGGAATGGGTCGTGAGTCTTTTCCCGATCCTCAAAGATCGGGCCCATATGCAAGCTCGGCTTCTAAGCGGAGGGGAGCAGCAAATGCTAACCATTGGGAGAGGATTGATGGCCCAGCCGCGGCTGCTTATGGTTGATGAGCCATCCCTGGGTTTGGCGCCCCTCATCCAGGACAATCTTTACGAAGCCCTGAGAAAGCTGCGGGAATCGAAGATAACCATCCTTCTTCCCGAACAGAACGTCTTGCGGGCCTTGGCCATCGCCGACCGGGGTTACGTATTGCAGGATGGAAGGATCGTGCTCGAAGGGAAAGCCGGAAACTTGATGCAGAGCGATCTGGTGAAGAAGGCCTATCTGGGGAGGTAGGGAATGGAGGAATATTTTTCCTTTACGGCCAAACTTTTCGACCCTTCGCAGGTCGTCCAGAAACCAGAGGTGCTGAAAGGGATTCGCGTCCTGGATTTCTCCCACGTGATCTTTGGCCCCACGGCTACCCGTCTCTTGGCCAATTTTGGGGCCGAGGTGATTAAGCTGGAACTTCCTTTTCACGGAGACCTCTGGAGGCCGGCAACTTATTGGGGAAAGTACTGGAAGCATTCCAACCCCCTTTGGCACTTCGTCACCCAGAACAAATATTTTGTAGGCCTGGACCTTAAGAAGCCGGAAGCCAAAGATATTATTTATCGTCTGGCCAAAGATTCGGATGTGGTAGCAGAGAATTTCGCCGCCGGAACGGCAGAAGCCTGGGGAGTTGGGTATAGCCAAATCAGCAAAATCAACCCCCGGGTGATTTACCTGAGCTGTTCCACCTACGGCCAGTACGGCCCTCTGCGCTTCTATCCAGGTTGGGACCTTCTCGCTCAAGCGGCCAGCGGGGTGTTGAGCCTCACCGGCTATCCCGATACAGAGAAGTTCTATAAATTGCCTGACTACCTGGGGGATTTCATCCCGGGCAATTTCGGCGCCCTGGCGATTCTCATGGCCCTCTACTTTCGAAAAAGGACCGGAAAGGGACAGTACATCGACCTGGCTCAATCCGAGGCATTGATGCGGCTTTTATTTCATTTCACTGCTTATAACCTTACCGGTATGGAAATCGGCCGCATGGCCAACAACGACCCGACCATGGTGCCAGCATCCATTTTCCAGTCCCGGGATGGAAAATATTTGGCCCTGGCCTGCGCGACCGGGAAGCAGTTTGCCGGGCTCTGCAACGCCATGGGCCGGCAAGATTTGGTCAATGAAAAAGTGTATACCGATCCTTTCGAGAGGCTCAAACCGGCAAATGCCGAGGCCCTGAAGAAGATCGTTGCGCATTGGCTAAAGTCTCTAAATGGGGAGGAAATCGTAAGATTGGCCAATGACCAGGGTTTTCCGGCCGCAGAGGTGATGGATGACCTCCAGATTTGCCAGGATCCCTGGCGGCGCCAACGGGGGAGCGTCATCCTCTTTAATGATGAGATGTATGGAGGACTGGTCATGGCCGGGCCTTCGGCCCAATTAAGTAAGACGCCTGCAAGAACCAAGTGGCTGGCTCGGCCGGTAGGCTATCATAATCGGCTGGTCCTGAAAAAGTTTCTGGGGATCTCCGAAGAAGAAATTGAAATTCTGGAGAAGAAAAAGGTTATCGGCACCTTTGACGACCGCCCAGGCCTGAAGCCACCCGTCTATTATAATCTTGATGGGGACCCCATATTTAATTACGGGAGAGAGGGGAAGAAGTGAGCGGCAAAGGGGAGAAAGAGCAAGTCTATGCCCGGTATGTGGCCTCGGGGAAGACGATTGAACACCTTGCTTCCTGGGGGAAGACCCTGGCGGAGGTCATGAACCCGGAAGGGAAACCTGAAGTCCTGGATGATGTCCTGGTCCTGGATGCCAGCTACGCCAATTTTTCGGGGATCATTGCTGCGAGCTTCTTCGCCGAGTTCGGAGCCGAAGTGATTAAGATCGAGCCACCCGAAGGGGATCCAACCAGGAAAATGACCCCCTTCGGGGTAAATGTGAAGGGGGTAGGAATTCCTTTTATGGTTGAGGGGCGTAATAAACGATACCTGACCCTTGACCTGAGGAATTCGGAAGAGCACCGGAAGGATTTTGCCAGATTAGCGGCCCAGGCGGCAGTCGTCATCGAAACGTTTGCCGCCGGAGAGATGGATTCCTGGGGGATTGGGTACCGGCAACTCGTTCAAAAGAACCCCGGCCTCATATACATTGCAATCACGCCGTATGGCCAGTATACGGAAAACGCCAGACATTTTGCCCATCTTCCCGATTCGGACATTACTTCTCAGGCTGGATCTGGCCTTCCAGCTCAGGTTGGCGACCCGGCCAGTAGTCCCGAGCCTTACAACTGGCCCCTGAAGGCTGGAATGTGGGCGGGTTGGTATATATCCGGATTGAGTGCCGCCCTGGGAGGCTCCTTCGCCCTCGTTCACCGCCAAACCACCGGGGAGGGCCAGATGGTGGATGTAGCCACCATGGATGCTTACTCCTCCATGGTTGGATTTCCAGCCATTATCGGCTATACTTGGGAGCAGGCCCGGCCGCGGATTGGAGTCTTGGATTTTATCCTCTACCCCTACGGGCTATGGAAGTGCAAAGATGGCCACGTGGTCATCGCCGCCCCTCGCGATCACGATTTTCGGGCCCTGTTAAAAATCCTCGGGCTTTGGAAGCTGGAAGATGACTGGAGAAACACACCCGACCGTATCCCCGATGTGTTGGATCAAGCCATGATCTTGCATAAAGCCATCGAAGAGAAGACGATCCAATACACCGCCGATGAGCTGGTCAAGAAAGCCTTACAATACAGTGCCAAAGCGGCCCGCTCCAAATGGCGCGGAGGCGGTGTGCCCATCGTCATGAAAGTTATGACTCCCCCCATGGCCATGCAGAGCAAGCAATTTGCCATTCGTAGAGTCTTCCAGGAAGTGCACGACGATACCCTGGGGAAGTTCGTAATTAACACGAATTTCGTGAAAATGTCAGAATCCCCACCCCGGGTGAAGTGGGTCACTTGCGACATTGGAAAAGACAACGAATACGTCCGGAAAAAATTCCTCCAGGAACGGTGAGCAAGTTTAAAGAATTTGCTCTCTAAGGGGGTTCGACACAGAGGATCCCAAAATACGAGAAAAGGAGGGTGACCAATGGAAAGAAGGGTAAGGCTAGAAATCATAGCGATCGCAGCAGTTTCCTTGCTGTGGCTGGGGTTTAGTCCGGCAGCCGTCGCAGCCCCGGCCGGAAAGCCGATCGTCATCGGGTACGTCGGCAATGTCGCTTCCCCCGGCACCAAGCCCTGCATGGACATCCAGAAGTACGCCGTGGAAGAGATCAACAAAGCCGGCGGAATCCTTGGGCGGCCAGTGGAGTATGTGGTGCTGGATGGCAAGGGGGATACTTCTTTATCCGTTGAAGCGGCCCGGAGACTCCTCATGGAGAACAAAGCCGCTTTTGTCTCCATCGAGGGGCGATCCGAGATTTGCCTGGCTGCCCAGGAGAATTCAGCGGCCCTTTTCAAGGAATACCCCCATATTTTGGTGTTCAATGGTCCCATGGCCTCGGAGTTGACCGCCCGGATTGTGGATAACTATGAAAAGTATAAATTCTGCTTCCGGGATTGGGATCCGGAACCGGCTCACTATGCCTGGCTCGATAATTATTTTAATAATCTATTCAAAGGAATCATGAAGGCCAGGAAGGTTGCTTTCCTGTGGGAGGATCTCGCCTGGACCATCATGTGGAGAAGAGGGATCGACTATCTCAAGCTCCCGACCTGGGAACAGGCAGCCAAGGAGAAATACGGCATGGAGGTGGTTTACAGCAAACCCGTCAAACCTCGCGGTACGATGTACTTACCCATTTTACAGGAGATTGCCACCAAAAAGGCTGAGGTGATCTGGTTCGTGAGCTCCTGGTTCACGGACACAGAATCCTATGCCAAGCAGTGGTCGGATTCGGCGGCCAAAAATATCCCCACCGTTCTTTATGGAGGGGTTGCTCAAACCCATGATTTCTGGAGGATGACCGGCGGGAAGGGGTTGGGATGTGTCTCGATGTTATGCGAAGGAGATATTCCTTATACGGAAAAAACTCTTCCTTTTATCGCCCTGGGAAAAAAGCTAGGGATTCCGCTGCAGATTCATGTCCATATCGCCTATGCCGACATATACCACTTCAAAGCAGCCATTGAAAAAGCGGGCGGAACGGACAACATGGACAATCTAATCAAAGCCATGGAGGAGATAGAAACCGTTTACTCTCTGGGAAAGATGAAATATCAAACCAAGCGCATCAAGCCTTTTTTCCATTCCCGCATCATGTGTAATCCGGAAAATCCCTGGAAAATCTACCCGGGATACTGGCCCCTGTTCCAGGCGCAGTACCAGAAAGACGGAAAAATGGCCTGGGTGTTGGATGAAAATGGGAAGCCGTTTCCCATGAATTACATCCCTCCCGCTAAGTTGCGGGAAAAGTGAAGCTGAACCCCAGGGAAGACAGGCCCATATGAAGATGAGGTCTGCCTTCCCTAATCAACTCCCAAAAGATAAGACTCCATCCAAATGAGGTGTGACCGCGATTTATCCTGTTAGAATCCTATTAAGACCGGTAAACAGAGGTTAATAACCCAATATTCGCCCCGTAAGTTGTATTCATTATGGGCCTCGGTGAAGTATGTGTTGATTGTCGTGCCCACCGTATTCATGCAGTCCTTGTACGCGGCATCCTGGTATATCAGTTTCTCATAGCCATGCCCTGCCCTCATGTACTGCCGGAATCATTCGCATGGGGGAAGAGCCTTTAGGCCCCCCACATGCCAATCTCCGACAGAAGGGACCAAACAGAGAGATCGCCCAGGTGCAGGACGAGCAGGCCCCCCTGAGGCCATTGGGTCCTTAGAAGGCCCATGTATGGCACGTTCCACAACTGGGGCCGCTCAGGAAAACTCCCTTCAGATCTGCGCCGTGGCACACGGAGATTCTGCAAGAAGAGCTTCCGTTGGAAGCGACGTAGTCTTTATGAAGCTCTATGTTGGTATTCCATTCGACAGGATGCTTCGAAAATAGCCCGCCCATATGGCATTGCGTACAAGACGGTCCACTCCCTTGAACGCCGTCAAGATTGGCTCCGTGACAGGTGACGTTGGCACAGGCAGACGTGCCGTTCAGCTTGACATATCCCGCATGCAGGGCGTATGCGAAATTTCCCCACAGGGTGGGATGAATCGATTCCGGGTTGCCGAGATGACACTGGGTGCAGGAGACATGTGTAGTCGCGCCAGTTAAATCAGCCCCATGACAGACGGTACATGTTTCTATATTGGCCTTCGCCTCCGTAGCGTGGCCGGACGGCAACCATCCGGCCGGGTGAGTCTGAATCGTGAGCTGCGGTTGGTTCGCGAGCGGGGTCTCGGTCTGCGAACTGCCACCCCCGCATCGGGCCAGCAAGAGGACGCAAAGCAACAACAGCAGGAAAGGCTTTAGAGGAGCCTTTCTCACCTGGGACATGCGATTCCCCTCTCGTTGTTTGTTCGTCCGTTGCACTTCAAACAGGAAATCGGATCGCTCCTTCCCAAAACCTTCTTTCTAAAATTTCTCAATTTTGGCTTCCTTTTTCAATTTTTCCACATATTGCTCATACGCCTCAAGAACCTTCTCATCCCGGAGACGGTTCATGATGAGGCCCGACATGCTGGCAAAGTCTGCCTTGGGGTTCTTGCGGGCTCCGAACAGTTTGAAGATCTGGTACCCGGTCCTTTTGGAACTCACAATGTTGCTTACTTCGCCGGGCCTCAATCTATAAACCGCATCAACAAAGTCAACCGGAATCTGGTCCCAGGATAAGAACCCCAGGTCCCAGGGCTCCCGTCCCGCTGACACCTGACTCCCCATCACGCTTCGGGCGATGGATTCGAAGGTCGCCCCACCGCGGATCTTCTGCAGGGCTTCCTCGGCCCATTCTTTGTTGTTGAACGATATGACTCCCAAGTGGAGTTCGGTGGCAATCTCATGCGCGTTCTCATCATAGTAATTCTTGGCATTCGAATGGGTAATTTCGATCTTGGCCGCGACCTGGGTATTGTATACCCTCCGCGTCATCTCGGCCCGCCTGATATGGGCCATCTGACGCTCGATCCGGGCGATCTTCGCCCGATACCCCGGGTCTTTGTCGAGCCCGATCTTCAAGCCTTGCTGGTAGAGCAGCTCTTCGGTGATCACGTCATCAAGGACTTTCTGCTGAATCCCGGGGGCATTTTTTGCGCTGTGGACGCCATGCGTCCAATAGGTCAGATCCTCTTCCGTTATGGGCGTGCCGTTAACCTTGGCTACAATCTTCCCCTCCGTTTCAGAACTTTTCGCCGCTTCTTTCTTGGCCGTGCAGCCGCTGAGGAGGCCAGCGAGAATAAAACACAGGAAAAATAAAAAAAACAAAAGTGCGGGTTTCTTCAATGATCAGTGCCTCACAAAAAAATTCAGCCATCGCAAAAAAGGCAAAGACCAAAATGCCGGCGGACTGCGAGAACAGTCCGCCAGGTCTCGACATTACAGCGTCTTCATCTTGGCGATCGTTGCATCCAGCACAGCAAAGGTGAAGCTCGGGTTGTGGATGCCCTTGCTCGAATCAAGCGACACCAGCGAATAGTTCCAGTTCGCCTTGGCGATGTCAGGATGGTAGCCAGCGGTCGCTGGGATTGCACTGGTCAGATAGGTTTTGATCGTAACGGCTGCCGCACCGTTGATACTGATCGTCGGGGAACGCCCGTAGACAATCACAATCGTCGTGCCGGTCGGAGGATTGGCCCCCGCATTCGCCAGGCGATACACGGCCTTTCCGATCTCCGTGTTGAGTTGGGCCAGTTCCACGTCAAAGCTGTCCTGGATCGTGCCGCCGGTGTA